>WNGH01004995.1_pt1 | contig 12637 bp, 9 predicted proteins | sample 5400631 | NCBI WGS metagenome assembly WNGH01 (sample SAMN13153373, study PRJNA577476) | soil metagenome | isolation source: 115 cm soil or saprolite under Garry oak tree replicate 1 | place: USA:California | collected 2016-06-15
CGATTACGTTGTCAACATAACCGCCACCTACCGCGATCCAAAAAGTTCGTGGTTCTGCACCGACTGCGGCTATTCACTACTCAACTACACAACTCCCATCCGCGTTCATGTAGCCACGCCGTCTTCACCGCCCCCGAGTGGTTTTCCCGCGGGAATCTTTGGACTGCAACCAATAGAATTCTACACAATCATCACAGCAATCGCAGTCGCGGTCCTAGGGTCAGTCGGCTACGTAATGATTCGGGGCAGAAGGGTCAGACACTCACCAACCTGTTGAATATGGAAGTAGACGTTGCGAGAGGGCATAAGTCTAACGTGATATGGAGCCAATCCTATCCCAAGGGTCAGCCTGAATCTTCCTGTTCGCACTGTTAATTTTTTAATCGGGCTCGAAGCCCCAAGACTCTATGCATCAGTATACGACTGACATGTATGAGGGAATGCTTGCTGAGACCATTATGCTGCCTGGCCATAATGGAGAGATAATCAACGCCTACTATGCCCGACCACTCGGTCCCGGACCCTTTCCCGGGGCAGTGCTGATTCATCACATGCCAGGCTGGGACGAGCTGTATCGCGAGTTCACGCGGAAGTTCGCCCACCACGGCTACCTGGCAATTAGTCCGAACATCTACTTCCGATTTGGCCATGGCAGCCCTGATGATATGTCGGCAAAGGTTCGTGGGTCCGGAGGGGTACCTGATGCGAGTGTAGTGGGAGACATCGACGCCTCTGCCCGCTTCCTCAAGTCCATGCCGCTCAGCAATAGGAAGGTCGGAGTCTTCGGGACCTGTTCGGGTGGTCGTCAAGCCTTCCTCGTCGCGTGCCGGACAAAGTCCTTCGACGCAGCGGTCAATTGTTGGGGCGGAAATGTCCTACAGCCAAAGGAGAAGCTGACGCCCGCACAGCCGGTCGCGCCTATCGACTATACGAAGGACCTGTCCTGTCCACTACTCGGCTTGTTTGGAGAAGAGGACAAGAACCCGACACCCGAGAGCGTTCACCAGTTGGAGGAGGAGCTGAAGAAGTATGGAAAGAATCACGAGTTTCACATGTACCCTGGCGCAGGGCACGGCTTCTTCTACTATACCGGTGTGGGCTATCGTCCGGAGGCGGCGGTTGACGGCTGGAAGAAGATGTTCACGTTTTTCGAGAAGTATCTTGGAACGCCTGGACGGGGGAGATAGAAGATGTGCACTGGAATAGTCGAGACTGCGGAAGTATCGGGTAGCGGCAAGGGTCCGCGCGGATGGTTCAAGCTTGAACAGGTCAACGTATCCTACGACCACCCCAGCAACGCGCCAATGGACCAAGCATTGAACATCGACTTCGTAAATCCGAAGGAGGGTCCAGGTGCAAGAGTCGCCGTAGAACTAAGTCCAGAATCCGCACGCAAGCTAGTAAAAGCGATCCTAACCGCGCTATCTCAAACAACAGTGGCCCCTAGCAAAGAACCAAATCGCGCGTAACACCGTCACCGTCTCCTCTGTCAAAACACCCAGATAGCTAACGCCCAATTAGCATGCAACGGTCGGTTGAGACGAACAAGAAAAAGAAAGGGGGAGGTTTGTTGCTTCAAGGCCCTTTTGCTAGTCGAAAGCGTTGTCCGTGACAACTGCATAGTTTCTCTGGTTGCCGTTGCTGACATCGTTCTGTCCGCGCTGAATATGGTTGGGGTCTACGAGCACTAGCAGAATTCCGACTGAGACATACTGCCGTCCCGGTGGGCATGGAGGATTCAAGCCGCCGCAGGGCGAGCCGTCCGCAAATATTCCCGTACCGCCAGTGTAGAAGTTGTCTGAGACTGTGTTTCCTCTAATGACACCCGCCGCGTCTCTCGCGTACTCGATTCCGTTCTGAGCGATATAATCGACTGGTCCGAGCCCGGTTACGGTATTGCTGGTTGTGGTTACGTTGCTGTTGTGGTTCGCTTCGATACCGCCTTTCTGGTAGGCGTAGACGTTGCTCGAAGTGATGTTTCCGTACGCTGTAGGTCCGCTGGAACCGTTGTCAGAGATTATCCCTATTCCGGTCTGCACTCCGTTAGGAGTAAATGCACTGCCTGTGTGGGCGCATGTGTTGTACCCGGTTGCACCTCTGATTGAGACTGTTATCGATCCGAGGCCACTGTCTACGAAGATTCCGTACTGCCCGCCGGTGAAACATAGCAGTAGGGATCTAAACTCCTCAGATATTGATGAGATGCTCGCACCCGTCGAGTTGACCAAACCCGGACCGTTCAGCAGGCGCGCTCCTGAGCTGGGATTATACCTCGGAATTCACGAAGAGGGCCAACTTGTGGCTATGGCGGGGGAACGACTCCGACTCCCGGGATACACTGAGATCAGCGCTGTCTTACCCGTCCCGAAAGCCGGGGCCGCGGATACGCAAGTTCCCTTGTCTCTACTCTCATCCAGAAGATCATAGAAAGAGATGAGACTCCTTCCTTCACGTCCGCACCGAAAATGTTCAAGCTATACGCGTCTACGAGACACTAGGCTTCAAGACCCGACGCATCATGAAAATCGCGGTTGTGAAAGGGGGTTAACGAGTTGTGGGACCAGAGAATACCGACGTCGTAGAAGACTCAGAGCCCTGTAAACATTGAGTGGGTTCCACTTCACAAGAATGAACCTGAGTATGGTTTTCTCGTGTGTCCATTATCCGTCGACCGTCCCGCCTTTTTCTGGTGGCGATGATGCGGAGCGCGCCATCCGGCGCCGCCTTCGCGATTCCCTCGCCTCCGGTCCCGATCGAGGAAGTTCCGAGGGGAAAAGCATAAGTATACTTTTCGGAGTAGTAAAAGTAGGTTTACCCTTTAAAACCTTTGAGATGCCTTCTGAGGTAATGGTAAGGAGATCGAGAGAACAGATTCTGGTAGGTATACTGAAATCATGCTGCACTAAAGGGGTCCTAGTGAGTCATCTCCTTTCCTCCGAAAATCTCTCATATCGATTACTCAGATCTTACTTAGATCGTTTGCTCGTCAGTGAGCTAATCTGGTTGGACAGTGAGGGCGACAGGACTTCTATTAGGACGACCGATCGCGGGTTGGAAGTTCTCAGGTGCTTTGGAAATGGAGTGGCACTTCTCAATGGTCTCGTAGCCACTTGTCCGCTGTTCCACCCCGCAAGCCGAGCACGCTCAATTCTAGCGTAACCCGAACGCCAAATATTTTCCAGAACCGGTATCCTGCCTAGAGGATCTTGTCATAGAACATAGTTTAACATGTCTTAAATGATGTCCGCCGCGTATTCTGTTAAATGATTTGGAAATCGCGATTTCACGTGCTCAGTTTTCTGCTCTGATCATCATCCCTTTGATGATCCTGTATGTGTTGCCTGTTGCCGTTCCGTCAGCAGTTTCTCCAACTGCTCCGTCATCGAACTATCTGGACGAGATCCAGAACCAGATTCGCTCGAGAGTCTCTTCGCTTGACACCGTGAAGGCGATTGGACTTGCCGCTCAATCCAGCGTATTTCAGTCGATGAGCCGTGGATACAGCTACACCTTCAACTCTATCTTCAACACTTGGTCTTACTCGTTCAACCCGGACGGCAGCGTCGCTGTCGCCTGGAAAGATGTCGATGTAGTCTACTCGCTACGGAACGCCAATGGCTCGACGACTAATTTCGTCGTAAAGGAAGACCCGAACCTTTCGAGTGTCATCAACGTCACCGTCCAAAAGGACGTTGCTCAACCAAGTCCAGTTGATGGATCCTCCAGCACGGCCATTCAAGTGCCCTTTACGGACACCTCGTCACAAGCAGCTCTTGGAGGAGAGACGAGCACTCAGGCTGGAATTCAACCGATAGTTTGCGGACCTGGAGGTCCTCAATGCACGGTCGGGGAGTCCGCGACCGTCGCTCGCACGAATCTCGCGGCCCCTGTCGCACCTTCAACACCAGATTTCTCAATGTCGGCCTCGCAGACCCAGATGAGTTTCACTGCAGGAGGCTCTGGCACATCAACAATTACCCTCGGCAGTCTCAACGGCTTTGTAGGAACCATCGCACTGGTGCCCTCAATTTCGCCATCGACCGGTCAGATCCCTGCCTATCCGCTGAATGTGACGAGCATTACATTGACATCCGGTGCTTCGGGTAGCTCTACCTTGTCAGTCAGCACATCAGTTTCTACTGTCGCGCAGACCTACACAATCACCCTGACGGCCGTCAGTGGCACTCTGATACACTCTGTCTCAGTAACGGTAAACGTCCAAGCGGATATTCTACTGTCTGCAGCAACTCCGTCCCCAAGCAGCTTCGTGGCTGGAAATCCCCCAACATCTTCATCTGGAATAAGCCTTCAAAGCCTGGGGCTCACAGGGTCCGTAACGCTCTCCGCATCCGCCTCCCCAAGCCTATCGAATGGCCCCGGATTGTCGTTCAATCCGAGTACATTCTCGATGACTCCAGGTTCATCGGCAAGCTCGACTCTTTCCATCTCTACAACAGCTTCGACCCAATCCAACACGTATGTCATCACAATAACAGCAACGGGGCCAGGGGTCGCGCGCTCCGTTTCTGTGACCGTCAATGTTCTGGCTGATTTCCAAATTTCTGCGTCCAATCCGCCCAACCTCGCAGGAGGTAATTCAGGAACCACATCGGGCACCTCTACCATAACCCTGAGCAGTATTGGTCTTTCTGGCGGTATCACACTCTCAGCGAACCCTCCTGGCGGAATTTCTACGTCCTTCGGCACTAATCCAGTGTCCATGAGTCCGGGCTCATCAGGTTCTTCCGTGATGACGATCTCAGTCGGTTCTGTCGCGTCTGGGACCTATACCATCACCGTGACGGGAACGAACGGCTCACTCTCTCACTCCGTGAATGTAAACGTCAATGTATGCAACAATGGTGTCACGAGCTCCTCAGTCTTTGCGGGCTATACTTTCAGACTTGCTTGCAACTACCCTGGGAGCATCACAGTCACAAATGCGGTTGGGACTTGGTCAGTTCCATCGGTCAACCAACCACCGAACAGCTGTTCGAACACTCATTGCGACTTGACAGTAGCCGTGGGCCTAGAGCACCTGGATGGAGGGAGCGACGGCTACCAAGTAGTAGCAGGATCCGATTCCGGCCTCTACTGCACCATCTTCGGGTGTAGCTGGTATTATCATGCCATATACGACCTCTATCCAAGCGCCTCAGTACAATGCAGCATTACCGTCAATCCTGGTGATTCCCTCTTCTCCCAGGTCCAGTATGTCAATGGCGCCTACAACCTATTCATCGACAACAATAGCAACGGTCAGGCTTGCAGCGCCAACGGACAAACTACCGCTATGCTTACTCCCTACTTTGGAGTTTACGGAGGCTTCAGACCAATCGTTGGCGGTAGCACAGCGAGACTGCCGCAGTTTGGAACGGTCAGGATTGCCTCGTGCACCGTAGGCCCGAGTCAATGTCTGAACGAGTACAATCAAGGTTTCTCTGTCCGGTATGAGATGTGGAGTGGCGGTAATCACAACGTTTCCGTCGGCTTGATGGCTTCGGACAATTCCTTCAGCTTCAGCTGGCAAACCAGCAGTGGGACATAACTATGAAACGTAAGGTTCTGAATTCCCTTTTCATCATCGTCGTAATGAGTCTAAGCGTCTACTTGACCGCGGGAGCATGGGCTCAAACCCAGAGTACCTCCGGTCTTTTAACTCTCTATCATCTGGATTCGAACGGCAATCCTACGGTCGCAATCGGCAACCTGTTCACCTCGGGAGAGCAGATCTGGGTAGCAGTTCCCCAGGCAGACTCGTGGGCGTACTGGCTCACCGTGTACAATGATCGAGGGTCTCAGATCTGGAACCAAACAAGCTCCTCGATCCCCAGCAACAACCTCTTGCCTCTCGTCCTGAGCCCTAGCATATTTCCTCCGAACCACAACTATCAGGTAATTCTCCGGACATTTCAAGGAACATTGCCCGGAATGGGGATAGCCCAGTCAAGTGCAACCACGTTCATGGTTGGTCCCGGGCTAGGAAGACTGTTACTCGAGTCGTTCTCAAGAGCGGGGGGTATCGACGAATCTCATGTTAGGCTTGTAGACATGAATGGGAATCCCAAAGCCGTTGTTCGACTAGGCCTGTTTCTGCACCAAGGAGGGTCTTCTGTTCAAGTTACAACTGAACTAACCGACACACATGGCAGAGCGATCCTTCGCTTAGGCGAGGCGCTAGCCTCAGGCAGCTACTCTCTCGAGGTCCGCAGCGTTGACGGATCCACCCCCTCGTCTCCTCTACGGGTTTCAGATTTCTCAGTACAAGTGAGGCCAACGATGATATCCGCAGCCCAAACAACTAATGGAATAAGCGCCACACTGCTAAACTCCGGAGGACCCTACTCCATCGAAGGAAGATTACTGTTACTGGAGCGGCAGTTGACGGACGGGAATTGGACCATTTCCGCGAGTGCATACACCGACTCGGCGGGACAGGCAGCCTTTCCCGCTCCTTCTGGATCTGGGGCGTGGCGAGTGTCATTCAACGGGGACATTTTCTATGGCCCATCCACCAGCAACTCAACTTCACCGTTCCTTGCTCCGGACACTTCTCCCACCAGTGTCCAGCCTGCTTACTCTTACGCCTCCAGCCCACTCGCAGTTACGGCCTCGACTGTAATTGCGACTACTACTAGTCTGTATCTTCCAGCTTCTGCTTACGCGACGATTCCAGCGCTCTTAACTGCCCAGGTGAAGGATAGCTCGGGTATCCCCGTCCCTTCAGTCACAGTCTGGTTCTACAAAGATGGAGGTTCGATAGGGACATCAGTAACAAATTCTACTGGTTTCGCGGCCTTCGTCTGGACTGCCAACGTAACCGGCACCCACACAATGCAGGCAGCCTTTCTCGGAAACACGAACTATGGAGGCAGCGTTTCAGCACAGCAATCCTTCACGATAAATCAGACCCCGACAACGATAATGATCCTCAAGCCCCAGACAATCGCTTACTCGTGGGATGCATTCAACTACTATAGCGGAAACGGGAGACCAATAGTCGTCCCCATAGTTACACTAGCTCTTGCAGCATATAACAATAGCAACCCAGCTAATGTCTACATCCCACCATACAATGGCAACTCCACGACCCCAACCCACATTGCCGGATATGGTTGGGCCGGTCTTAACCAGAGTTCAGCGGTTACCGTTTCCTTCAACACAACCTATACTCAGACGCAATCTATGAATTGGACGATGAACTTTTACCTCCCACCTTGTCCCACACCACCGTCCTGCTCGTCAACGACCAGAACCGGCCACATGTACCTCTCGGCCTCCCTCGCACCCCCAAGCACTCTCTACACACCAGCCTCAACCACTCTCAACATTCCGTACCAGAACGTCAATACTGTCAGCACGGCATCCTCGCAAATGGGCCAAGACGCAACCCCTCCAGCAAACTTGTACGTCAACGTTAACGCAACATACCCCTACATCTCCCTCAAAATGCAGGGAATCTCCGTTGCTTTAGAAGCATATGTTGCATGGCTCGCCTATACCCTAGGGGGCCCGACCTCCTCGACGACAAACTGCCCACACAACGGTACGTGCTTCAATTACTACACCCTACCGTTGCTGAGCACGACCCAAGGCTCAGACTTCGCCTATGCCTGTATGTCATCGGGATGTAGTACACCGGCAGCGAATATCGCACTGAATCTCTACAACAGTAAAGGAACACTCTGCATTTCCACCACGACTGACAATCGGGGTATTGCTCAACTCAACTTTGCAGGGTCAAAGACCTGCACCTATCCATACTATTATCTGGGGACGCCTTCAACAAACGTCATAGTCTCGGAACTCTTCGCCATCGAAGCCGTTAGTAAACCATACCCATTCTATACCAACTTTCAAGGATACAATTATGCCATCTATGCGCCGCAGAGAGCCTCACGCTATCTCCTGAGCCTGCACGCCTACTACTCTGTATCGACCTATACGGTGCTCTATCCTGGAGTGAGCTACCCCGACGTGCAGCCACTTTACGCCTCATGCTGCGACGTCTTCTTAACAGTCCAAAAGCATCCTATTAGCGCCGGCGTTAGCATAACTCCCAGCACTCCCACGATGAGTGATAAGACAAATTCCACGATACATCTTACAGACTTGGCAACAAACAAAGCATTCGCGTACAGCCAAGCAAACTATAACCTGGCGCGTATAGATCCCAACCCAACCACCGTGGCGACAGGAACACTGACAACTGGTTCGGATGGGACAAGCGCAATCTCTCTAGGCCAGCTCTCCTACGGAAACTACACTCTCATCATATCACGAACCGGGAATGCGACGATCAACTCTGTCAGTTACTCGTTCAATTTTACCGTCTACAAAGCGAGGACTAGCGTAATAATTTCGCCGGGATGGATTCAGGGCGTAACAGTTGGTCAGCCCTACCTCTTCACAACAGGACTAGTTGACAATGAGACAGGGACGATGATTGCCGTCTCTGGGCTTCAGGAGCAGGTCTTGATGAACGGTGCCGTCTTCAGCCGGACCTGGCTCTGCACGGTAGCCGGATGCTCATGGGCGAACTATTTCCTTACAAATCCGGGCGGAAACGCGACGTTTGTTTGGATCCCTTCTGCCCCCGGTAAATATACGATCAAAGTCGAGTTCCCGAAACAGAGCTACTATACTGAAACATCAATCACGATCATGGTTTCTGTAGCACCTCGGGAGTTGGTGCTCTCTGCCGTCAGTTCACCCCTGTCGCCGGACGCAGGGCAGTCAGTTGGGTGGAATGTTTCCGCGTATGATATGATCAACAGAGCCGCCGTCATTTCGTTACCTATCAATCAGTACATTGATGGAGTTCTCTGGACGACACTGAGCACTGATTCGAGCGGAACCGCCGTCTTCACACACACATTCTCCATTACGAGTAGTGGATTGCACAATGTTACTTTCGTCTCTGCACAAAACAATACCTACGCCTCTGCGCGCGTCCAAGTCTCAATCAACGTCTTCCTTGAGACTAGCCTCTCACTGCAAGCACCGAGCTCGATTATTCTCGGACAACAAAATTCTTTCACGGTCATTCTGAAGGATGCGAGCGGAAGCCCACTCACTACTAGAACGGTGCAGATCAGCATTAACGGCGTGTCATACCAGAATGTTACGACCGATAGCAACGGCAATGCCCAGTTCAGCTGGCGACCTGACAACACCGGTAGTTACACGATAAAGGCGAGCTTCCTAGCGTCCGGCTCGGCAGATTCCAGTTACAGGTCTTCTTCCAACAGTGTGTCGGTTGCCGTGTTACCTCAAACAACTACTAATACTCAGACAACCTCAGGCGGCACCCAGTCCGTCTCCTACACAAGTGCGCAGGGGACACCGCAGTCTCCTCCAGCCGGTTTCAGCGTGTCAGTTGGCTTTCCCTCGCTTGGGTGGACAAATGTAAACATTCAACTTTACGGTCGATCGGTGCAAGGAACTCTTCACGTCTGGAACGAATTCGGTTTGGCTTGTGTAGCCCACGTCTTCGGAGCATGCGTGATGGTTGCTCCATGGTGGCATGTTCACTTCGACGCCGCCTCAATCTTGATGTCTTTCTCCTTCGTAACTGACTTCTTCACAGGTGACATTCTGTCACAGTCCATAACAACCTCAAATCAATGGTTTGTCGACCAGAACGCTTCTCCTTTTCGGGTCGGCCAGATAGCAGCTCAAACACTGATCGGGGCAGCTATCTCCGCTTACACCATAACCCGCCTTGCATCAAGCCCCACAATCATAGAGGGAGGAATAGACGACTCGCTGGCGGTCGGAATTACTGCTGCAGTCTGGTTGGGAGGGGCGAGTGCTATCGGACTCGGAGGTTTCCTAGCGTATCCGGACAAGCAGTCAAGACTCAACTATCTTGGTGGTATGGCAGCGGGTTTCGGGCTTACACTTTTTCTGCAACTCTTTCCCTCCCCTCCCCCTATCGGTCTCGTACTCAACCCTGTCAGCTGGGCACTCTGGCAGACATACTTCTCCATGATGAAGTTTGCAAACATCTACTCTAGGCCAGCACTCTTCGTCACTGCCCTAACGGTCGTGCTTTGCACCGATGAAGCTTTTCTACTCGAAGGACTAATGTAAGCCTTTGGTCTTCCTTGAAATGGATAGTTCTAGCAACTGCTTACGTCGCCGGGTTCATCCTCTATGCCTTAACCCCTGACCCCGTCGACAAAGTCGTCTTAGTATTCTACATCACTCTCGTTGTGGCTTCAATGCTCATCCCTGTACGTGAGGATTCGGCCAGCAAGGCCGCCTCTGCATATCTCAGGCTGTTTGTGGTGCAGGCTATCGTGTTTAGCAGTTCATTGTTCTTGATCCCGCTTTCTTTTTTTTTCCAGTCGGATGTCACGAAATATGAAGGGGCTGCACTTGTCATTTTGCCGACGCTTTTCTTTGTCAGCGCACCCGGGCTAAGGCTCTCCAGGCTGGGAGACTATCTGAGACGATATGGGCTTGAAGGGATTGTGAAGAGAAGCTCCTTTGGAACTAGGGACGATCATTTCATTCTAGATTATTCAATCGGTCGGTGGTTTCAACATGCAAGTTTTGCGCTTGGCTATGCTGGACTTCTGGCGGTCTACTTTCTGGGATGGTTTCTACTGGTTGGGATCCTTTCGTTGCCCTTATCAGCCTCGTTGATAGTGTTCGCTCTCGCAATTTCCAAGAGATCGGCCAAACGTCTTCTTTCACCCTACGATCCTATGAATATCGCGTCACAAATCGAGTCCATTTACCCTCCCAGGTCCGTGAGGAGCATTTCACTAACGTCTATTGTGGTTACTACATTCTTCTACCTAATTATTGCGTGGAGTGTTTCGCCGAACTTATGGCCATTCATCGTGTTGGTAATTCCTTACTCGGTCATTATCTTAGGTCTCCTCATCCTTCGTCGATCATCCCATACGTCCGACCGAAAATAGTCTAGATACTTGCAGATTTGTCATCTAGTGTCAAATACTACTTTCTTGGAAGAACAGTTACCTGACCTGTGAGTCGAAGGTTCGGAAATGTTCGACAGGTCTCTCGCCAAATGCGTTGAGGTTGGCTCATGCCGGCGAGAACGCTGAGGAGGAGGCTCGTCTCGAGTCTCATAGTAGTAGGTGTCGCTCTAGGTTCGTCGCTGGTGGTTTATTCGGTCTTGGTTCTGGCCTTGGGGGTCAATCAGCCCTTGCTGCTTGTGCCCTCAAGGTCTATGGAGCCGACGATCGATGCCGGCGACGTGATCGCTATGCGGGCGATCACTGCTCCACGGATCCAGCTTGGTGATGTCATCATCTACCAGCAGTCGTACTCACAGGTTTTGTTCATTCACAGAGTGGTCTGCATAGTAACGTCCACTAGCTCACAGTGTACTGGCTCGTTGTATGTCTACATGAAATGCAGTATTGCTCCCTGCTACTATACGAAGGGTGACAACGAGCCTGGCCCTGATCCTTGGGTGGTTTCAGCCAGTCAGATAACTGGAGTCTGGACCGGCTTTAGAATTCCCTACCTCGCTATGGCTTTCATCTGTCTAAGACAGGATGCGCAGTGTCCTTCCCCTTGGGGGTCTCTGAGTCTCATCGCTCTAGGGTCGGCTGTTGCTGGCGATCTGGTTTGCGAGTACTGGCTCTCAGAAAGGGGTGCGAAAAACAAGGCGACGGAGCATGTTATTTCCAGAACTGAGGACGCGAAAGTTGAGTCCGTTTAAGCTCAAATTCGTAAGAGGACTACTGGGTTCCATACTCGTTCTTTCTACACTCCTTGGAATAGGATACGGAGCTGTTGTGATGTTGCATTCTCTCCCTGCTCACCCGTCTGTCAAGGTGCTCTCTATGAGATTCGTCAAGAGTCAGAACTCCACGATATCGAACTGGAATATGACTTTGATTGACAATAGCACTATGACGGCCATCATGGGAATCGTTTGTCAGCGCAGTTATTCGTCAAACAACTGTGACGAGATAGGCCCGATTTACTATACTTCTACTCCCTTCTACATCGAACCTGGTCAAGCCATGACCTTCGAACTCGCCGGAGTGAATTCTACAACGCCGCTCTGGGAGTTCCATATTTCCTTCTATGGATGGCCCCACGACGGTGCCCCGTCGAACGAGGCGATCAGCTTGGCCCCAGCCGGTCCTCCCACCATAGAGTGGCTGTTCTACAATTCCACGAGCAACAGCATAATTCAATGAACACCTAGTGACGAGATGATCGACTACGAACGACTTTTCGCATGATCCATTTGCTTTTTCCGAGAGCACCGAGTGGACGGAATCCGAGGTCGGTCCTTAGCTCACGGCTTTCTTCACGAGCGCGGCGATCCTTGCCTCTTCGGCCGCGGTCAACCCTTGCAGCGCGAAGGCGGTCGGCCACATATTGCCCTCGTCGAGGTTCGCCTTGTCGCTGAAGCCGAACGTCGCGTACCTGGTCTTGAACTTCGCCGCTGCCTGGAAGAAGCAGACGACCTTATCGTCCTTGGCATACGCGGGCATACCGTACCAGAGTCTCGATGTGAGGGCTGGTGCGCTTTCTTTGATGATAGCATGGAGGCGTTTGGCCATGGTGCGATCGGGTTCCCGCATCTCAGCGATCTTCGCCAGCACGACGCTCTCTCCCTCCCCCTTGCCAGCCTTCATCT
>WNGH01004996.1_pt1 | contig 12637 bp, 10 predicted proteins | sample 5400631 | NCBI WGS metagenome assembly WNGH01 (sample SAMN13153373, study PRJNA577476) | soil metagenome | isolation source: 115 cm soil or saprolite under Garry oak tree replicate 1 | place: USA:California | collected 2016-06-15
AAACTAAAGGCCGGGCAAAAGAAACTCATCTTCCCCTGGATTGGCTGCGGCAAGTGCGAAGTGTGCAAGGCGGGGCAAGACAACTACTGCGTCTCCGGCTCGCGCTTTCTGGGCGTCAACCGCGCCGGCGCCTACTCGACCCACGTGCTGGTGCCGCACCCGAAGTACCTGCTCGACACCGCAGGGATCGACGACGCCTTCGCCGCGACTCTCGCCTGCTCCGCGGTCACCGCCTATAGCGCCACCGCCAAGCTGCCCGCGCTGGGCCCGAAGGACTGGGTCGCGGTGCTCGGCTGCGGCGGCCTCGGACTGATCGGCATCTCGGTGCTGCGCGCCAAGGGCGTGAAGCACATCGTCGGCTGCGACATCGACGATGCGAAGCTCGCCGCCGCCGCAAGGCTCGGCGCCAGGAAGACGGTGAACATGCGCGCCCCGGAGGCCCTGAAGGAACTGCAAGGCATCGCCGCCGCCATCGACTTCGTCGGCAGCCCATCTACCGCGGGTCCCGGCATCGCCTCCCTGAGGAAAGGCGGGCGCTATGTGATCTGCGGATTGTTCGGCGGCGAGCTCACCCATCCCCTGCCGCCGATCGCGCAGCGCGCCATCGGCATCGTCGGTTCCTACGTCGGCAATCTGCAGGAGTTGAAGGAAGTGGTGGCGCTCGCGAAAAAGAAAAAGCTGAAGCCCACGCCTGTCGAAACAAGGCCGGGGGCGCAGGCAAATGCCGCGCTGGAGGATCTGAAGGCCGGTAAAGTTCTGGGCCGCATCGTCCTCGACATGGAAGCCGTTCAGTGACATCGCCAACGATGCCTTTCTCGATGGAGTTTCCCTACGCCTGGCCGCGCAAGCCGCTGTTCGCGGCGAACGTGGTGGCGAGCTCGCAGCCGCTCGCCGCGCAGGCGGGCCTGCAGATGCTCGCCGAAGGCGGCACCGCCGTCGACGCGATCCTCGCCACGGCGATAACGCTCTCGCTGGTCGAGCCGGTTTCCAACGGCATCGGCTCCGACGCTTACGCCATCGTCTGGGACGGCAAGCGGCTGCACGGCCTCAATGCGTCCGGGCGCTCGCCCGCCGCCTGGACTCTCGACTACTTCAAGGGGCAGACGGCGATGCCGGTGCGCGGCTGGAACACCGTCACCGTGCCCGGCTGCGTCCAGGCCTGGGTGGAGCTGCACGCAAAGTTCGGAAGACTGCCGTTCAAGAAGCTCTTCGAGCGCGCGATCCGCTACGGCCGCGAGGGCTTCCTGGTGTCGGCGACCATCGCAGGGCAGTGGGCGAAGCAGGTGCCCGAGCTGAAGGAGCAACCCGGCTTCGCGCAGTATTTCCTGCCCAATGGGCGCGCGCCGCGCCCCGGGGAGCGGTTCAAGTTCCCCGCGCACGCGAAGGTGTTGGAGCGGATCGCTGCCACCAAAGGGAAGGCGTTTTATCGCGGCGAGCTCGCCGAGAAGATCGAAGCGCATGCGAAAAAGCATGGCGGCGTAATGCGCGCGAGCGATCTCGCGGCCAACAAGCCCTACTGGGTGAAGCCGCTCGAGACGGACTACCGCGGCTACACGCTGCACGAGATCCCGCCCAACGGCCAGGGCATCGTCGCGCTGATCGCGCTTGGCATCCTGGAGAATTTCGACGTCCGATCGCATCCCGTCGACGGCCCCGACAGCCTGCACCTGCAGATGGAAGCGCTGAAGGTCGCTTTCGCTGACGCGCGGCGCTATGTCGCCGACATCGACCACATGACGGAAGTGAAGCCGTCGCAGCTTCTGGACAAGGAGTATTTGAAATCCCGCGCCAAGCTGATCGACACGAAGCGCGCGCAGGACTTCGGCCACGGCACCCCACCCAAGGGCGGCACGGTGTATCTGACTGCGGCCGACGCGTCCGGCATGATGGTGTCGTACATCCAGTCGAACTACATGGGCTTCGGCTCGGGCGTGGTGGTGGACGGCATCTCGCTGCAGAACCGCGGCGGCACCTTCGTGATCCGTCCCGGCCATCCGAACTGCGTCGGCCGGTCCAAGCGTCCCTACCAGACGATCATCCCCGGCTTCGTCAGCCGCGAGCGCAAGCCGGTGATGAGCTTCGGCGTCATGGGCGGCACCATGCAGCCCCAGGGGCATACGCAGGTGATGGTGCGCATCGCCGACTACGGCCAGAATCCGCAGGCGGCCTGCGACGGGCCGCGCTTTCGCGTAATCCAGGGCATGGAAGTGGCCGTGGAGGAGGGCAAATTCCCGGCCGAGACGCTCGCCGAGCTGCAGCGCCGCGGCCACAGAATCGTGACCGTGGACGACTACAACCAGTTCGGCAGCGGGCAGCTCATCTGGAAGCTGGACGGCGGTTACTTCGGAGCGAGCGACCCAAGGCGGGATGGTCAGGCGATCGGGTTTTAGGAATTTTTTCTCTTCGAGAATAATCCGGTGCTGAAAATCTGGGGGCGGATCAATTCCGTCAACGTCAAGAAAGCCCTCTGGGCGGCCGAGGAGCTCGGGCTGAAGTACGAGCGCGTCGACGCCGGCATGCAGTTCGGCGTCAACAAGACGCCCGAGTACCTGGGGATGAACCCGACCGGGCTGGTGCCGACGATCGACGACGACGGATTCACCTTGTGGGAATCGCATACGATCGTGCGCTACCTCGCGGCGAAGCATGGCGCCGGCACGCTCTGGCCCACAGACCTCAAGATGCGTGCGGACGCGGAGCGCTGGATGGACTGGGCATTCACCTTCCAGAACGCGATGCGCAACGTGTTCTGGGGCCTTATCCGCACCCCACCCGAAAAGCGCGACATGAAGGCGATCGAGGAAGGCCGCAGGAAATCCATCGAACTGCTAGCGATCCCGGAATCCGTTCTCGCCAATAGAAGGTTCATGACGGGAGAGCGGTTCACGATGGGCGATATTCCCCTGGGCTGCGAGGTACAGCGCTATATGCGGGTGCCGATCGAGCGGCCGAAATTCCCCAACGTGGACGCGTACTTCGAGCGGCTGAGGCAACGGCCGGCCTTTATAAAGCACGTGGACATCCCCCTCAGTTAGCCCCTAGTTCGGGAGATGCGTCACGCTGGGGAACTCTGACGGGTTATACTGTTCCATCATGAAGATGAGGTATGGCCCCATAGTTTTCTATTCGTTGCCGGAGCAATATCCCGCTTCGGACGTTACCAGTGCGCTCTGGTATGGGGTCACTTGCGGCGTTACGTCTACGAGCTCGATCTATAGCCCGCATATTCACTTCTCGTATGCCAGCCCTGCGCCTAATGCGTGGCAGGCCGATTTGCAGAGGATTCGTGAGGACTTCCGTAGTGTCGTTTCCTCTGGATCGTTTCTGACGACAAGTGAACTCTCAAGCACCAGCAAGTCAGGATAGATGCGCTGGAGAAATACGATCGCATCGTTCCGGGCAGCGCAAATCGGCTATTGCAGTTGACGGAGAATGAGCAGGCTCACCGTCACGACATGGATAGCAAGATCCTCCTAACTAAGGCTGGCGACGTTAAGAGAGGCCAGTATCTTGGAGCAGTCATTGCCGTAATTGCGGTTGGGGGAGCAATTTTCGTGGCACCTGTCTCGCCGTTCGTCGCGATCGCCCTGGTGGGTGTGCCAGTAGCCACCATCATCAACGCCATCGTAAAGGGACGCCAAGACAAAACGCCGCCGCGCTAGCGCTTCTTGTTTACCTCGAGGATCGCGTCGTCCAGCCTCAGCTAGCGGGTCCCGGCGGCTTGAGCCGCTTGCCGGAACTCGCCAGTTCCTTCACCCTGACGTAGAACGCTTCCAGGCTGCCGCTTTCGCGAAGCAGCCGCTCGAACTCGGGTACGAGCTCGTTGTAGAGCGCGACCGATACCAGGAAAGCGTTGTTCGGCTGGGCGGGAACCGTTGCCGGGTACCCGGCGCGCAGTCTGTCGAACTCTTCGCGCTTCCTGCTCGACAATATTTCCTTCGAAACGCTTTTCTCCCCGTAGATCGCGGCCAGGCGCGTCCTCGCCTCTTTCACCTGCTGCGCGAACTGCCTTCTGCGCGCCTGCGAAACGCGGAACGCCGCAAGATCGGAAAGCCGCGCCTCGGCCTCGAGCCAGCGCCGAACCCCCTCCTCTTCGACCACGACCGCGAAGGACTCGTTGAACGTGGTGTCGTCGCGCGCGTACGCCAGTTGGTGCGCGAGCTCATGAAATACCAGGCGGGCGAGCTGGGCGTCGGGGTAGCGGATGAAGGTTGAAAGCAGAGGATCGTCGAACCACCCCAGCGTCGAATACGCCGGCACGCCGCCGACGTGCACGTCGTAGCCCTCCGCCTTGAGCCGCCCGGCGTGGCGCCGCGCATCCTGCTCGGAGAAAAAGCCGCGGTAGCTCACGCAGCCGGTGAAAGGAAAGCATTCCTTTCTCGGCTCGACCGAGAATTCGGGCGCGGCGAAGACGTTCCACACCACGAAAGGCCTGCCGAGCTCGGCGTACGAGGTATAGCTGCGGTTGTCCGGCAGCCCGAGGCCATGCGAGGCGAATTGCCGTATCCGGCGCGCCGTTTCCAGTCGCTCGCGCAGCGCCGCGGGAGTCGCCGGGTCGGCGAGCCAGGCCTCCACCGGCCGCGCCGCGCTCATGATTTCCAACTGCCCGCCGATCGCCTGCTTGTAATACGCGATGCTGTCGCAGCCCGCCGCAAGCGGCAGAAGAATCAGCATCAGGAGGCGGGAAATCACTCGAAGCGGCCGGCACTGAGAAAGCGCTCGACCATCTTGGCTACCCGCCCAGAGACGATAAGGAAACTGTGGCTGAGCGGAACCAGCGCCTGCGCGCTCATGCCGTCCACTTCGGTTTCCGAGACGCACACCACGCCGTCGCTCGGTCCCGGCATCCGGCCGAACGCGCGCCCCAGGCCCATCGGCACCGTGCCCGCGACCACGCCCAGCGGCGCCGCGCGCCGCCACCTCGCGCTACGCTCATCCCATAGCGGCCGGCTGCCGCCCATCAGCCATCTGCCCACGGCCGCCAGGCCGAGGCGGCGGCCGGCGAAGCTGCCGCGCACCGGCGCGCCGAGCAGAACGACCGAGCGGGCGGCGATTTCCGGATGGCGGTTCAGCATCTCGAGGATCAGAACCCCGCCCAGGCTGTGGCCGACGTAGTGCGCCGGGCGGCCGCTCAGCGTCTCGCGCGCGAACCGCGCCAGGCGCTCGACGTTGGCTTCGAACGGCTTGCGCCCGCCGTAGGCAAAGGCGCGCACCGCGTAACCGCGGCCGGCGAGGCGCGCGGCGAGCAGCGTCATCGCTGCGGCGGGCATCCACAACCCGGGCACCAGCACGACTTGATCGGTCACTTCAGTCTGTTGAAGGAATCCAGAAGGGATTGGGCGCGGTAAACGATCGGATAGTCGACCATCTGGCCGTCCACCTGGATAGCCGCGGCGCCTCTCGCTTCGGCCTCCTTGAACGCCGCCACAATGCGCTCGGCCTGCGCCAGCTCCTCTGACGTAGGCATATAGGCGACGTTCACCGGCGCGAGCTGGTCGGGATGGATGCACAGCCGCCCCTGGAAGCCGCCGCGCCGGCTGCGCTCCAGCGCGCGGCGGAAAGCGTCGCTTTCCTTGAGATGGAACCACGGGCTGTCGATCGGGTTCTCGAGGCCCGCGGCTCGCGAGATCATCACGATCCGGGAGCGCGCGCTGGCGAGCTCGGGCTCGTCGAGCGTCGGCGACAGCCCGACATCGTTGGCGTAGTCGCCGGCGCCGAACGCGACCCGCTTTACCCGCCACGCGCCCGGGTAGGCACGCAGGTGCTTGGCCTGGACGATGCGCTCGATGCGCTGCACGCCGGCCGCGGTCTCGATCTGCGGTATCAGGTCGATCGAGCCCTCGGCAAGGCCCCGCTCGCGCTCAAGATTGGCGAGCAGCCAGTCGATCGCATGGAGCTCGCCGGCGCTCTCGACTTTCGGCAGGACAACGCCGTCGACGCCTTTGTGGATGGTCTCCACCAGGTCGCCGTAGCAATACGGCGTGGAAGCCGCGTTGACCCGCACATAGCCCCGGCCGCGACGCGGCCCCGAGAGAGCGCCGGCAACAGCCTTGCGCGTCGCCGCCTTGTCGGAAGCCGCGACCGAATCTTCCAGGTCCACGATCACGGCGTCGGCCTCGAGCGTCAGGGCCTTCTCGACGCGCCGCGCCACGTTTCCGGGCGCAAACAGGAAGGAACGGTTCAAAGCCATGCTGTTTTCCTCTATTTGAGCAGCTTGCGTTCGCTCCACTGCGGATACGGCAGCACCTGCTTCGCTGTCTCGAGCGACTGCGGCCACACCACCTCCGCCCGGCCGTTCAGGACCTGTACCAGCACCGGCCGGGTCGCCATCTGCTCGCCGCTCGCGGGATCGACCTTGAACTCCCCGAGCACGGTGGCGGTCACAAGCGAGCGCAACGCGGCGCGCAGCTTGTCCTGATCGGCGCTCCCCGCGCGCCGCAGCCCCTCGGCGAGCACCGTGGCGGCCGCGTAGCCCTCGGCACCGGCCGGGCCGGGCGCTGCCGACCATTTCGCGGTGAACGCCTTCACGAATGTCTGGTTTGCCGGGGTCGCTAAGCGCGCGTCATATTCCGCCGCGCCGAGGGCAAACTCGGCGTCCTGCCCGAGCAGCGAGACGAATTTCGCGCCGGCGGCGCTGCGCGCGAAGAACAGCTTGGGAGCGTAGCCGAGCCGCTTGAAGCTCTTGACCATCTCCCCCGCGTCGCGCACCTCGCCGAAAGCGATCCAGGCGTCCGCCTGCATGGCGCGCGCTTTCGCCACCATGGGGGCGAAATCGCTGATGCCGCCGCCGTAGACGACGACCTCGCCCGGAGAAAGGCCGAGCTTCAGCGCCGCAGCGTGGGCGGCCGCCGCCATTTCGCGCGCCGCCGGCTCGTCGCGGCTGAGTATGAGAAGCGTCTTGCAGCCCTGCTCCTGCGCCACTTGCAGCACCCCGGCGCCATAGGCGTTATAGGGCATCGCCGACTGAAAAACGAAGCGCGGCGAGCGTTTGTGCACCTCTCGCGACCAGCCTGCGCCGTTGACCAGCACGCGACGTGCGCTCTCCGCCTCGGCTGCCGCCATCACGGTCGCCGCCGTGCCGTACGGGCCGATCAAGGCATCGCTTTTATCGCGGATGAGCTGCTGATAGAGCGGGCCGGTCTTGATGGCTTCGGAACCGTCGTCCAGGAGCCGCAACTCGACTTGCCGGCCGAGCAGCCCCCCGGCTGCGTTGATCTCCTCCTGCCAGAGAAGAAGCGCCTTGCGGTAGTCGGCGGCGAGCTCGGCATGGGCTCCCGTTTGCGAAACCACGGCGCCTACGATAAGCGGCGGAGCCTCTTCGCCCTTTACTGCAGCGGCAATAAGAATCAGGAGAAGCGAAAGAAAGTATTTCACTCTAATACTGGTTCAGCTTGTCATCGACGGCGTGGCCGCGCATCGGGATGAGCGCCGAGCGCTCGAAGGTCATGAACACCGTGCCGTCGGCCTTCCTTCCGGTGGTGCGCACGGTGACGATGCCGTGGTGCGGCCGCGACGCCGATTCGCGCTTGCCGATCACCTCCGACTCGGCGTAGATCGTGTCGCCGGCGAAAACCGGCGCGGTCAGCCGTACCTTGTCCCAGCCGAGATTGGCGACGGTCTTCTGGCTGACGTCGGCGACGCTCATGCCGGTGACGACGGCGAGCGTCAGGCACGAGTTCACCAGCGGACGACCGAACTCGGTGGCCGCGCCGTATGCAGCATCGATGTGCAGCGGATGCTGGTTCATGGTGAGGAGCGAGAACCAGGTGTTGTCGGCCTCGCTCAGCGTGCGGCCCGGCCGGTGCTCGTAGACGTCGCCGATCTCGAACTCCTCGTAGTAGCGCCCGGCCGATTCGCGAAAACGCCTTGCCCCGACTTCCTTTGCGCGGCTTACCATAAGAGAATCCCGGTCAGGATGACGCTGCAAAATCAGCTAGCCGACATTGTAGGCGCTGCCAACGTTCTCGCCGCGGAGGCGGACACCAAACCCTACTTTACCGACTGGCGCAAGCAGTACACGGCGGCCGCGGACTGCGTCGTCAGGCCGGCGGGCACCGGCGAGGTATCGCGGGTCGTCGCCCTGTGCGTTCGCGAGAACGTCGCGGTGGTGCCGCAAGGCGGCAACACCGGCCTGGTCGGCGGCTCGGTACCGACGGGGGCGCGGCGCGAGATCGTGCTGTCGCTCTCCCGGATGAACCGCATCCGGGAGCTCGACGCCCTGAACGACACCATCACCGTGGAAGCCGGATGCGTGCTCGCCGCCGTGCAGCGCGCGGCCGACGAGGCCGCGCGCTTCTTTCCGCTCTCGCTCGCCGCCGAGGGCAGTTGCCAGATCGGCGGCAATCTCTCGACCAACGCCGGCGGCGTCAACGTCCTGCGCTACGGCATGGCGCGCGAGCAGGTGCTGGGGCTCGAAGTCGTGCTGCCCGACGCTCGGGTCTGGGACGGGCTGCGCGCGCTGCGCAAGGACAACACCGGCTACGACCTGAAGCAGCTGTTCCTCGGCGCCGAAGGCACGCTCGGCGTCATCACGGCGGCGGTTCTCAGGCTGCACCCCAGGCCGACCGCGAGCGCAACCGCCTGGATCGCAGTCGACAGCCCGCGCCGCGCGGTGGAGCTGCTGTCCGTGCTGCGCGAGCGCCTCGGCGACCGCCTGAGCGCCTTCGAGCTGGTTTCGCGCACCTGCCTGGAGGCTGTCCTTTTCCATGCAAAGGATCTTCAAGATCCGCTCGCCGCGGTCCATCCGTGGTACGTGCTCGCCGAGCTCGCCGACAGCGGCGAGGCGGCCGCGTTGCGCGAGCGCGTGGAGCGAGCGCTCGTCGAATGCACCGAGCACGGAGCGCTGCGCGACGCGGTGCTGGCGCAGAGCGGAGCGCAGGCGCACGCGCTGTGGCGCATCCGCGAGACCATCCCGGAAGCCCAGTTCAGCAACGTCAAGCACGACGTCTCGGTTGCGGTATCGAAGACCCCCGAGCTGATCGAGCGCGCCTGGAGCGCGCTGCAAGCGGTGTTTCCGGATGTACGGCCCTACGTGTTCGGTCACGTGGGCGACGGCAACCTGCACTACAACGTCGGGCCCGAGTCGCTGCTCGAGCGGCGCAGCGAGATCAACCGGTTGGTCTACGACGCCGTCGCCGTGCTCGGCGGCTCGATCTCCGCCGAGCACGGCCTCGGCCAGCTCAAGCGCGAGGAGATTCGCCGCCACAAGAGCCCGCTCGAAATCGAGCTCATGCGCAGCATCAAGCGGATGCTCGACCCGAAGGGCCTGATGAATCCAGGGAAAGTGGTTTAGCCCGAGGCTCGGGACTGGGAAGGCTCGACCCCGGAGGCGCGCATGAACGCAGTCTGGGAGCTGACCCTTCCGCGCGCGGCAAAAAAAGGGCCGGCGAATGCCGGCCCTCGTCTGCGGAAGCAGTTCGTCTGCCGTCCGCTTATTTCTCGCCCGGCGTCCCGAACACCGCGATGCAGCCGTTCAGGCAATCCGGGAACACGTTGTTGGCCGGCAGGGGCATCAGCGCGTGGTTGTTGTGCGGATCGACGGCGACCGAGTGCGCGCTGCCCGGCGCCTGATTGACGGTCGGAACGAGCTGGTCGAGCGTCTTGGTCTTTGCGTCGATGATGCCGAGCACCGGGCCCGTCGGGTTGTTGCGGGCGGCGAGGTAATAGCGCCCGTCGCCCGGGTTGAACCAGACTTCGTCGTTTCCGCCGACGCCCTCGACGCTTTTGTCGATGCTGCCGTCTCTCGCGTCCATGATGACCGAGATGGGCTTGGCGCTGGGTTGAACGGCGGCCGGATCCCGCACCCACGGAGCGCCGGCGGTATTAAACGCCACGCTGCACCCGACCAGAAAATCCTGGTTCGGACCGAGGGTGAGCCCGGCGGGCTGGCAGAACTGGATCGGAAACGTCGCCTCCACGGCGCCGGTGTTCGGATTGATTTTCTTGACCGCTCCGTCCTGCACATTGGGACCCACTTGCGGGATGGAGATGTAGAACCTGCCGGTTCCGGGATTCCACTGCGGCTGTTCCGCGCCGTTGGTCGCGTCCGCGAACGTGATCCTCTGCTTCAGCGTCAGCGCTCCGGTGTTGCGATCGACCTTGATCAAGCTGGCAAACGGCGGATCGTCGGCGTTGTTCACCGCAAGGATGACGGAATCCTCGGGGTCGTAAGCGAGCTCATCGGCACGATTGACGCCGGCGGTCGAGACGACGCTGACGACCGCGTCGGTCCTGAGGTCGATGGTCACCACCCGGCTCGGATAGTCGGTGACGAACAGCCAGTGTCCCGACACTACGACGCCGTTGGGACCGGAGGTGTCGTTGTTCCCGCTGAATCCGGCGAAGCCGCCGTGGATCTGCTTCACGAAGGCATTGGTCCTCGCATCGACGACGTCGACCGCGGCATTGGAGCGATCCGCAAGGTAGTAGAGCTGTGTGTCGGCGTCGACCCAGCTGATGTCGAAGGATTTCATTTTCACGCCGCCGGGAACGGGAATGGTCATCAGAAGCTTCACGGCTCCCGAATCCTTTTCATGCTCGTCGGCGAACGCCGCACCCGGTATAGCGAGCGACACGGCGCCTAACAGCGCACCGATGGAACAAAGTCTTGGGAACATTTCGAGTCTCCTCTAGTAGGCGAAGGGGATGCGCACTACCCTGGATCCTCCGGTACCTCTTTCTTGTTTGGACTCATCGTAGGCGACAAGGCTTGCAGGCGACTTACACGACGCGGCTGTTTTGCAAGGCGCCTTTATGCTTTCATCAATGTAGCTTTATAGCTACTAAGGAAGCCGCCGGGCGCGGGCTCCTCGAGCAGGTCGATCGCGGTCTCGGTGGGGTTGACGTCGAGCGCGAGGAAGCCGCCCGACTGGTGGCGCCACAGCTTCTGGCGTCAGCCTCCTAAGGGAAGGGAATCGTCACCGTGCTGGATCGATACTCGATGCCCGCAAGGGGGCGGCTTGCAGCGGCACGACGACCGGCGGCAGAAGTTCCGGCCATTCGCGCAGCCAGCAGCAGGCGTGGTCGAATTCCCGACGCGGTTCGAAGCGCGCCCCCGGCTGACACCGTCGCCGGGACGGCAGTGGCGCCGTCGGAGGCCGTCACCCCTTCCTTAACGCTTTCAATCCTTGTGCTTCGTTACCTTGCGCGGCTCTTCCAAACTGCGGCTGGCCAGAAATACGCTGCCCTCGGTGGGCAAGTATCGAGCGGCAAGCTGCCGGGTGCCCAGTCGCATGCGCGACATCTTCAGCCTGGCTTGTCCCTTCGCATCGAGCCGGACAGGTTTGCCGACGTTCTTGCCATCGAGCGTGAACTGAACGGCTCCGGTCGGAATAACTTGGCCGCGCGGTTTGGATTTTCCGTCCACCGACCTTTGCACCACACCCGCGAGCACCGCGCTTTTGACCACCGTCGCGGTGAACGTCACCGGCTCATTCGATTTAGTCGTCAGCCTGTTGTCGCGCAGCACAGTCGCAGTCAATCCCCCCTGTATCTTCTGTTCCAGCAGATACGTCTTCGCGAAACCGCGATTGCCCGCGACCATCACGTCGAACACGCAATCGGCATTCTGGTTCTTGCCGGCGACCGCACGGCATTGCTGCCGGGCAATCTTTATATCGATCGGCTTGGCCGGTTTCCCCCCTTGCGGAACGACGAAGGGCGGATTTTCCTGCGGCCAGGAGGCCAGCGTGAACGTGTCGGTCGATGTGCCGGGCGCATAGTCGAACAAGCTGGTTTCCTTTTTGACACGCCATGAGTTGGCGAATTTTTCGTACAACTCGACGTAGCGATCGTGCAGCGCCGCCGGCCTCGCTCCCAGCGCTGTTCCGTCGCCAAGCCTCGGCAACCAGCCACCCTGGTAACGGGCACCCATGATGCCTTCGCTCGCGGAGGTGTGAAAAACACTTACGTTCAGGTACCACACGTTATTCGACGTCCAGAAACTGGGTGTCGCGACCATCGTGGTTCCATCCGGGAAGTCGACTTGCATTGCGCCCCCGGGCAGGGGAACCACCCGGGCGCCTGAGCCGAAATTGATCCCGCTCGCGGGAAGCGTCGTCAGCACGCCATCCACGCGGAGTTCGAGACCGCTGGCAGCGGCCAGACCGCTGATATTCGGCTGCAAGGTGACGCGGTGCGTGCCGACGCGCGCCGCGACGGCGGTATTGATGCTCACGCCGACGGATAGTCCGGAGTTGGTGTCGGCGATCGGCGCCGCGGTTGAAACGGGCGTCTGGCGTGTTTGTATCTCCATCCCGTTGGCGCCGCGCAGGGTGACGAACTCGCCCGCGGCCTGGAAATCGTAGTGAAGTCCGTCAACCGTGGTGATGTGCGGGTCGCCCGTATTGGTTGCGTTTACGGTAGTGAGAGTTTCCACGGTACCGTGACCATCGGTATAAGAGACCCGCACGTTGGCCACCGTGCCGAAATCCGCGGCGACCAGCACGTAAGTACTGCCGGTTGCCCCGGGGATGTCCGCAACTCCTCGCATCCATTGATAGCTGAACGGACCCAGCCCATCGGCATCCGCGATGGCGCTGGTGATGGCGGTGAGGGTCTGGCCTACCGTGAGCGTGCCGCTGATGGTAGGCAATCCGGTCGGCGGGTCGTTGACGTTGACAATTGCCGCGGTAGGAGC
>WNGH01021846.1_pt1 | contig 12635 bp, 11 predicted proteins | sample 5400631 | NCBI WGS metagenome assembly WNGH01 (sample SAMN13153373, study PRJNA577476) | soil metagenome | isolation source: 115 cm soil or saprolite under Garry oak tree replicate 1 | place: USA:California | collected 2016-06-15
CCTGATCAAGGAGGGGGCCGTATCCAAAGATGCTGCGGAATCGGCACGCAACCTGCGCGAAACAGGTGAATTTCTGGGTGATACCTTGGTCCGCTTGGGACATATTACAGAAAATGTCCTGATACGCGCCCTGCAAAAAAATCTCGGTATTGACTTTATTGAACTGCGCGAAACCGATATCGACCCTTCCGTCGTCAGCATCATTCCGCTGGATATCTGGCAGCGACATCGCATCGTTCCTGTTCGTATGGAAACCGGGCAGTTGATTCTGGCAATGGCCGACCCGTCGGATCTGATGCTGTGTGACAACATTACCCGTATTACCGGATTAAAGGTTGTGCCGTACATTGCTGTTTCTTCAGAGATAGACACCGCCTTGATAAAAGCCGCGGGTCTGAAGGATTCTGAAGCCGGAATCGACTACGCGCTTGACATTGAGCCGATGGATGAGATCGATATCGTTATTGAGGATGAAGAAAAAGAAACAAGCGTCGAAGAACTTATCGGCTCCTCCAAGGTTCCCCCGATTATCAGGGTTGTTAACTCCATCATCTCCGAGGGTATCCGGTATCGCGCAAGTGATATTCATATCGAGCCGAAAACCAAGTATACCGTTATCCGTTTCCGTATCGACGGGATGCTGCACAGCAAGATCAAGATACCGGCCGATCTTCATCCGGCTGTAATTTCCCGCCTCAAAATTCTGTCAAAAATGGATATTTCAGAGCGGCGCAGGTCTCAGGATGGCCGCATAACCGTCAAGTCCGGGACGCGTATTGTGGATATGCGGGTTTCATCACTGCCGACTATGAATGGTGAAAAAATCGTCATGCGAATTTTGGACAAAAGCGCATCCATCAAAAGTCTGGATGATCTCGGGGTGCTGCCCGATGATCTGAAAAAAATCAATGTTATCAGTAAAAAACCACAGGGAGTCGTTATTGCTACAGGACCGACCGGCAGCGGCAAAACCACCATGCTCTATTCGCTTCTCTCTTCAATGATGAATTCTTCACGGAATTTCGAGACCATTGAGGAGCCGGTCGAGTATTTTCTGGAAGAGGCAAATCAGGTCTCAATTCATGAAAAGATAGGGCTGACATTCGCCCAGGTTCTTCGTTCTACATTGCGCCAGGACCCGGATGTCATTCTGGTGGGGGAAATGCGCGACCAGGATACTGCCGATGTCGCGTTTAAAGCGGCGTTGACCGGGCATATGGTGCTTTCAACCCTGCACACCAACTCGGCAATAGGCTCCATAACCCGTTTGATTGATATGGGGATAAAGCCGTACATTATCGCCTCGGCTCTGGAAGGAATCGTAGCTGAACGACTGGTGCGCATGGTCTGCAAGAACTGCGCAACTCTGGTTCCGCCCGACAAGGATATGCTGGAATTGCTGAGGGTGCCGGCCGGTTTTTTTACCGGCGGCGTATATGTCGGCAGCGGTTGTAACGTCTGTAATAAAAGCGGCTATCAAGGGAGAATTGGTGTTTACGAAGTGTTTGTAATGAATGAGGACTTCCGACAGATAATCGGTAACGCCTACAAGGAGTCCGAGGTTCTGGACCTTGCTCGTTCAAGCGGTATGCGTACCCTGCTTGAAGATGCGCTGGAGAAGGTGCGTCTCGGCTGGACAACACTGGAGGAGGTGCTGCGGGTTATCGGCCCGTGTGTCTCCCTTGAAAGGCCCTGCCTGCAATGCGGCCGTTCAATCGAGGCAAAATTTGTTTTCTGCCCGTACTGCGGAATGGTAAGGGAAAATCGCTGCATTAGTTGCCATATGCCGATGGATTCCGATTGGCTTCACTGTCCGTTCTGCGGAGAAATTAAAATCTGAAGGGGGTGTTTTATGAAAAATACGATCCTGCTGGTAGATGATGAGGCGAATGTTCTATCTGCATTGACTCGGGCTCTGATTGATGATCAGTACGACATATTGACCGCTTCAAGCGGACTCAATGCACTGGAAATAATGGAAGGCAGGATCATCAAGGCGATCGTCACGGATGAGCGCATGGTCGGAATGCAGGGTTCGGAACTGCTGGCGGAGGTCAAGCTCCGCTCGCCGCATACCGTCCGAATACTGCTGACCGGTCATGCGACTCTCGAGGCGGCCATGCGAGCAGTTAACCAGGGCGAAATTTATCGTTTTTTTACCAAGCCATGGGATGATACGCAGCTTCGTTTTGCCCTGATGTCGGCGGTGGAAAAATACGATCTGGAAGCCGAAAACCGGCGCCTGCTGGCAACCGTTAAAGATCAGGCCATGGAAATCAAGGTACTTGAGAGGCGCTATCCCGGTATCAGTCGGGTTGAGAAGGATTCCAGGGGAACATTCGTTCTTCCGGATATTGCCGACGACGAAATTTCCAGGCTGATTAAGGAGTGTGAACAGGAATCTCTTGAGAAACAGATGTAAACTCTTCGCGCTTGACCGATTACATAATTTGCGCTAGCTTCCCATGGAATTTGAGATTAAGGACTGTATTTATGCGGGTTATAGCGGGAACCAGTCGTGGTATAAAGTTGTCCGCGCCACCCGGAACAAAAACCAGGCCGACTTCCGACCGCGTGAAGGAAGCTCTTTTCAGTATTCTTGCCAGCCGTATTGATTTTACCGCTATCCGTGTGCTCGATATCTGTGCCGGCACCGGCAGCCTCGGTATAGAGGCTTTAAGTCGAGGGGCCGCGTCATGTTGTTTTATCGAATCCAGCTTGTCGATCAAACCGATACTTGAAAAAAACCTTATAGCTACCTGCTGCCTGGAACGTTCTGAAATTGTAGCAACGGATGCTGTAAAGGCTTTGCGAGCTATTGCAGGCCGGGGTCGAAGTTTTGAGCTTGTTTTATTTGACCCCCCCTACGATTCGGAATTATATCAAAGCGTCATGGAAGTGTTAGATTCTACTGCTCTATTGACAACAGGTTCCATCATGGTCGCCGAATGCTCGGCACGAAGAGAATTATCGGAATCGTACGGGCGGCTAAAGCGGTTTGATCGGCGAGTATATGGAGAAACAGCACTCGAATTGTTTATTCAGGAGGAAAAATGAAGAAAATTGCGGTATATCCGGGATCATTTGATCCTATTACATATGGTCACATCGATATAATCAGGAGAGGTCTGACGATCTTTGATGAGATAATCGTTGCCGTTGCCAAAAACTCCCAGAAAAACGCGCTGTTCACAACCGATGAACGTGTCGAATTGATTCAGGACGTCGTAAAGGAAGAGGGGAGGGTCACGGTTGACACATTCAGCGGGCTCCTGATAGACTATGTGTCTTCTCGTGGGGCTCATGTAATCATCCGCGGCCTCCGGGCGATATCGGACTTTGAGTATGAATTTCAGATAGCCCAGATGAACAGCAGCATCGGCCGGCAGATCGAAACGCTTTTCATGATGACATCTCTGCAGTACGGGTATCTTTCTTCCTCGATAGTCAAGGAGGTCTGCTCGCTCAACGGCGATATTGACAAATTTGTGCCGCTGGAAGTGAAAACGGCGCTACGGCTGAAATATGGCTTGTCGTAGTCAACAGATATCTGCCGGGGCGCAGCCGGTTTCCAATCTATTTGAACATGAGGTGTATCATGATTACCAAGGAAATGATAATCGCCGACATCATCGCACAGCACCCCGAAACCCTGCCGGTTTTTAAACAGTACAGCCTTGATTGTTACGAATGCCAGATTGCCGACCTCGAAACGTTGGGGCATGGCGCGGGTGTGCACAAAGTTGCCATCGACCAGCTGCTGGCTTCACTGAACAACGCGATAAAAAAGTGACCCGTCCGGCAGTCATCACAGGGACACTAGTTATGGTCAGCTCAGCATAACCTCTCCGGCACGTTTTATAAATTCAGGCTGCGGTCTGCCGAAATATACTCCGCTCATCGTCCTGCCGGGTGAAATACCCCGCAAATACAGGTATATTGCCCCTCCGAAATGTTTTTCATAGCTGTAGCCTGGCAATCTCAGCTTCAAAAGGCGATCCAACGCCAGAGTATACAGATGATATTGCAGGATATAGGCGCTTCTACACATCGATCCGTGCATGGTGTCCTGATTATAGTCGGACCTTTTCATGCCGAGATGGTTCGATTTCCAGTCGAGAATGTAGTAACGGCCATCGTGCGTGAAAACCAGATCGATAAAACCTTGCAGCATGCCGCGACTCTGCCGGAATGAAAGCCGGCTCAGCAATTCATTATATTCCCCGAACAGATCCTCATCGAGAAATCCTTCAAATAGCGATCGCAGGGTTTCCGGCGCCAGCTGACTGACTGGAAGATAAAATTCCATCTCGGCCTGCCAGTCACCCTGTTTCAATCGTGACAGAGAGAAATCAGGGCTGTCGGGGATGATACCGGTGGAGGTTACATCGGCCACCATGCGTCTGACAACCGGTTGCCACTGTTCGTTGAACCCGTTTTCCGCCAGCGAACTGTCCACAATAACGGTGATGGAGTCATCATCCAACCGAGGGTAATCGAGGCGCTCAAAAATTTCATGGAGGCAGGTTCCGGCTTTTGCGCCGCGCGGGAAGTCAAAAATAGTCAGCCCCACGGAGGGCTGCTCCGGTTCGGGCTGCATGGCTACCGTATTAAACGGAATCGAATCGTGGTCATGAGGCTCAAAAATATGCCCGGTTCCTGCCGTCATGCCGCTGAAGCTTGCAACATGCCAATCATCGCGGGGAGGGCGACCAAGCGTTCGACAGCTATAGGCGGCCTCAGCGGTTACAGCGGCACGATACTCTGCCGCCGACGCACCCAAGGGCATCAGCTCGGTGAAAATACCGGTGTCTCCGCTCTCCGACAGCCTCCGAATATCATCTAAAATCGCCCGGTCGTCCAGTGCTGAAAATATCCTGCCGTCTTTTGCTGCCGACCCGCCGTGCAGAAGCTGAAACAGAGGCGAGTCGGGCGCGCCGTTGATCCCGCCCCAAACTGCATAGCAGCGAAATTCTGCCCGCGTCAACGCCACATAAAGCAGTCTGGCGGCTTCGGCCTTTCGCTCCGTCAAGGCATGCTGCATGCTCTCGTCCGCTTTTGCAAGATCAAGAACCAGTTCACCTTCGTCGTTATGGAACAGTGCCCTGTCTGCTTTACCGGATGGTGCATCCCACGCGAATGGAACGAAAACTACAGGATACTGCAGCCCCTTACTGGCATGAATGGTTGAGATCATTACGGCATTTTCGTCAGTTTCAAGCCGGAGCAGCGCCGCATCATCCTTGTCAGGTGTGCGAATTTTTCGCTCCAGCCGGGCAATCAAGCCGGACAGGCTTTTCCCCTGTTCCCGTTCGATCTGATGCAGCAATTCGGAGCTGTGCAGGAGATTGGTCAAGCAGCGCTCGCCGCCAATACGCGACAATATACTCTTCCGTACCCCGCAACTTCCGAGCAGGTGCGATACAAGAGCCACCACACCTCCCGCTTCTGCCGCTGCGCGCAGATTATGGAAACGATACAGCCATAATTCCCAGTCAGGATGATCTCCCGAACTTTCTACATAACTGCAAATCTCGTTGGCGCTTAATCCCATGGTGGCTGTCAGCAGCGCTTCGCGAACCAGCGCTTCACGATGCGGTTCCGCCGCTGCCCGCAAAATCCGCAGCAGATCCAATGCTTCGGATGTTTCAAAAACCGTGGCACTTCCCTGCTGCACTGACGGGATACCGAGCGCCACAAGCGCCTCCTGTACCCGATCCGCCTGTTTATGAGTTTTCACCAGCACGGCAATATCGCCCGGCTTCAGCGGATGTAACCGGCCTGAAAATGAGATGGAAACGCGATCCGGTTCCAGCAGTCGGGCAATTTCTCCCGCTACCGCCTGAACGATGCTGCGAGTGGCAACCGGTTTTGCTTCAGGTCTGGTTTCGTCACTGCGCGGATAGACCCAGAGCCTGAGTGGATTTTCATCCGGGTCGCCGCCCAATAACAGCCGGTCATTGTCGGATCGGCCCGACCCGACCGGGTGCAAACAGCGTAGTAACCGCTTTCACCAGTGCTGCATCCGAACGAAAATTGGTCCCAAGGGTATGCGTGTTTTCGGGGGTGACATTCCTGGCGGCATTCAGGTAGGCAAAAACATCGGCTCCGCGAAAACTGTAAATCGCCTGCTTCGGATCACCGATCAGGAACAGGGGGTAACCCTGTTCAGCTCCGATCCGTTTGAAAATGTTCCACTGAAGAGGGTCCGTATCCTGAAATTCATCGATCATGGCAGCTTTGTAACGCTGACGCAGTTTTTCGGCAAGGGCCGCACCGGACTCGGCTTCAAGCGCAAGATGAAGATCAAGCAGCAAGTCATCGTATGCGCGCACATTTAACCGTTTTTTGCGCTGACTTAATTCCTGTTCAAGCCACTTTTTAAATTCATGCCGGCAGGAAAATATCCTGTTCTGAAAAGCATGTTTGACTGCATTTTGTAAGTCAGACAACTGTTGGCAAAGGGAGAAAAAGTGGTGATCAGGAGTGAACAGAGACGTTTTGGTAATTTTAGAAGCGATCTTCTGCGCCGAAAAGAAATCAAGTTTATTGTTTGGCAGAGCGGCATTTCCACTGGCTGCCCAGCTGTCGAAAGCGTCCGCGGCAGCTTCGATCTGCGCCGGTTTGTAGCTCTGCTGGTTCAGACGAGCCTCTTCCAGCTGCCCGATAATCGTGCTGCGGTGGCTGTTCCAGAGAGCGCAGAGCTGAACGTAGAGCCGGTTACGCTCGATTATCAACGGCGCTACCGGAACTTCATCAGCCTGCGGGATGATGATCAGGTCAGGATTCTGGAAATGCCCTGCAAGCGGCTTGACCAGTTTTCCAGGCGTATAGCCGCCAGACACGAGGTAATCAATAAAATCATCCGGCTGGGTCAGAATTCGTGAGCGCCAGAAGTCATCACAGACCTGGTTGACGATCGCACTCTGGTCGCTGATCATGTCACTGCCGAAAAGAGAGCCGCTTTCAAACGTATTCTCCAGCAACGCCCGTTGACAGAAACCGTGGATGGTGAAAATTGCGGCATCATCAAATGAATACAGCGCCCGTGTCAGCAGCTGCCTGGCTCGAAGGCTGTTCTGAGGACGGGTAGTCATAAGGAGCTGCTCAAGTTCGTCATCGTCCGGAGCCCGTCCACTGGAGTACAGATCGAGAGTGGTCGCGATCCGGCGTCTGATCCGTTCTCTCAGCTCGGCCGTAGCGGCCTTTGTGTAGGTCACCACGAGAATCTGCTCCGGACGCAGTTCCTTCTCAAGCAACAGCAGAATGTAGAGTGCCGCTATTGTCCAGGTCTTGCCGGTACCGGCGCTGGCTTCGATCAGGTTGAGGCCGGAGATGTCGATTGATGCAAGATTGAGGGGATTCATGATCTTTTCATGGCAAGTGGTCAAGGTGGAAGGATGTTAAGAAAAACATTGAAGCTAAAATCTTACCGCCCCCAACCCCTCCTAAAACAGGAGGGGAGCTGAAGGCTCCCCCTCCTTCCTTTAAGGAGATGGTTGGGGGGTGGTTGCCTTTCATCTATTTCTGATCTATTGCAGACAGTTTCCACGGGTTATTGCCGACCGGACGGCTGAAAGTCCAGTATTCCTCAAACTTGATCGGGTCGCTCTTGCTGCCGGATAATACGGAACCTGATTCATCCGTAGTATAGTCCAGCAGGTTGGCGTAAATCAGGGTATTGATGTAATCCTGGCCCGATTCCTGCCACGCTTCAACGATGTCGACTTTCCGCACGGCTATGTTTTCGAGACGGTTGATCTGCTTGTCCCTGATCAATTTGTCAATATCCGTCTGAAAAATACGGCGCATCTCGTCGGTGAGGAGTGCCTGCACCGGCGCCAGATCACGATTCATCCAGGCGCCCTGAATCTTGAAAAAGTTATCCATAACAAGGTCGTTATAACGGTTTTCGTCAAGGGAAGGGTCAAACTGGCGGATATGAGCCAGCCCGGTTTCAACGTCCTCTACTCCGATGATCTGGCTCTGATTACCCTGGCCGATCTGGCTTACATTTCCCCCATGGTACAGCTCCGGTTCGAAAGTGTTCATTGAACCTTCTCTTTTTTTCTTGATGTAGCGATAGATCAGGTAAGCGATGCCGGCAAGCAAAATAATCTCAAACAGGCCGATACCGCCGCCGCCACCGCCCATGCCGCCGAAACCGAGACTCCTGAACAGCATCCCGCCTAGCATGCCGCCAACGAGACCGCCGGCCATGCTTCTCATGAACCCGCCGGATGCCGGCTGCTGGAGAGGAGGGGAGGGGGCTGCCTGTTGAGAACGATATGGAGACGGTTGCGGGCTTGGACTGACGGGGGGTGAATAGCTGCGCGAACCGCGGCTTCCCAGGGAACGGCTTCCACCGCCTGCCCTGGCATGAGCATCGAATTCCAGAATAGTGGCGGACATAAACAACATGGCAGCCAGCAACGTGAAAACCTTAAGAGCGTGTTTCTTCATTGTTTGCAACTCCTTGTAAATTGCTGATGACGGTGATCCTGAATTGAAAAGCCCGAGTGCATTGAATGTAGTGGCAGAGTACACGAAAATCAAGGCAACCTGAATAAAAAAAGCAGGGGTCTGCCGGACCGGCAACCCCCTGCTTCTCATATTCACACGCGTTGGTGCGGCTGCTTATTTTATTAAAGCAGCCGCAATAGCCTGAAGCTGTACAGATGAAGTGAAGGCAGGGTCGGGGATGGCTGGTGTTGACGTTGAAAGCGGTACTGAGACCGGATTAATGATCGCATTGATCTGATTCGGATCCGACAAAGGACGGAGACTTGCTTGCATTCTATTCTGGTCCTGCCCCCGCTTATCATTTGTATGGCAGTTATAGCAGTATTTATCATACAGGACGTTGCCCCCCACAAGGTTCCAGGTATGCGTATGGGCTGTGCCTGAGCTTGGTAATGAAGAAGTTACTGTTAAACGCATGCCGTTATTAAGATCAACCATCTGCTGTTTGGATAGCGCGATAACGTGAGAGTGCCCGGTATTATCGCTGCTCCGGTATTGAAACAGATCAGCCGAGGGAGATGCGGAGATGTCGGTAAACGGAATTTCAACGTTATGTCCATGACCGTTTGCGAGCTCTGAAACGATTGCCGCCGCCGTCAATTTCACCGCGGGGATATTATCTCCTCTATCTGCGCCACACCCGATAAGCATTATAGTCATCGCAATCATGGTCATTAAAACGGTGACCAGCTTTGATATGATATTCATGGCGCCCTCCTGACCAATCTCTCTGATTAAATTTATCCGGCCCGCTTCAATTGGCAAGTTTTGCCCGGATGGCCTCGACGACATAATACGCATCGTTGATGGCGGTGTAGATGAGATTGGGATGCTTCTCCTCGGCAATCGATCCCTCGCTGATCTTCATGTACGATGGGGAAATGGCCCCGCCGATTACATAAACCCCCTTTCGGGTTGATTCAAACTCTGATGAAAGCAGCACCAGCCGATCGCCCTCCTTGGCGATCTTGCAGACACCGGCAGTACAGGCGATACTCTGGATATTCAGTTTATCGAAGATCGGCACCGGCCCCTGTGAGCCGATACAGGCGATGACATTCTTCATCGGGAAGCTTAAGGCGTGATAGAGATCGATGCCGTCTGCCTGCTCGAATACGTTGATCCTGATGACCAGCCGGTCTACTCCTTCCGCATCGACTTCACCGATACGCGGCATCGATCCGGGCAATAGCCTGATATTTCCCCCCAGAAGTATCTCTTCTCCGAGTCGTTGAGCAGTTTCCTTGTTGACGTCGAACGTTTCGGCCATGTGCGCCCAATAGACGGGGTGCGTGTCTCCGGCCTCTCGTTTGGTCTTGAGAATATTGATGATAACATCAGCCGCGGTGTTGCCGCCGCCGATCACCAGGGTTTTAATGCCGATATATTTGCTCGGATCATCGACGTTTTTGGCGACCATCTTGGCATCGCCATATACAGAGAGCTCCCGCGGAATGTTGCTGCCGAAGGAAAGCACAACCTTCTTTCCTTTGAAGCTCCCTTTGGATGTAATTACCGTGAGACAATCCCTCTCGTCCTTGATATCTTCAAAATCCACTTCCGTTTGTACAAGAAGATTTTCATGCTGAACAAAATGCTGAACGTACTGCAGATAGCTTTCCACCGTTACCGGTTTGTCCGGCGGACGCAATTCATCAACCATGAACGGTTCCGGTGCATCTTTGGGTTTTGATGCATACACCAGTTTCCCCTCGGGGTAGGTGTTTGCAATTCCCTGAAAAATGGCTTTTCCCGATTCAAGAACCAGGTAGGAAAGGCCATGTTTGTGGCACAGATAGGCTGTTGACAGACCTGCCGGACCTCCGCCGATTATCAGTACATCATGGATTTTATGATTCATGTTCATGTCCTTTTGTTTTTAAGTGATATTTTGTACTGAAATGTAACATAATTTTTTCTAAAAGTTAAGGTGGTAAGGGACTTGCCATACCCGCGAAATACGTTATGATAAATTCATCACATTCAAAATGGAGGCAAGCTATGGAAGATAAGGATAAAAAAATTGCTGCTGCGGCTTTGCTGGTAATCGCTGGCGGAGTCATCGGAGCCGGAGTGGCTCTGCTGTTTGCTCCCCAATCGGGAGAGCGGACAAGAAAAGATATTCTTCGTTATTCAAAAAAAGCCCGGAAACGGGCCGATGATGTCGCGGATGACCTGGCGGCCAATGTGTCGAATCTGGTTGAAGCAATCGGTGAAAAAACCGACGATCTGCTGGAAAAAGGCAAGGATGCTGCCGGTAGCGCCCGAAAAGATCTGATCCGTCTGATTGAAGAAGGTGCTTCAAAGCTTGAAAAATTCAGGACAATGCTGAGCAGAATGTAACTATTTCAATTCCTGTAACTCTACTAAATCCTGGCGACCGGTACGGAGTAAGTATCGTGTCGCCAGGATTTTTCGTCAGACGTTGATATTACCGGATTGTTATGCAGCTGCTTCCTTTTTTACGTATCGAATAGCTTTGCGCCGTTGTCAGGTTGGTCTCGCTGTCTTCGCCCAGAAGCGTCCGCTCCGGGTCGTAGCCGACGAAATTCTGCAGTTCCCCCCAAAAACGGGCATCTTCCTTCGGCAGTCCAACCTGATGGGCGGAAATTATACCGTCAAAATACGGCCCGATGCGGGTACTTTTCATCTTCAGATCGAGTGTTTTGGAGTGGGCATTGGTGACCAGCCAGGTCGCCTTGCCGGCATGTTTCAGGAACAACAGAAATTCGATCACGTAGGGATGAACGGCGATAAGATGCTCAATCTCCAGTTTGAGCACCGGAATATCGAGTTTGAGGCGATCCGACCAGTAATCGAGGTCGGTCCAGTTAAGACTGTTTTCCTGGCTGCGGAACAGGCCGTACAGGTGTTCCTTGGCGTACTCAAGAGTGGTGTGATTACGCTGGCTCCACCTTTTCGGCACATGCTCCAGCCAGAAGTGGTCGTCAAAATGGCGGTCCAGGATCGTGCCGTCCATATCCAGCAGTACGGTGTCTATATCGTTCCAGTCGATGATCAATGTGATACTCTCATTAATGCCGAAATTTAATTCCACCATGACAATACGTTTCGGAGGATAACTTTGTCAAGTCGCTGAAATAGAGGCAGTCCATTCCTGGAAAGCCAATTGATTTGACTTTACTGCTGTTTGTCACGTATAAAGTACGATCCACTATGTTCGATAAACTCATTTATATTGAAACCTTCGGCTGCCAGATGAACGTGAACGATTCCGAACGGATCGTCACCATGCTGGCTGACCTCGGCTACGCGCCGACCAACGATCCGGCCTCTGCGGACATGATCCTGCTCAACACCTGCAGCGTGCGCGGCGGGGCAGAGGAAAAGGTGTACAGACGTCTTGCCAATCTGCGCATCTACAAGCGGGACGGCAAGAAACAGATTATTGCGGTCGGTGGCTGCGTGGCCCAACAGGAGGGAGAGGAGCTTCTACGAAAACTTCCCTATCTTGATCTGGTAATCGGCACTCATAATCTGCACCTGCTGCAGGATATGGTACGAGGCGCCGAACGTGGCGAGCGCCGCTCCGAGACCTCTTTTATCGATAACGACCTGCGTCTGGACCTGTTTCCCTCGATCAAGGGGGAGTCGCGCCTGTCCAGATTTGTCACGGTGATGCAGGGCTGTGACAACTTCTGCTCTTACTGCATCGTTCCCTATGTGCGCGGTCGCGAAATCAGCCGCCGCTCGTCGGATATCCTGACAGAAGTCCGGCAGCTTGCCGATGAAGGGGTCAGGGAAGTTATTCTGCTCGGCCAGAACGTCAATTCTTACGGACTTAAAAGCGACCATGAACCGTCGTTTGCGGAGTTGATCCGTCAGGTTGCCGATGTTGACGGAATCGATCGTATCCGTTTTACCACATCGCATCCCAAGGATATGTCGGATGAACTGATCGCCTGTTTTGGAGACATTCCGAAACTGAGCGGCCAGATTCATTTGCCGGCGCAGTCGGGCAGTGATGCGGTCCTCAAGCTTATGGGACGTGGTTATACCCGCGAATCCTATCTCGGTAAAGTACGGAAACTGAAGTCAATCCGCCCGGATATCGTTATTACCGGTGATATCATCGTCGGTTTTCCCGGTGA
>WNGH01027711.1_pt1 | contig 12631 bp, 8 predicted proteins | sample 5400631 | NCBI WGS metagenome assembly WNGH01 (sample SAMN13153373, study PRJNA577476) | soil metagenome | isolation source: 115 cm soil or saprolite under Garry oak tree replicate 1 | place: USA:California | collected 2016-06-15
GCTGGCTGATCCAGACCGCCGTGCGGCGGATGACCGATCAGATCCGCAGCGAGCTGGCCCGGCGCCGCCGCGAAGACGCAGCCGCGATGGCCGAACCCCCGGCCGTTGACGTCGCCGACCGCGATGACACGTTGGTTCTGCTGTTCATGTGCTGTCACCCAGCGCTGACCGCCGCCTCGGCGATCGCGCTGACGTTGCGGGCGGTCGGCGGCTTGACCACTGCCGAGATCGCCAACGCTTTCCTGGTGCCGCAAGCGACCATGGCGCAGCGGATCAGCCGGGCTAAGCAGCGCATCAAGGCCTCAGGAACGCAATTCCGGATGCCGGCAAGCGGCGAGTGGGCGCAGCGGCTGCGCTCGGTGCTGCATGTGCTGTACCTGGTGTTCAACGAGGGGTACACCAGCAGTATTGGCCGTGACCTGCAGCGCAGCGAGCTGTCCGGCGAGGCGATCCGGCTGACCAGGATGGTGCACCGGCTGCTTCCAGACGACGGCGAGGTGGCTGGCCTGCTCGCGCTCATGCTGCTCACCGATGCCCGCCGCCCCGCCCGCACCGGCGCCGACGGCGAACTGATCCCGTTGGCGCAACAGGATCGAACGCTGTGGGACCGGCAGCTCATCGCCGAGGGAGCCAGCCTGCTCACCGCTGCCCTGGTCAAAGGGGTGGTTGGCGAATACCAGCTGCAGGCCTGCGTCGCAGCCGCCCACGACAACGCGGAGCGGGTGGAGGACACGGACTGGGCGCAGATCCTTACCCTGTACGGGTTGCTCGAGCGGATGACAGGCAACCCCATGGTCGCGCTCAACCGGGCCATCGCTGCTGCTATGGTCCATGGGCCGGCCACCGGTTTGAAGCTGCTCGAAGCACTCGGCGAACCGCTGGCCGGCCACTACCGTCTCGATGCCGTACGCGCCCATCTGTTCGAAATGGCCGGCGATGCGCAGGCCGCCGTGGCCCACTACCGCGCCGCGGCGAGCCGCACGACGAGCATCCCTGAACAGCGCTACCTGACCACGAAGGCGGCGAGGCTCAGGGCTCAAACACCCGGACCTGGCCCGTGACACGGCGCGAGCCGTGACAGGGCGCGAGGAGGAAACCCGTGGACCAGCGTGTCAGCCTGATCACACTTGGCGTGACAGATCTCGGCCGGGCCAGCGCCTTCTACCAGGCAATGGGCTGGCAGCCAGCAGACGACGCGGCCGATGACGTCGTCTTCTTCCAGGCGGGCGGAATGGTCGTGGCCCTGTGGGACCGAGCCAAGCTCGCCGACGATAGCGCCGTTCACGATACGGGCGGCTGGGGTGGGGTCACGCTCGCCTACAACGTCAGTTCTCCCGCCGCTGTCGATGCGGTCATCGACGAGGCGCGAGCAGCCGGTGCCGTGATCGGCCGTGAGCCCGCTAAGACCTTCTGGGGCGGGTACTCAGGTGTCTTCATCGACCCGGACGGACATCCCTGGGAGGTGGCGCACAACCCCGGCTGGACCGTGCATGCCGACGGCACCATCGGTCTCGGTGGATAGCCAGCAAAAAGGACAAATCGCTATCCGGGAAGCTCGCTCCAAAACAGGCCTGCGGGCCGGGTGACCCGGACCGCGCGCTGCGTGGTCAACCGGCTCACGCAACAAGCCAATCACCCGATCGAGACGTTGAATCTGCTCGGCCACCCCGTAGGCTGATAGTGACACGGGTCGCGGGGATGAATTGTGGCGCAAGACAGCAACGAAAAAGCGCGGGAAATGACGCGTCCCCGGCTCCTCGGGGGGCGTTACGAACTCGACGGCGTCGTCGGGCGCGGCGGTATGGCCGAGGTCTACCGCGCCCATGACATCCGCCTGGACCGCATCGTCGCGGTCAAGACACTCCGGGCTGATGTGGCGCGTGACCAGAATCTCCAGGCCCGCTTCCGCCGCGAGGCACAGTCGGCCGCCTCGCTCAACCACCCGTCTATCATCGCCGTCTACGACACCGGCGAGGACACGGCGGGCGACGTCGGTGTGCCCTACATCGTGATGGAGTACGCGGACGGCCGCACCCTCGGTGACTTGCTCCATGACGGCCGTAAGCTGCTGGTGCAACGCTGTTTGGAGATCACCGACGGCGTCCTGCGGGCGCTGGAGTACAGCCACGACAACGGCATCGTGCACCGCGACATCAAGCCGGCCAATGTCATGCTGACCCGCTCCGGTGACATCAAGGTCATGGACTTCGGTATCGCCCGCGCCCTGTCCGGCGGCCAGGCCACCATCACCCAGACCGCGCAGGTGATCGGCACCGCGCAGTACATGTCGCCGGAGCAGGCCCGCGGCGAGCGGGTGGATGGGCGCAGCGACCTGTACTCCACCGGCTGCCTGCTGTATGAGCTGCTGACCGGCCGGCCGCCGTTCAGCGGCGACTCGCCGGTCGCGATTGCCTATCAGCATGTACGTGAGAACCCGGTGCCGCCATCGCAAATCGACCCTGAAATCCCGCGGTGGGCCGAGGCGATCACGCTCAACGCGATGGCGAAGGCGCCGGCCGACCGCTACCAGAACGCCGCCGAGATGCGGGCCGACATCCAGCGCGCATTGTCGGGGATGCCCGTCTCGCCGCTGCGCACGCAGATGCACCAGCAGACCGAACGGGTGAACGGCCCTGCGGTTGCCGCGCCGCCGACCGGAGCGGCCCCTGGCCTGCCGACCGGAGCGGCCCCTGGCCTGCCGACCGGAGCGGTCCCTGGCATGCAGTACGGCGCTGCAGGCAAGCCGCCAAGCCGGCGGCGCCGCCGCGCGGTGTGGTGGATGCTGTCCGGCCTCGTGGTGCTGGCCGCAGGCATCGCAGTTGCCTATCTCGCTCTCGCCGGAGGCGGTCGTGGTGGCGGCGCCGGCAGCTACGCAATTCCCGACGTCCGCGGGATGACCCAGCAGCAGGCCGACGATTCACTCACCGCCAAGCACCTGCAGCCGCGGTTCACCACCCGCAATTCCCAGTCGGTGGCAAAGGGCCATGTCATCAGCAGAACCCAACCGAGGGCACCAAGCTCAACCAGGGCAGCCACGTCACCATCTATGTCTCCGGCAGCGGCGTCGAGGTGCCAGACGTGCGGGGTGATCCGGCAGATTCGGCCACGAGCATCCTCCAGAGCGAGGGGTTCAGGGTGAACGAGGTGAAGCGGAGCTACTCGTCCTCCGTCGCGGCGGGCACCGTGTACGCGCAGAATCCGCCGGGCGGCACGCACCTGGCACAGGGCAGCACCGTCACGATCTACGTGCAGCAGGTCACACCTGGGATCGTGGCGGCGCCGACGGCCCTGTCGGTCACGCAAGCTTCCAGCGGCACCTTCGCCGTGACGCTTTCCGCGGCGCCCACGAAGGATGTGACCGTCACGGTGAGCTTCACCTCGGGCAACGCTGGCCTGTCGGTCACTTCCGGCGGCACGCTCACCTTCACCCCGTCCAACTGGAACACCGCCCAGGACGTGACCATCACGGCGGACGCCGCCAGCACCGGATCGGCCACGTTCACCGCGGCTGCACCCGGCTACACGCCGGTGTCCATCACCGCGACTGAGACGTCAGGCAGCGGTGCGAGCACCGCCGCCCCGGCCAGCTCGGCTGGCTAGCTTCTGCCAGCGAAACAGCCGTCAGCCCATGATCCTTAACGGCTGCGCTGCGGTGGCACCATGCCCCGCGCGCCCCGGCGCTGCCCTTTTGGACTCTCCTGGACGGTCCTGTTTGGCCTTGACGCTCGGACTGACCCGTCATGACATGGGAACAGCCCATCGAACATCGGCACCCGGAGCCTCGTATGAGCAAGGCGTCCCATGGAACCAAGGTGCAGGCTTCGGCTGACTCTCTTCGACCAAGCGCTCCTGGGTGCCCGGACATTGCGGATCGATGCCTACATCACCTGGTGGAGGAGCAGGCCCGCCGGGCTGGCGAGGCGATCGCGCTGGTCGCAGCCGGCGAGCAGCTCAGTTACGGCGACCTCGACTCAAAGGCGAACATCGCCGCACACAACCTAAGGCAACACGGCGTCGGGCCCGAGGTGGTCGTCGGCATATGCGGCCTCCCGCCGCTCGACAGGGTGACAAGCGTCCTTGCCGTGCTCAAAGCCGGAGGCGCCTTCCTTCCCTTGGACCCGGAACAACCGGACGAACGTCTCCGTTTGATGCTCGCCGACTCCGCCGCGTCGCTGCTGGTGACGACGAGCCAGCTCAGGGAGAGGATGCGGCGGATCTGTGAAGTCGACGTCACCGAGACGAATTTGATCTTCGATCCTGACGGCTCCACGGCGGCAACCCCGGCCAGCCTGGTGCGTCCGCAGAATCTCGCCTATGTTATCTACACCTCGGGAACGACGGGAGTCCCCAAGGCGATCGCGGTCGAACACCAAAGTGTCTCGCGTTATCTTATGACCGCTCTTTCAACCTACGCTCACATCGACCGCGAAAGCGTGATTTTACAGCTTGCCCCTTTCACCTTCGACCCCTGGCTCAGAGATGCGATTGGGCCACTCACGCGAGGGGCAAAGGTGATTCTTCTACCGAGCCGTGACCAGCGGAATCCCGAAAGGATTATCGAGGTCCTGAAAAGCTTCGGAGCAACGCATATCCTGAGCATCGTCCCATCAATGCTCAAGGCTATAGTAACATCGCCATCCTTTACTTCAGATGTCTTTTCACTGACTGCAACGCTGGTCAGCGGTGAAAGCTTCAGCCTGGTGCGAGCCCATGACACGCGGTTGGGCCCCTTTGGCCGCGTCATCAACCATTACGGACCTACCGAGTGCACCCTGATCGCGACAGTCCATGAACAAGGCACTCCGGGGCGTCCGTATGTTGATTTGATCGGCTCACCTATACCCGGAGTTGCTGTCCATATTCTGGACGGCGCTCTCCGTCCCGTCCCCGTCGGCGCACCTGGTGAAATCCACATAGGCGGCCGCAACCTTTCGCGAGGATATTGGCGGCACCCTCGGTTGACGGCTGAAGCCTTCGTCCCGGACCCATTCGGGGATCCCGGCTCACGCCTCTACCGCACAGGCGATATCGGCCGTTGGTTGGAGCACGGAGAAATCGAGTTTCTTGGCCGCTCGGACCACCAGATCAAGCTGCGCGGCCAACGAATCGAGCCCGCCGAAGTAGAGGCAGCACTCACCGAGCATCAGGCGGTGGAGCAGGCGGCCGTGGTCCTCTCACATAGGAACGGAAACCCCGTGCTTGCCGCCTACTTCACTGCGCCGGAACACGTGGACGGTGAGCCGGCAGGTGGCGAGTTGCGGCGCTTACTTGAACAACGGATCCCGCAATTCATGATCCCGTCATTCTTCATCAGCCTAGCGGCCTTTCCGCGAGGTCCGAATGGGAAGATCGACCGAGAAGCGCTGCGGAACACCGAGATTGCGGCACCCAGTCCACGCCAATCGCAGACCTGTCCCCGCACGCAGACGCAAGATCTGATCGCGCGCATCTGGGCGGAGGCCCTGGGCATGCCGAACGTCGGTATCGACGACAACTTCTTCGAGCTCGGCGGCCACTCGCTTATAGCGACCCAGATCGCATCACGGATGGCCCAGCGATTCGGCGCCGAAGTGACCGTCGAGACCCTGTTCGAGAGTCCCACCGTCGCCAAGCTGGCCGCCACGCTGGACTCGTCCAGCCGCAAAACGGTGGAACCGATCAGGCGACGCCCCGCCGGCTGCCCGATTCCGCTATCCATCTCCCAGGAGCATCTGCTGATCCAACAGCGTGCGTACGCTCTCGATTGGCGGGATATCGGCTCCGGCCCGTACGTCATCCCTGTCGCTTACCGGCTTGCCGGACCGTTCAGCGAGGACGCGTTCCGCCGAGCACTCGCTCAGCTTATTGCCCGGCATGAAAGTCTCCGCACCGTAATCTCCGGCGGCCAGGCGGCACCGGAACAGGTCGTGCTACCCCGCATTGCCGTCCCGCTATCGGCGCGATCGCTCACCCGGCTGGCAGCAGAAGACCGCGAACGGGCCGCAGCCGAAGATATCGCAGCAGAGATCCAGCGTCCATTTGACCTCACCTCAGGGCCGCTACTTCGCGCCCGGATTCTCCGGCTTGGTCCCGAGGATAACGTGGCGCTGTTCATCCTCCACCACGCCATAGCAGACGGCTGGTCCGTCGGCGTATTCGTGAATGAGCTGAGCTATCTGTACAACGCCTTCGCGGCAGGCCGCCCGAACCCGCTGCCCCCGCTTGCTGTCCAGTACCCCGACTTCGCGGTGTGGCAGCGAGAACGGCTTGACGATGACGTGTTCGGACGGCAGCTCAGCTATTGGCGGGAACGTCTCAGCGGTTTCGTGCCCCTCGAGCTCCGAGCCGACCGGCCACGGATCCCTTTCCGTGGACAGAGCGGCGCACGGCACCCGTTGATCTTCACCTCCTCGCTCACGCGATCCCTTCATGCGCTGAGTCGGCAGCACGGCACCACCCTGTTCATGACGCTGCTGGCGGCGTTTGACGCGGTGCTCGCCGACCATACGGGAAAAACCGACATCGCCGTCGGGGTGCCCGTCGCGAATCGCCAGAGAGAAGAAGCCGAAGGACTCATCGGGCTGTTCACAAACACTCTCATCATGAGAACGGACCTGTCGGGTGACCCTCCCTTCACCGAGCTGCTCCGCAGGGTCCGGGACACTACGCGGGAGGCCTACGCCCATCCAGACCTGCCGTTCGAGATCCTTGCCGACGAGCTTGTCCCGCAACTCCAGCCGAGCCCGACGCCGTTCTTCCGCCTGATGTTCGCCATGCAGAACGCTCCCCTGGAGCCGCCAGAGCTGACCGGGCTCGGCGTGGAACCGTTCGAGTTCTCCAGGACCGCATCCAAATTCGAGATGGTGCTCTCACTCAGCGAAGCTCAGGCTGGTCTCGCCGGATATATGGAATACCAGCAGGCCCTCTTCGAGCGCCGCACCATCGATTGTCTCGCAGATCGGATCACGGCGGTCCTTGCAGAGCTCGTTGCCGACCCAACGCGGCGGCTGTCCGAGCTTTCAAGCACACCTTACGGGCGGCACAAGATCCCATAAGCTGCCACATTGACATTAGTTCCAAAGCTCCTAATGTAGAAGTAACCCACCGAAGCAGCAGAGAAGGGAGCGGACTTTATGTCCCCCGCAACTACCATTAGTGTGCAGACCCAAACTGCGCCGACGCCAATCCTCCTTCTTCCGTCGCTGGTAGAAGGAATGATCGCAGACCGGCAGCTCGACCAGGTGTCGAAGTTCCGGACGACCTGCACCGACTGTGTCCCCAACCTGTGACAACTCACGGCCTTCACTGATATACGAGGGATTCGAGCGCACCGGAGCGGAGGGCGAGCAAGCAGGGACCAGCGAGGCTCCCCTCTAGACTCCGTGTGCGCCCGTATGGTTACGTGCTGCCCCGGGGGGTTCTGGGTTGACGGCCGCATCCGCCAGTTGGGGCGGTCGGCTAATCGGGGCGGTCGGCTAAGTCGGGGCGGTCGGCTAAGTCGGGGCGGTCGGCTAATCGGCAAAGCCCCGCGGGAGGTCTTGACCCGCGCGATCCTGGTTCGAGTCCAGGCCGCCCCTCTCGCCTTCCGCCCTTCCCGCACCTCCTGGTCCGGGCGTTCGGCAACGCCGATTTTCGTGGGCCGCGTCGCCACATGCCCGGAGATCTTGAGAAGCGCGGCAGCGGCTGAGCATATTCCGCAGTTAGGTGAATTCTTTCTTGCGCATCTCCTCCCTGGGATCCGTGGCGCTCAACTACCTGTGCTCTGAGCACGTCGTCCGAGAGGCGGCCGACCATGACTGTCGACATGGATGTCGAACCTTGGCTGTCGGACAGCCCGCCCAAGCACAAGCTTTATCTTGACGACATTTACTTCAGGGAGGCGGCCGGAGACTGTCAACTCGTGCTGAACAGCGGCGCCACTCGTGGGCTCGAGCAGGTCACCTTTCTTCTGCTCAAACCCGAGGCGGTGGTCGCCAGGCGCGGGTCGGCCATTCTCGAATTCTTGGCGGCACACGGCTTCGAGGTGCTCGGCGCCTGTCCAGCCGCGGCCGAGGACATCTTGATTCAGGGTGGAGACTTTTTGTGCATCGGCGTACGCCATCCCGAGGGGTCGCGTGACGCACCAGCGGCGAGCGGGCTCGCGGCCCGCAAAGGCTCGTGGACCGGGGGTATGCCGGGGGGATCGCTCCGCCAGGTGCTGGGGACGCCCACCATGCTCCTGGACTTTGTCCACGCACCTGACGATCCCGCCGATGTGCTACGTGAGCTGGGAATCTTCTTCGACACGCCGGCCCGAAGGAGCTTCATCGCTCTGCTCCTGGGACAGCGGAAACCTTCCGTAACCGAGGATGCACGAAACGTTCTCAGCCTGGCATACGCGCGTCACCCAAGCCATCATCTCGACGTCGCCAGAAGCCTGTCCCGCGTGGAAGAGTCAGCGAACACCAAGCTCGATGAGGCTTTGACCGCTCAACTAGCACCTGGGCTGGCCCGGCCGCTGCCGGCCGGCTCGCTGCTTGAGCTCGTCGAATGGCTGGCAGCACGGCCTCCAGAGGCACCCCTTTGGGACCGTATCGTGGTGGCCGCGCACCTCGTCGGCCATCTGCGTCTGGAGAGGGCTCGCTCGCTCACCAGCATCCGCACGTGATGGGCGATCAACGAGGTGTACTCCGCGACGGCCACTGCTGCGCCCTCACCCGTCGGCGCGCGCGGGAACAAAAGATCTTCGAGTGCCAGCAATGCGTGCGGAACCGGTGCGGCGGCGGCCAGCAGCCGTTCCCTGAACAAGGTGGCGTAGCGTAGATCCCAGCCGACGATGCCGACGGAAGCCAGCGATGCCCGAAGCAGTCGCTCCGCTGCGGCACGTCCGGCGACCATCCCCCCTGTTGTCGTTGCGAGACCGCCAGCCTCCCGGCCTTCTGGAAGAACTACCGCATCCTCGAGCAGGCTTATTGCCTCGCCAAGAAGCATTGCCGTTAGAAGGCCTGGAAGGTGATCGGTCCGCAGCGACCTGCGCCATTGCATGACGCGAGGTTCATTTTGCAGGACAATACCCTCATAAAGGCGGCAGAGCAGCTTGTCCTCAAGATACTGCAGTCCAGGTATAGAATGAATCGTACCGTCGTCATCAAGTGCCGCGCCGAGAATTACAGAAAGGCTATCCATCCTGTCTCGGCTCACCAGCCAGATGTCGAATTCAACGTTTCCTACGGCCGTCAGAATGCGGTCGATAAACGTGGAGGCCTGGACATCTGTGAGCGGTAGGCCCCGCGCGGCGGCCACCTCGACGAGCGGCTCTGCCGTCTCGCGAAGGACGATGAGGTCAATGTCAGACGCACGCGTCTCCAATGACTCCGCATAGGAGCCGGTCACCAGCACCCCATCTTCCGCGGGCCAATCCAGGAGGGGACCGAGTTGTTGCTCACCGAGTCCGCGCACAGCGAGTAGGTCCGCAATACGGCCGGGCATCGCGGCGAGCACCTCATGTACTGTCACAGCACGGCTCCTTTGGCAGATCACCTTGATTGCCGCCCGCCGGCTCACTGACCCATCCCGCGCGTATCATCAAGTCGAAGAAGCGCCGTGCGGTTGCGTTGTGAACGGCAAGCCCGCTCGCGTACGCAGCCCAGCGGCATGCCGCGCGGTGTCCGCGGGTTCCGTCGAGGGAATGCGCAAGGGCGAGAAATCTGGCGTAGGCGCCGCCGCCTCCCTTAGCCAGGCTCTCCTCGAGCCAGCATCGGTCGTTAGGCTCAGCAACCTCGCTAAGTCCACGCATGTTGAATGGACCGGGCCAGCGAGGGACAAGCAGCCGCTCGGTGTCCCGTGCGGAAACATCGCGATCTTGTGGAAGCGCCGCACGCACGTGCGCAGCCAGATCGCGGAGCCACCGTTCCAGGCTCAGTCGGCGGTGGCTGCCCGCACCTCCGTCGAGGTCCGACATCCTCCGCAGGGAAGAGGCCGCCACCTCGGTCCGATGCCGGAGCCGGCCGGCCTGCATCAGCGGAGCGAGCGGATCTGTCCAGTCGGCATCGGTAGGCACCCAGCCTCCTGCGGGCAGGCATTCGTGCAGCAGATCCGCGCCCCATCGCAGGACGAGCCGCTCCAGCTCCTCGTCAAGGGTGTCGAAGCTGGAGTGGTTGAAGCGGTCAGGCCAGTGCCCGACTTGCAGTGCGGGGCACCCCAGCGACCGATCGGCGAGCACCGCGTGATCGGAAGCACCCACGAAGGGTGTTGCCCGCCATGCCCACGTGTCGCACGCGATCGCGCCGCTGTAGCTCCGAGCCGCCTGGGGCAAGAGTCCCGCGATGTGCTCGGCGAGCGCGTTCATGAAACAGGGAAGGTGGTCCGGACTGCGCTCCACGATCAGTGGCCCGCCACAGCGACGTTGGTCCTCTCCCACCATGTCGAGATTAAGTGCGGCAAGTGGGCGCGGACGGTGGCCTGCGGCGACCTCGTCGTGGAGATAAGCGGCAAGGCCGGTGAACTCCGGGCCCCAAAGGAAACGAATGCCCTTGCGGTGCGAAGCTTGGCGGCCCGACGCTTGGTGTCGCGATGCTTCGCGCCGCCAAGCGCCAAGCAGGCGCGCGATGGCGAGCAGGGCCGCCACGCCAGACGCGTTGTCGTTAGCTCCAGGCCGGGGATGGCAGAGGTGGGCACACAATAGTGCTTCACCTGCGGCATCGGTCCCTGGCAGTACGCCGGTGACCACAGGCATGGAAGCGTCGCGAGCGACGCTGACTCGCGCATTAACCCGTCGCCCGGCCCGGGCCCAATCCAGCAGTTGGCGCATCTGCGGCCCGGGCACGCTAAAGGCGAACAGGCAGGAGTAAGGCGGCAACTCGACACGCGACGCTTGCCCCGGTTCACCGTCGGGTCGGCCGATCACCACGCCAACCACACCGGCCGCGTCGAGCGCTGGCAGCGCCAGACGTAGCGGTGCCCGCCTGGGGTCGAGCAGAGCGACGGCTCCCCGCAGCGGTTGCGCGGCCGGGTCATCGACAACGGCCAACGGGGCGCATACACCGCCGTCCGGTGTGGGCGCCGAGTGCGCAGCCAGCCGATAAGGGTCACGTGGATACGACGCCACCACGGTACCCGGAGCGCTTTCAAGCCGAAGTTCCGCGCCACGCGGGGTCCAAGCCTGCGGCGCGGTAAAGGTCCACCATCGACGCCCGCCGTCGGCGGGATAACGAATGACCTCCACATCGGTCACCCCGGCGGCGGTCGCTCGCTCCGCGACGTACGCGGCTGCTGCTTCGATTCCATCGGACGCTTGATACCGGTCGTGCCGGACAAGCTCGGCCACGTCGGCCATGCAATCCACGACCCCGAACCTCGCGTGGAATTCCCCGACGAGGGAGGAAAGCAAGCTCACTGGCCCGCTCCTAGCATCGTGGGTCCTTATCCGCTATCCCAGAGCCTTCAGAAATAGCGACTGCCGCTCGTCCGACAGCGGTACAGCGATCTTGATCAGCTGATGGGGTGCGGGCTGTGGAATCGCTGTCAGCACATCCCTTCCCACGATCCGGCGAGGGCAGAGAACCTCGCGCACCGCCACGGGGTCCCACGCCACGACCCAGGGCAGCCGTTGATCGCCCGCCTCGACCCGCAGGCCAAGCTGCCTCAGTGCGTCGGTCATGACGCGTTTGGCGGCGGGCAGACAGCGCGAACCCGCCGGATCGAGGCAGCGGACCCCAAGGCGTAGCCCACCCGCAGCCCGCCGCAGCAATACGCCTTCGAAACGCTGCGCAGCACCACGACGTTATCCAACTCATCAATCAGGTGGCCGGCGCTGGCATCCGGCCCGAAGTAGTTCGCCTGAGCTTCGTCCACGATGAGCAAGGCGTCCACTTCCGCAGTCGCTGCCGCGAGCGAGCCGATGACACCAGGGGAGCAAACCCGGCCGCGTACGTCTGGGCAGTCAACCACGACGAGTGCGGGTCGGCGGTCCAGGATCGTAGTAAATGCCTCGTCCAGGTCGTCAAACGGGTCGGCCGGAATGACAGGCGCTCCAAGCCGATGGACCCAAGCGGCCAGATCGGGATGCGCGAACGGACTGGCGCAGACGCCATCGTGCACGGCGAGCGCGGCTATTGCGTGCAGCAGCCCCGTCGTTCCGGCGCCGAAACTGACCTGCGCCGGCTCAATCGGTCGGCCGAAGTGCCTGGCCAGCGCGACCGCGCCTCGGTTCGCGCAATACGGATCCGTCACTTCGTAGTCTCTTGCCCGGTCCTGCGGTGCTTCAGCCGAGCCGCCGGTGACCTTGTCCCACGCGTAGCTGACCGCGGAGCGCACGAACTGGATTTCGTCCGGGGACCACCGGAGATCGAGGGCGTCAGCCTGTGGTATGTGGGAGACGTATGAGGAAGCGGCGAGCCGGGGCACCGCGGCGCCAGCGTGGCGGGCGACAAACTGGACGTAACGCGTGTCCATGTGCGGCTGAGCGCCGACGGTGAAGTCGGCTTCGGCCCGCTCGACCTGGTAGCCCGCGGTCTGCAAGAGCGCGCTCACCTCTGCGGGCTGGTAGAGACGGATGTCGTCGTGCAGCTCGGTGATGTCACCGCCGGGCAGGCGAACACGGAGCAGGCCACTGCTGCGCGCCGTGCACGGGTCGTAGCGGCGCTCGAACTCGTAGCTTGTTCCGTCCGCCTCG
>WNGH01012811.1_pt1 | contig 12628 bp, 10 predicted proteins | sample 5400631 | NCBI WGS metagenome assembly WNGH01 (sample SAMN13153373, study PRJNA577476) | soil metagenome | isolation source: 115 cm soil or saprolite under Garry oak tree replicate 1 | place: USA:California | collected 2016-06-15
GCCGTTGCACGCCGCCTACGCCCGGGCGCTCGAGCGTCGCATGAGCCAGCGCGACGGCGCCGCGGCGACCGGGGCGGCTGCCGAGCTGGGCCAGCTCGCCCACCACTGGTACGCCGCCCACGAGCTGGAGGCCGCGCTGCTGGCTTCGGTGCGGGCGGGGCAGGCGGCCGAGACCGCCTCAGCCAGCGCCGAGGCGCTCGAGCAGTACGAACGCGCCCTGGAGCTGTGGGACCACGTGCCCCAGGCGGCGACCCGCAGCCCGCTCGATCGGTCCGCGCTGCTGCGCCGTGCCGCGGAGGTCGCCAACCTCGCCGGCGACCGCGGCCGCGCGGTGGCCCTGGTGCGCGTTGCGCTCCGCGAGTTGGATGCCACGGCGGAGCCGCTACGCGCCGGTGCCCTCCTGGAGCGCCTGGCCCGCTACCACTGGCTCGACACCGACAGCCCCAGGGCGATGGCGGCCATCGAGCGGGCCGTTGCCACCATCCCGGCGGAGCCGCCGTCGCGCGAGCGGGCACGGGCGCTGGCCGCCCACGGCCAGCTCCTCATGCTGACGTCCCACCATCTGGAGGCGCGGGCGCGCTGCAAGGAGGCGGTCGCCGTGGCGCGGCAGGTGGGCGCCCGCGCCGAGGAGAGCTACGCGCTCATCACCCTGGGCACCTCGCTCGGTATCTTCGGGCACATGGACGAGGGCATCGCCAGCCTGGAGGAGGCCCGCCGGATCGCGGAGGAGATGGGCAACGTCGAGCACCTCTGCCGGACGTACGCCAACCTCGCCACCATCCTGGACAGGAGCGGCCGCATGGCTGAGGCCCTGCGCGTCTACCTCGCCGGCGTCGAGGTGGCGCGCCGGACAGGGGCGCTGGGCAGCTACGGGACCAGCCTGATGCCCGACGCCGTCGGCGTGCTGGTGACCCTGGGGCGATGGGACGAGGCGGAGCGGCTGCTGGACCAGGTCTTCGACTTCGACCTGTCACTGCCGTCGCACCGGGTCGGCCCGCTCACGGCCCGCGGCACGCTGCGGCTCTGGCAGGGCGACCTGGCCGCGGCCCGGGCGGACTTCCGCCAGATCCTGGACGAGTCCCGAGCGCCCTTGGACCCGCAGTTGGCGATCCCGGTGCTCGCCGGGCTCGCCGACGTCGCCGTCTGGGAGGGCGATCTGGCCGGCGCGCGAGCCGCGGTGGCCGAGGGCCTGCGCGTCCTGGCCGACTCCGACGAGCCGTTTTTCATCATCGGGCTGTCCGCCACGGGACTGACCGTCGAAGCGGCGCTGGCCGAGCGGGCCCGCGACCGCAACGCAACGGGCGAGCAGCGGGCCGCCCGCGAGCGGGCGGAGATCCTGATCGGGATGGCTCGCCAGCCGCTCTCCGCGCCCAACGTCGTGCCGACCCCGGCGATGCGGGCCAGCCTGCTCACCGCGGAGGCCGAGTGGTCCAGGGTCACCGGCCCGAGCGACCCGGAGCGCTGGGAGCGGGCTGCCGAGGCCTGGGAGGCGCTCGGCTTCCTGTGCGCGGCCGTCTCCGCTCGCTGGCGCCAGGTCGAGGCGCTGCTGGCCCAGGGGGGCCGGCGCGACGACGCGGTCGCGATCCTCCGGCGGGCATGGGCGGCGGCCAGCGGGCTCGGCGCCCGACGCCTGGTCGCCGAAATCGAGGCGCTGGCTCGCCGCGCCCGCATCGAGCTGGCGCCGGCCGACGGCGAGCCCGAGCCGGACCGTCAGCCGTCGCCGGCCGCCACCGCCGCCGACGAGCTGGGCCTCACCGCGCGGGAGCGCGAGGTGCTCGCCCTGGTCGCGGACGGCCGCACCAACCGGCAAATCGCCGAGACGCTGTTCATCAGCGACAAGACCGCCAGCGTCCACGTCTCCAACATCCTCGCCAAGCTCGGCGTCGCCAATCGCGGCGAAGCCGGCGCCGTCGCCCACCGCCTCGGCCTCACCCGCGGATAACGTCTTGCCGCGCGCCCGCCGCGGCGCCCCCCGGGCCCTCCGGCTCAGCGTGTCGCCACGCCGGTGTTGACCTCGGTGGCGATCCGGAGCCCATCGGCGTCGACCCAGGGAGCCAGCTCCACTTCGAGGTCGGCCGCGACCCTCCGCTCGCCGTCCCACGGATGCGTCCCGGTGGAGCCGATCATCGACCTGGGGAGGTAGCGCCGGAGGAACTCGGCCACCGAGGGGAACCGCGTGGTCTTGTCGGCGGTTTGCACCCGGATGCCGTCGAAGCCGGCGCCGGCAAGGAAGGCGCGGAGGTCGTCCGCCTCCGACAGCGAGAAGAGCCAGCGCACCGCCGCGGCGACGTGCACACCGGCGTGGCGCTCCAGCGAGTTGGCCAGCGCGGCGAACGCGGGGCTGCGCTCGATACGCCCGCGCGGCGATGTGCTTGGCGATGTGCTCGGCGTCCCGCCCGACGCCGTGGATCATCGCCGACGACATCGAGTAGAGGAAGTGCAGGCCGATGAAGTACAGCCCCGGCTCGCTGGGGACGATCCCGCGCTGGTGGACCGGTTCGTGCTCGCCGACGGTGGGCAGGTCGATCCACGAGAAGTCGTGCTGGAACCCGGTGCACCAGACGACGTTCTCCACCTCGAGGGCGCGCCCGTCCTCGAGCACCGGCAGCCCGTCCTCGACGCCGGCGACCTTGGCGACGCGTTCGATCCGGGCGGCGTCGAGGTCGCTCGGCTTGACCCGGATGAGCGGCCCGCCCCGGGCGATGACCTTTGGCCGGACCTTCCGGCCCAGGGGCGTCCTGGTGGTCAGCACGCGATGGAAGAGGACACGGAGGACCAGCCGCTCCAGGACGAGCCGTGACGGGAGGCTCTGGATGCGGAACGGGATGTTGCCGGGGTGCCGTCCCGACATCCACGTCGGGTGCCCGTCGGAGGCGGCTTCGAGGGCGACCTCGGCGCCGGAGTTTCCGGCGCCAACCACCAGGACGCCGCCCTCGCGGAGCTGCGACGGGCTCAAGTACTGGCTGGAGTGGAGCTGCACGATCCTCGGATCGAGCTCGGCGGCGAAGTCCGGGACCCTGGGGGTCTGGTAGGCGCCCGATGCCACCACCACGTGGTCGGCCTCGAACCGCCGGTCACCCGCGGTGACGACGTACCACCCGTCCTGTCTGGAGACGCCGTCCACGTGCATGCCGGTCCGTACCGGGAGATCGAAGCGCGCCGCGTAGGCTTCGAGGTAGTCGGCCATCTCGTCCCTGGTTGGGAACGACCAGGAGGGCGCGGGGAACGGCCAGCCCGGCAGGCCGTCGTGCCGGGCGGGAGTGAACAGGCGCAGCGAGTCCCAGCGCTTGCGCCAGGAGTCCCCAGTGCGTTGGCTCGCCTCCAGGATCACGAACTGCTGACCCCGCCGGCGCAGGTGATAGCCCATCGCGAGGCCCGCCTGCCCGCCGCCGATGATCACTGTCTCGAAACGCTCCGCACCACTGCTGGCGTCCATCCCGATCCTCTCTGGTTGGCTTCTGGGATGACCCTAGGTGGATCGACCGGTGGCCGGCATCGCCGGAACCAGCCAATCGGCTGGTGGGGCGTCGTGGTCAGGATTGACCATCGGTGGGCGCGGGCGGTGGTTCGGGGGCTCAGGCGAGGCCACGCTCGACCGCGAAGGCCGTCGCGGCCGCCCGCGACGAGACGTCCAGCTTGGCGAAGATGTTCTGGAGGTGCCGCGCGACGGTGTGCTCGCTGACGGTGAGCGCCGCGGCGACCTCGCGGTTGGTCTTGCCCGTGGCGACCAGGTGGAGCACCTCGACCTCGCGCGCCGTGAGCCCGCCCGGCAGCGCCACCTCGACCTGCGCGGCCAGGAGCCGAGTGCGGCGCAGCCGGCTCCCCGACGCGCCGGCGACCGCCAGCCTGAGTGCGCCAAGGGCGGCCTCGGCCTTGCCCTGGGCCAGGCGGAGCAGGGCCAGGCCGGGCTGCGGGTCGAAGCCCAGCTCGTGCGCCCGGGTGAAGGCCTCCTCGGCGCCGGCGAAGTGAGCCGTCGCCGCCCCCGCCTCCAGCGCCGGCGACCGCCAGCCTGAGTGCGCCAAGGGCGGCCTCGGCCTTGCCCTGGGCCAGGCGGAGCAGGGCCAGGCCGGGCTGCGGGTCGAAGCCCAGCTCGTGCGCCCGGGTGAAGGCCTCCTCGGCGCCGGCGAAGTGGGTGAAGGCCTCCTCGGCGCCGGCGAAGTTGCCGATGCGCCGGCGGATCTCTCCGGTCTCGTAGAAGGCGTGGCCGGCGGCCCGCGGGTTGAAGGTCAGCTCCTCCGAGGCCCGCCTGGCCTCGCTCTCCGCGTCCGACCAGGCTCCACGCAGGTTCGCCGCCTCGATGCGGTTCAGCCGGCAGAGCCCGGGGAACGGGGCGTCCTCCGGCAGCGACTCGCACCACGCCGTGGCCGCCTTGTTCCATTCGGCGGCGCGGGCGAGGTCGGCCAGCTCAAGGCAGATGGAGAGGACGTTGCAGTAGATCACACCGGTGAAGTACGGGTTCAGCTCTCCCGCCACCACCGAGGTCATCGCCTCGTCCAGCAGCGCCATGCCCTCGGCGACCCCGCCAGCCGAGATCCGCGCAAGTCCCTGGAGATGGATCCTCACGGCGATCAGGTCCCGGTCGCCGAACCGCTGGCCGAGCTCGGTGGCCCGCTCCGCCTTCGACGCCGCTTCGTCGACCTCGCCGCGGAACTGCGCCACCGCGCCCTCGAAGAGGGCGAGGAAGCCCTGCTCGACGCACTCCGGCTGGTCGCGGAGGTGCCGCTCGGTATCACAGCGGTAGCATGTCGGCCATGGCCATGACACTCAGGCTCACTGACGAGGAGACCTCACTGCTGCGTCGCCAAGCCGAGCGCGAGGGTCGCTCAATGCACGAGGTCGTGCGGCTGGCAATCCAGGAGCGGCCAGGATCACAACGACCGGGTTCGCGGGGCCGCCCGTCGCGTGGCGACCCAGCACAGCGAGATCCTCGACCGCCTCAAGGACGCCTGACGGTCCTGATGGAGCACCTGACGGTAGAGGATCTGCTGGCGATCGCGGAAGAGGTCATCGGCTCGCCGGTGGTCAGGGATATCGGTCTCCTCGATTCAGCCGCGCACCGGCCGCAGGCGAGCGCCTTCGGCAAGGACGCGTACCCGACCGTCCACGAGAAGGCGACGGCGCTGCTTGAGGCGGTCGTTCGCAACCACGCGCTGGTGGATGGCAACAAGCGTCTCGCCTGGGCGGCGGTGGTCGTGTTCTACGATCTGAATGGCTTCGGCCTGGATCCACCCCCGATCGACGAGGCAGTCGAGCTGGTGGTCGCGGTCGCTGCCGGTCAGGTGGAGCTGACCAAGCTCACTGAGCGTCTGGCCGGGTGGGCGCTCGCACGCCGGAGCTAGCGCCTCGGACGCTGGCTCTGGAGCAGCTCCCGCGCGCGGGCGAAGACGCCGTCGAGCATGGCCTCGGTGAGGCGGCCGGTCGAGGTGTTCTGCTGGCTGACGTGGTAGCTGCCGAGCAGCGTGCGGTCATGGGGGAGTGGGGCTTGGGCGCCGTGGGCGAAGCGGGGCTTGGGGCGGACGGGGCCGAGGTGGCGCAGGGCCGTGTCCCACGCGTAGCTGCCAAGGGCGACCACCACTCGGATCGTGTCCAGGAGCGCCAGCTCCCGATCCAGCCACGGCGCGCAGTTGGACCGCTCCTGGGGGAGCGGCTTGTTGTCGGGCGGCGCGCACTTGACCGGCGCGGTGACGTAGCAGTCCCGCAGCTTGAGCCCGTCCTCGCGGGACACCGAGGTGGGCTGGTTGGCGAAGCCGGTGCGCCACAGCGAGGCGAACAGCCAGTCGCCGGAGCGGTCGCCGGTGAAGATGCGGCCGGTGCGGTTGCCGCCATGGGCGGCGGGCGCCAGGCCGAGGATGAGCAGGCGCGCGGCGGGGTGGCCGAAGCCGGGCACAGGCCGGCCCCAGTAATCCCAGTGCCGGAAGGCGGCGCGCTTCTCCCTGGCGACCTGCTCGCGCCAGGCGACCAGGCGTGGGCACCGGCGGCACTCGATCAGCTCCCGGTCGAGCCGTTGCAGTTCGTCGCCCGTGGTCATCGGGACAGCTTGCCACGCCGGTGAGGCAAGAATCATTCCGCCCGTACCCGGTCGAAATCCTCGACCGTCGCTGTCTGTAACGTAACCACCCCGTTGCTTCGCGGTCTGGTTCAATGCGGATCTCAGCGCGGCGCGGGAGGGGACGTGAGCAACGGAGGTCAACGGGACCGGGCTCCCTCGAACCGGGCCGAGACGGCGCCGGGCTCGGCGGTGCCGTGGGGATGGGCACGGACGCCGCCCGCGCGCTTGGCTCGCTCGGCGATCCAGCGCGGCGCGCTCCTCCCGATCCTCCACTTCATCTCGCCCTACACGGTGGTCGGCCGGCGCAACCTGAACCAGCTCAAGGGCCCGGCCGTGTTCGTGGCCAATCACCAGAGCCATTTCGACGCGCCGATCTGCCTGGCGGCGCTGGGCGGACGCATCCGCCGCCGGCTGGTGATCGCCGCGGCGGCGGACTACTTCTATTCCACCAAGGTCCGGGGGGTGGCGGCGTCGCTGGCACTGGGGACGGTGCCGTTCGTGCGCACGGGCGCCTCCAGTCGGACCTCGCTGGTGATGCTCAAGCAACTGGTGGGCAACGGCTGGTCGGTGCTGATCTTCCCGTCCGGGTCCCGCGGCTCCGGCACCACCGGCTTCAACTTCAAGCGGGGCTTTGCCTACATCGCCGTGGACGCGCAGGTGCCGGTGGTGCCGATGTACCTGCACGGCCCCGAGCAGGTGATGCCGAAGGGCTCGTTCATCCCGCTGCCGGGCGGCGTGGTGATCGGGATCGGGCAGCCCATCCCTCCGGGGAACGACTACGCCGAGCTGGTCAAGAAGGCCGAGCTCGGGGTGGAGCAGGCGCAGGCGATGGTCAAGCGCCGGGAAGGGGCGTAGGCGGTCCCGTGCCCCACAACCCGTTCGCCAACGACCTCTTCCTGCCTGTGCTGCTCCGCGTCGTGGTGCTGCTGCTGGCGGGGTTCGTGGCCGTGCTGGTGGCCCGCCGCCGCTGGTCGCTGCGGGTATTGCGCCGCTCGACCCTGTTCCCGCGCACCAGGGTCTGGTTCCTGATCGGGCCGCTGTTCGTGGTGGCGGTGTTCATCGGCGGCTTCGTGTCGTTCCTGCTGGCGACCTACGTGGTCCTCCAGGGCTCCTCGGAGATGGCGCGGATCGCGGGCATCCAGCGCCGCTACGCCCTGCTGCTGATGTTCTGGGGCCAGGTCGGCCTGCTGGTGGCCGCCTTCGTGGGCAGCTACGTGGTGTTCCTGCCATTCGGCTTCCTGATCCTGCTGACGCTGCTCCCGATCCTGTCGCGCGAGCTGACCGACGCGCACCTCCAGGTCGCCAACACGCTGTTCGCCTACATCTACATCGGGCTGCCCATGGCCTACATCGTGTTCGTCAAGTCGAACGAGCCGCTGGGGCTGAATTTCCTGGTGGTGGTGACGATCGCGGTGGCCGTCTCGGACGTCGCCTCCTGGGTGGTCGGCACAGCGCTCAGGGGCCCGAGGCTGCTCCAGGAGATCGCCCCGGGGAAGACCTGGTCGGGGGCGATCGGCAACCTGCTCGGCGCGGCGGCGGCGGTGGCGCTGCTCTGGGTGGCGGTGCCGAAGAGCTGGTCGATCGCGGTGGTGGTCGTGCTGGTGCTGATGATCGGGCTGGGGAGCCTGTGGGGCGACCTGACCGACGCGTTCGTGAAGCGGGCCTTCCGCACCACCGCCACCAGCACGCTGGTGATCGGCTACGGCGGCGTCCTGGACCGGGTGGTCAGCCTGCTGATGGCCTTCCCGCTCACCTATTTCGCCGTGATCCTCACGCAGCGGATCATGAGCTGAGGCCCCGGAGGGTGAATCGGCCGGGCTGGGAGTAGGGTACGCGGCATGTCGGCTTCCTCTGTCATCGCGCTGCGCGGCCTCTCCAAGCGCTACGGCGATGTGGTGGCGCTGGAGGGTCTGGACCTCGAGGTGGCCGCGGGGGAGTGCGTGGCGCTGATCGGTCACAACGGCTCCGGCAAGACCACGACCATGCGGCTGGCGGCCGGCCAGCTCGAACCGACCTCCGGCAGCGTGACGGTGGCCGGGATCGACATCCACCGCGCGCCGGACGCGCACCGCGCGCGGGCGGCGCTGGCGTTCGTGCCGGACAGCCCGCTGCTGTACGACGACCTGACCGTGGCGGAGCACCTCGAGCTGGTCGGCCTGGCGCACGGCGTCGGGGACGCGCTCGACGAGCGCATCGCCGTGCTCCTGGACGTCCTCGACCTGCAGGAGCGCCGCGACTTCCTGCCGGTGCAGCTGTCCAGGGGCATGCGGCAGAAGACCCAGCTGGCCTGCACGCTGGTGCGCCCCTTCCAGGTGTTGCTCCTGGACGAGCCGGTGGTCGGCCTCGACCCGCCCTCCCAGGCGAGCCTCAGGGAGCTGCTGGAAGAGGCCAAGTCGGAGGGGATCGCGATCGTGCTGAGCACCCACCAGCTCCGCTTCTCCGAAGGGCTCGCCGACCGCGCGGTCGTGCTCCACGACGGGCGGGTGATCGACGCCGGCGACTACGAACCGGTCGTGGCCGGCAAGCACGCGGCCCGGCTCGGTCTGCGGTGAGCGCGCAGCCGCTGGCGCCCGGGCCGGTGCTGGCCCGGTTGCGTGCAAGGCGGCGAGCGCACCGCCCGCCGGGGCAGCGGTCCGACCGGCTCATCGGCGCGTATGGGGCGGTGCTGTACGTGGTGATCGGTGTGGTGATCGCCTTCCGGCTCATTCGCCAGCGACCGGCGAGCGGCGCCGCGTCCTCCTGGCTGACCGGCGGCGGGCTCGCGCGGATCGGCGTGGCCACCCTGCTGCTCGGCCTGCTGGCGGCGCTGCGCCACGCCACCTGGCAGGGGCCGGTGGTGTTCCCGCTCCCGGAGGTGCAGTGGCTGCTCAGCGCCCCGATCGACCGCGGCGCGCTGGTCCGGCTGCGGCTGGCGCGCGCCCTGGCGGCCGGCGTGGCGGTCGGCGCCGTGCTCGGCCTGGGCACGTTCGTGCTGCTGGAGGCCGAGCTGGGGGTGCCGGCGCGGCCGCTGCTGGCCGCGGCGCTGCTCGGTCCGGCGGCCATGGGGCTGCTGGGCGCGGCGCTCGGCTGGCTGGTCGAGCGCTCGCCGACCGCCTCGCTGGTGGTGCTGCGCGCCAGCCCGCTGGTGCTGGCCGCGGCGGCGGTGGCGGCGCTGGTGCCCGGTGGCGGCGCCGGCGCGCGGGCGGTGCTGTGGTCGGGTCCGTGGGGCTGGGCGGTGGGCCCGGTGGTCGCCGCCGCCGGCGGGAGCGTGCCCGGCTGGCCGATCCAGGCGGCGCTGCTGGCGGCCGTCGCGATCGCGGCGGCGCTGGCGGCCTGGAGCCGCGCGGGGGCGATCACCACCGAGGAGCTGGCGCGCCGGGCGACGGCCCGGACCGGTCTGGCCGCCAGCCTCTACAGCCTCGACGCCCGCGGCGCCGCGCAGGCGCGGCGGCGGGCGAACCGGACGCTGCTCGGGGTGCGACGCGTGCGGCTGCGCCGGCCCCGCCAGCGCCTGCTGGCGATCCCCTGGCGCGACGCCCTGGCGCTGCTGCGCGCCCCGGCCAGGCTCGGCTGGGCGCTGGTCCTGGCAGGGGCCGGGGTGGTGGCGGTCGCGGCCGAGCCAGACCGGCGGGCGGTGGTGGCCGCCGGTGCGGTGGCCGGGTACCTGGCCGCGGCCCAGTTGATCGAGCCGCTGCGGGCCGAGGCGGACCAGCCCGATGCCAGCCGCCAGCTCCCGCTCGCCTGGGGCGACCTGCTGCTGCTCCACTGCGTCGTGCCGACGCTCGCGCTCGCCGTGGTCGGCGCGCTTGGCACCGGCGTGGCCTGGGTGGTCGGCCTGCTGGGGTGGCCAGCGCCCTGGGTCGCGCTGGTCGCCTGCCTGCCGCTGGCCGCGCTCCTGGTGCTGTGCGCGGCCGTCTCCGGGCAACGCGGGCGGGTCTCGCCCGCCACCCTGTCGACCGCGTTCGGCCTGGGCGAGCTCGGAGGGCCCGTCTACCTGCTCGGCTGGATCGCGCTCGGCCCGCTGCTCGCCCTGGTGCTGCTCACCGTGACCGCCACGGTGGTGGTGGACGGCGGCCGCCAGCCGGGCGCGATCGCCAGAGCGCTCTGGAGCGCGGCGATCCTGGTGATCGCCTTCCTCGTCGGCCTGATCGGCTACCTGCGGGGACGGCGCGCGCCGGTCTGACTGGCGCTGGCGCCGGGTTGTCCAGTGGAGCCGTCATCGCCACCTCACCATCCAGCCCTCCCGCCTACAGCGCGACGAGCGCCGGAGCGCTCGCCGCGCCTGCCCCCCCGGTACGCCGGCCTGGCATGCGTCGCCCGCCGGTCGCGTCTCACGTGTTTGTCGTCCGCGCCGGGCCGCTCCTGTAGCCTGCGCGGTCAGGACCCACACGGAGCAGGAACAGGGGATCCAGATGCGAACCACCGAGCTCGGCATCGACGCCGCCGGCCGGACCGTCGTGGACCTGACCTCGCAGGTCACCGGCTTCCTGCGTGAGGCGGGGGGCGAGGACGGCCTGCTGCACGTCTTCGTGCCGCACGCGACCGCCGGGCTGATCGTGATGGAGACAGGCTCGGGCTCCGAGGAGGACCTGGAGGAGGCGCTCGACCGCCTGCTGCCCAAGGACGACCGCTACGTCCACCGCCACGGCAGCCGCGGGCACGGCGCCGACCACCTGCTCCCGCTGCTGGCCAGCCCGTCGCTGACCGTGCCGGTGATCGGCGGCCGCGCGGCGCTCGGCACCTGGCAGCGGATCTGCCTGCTCGACCGCAACAGCGACAACCCCCGGCGCAAGGTCCGGCTCTCGCTGCTCACCGGCTGAGCCCGCGACTACCATCCCGGCCATGAGCAGCCGCCCTCCTCCGGCCGCCCGCGCGCGGATCGAGCGGGAGCAGACCCCCGCGCCGCTGCGGCGCGACGTGCGCCTGCTCGGCAGCGTGCTCGGCCAGGTGCTGGTCGAGTCGGAGGGGCCGGAGCTGCTCGCCGACGTCGAGCGCCTGCGCCACGCCGCGATCGAGCTGCGCACCAGCGCGGACCGGCCGGCCCAGCTCGACCGGGTGGTCGGCCTGGTGGCCGGGTTCGACCTTGACCGCGCCGAATCGGTGGCGCGCGCCTTCACCGTCTACTTCCAGCTCGTCAACCTGGCGGAGGAGCACTACCGCGTCCGCATCCTGCGGGAGCGCGGCCGCCGGCAGCGCCCGGCGGGTGAGCCCGGCGCGGGGGACTCCTCCGCGCCGGTGCGGGAGTCGCTGGCGGCGGCGGTCGCCGAGGTCCGCGGCGGCGCCGGCGAGGCGGCCCTCGCCGCCCTGCTGGAGCGCCTGGAGATCCGGCCGGTGCTCACCGCGCACCCGACTGAGGCAAGGCGCCGGGCGATCGTCGACGCCCTGCGGCGCATCAGCCAGCAGGTGGAGCGGTTGGACGACCCCCGCCTGTCGGCCTCGGAGGAGGCCGACGCCCGCCGCCGGCTGTTGGAGGACACCACCGCTCTGTGGCGGACCTCCCAGCTCCGGCGCCAGCAGCCGACCCCGCTGGACGAGGTCCGCACGGTCATGTCCGCCTTCGACGAGACCCTGTTCCGCCTGGTCCCCGAGCTGTACCGGGAGCTGGACCTGGCCCTCAGCGGCGAGGGGGCCGGCGTGCGCGCGCCGGCGTTCCCGTCCTATCTGCGCTGGGGGAGCTGGGTCGGTGGCGACCGCGACGGCAACCCCAACGTCACCGCCGAGGTGACCACGGCGGCCATGGTCATCCAGGGCGAGCACGTGCTGCGCGGTCTGGAGGCCGTCACCCGGCGGGTCGCCCGCTCGCTCAGCGCCTCCGCCGCCTCGACCAGGCCCTCGGAGACGCTGCTCGCCTCGCTCGAACGCGACGAGGAGGACCTGCCGGAGGCCGCCGCCGAGATCCGGACGCGCGCTCCCGACGAGCCGCACCGCCGCAAGCTCGCCCTGGCGGCCGAGCGGCTTGCGGCCACGCGCGACCAGCGGCTCGGCGCCTACCTGTCGCCCGAGGTCTTCCTCGCCGACCTCCGCCTGGTGCAGTGGTCGCTGGTGGCCGCCGGTGCGCCGCGGCTCGCCTACGGGGAGCTCCAGCACCTGGTGTGGCAGGCGGAGACGTTCGGCTTTCACCTGGCGTCGCTGGAGGTCCGCCAGCACGCCTCGATCCACGCCAGGGCGATCGCCGAGCTGGCGCCAGAGGCCGCCGGTGACCTGGAGGCGCTCGGCCGCCTGGCCAGGGACGGCTGGCCGGGGCCGCCACCTATCGACCCGTCCGCGCTGGTGGCCGAGGTGCTGGCGACCTTCAGGGCCATGGCCGAGCTGCAGCGGCGCTACGGGACCCAAGCGTGCCGCCGCTACGTGGTGAGCTTCAGCCGCAGCGCCGTCGACCTCGCGACCGTACGGGCCCTGGCCAGCCTGGCCGTGCCCGACAACTCGCTGGAGCTGGACGTCGTGCCGCTGTTCGAGTCCCGCGTCGACCTGGAGGCGGCGCCGCGCGTGCTCGACGAGTACCTGGCCGTCCCGGGCGTCGCCGAATGGCTGGAGCGCGCGGGCCGCCGCATGGAGGTCATGCTCGGCTACTCCGACTCCGCCAAGGACGTCGGTTTCATG
>WNGH01016236.1_pt1 | contig 12628 bp, 10 predicted proteins | sample 5400631 | NCBI WGS metagenome assembly WNGH01 (sample SAMN13153373, study PRJNA577476) | soil metagenome | isolation source: 115 cm soil or saprolite under Garry oak tree replicate 1 | place: USA:California | collected 2016-06-15
GCATACCACCCCCGCTCATGTACTATTTCGCGAGAACCTGGACTGACGTAATTCCCGGAATAGTCCTGTTTCAAGTATCAGGGTTCAATGTACCAGCATTCAACGCCTACATCGCAGGAGCCGCCGACGGAGCAAAATCTGCGTCCAACTTCGGCATAACTTGGGCGTCCGCACCGCTTGGAATAGTCTTTTCACCTCTCGTCGGAAGCGTTCTGCTGAATTGGATCTCAGTAAGAAGTATCTTCATACTTACATTCGTAATCTTCTCTATCTCAACCATAGTTCTCTTCTTCATGAATACGCAGCCTCCGCTAGAAAGCGATGCTAAGTCACCTCGACTCGAATTCCCAAGATCACGTCGAGAAGGATCGCTCCTTCTCTATCTAGCCGTAGCGGCGCTCGCTTGGAGCGTAGCTTCGCCCTTCATCCCCCTCTACTTCCAAGATGCTCTCAGCATAGGCCCCTCGATCATACTCGTTCTTGGTGCGCTGCAGTCTCTAGGTGCCGCCATTTTCGCCATTCTACTGAGTAGGAGAGCCGATACAAGAAGTCAGGGCGGAACCATGGCTTTCGGTCTTCTCTTGTCTGCAACAGGTCTTATCGGAGTTGTTCTGACGAGAAACCTCTTGCTCGCGTTTCCGATGGTCTTCCTCATCGGAAGCGCCAGATCCCCGAGCCTCATTGCCTACTCCATTCTCTCGACTGTGCGGAAAGGAGCGTCGAGAGCCGGACAGTTCGGGTTTTATCTGACGATGGAAAGCCTGGGATTTGTACTTGGATCTTACCTGGGCGGGTTACTGTACACTCTTACCCCAATCAGCATTTTCTACACAACCTCAACATCGTTCGTCGCCCTTGCAGTCCTAGCCTGGTTGAGCTTCCGGCATAAGCCAGACTCCTCGCCGTCAAGACAGTGAGAATAGAGAAATTAGTTCTGTCGCAAGACTCAAAGTTCCACTCGCTAGATTTGGTTCGCTATCGCTTTTTCCCATAGACTGCATAGACGATTCCCTTGGTTAGTGGAACAGGTCTCGTGTCGGGCAGCCCTACCTCGGCCATGAGAGTCGCAATCTGACCTCCAGTCCGGGACTTGAGTATGGAACGGCCGAGATATGATAGGGTTCTTCCCCAAGCTTGGGAAACGATTCGTCCGAAAATAGGAAACAGTCCTAGGAGGTAATCGTAGTAGAACAGTCGAAAGACCCTGTTCGGCGGCCTCGCAAAATCGAGGGAGATTACAACGCCGCCCGGGATTGTCGTCCTCGCCATCTCCCTGAAAGTCGACCGGGCATCGGAGACGTTTCTAAGCGCAAGGCTGATCGAAGCAGACCTAAAACAATCTTCTCTGAATGGCAAATTCTCAGCGCGCGCCAAAACCCATTCGGTTCTTCCGGACAGCCCCTTCCGTCTCAGCCGTTCCTTCGCAGTTTGCAACATCGAGAGAGTCAAATCGACACCGACTACCAAGCCATTGTTGGAGACCGCGTTCGCAAAATCTGCTGCCAATAAGCCGGTACCGGTAGCCACATCGAGTACTACGCTGTCGGGGCGAGGCCCGGCCTGTTCAACCACGTAAGCTCTCCATTTTCTATCTTGACCGAAGCTGAGGAGTCCTAAGAGTAAGTCGTATTCCAGCGGAACCTTGGAGAATAGGTTGCGGACATACCGGGCCTTAGAATCGTACACGGTCTACGCGACTGCCGGGTGCGCCTTCTTGGCTTCGGCTCGGGTGAGAGCATAGCCAACAGCGCCAATGCCGACAACCACTATGACCATGAGTATGACGACAGGGACAAGTTCCAGCGACAAAGTCGCAACGTACCAGATGGCCCCGAGGAAAGTGACCATTCCTCCCCAAGCGAGGATCATTGACCGAGGGGGGGCATATCGATCATCAGGACCGTGCACCACGAAGGCGGCTACGATAAGCCAGGCTCCGAACACTAGGAAGATCAGCGGTATGCCTGTGGACAGACTTAGGCCTCCGACCTGGACGAGTGAAAGAAGCATTACGATTCCGAATACTATGAGGAAGACTCCGCCGTTGAACGGGGCCCACGGAACCCGAAGCATCTTTGACCCAGACAAACGAGCTGTTACCGCCCAGTTTATAGTTCTATTGTAATCATCAAGATGACAGCGCGTCGCTGGTTTATTAGACGTGATCGTACGCGTTGTTCTGCTGAAAGTTTCCAGAGTTCATGTCTTGCTCGATCTCTCTGAGCATAAGGATTCTCTTGTAGGTGGGCGGGTGTGTCATGAAGAGCTGAGCTGCTTTCCGCCAGTTGGATTTTGACTCCGCTTCCATGGCCGCTTCTAGCTCTCGTTCACTTAGGACGCCATCCTTGTCGAGATCATATTTCGATTTCTGGTCCATGATGCCTGCGACGTCTTGTTTTGCTTGGGCAGGGTCTTCGATAAAGAAGGCTCGGGCTCCGTGAGGTTCGCCTGGCGCGATGGACAGGCCGTTAGGCGACGAGTGGTATGGCGCTAATCATTGTTACTACGATAAAGTCGCGATGCTTCACATGGCCTAGCTCGTGGCCTATGACTCCTTCGATCTCGTTTTCGTCCAGACGTTGGAGAAGACCTTGGTGGACTGCTAGCGTGGCGCTCTTGCGGGTCCGGCCAAATACGAACGCGTTGGGGGTCGGGTCTGGCGAGACTGCGAGTCGGGGCATGGGAATACCTGATTTCGAGGCGAGTTCGCCGACTTTCGATTCGAGCCAGCTATTCTCACCAGGAGCAAGATAGTGGAGACGGCTTGTGAGTCTGACGATAGCTGGGCCAATCAGGTATTGGAGCAGTATTATGAAGAAAGCTCCGACTAGACCGAGCACTAATCCAGTGACAGGGTCGAGAAAGAAGGCGGATATGACGAAGAGGAGACCGAGGAATATGGCAAAGACTAGAATTATCGTGAAGCCCATTGTCCGTTTGAGGGCGCTGAGACCTGCCAATTCTCCTTCCTTAGTGTTAGAGGGCTTAATTCGGCCTTCATTAATTCTATCCTAGAACAATCGGGGAAAGAAGCATTGTCGGACGTTGTCTCAGAGATAAAATGCAAGAACTGCGGCGCGCCTCTCAGCATTAACCCTGGAGAGATCGTCTCGACTTGCCGCTACTGCGGCTACACTGCGGTAGTCGGAGCGGACGAACCGTTTCAACTAGAACACAGTCTCGTCCTCAACAATAACAATGCTGCGAGTATCGAGAACGCTCTTCGCGACTGGATGAGGGAGGGATTCATGAAACCCGGAGACCTCGCGAAGAAGAGCAAGACTTTGACATTGGAATTGCGGTATCTTCCGTTTTGGCTCGTCCCCGTTGGTGCGGCAAGCAACTACGAGGGAATTTTGGAGCGAGTCTCACCGCCCTCGCCTAGAAAGGGCGTGATAAACAGGGATTATGATTGGCTGGTGTTGGGAAGAAAAGGAGCGCAGTTTCCGACACGGGACTACACTGTCCCGGATACGGGGAAGATCCCTTTCGATTTCAAGAGAATAGATTCCGGGGCGAAGTTCCTCAACAGCGAGATGACCAGCGAGGAAGCGGTAGAGCATGCGAGAGACGAGGTGGACGTGAACCAGAGGTTTCTAGCAAAGCAGGAGATTGACCAGATTACTTCTTTCAATACAAACTTCAAGGTGGACAAGCCGACGTACATTCACGCGCCAATCTGGTTTAGCACCTACGAGTACAAAGGCCGAAGCTACAACGCGCTCTTGGACGGAAGCTCAGGCGCGGTCTTGCGGGCGGATATTCCGCAGACGGATTTCAAGATGCTCTGAGACTCTGCTGAAGACGAGTGCGGTGCGCGATCTCGGTTAATTATGCCAAAGAGAGTCGAGCTTGCTCGCGAAAAATAGTCTTCGCTACGAGGCGGATTTCGGAGAAGTACACAGTTATGTGTCACGGAAATGGTCTATTACTGATAACCACGAATGAAACCCCCTCAAGCCATGCGTCGACACCTTTAGCTTTTCCACTTTGTGCGACGCGAGGGTCGGTCGCTAAGACCCCCTATTTTCTAGAAGGCTCGCTGTCTGGCAGTGATAACGGGCGGGACAGGCGATTCAAGGCGCAATCTGGGCTTAGGTGGCTCGGCGAAAAACCCGATTAGCCCAGCGAATATAGGTGATCTTGCGGTGACCTCCCAGATTCGAGATCAGGGCTGATAATGGGCGAGATTCCGGGCGCTTTCATTGTCGGCCAGTGCAGAGGCATGAGTACGAGACCAGTTATTATCGAACGAAGAGCTGAGTCTCAGTTCAGGAAGCTCGATCGATGATCCCTGACAAAGCAGTGAGGGTCGAGTCAAACTGTTCTACGGCCAATCTTGGAGCCGGCTTCGACGTATTCGGACTAGCCCTCAACAAATATGCAGACAGGGTACAAGTTAGGACCACGAATACAGGAATCGTCAGAATCAAAGCCCTGGGACCGTACAGCAGAGAGTTACCGAGGGCCCCGAACAAGAACTCTGCCGGCCCACCAGCCCGAGAACTGCTAGATCGGAGTGGACTGAACATGGGTGTCGAGATAATTATCGAAAAGAACATTCCACCCGGTCTAGGTTTAGGCAGTAGCGGAGCAACAGCTGCGGCCTGCACCAAAGCCATGAACCATCTGCTACAGCTGGACCTTTCCAACGACGAACTGGTGAGGATTTCTAGCCTAGGAGAGGCTGCCGCCTCCGGATCCGCTCACACCGACAATGTCGGAGCATCACTTCTCGGAGGATTCGTGATCTGCTACGGAAATCCTTTGCGAACCGTTTGCGTGAAGCCACCCGGCAAACTCTCCGTTGTACTTGTCTCCCCGAAAACCCGACTCCCGAAAAACAAGACTGGTCTTGCGAGGAGACTGGTTCCATCGAAGATCGGTCTCAGGCAGGCGGTCCTCAATATCGGGCATGCATCAGCTATCGCCCTCGGATTCGCTAACGGCGATATAGATCTGATTGGCAGCGGGATGGAAGACGCTATCGCTGAGCCCCACAGGGAAGGCCTCGTCCCGGGATATAGAGCAGTGAAGAAAGCCGCACTCGCCAGGCATGCAAGCGGAGTAGCCATCAGCGGTGCCGGCCCCAGCGTAGTAGCATTCGTCGACAAGACAAAGCAGGATCCCAAGAAGATCGCAAGCGCAATGGTCCGAGAGTTCTCCAAGAACAACCTTGAAACAACATTCTTCGTAACGAGTCCAGCTGGCGGAGCCCGCATCATCAGGAGCAATTAGTCCGATTGTGGCACCACAAGCTTCAATGTTTCGAATGTCAGAGAGAATCTCCCGCTCGTGAAGCCGGCTTCAGATGCAAGAACTGTGGCGGACTCCTAGAGGCGAAGTTCGACCTCGAAGGCAGAAGAAAGCCATCTTGGGATCGGCGCCATCTCTCAGTGTGGAAGTACAGAGAGGTTCTCCCGATCGAGAAGGAAGAATCGATCATAAGCCTGGCTGAAGGAGGAACAGGTCTCCATCGGTGCCAACGCCTCGGACGCGAGCTTGGCCTAAAGAAACTGTATGTCAAGAATGAGGGGGAAAACCCGACTGGCTCCTTCAAAGACAGAGGAATGACAGTTGCGATCTCGAAGGCGAAAGAGCTCGGGAAAAAGAAAGTTCTCTGTGCATCCACCGGGAACACGGCTGCCTCTCTCGCGGCTTACTCAGCTCGCGCCGGAATGGAATGCATCGTCCTCGTCCCGAAGGGAAAGGTGGCAGGGGGTAAGATGCTACAGGTTACCATGCACGGAGCTCGGATTATTCAGGTCAAAGGAGATTTTGACCAAGCCTTCTCGACAGCGCTGGCGCTAGCAGAGCGGAGAAGTGAACTCTACTTGATGAATTCCATCAACCCCTACAGACTCGAGGGACAAAAGACCCTTGCCTTTGAGGTCTCGGACCAGCTTGACCCCGAAACACTTGACACGGTAATACTGCCAATCGGAAATGGCGGCAATATCAGCGCCGCCTGGAAGGGCTTCACCGAATTCCAACAACTATCAATCACAAACGCAAGGCCTAGAATGATCGGAATCCAGGCAGAGAAAGCCGCACCCATTGCCAGAGCAGTGAAGAGAGAAGAGAACATGATCCATCCAGTTCACAACCCGCAAACAATCGCAACGGCGATCAGAATAGGATCCCCTGTAAATTGGCCGAAAGTCCTCAAGGCAATCAGAGAGTCAAAGGGGACCGCCGAAACAGTCACCGACCGCGAAATCCTTCAGGCTCAAAGAGATCTTGCAACTTTGGAGGGAATCTTCGTCGAACCCGCGAGCGCCGCATCCATAGCGGGACTGAAAAAACTCCGTGAAAAAGGAACAATCGACCCATCCGAAACCGTTGTCTGCGTGACAACCGGTCACGGCCTGAAAGACCCCTCGGTTATCGCCCGACCGCTCAAATCCCAGGCAAGTTACAATCTCGAAATTACAGACCGGACCAGCCTGGATGCTCTCGAGCGGGTCCTTTGAGAATCATACTGGCCGGTTTCGGCACCGTTGGCCAAGCCTTAGCACAAGTTCTCCATCAAGACGCAGACCGAATCGTTCACGCGTACGGTTTCAGTCCTCAAATCACTACGATAATCGACAGCCAAGGATCATGCTCTGATGACGCAGGCCTCGACCTTTCTCTAGCGTTGAAGACCAAGAAAAAATATGGAACGATAGCACGATATCCGGAAAAAGGCAACCGCAGCAATGACGGCCCCAAGATCATATCTAGCGGCGATGCAGAAGTCGTCGTGGAGACGACGCCCACTAACTTCAAAGATGGAGAGCCGGGACTCTCCAATATCAAAACCGCCCTAGCCAACAGAAAACACGTTGTCACCGCTAACAAGGGTCCCCTTGCCCTAGCGATGCCGGCTCTACTGGAACTCGCCCAACACCGAGGTCTCCAGCTCCGTTTTAGCGGGACTGTAGGCGGGGGAACCCCCTTCCTCGATTTCGCCGCAAAATGCCTTCCTGGAGAACGAATCACAGGGGTTAGGGGAATCCTCAACGGAACAACAAACTACATTCTGACAAGAATGGAAAACGCCTCGCTAAGCTTCGAGAAAGCCCTGGCAGAGGCTCAGAAGAAAGGCTATGCGGAAAAAGACCCCACAAACGACGTCGAAGGATTCGACACCGCCGCAAAGATTGTCATCATTGCAAACTGGGTGCTGAAAAAGCGATACAGCCTGCGCAACCTAGACATAACCGGCATCACCAAAGTCACATCCCAGAAACTCAAAGACGCCCGAGCCTCCAGCGCCAAAGTCAAACTCATCGGCAGGATCGAAGAATCTTCAGCCTCAGTTGCTCCCGAAAATGTCCCCGTCGATGATCCGACCTGCGTTCCTGACGCTCTGAACGCGCTCACATTTTCGACGGAACATGCAGGTGACATAACCCTCATCGGGCCCGGCGCTGGAGGCGAAAGAACGGCTAGCGCGATAGTCCGAGACGTTGTTAGCATCCGCCAGACATATGCAACCTAGGAGAAAAATGATTGAAGCTCGTGATGAAGTTCGGGGGAACATCCCTCGCCACCGCTCCCAGAATAAAGAATGCTGCAAGAATAGTCCAGCGATTCTCCTCCTCAAACAAGATCGTTGTCGTGGCCTCTGCAATCGATGACATCACCGACCGACTTGCCGAGATCGGAGAGTTCACGCGGAGTGGAGACCTGCAAGCTGCAAGAAAGCTTTCCTCCAAGGTTCAAACTTCTCACCTCAAGATCGCCCGCCTGGTGGCAATCAAGGGTGAAACCCGGAACCTCGTGGCAAAGGTAGGCCAGCTCAACTCCGAACTTGAGAGAACAGTGGAGGGAATAGGTCATCTGAGGGAGCTGACCTCTCGGAGCCGAGACTACCTACTCTCCTTCGGCGAAAGGCTCTCTACTCCAATCCTTACCTCGGCCGTAAGAGCGGTTGGGCTGAAGGCCCAATCTTTCACGGGAGGCGAAGCTGGTATTACGACCAATGATATCTTTGGGGAAGCGAGACCCCTGTTGGAGATTAGCTACCAAGAAGTTCAACAACGATTGGAACCCCTGTTTAATCGCCGAGTGATTCCGGTAGTAACAGGGTTCATCGCGGCAACAGTTGATGGGAGCATTACGACTCTCGGGCGAGGAGGTTCTGACTACACTGCCTCTCTGTTAGGGGCGGCGTTGGGGACTGATGAGATCTGGATCTGGACTGATGTGGATGGGTTGATGACTGCGGACCCTCGGATTGTCAAAGGAGCGAGGGTTCTTTCAAAAATCTCTTTCGGCGAAGCCTTGGAACTGTCCTATTTCGGCGCTAAGATGATGCATCCCAGAGCGCTGCAACCGGCCGCGCAAAAGAAAATCCCTGTACGCATCAAAAACTCGTCGAGGCCAGGATGGAATGGAACGCTAGTCTCGGCCGGCGAGTCGCCCAATGGAGGCAAAGTGGTGAAAGCAATCTCGATCATAAGGGACGTAGGAGTGGTCACCGTGGGCGGAACAGGAATGCTAGGTGCACCTGGTGTAGCCGCAAAAGTCTTCCAGACGCTGGGATCCAAGAACGTCAACGTGATGATGATTTCCCAGGGCTCCTCAGAAGCCACGATATCCTGCGTTGTAGCCCGGGGAGACGTCGAGAAGGCGGTCAGGGCCCTCCAACTGGCACTCCTAGGCCAAGGATATGTTGACAGGATTACAGAAGAGAAGGATGCATGCATAATCGCAGTGGTTGGGTCGGGGATGAAGGGCACCCCTGGTGTCGCAGCCCGTGTGTTTGGAGCTATAGCCCGCCGGAAGGTAAACGTTCGCATGGTCGCGCAAGGATCTTCAGAATACAACATCTCTTTCGTCGTTTCAGAGAAAAATGGTCCAGAAGCCGTCAGGGCACTTCACGAGGAATTTCGTCTCGGATCAACCCGGCCTCGGTCCTTGTGAGATTTTCAAAAGGCTTCCCAATCAGGTCCAAGAGAGGAGCGCAAGCGAGTCGCTCTCGATAGTTCGGGAAAAGTTGTCTCCTCCCTCGGAAGACACTCGATAGTCTCTCCCTTTCAGAAACCATGGGTGTCTTGCGCTTTAACCCCCAAACTCTTAACCGTTGACAGTCTTATAATCATCTCCCGGATGGCTCTCTCAAATGAGAAAAAAAAAAGTGTGTATTCTGCCTCTTTTAACTGACGATGAAGAGACTTACGCTCTTGACCGTGCTTCTTCTCCTGATGCTCACGGTAATATTCGGCAGCGGAATCTTGGCTGTTAAGCCAGTAAGGGCGAGTCCGGTCTGGAGCGTGAACCTAGACGCTAACAGTATCAGCCAGACAGACATTGTCATTTCTCCCTCTGCAAACCAAGGTAAGAGTTTCAGGATCGGCGCAGTCATAAACGCCACGGCAACAAACCCGCTCATGAATGTTTATGGCTGGCAGTTTGTGATTTTCTATAATGCCAGCGCCTTCGTTCCAGCTGGGGACCCTGATCTCGCTTCACTCTACCCTGACGGAGCAAGCAACACTGCTCTCTTTGGTGCCCAGACCACATACGGTGCCGTAAACTGGGCCGGCCTGCTTGCAGCGAATGAGGCATTCGGCTCCTTCACGGTTTCCCCTGGGATTACGCTCGGCCTCGGTGAGATTACGGTTTTCTTGACTCTCATCAATCCCACCTCCGCTGTGACTATTTCGGCGAACAATCTTCTTGCTAGTGTCCAGTTTGAGCTTCTAAACGAGCCCCCTCCTATGCAACTGTTTACGCTTGCCGGAGTTATCTTCACTGATTCTTCAGCCAACGTCATTCCGGGAGTCCAGCGTGGTACCAATCTCAATGTCTTTGAGACGGTTACTAACACTCCGCCCGTTGCCCGCTTCATAAGCGATGCACCACCCCAAGTTAGTCCCTACTCGATAGCATTCAACGCGACCCGCAGCTACGACTCCGATGGAACCATCGCCAGCCCTGCGGGCTACTTCTGGGATTTCGGGGATGGAACACAGGACCTAGGAGTTACTGGAGCAATCGTGACTCATGACTTTGGACGACTGGGCACGTTCAATGTGACTCTTCGTGTGCAGGACGATCTCGGCGCGACAGGGTCAGCCCGGGATTCTCTGGGGAATATTATGGTCAACTTGCAACCAAGCCACTTCCGCTCTAGCATCAACCTCATCTCCCTTCTCCCAGACTTTGCGATCAAAGCCGTTTCATCCTTTGTGCCGTATCAGCTTGGAGGGGCTGCCAACTCCACGGTTAGTCTGTCGAGCTCTAACGCTTTTAGCGGGATCATCAGCCTTTCAGCCATCGTTAGCCCCTCCATTATCAACGGTCCGCTTATCAACCTCAGTCCTAGAAGCATCTTCCTCCCTTCTAACGGCAATGTGAAATCCAATCTTACGCTCACTTTTTCCGAGTCTGCACCTTTGACCGAATATAATGTCACTGTGACAGCGACCAATGGAATTCTAACGCGCAATGTAACGGTAGCCTTTCTTCCCACCACCATTAGCGTTCAGCCAAGCCTAATCACGGGTGTGAGCAAAGGCAGCACGTTCTCAGTCAACGTTACTGCTTCTGTCGCCGGGACCCTGGCGTGGCAATTCACGCTACATTATGACCCCGCTCTTCTCTCCACCTCTTTCAGAAGCGTCTCTTTCGGTCCATTCTGGCAGAACGCTCTAAGCAACAACTTGGGCTTCCCGATCATCGTTCTGAATCAGACCAACGGAACTCTCACTGTCGCATTCTCCCTACTGGCCCAAGGCAGCATATTACCTAGCCCTTTCACCGGGAATGCAACATTCGCCTCCATAGTCTTCACCGTCAACGGCTACGACAACACTACCTTACATCTATCAGATGTTGCATTCGTAGACTCGCAACAACGCGCTATTCCCGTGTCCCGCGAGACAGATGGGGTCTTTGACAATCGTCTACCTCACGACGTGGCCGTAACAACCATTAGTGCACAGCCCACAAGTGTCAAGGCAGGACAGATAGTAACTATAGTCGTTGAGGTCAAGAACGAGGGACTCAACCCAGAAACGACGACGGTGAAAGTTACAGCCGCAGGAAGCACTATCGGCCAAGAAGACATCACTCTCAACCTTGGCGAATCAACAATCCTCACCTTCAACTGGAACACAACAGGAACGAACAATGGAAGCGTCATCGTTGACGCGCAGGCTTCGATCACGACTGGAGATAGTACCCCAAATGACAACACCCGATCAACCACCGTCATCATATTCGGCCCTATGCATGACGTGGCAGTCACTTCTATCCTAGCGTCTCCCACGGTCACTTTTTCGGGCCAATTGATCGACATTCAAGTAGGCATCACAAATAAGGGCAATGTGGCCGAAAATGTTAGCCTCACCTTTTACTATGACTCTCAAGTGATCGCCACCCTTACAGGGATATCTCTCATCGGACCCCCTCCGAGCTGCCTCTCTTGCCAACCCACGGAGTTCGTGCATGTAGTCTGGAACACATCCAGCGTCCCTCCGGGTAGCTATACGATATCCGCAACGGTATTCCTGGCCACCGACCAGAACCTCTCGAACAATAGCTTGACCGATGGCAAAGTCACCATCTTCCCACCACCCACCATTACCCTGACCCCGAACAGTGGCATCCTCGGAACAAAGGTTCTCATTCGCGGATCAGGTTTTATCCTCCCGTCTCAGCCTTCAGGATCTCTCCACATCATTATTGTGAGTTTTGACGACATGTTCCTTGGCACTGCATTTTCTGTCAATGGCATGTTCAACTTTACCTTCGACGTCCCCCATGCGGAGCCTGGTCCCCACCTGATCAAAGTCCTAGACCAGGACTCCGGTCTCAAAGCAAACGCCACCTTCACCGTCATAGCCGAACCTCAAGCGACCAGCCTGGCCGTGAGCGTTGATGTTGGAACTGTTTACTTCCCGGGAGACATCGCGGTAATCTATCTCTCAACTAGCATGAACGGCTCCCCCTTCAGCTCAGGAGACCTACAGCTGAAACTGATACTATTCAAACCGGACGGAACTAATCTCACTCTTAACGTGATCTTAATCTCGTCGGGCTTTTACAAGGCATCCTACTCAGTTCCCAGCTCGAGTTCGGTGGGAACCTATGGTATCGTGGCCAAGGCTACGACCGCGGGGTCTTCCGCAGCTGTGGCTCTTGGAGGGTTCGAGGTTAAGCCCGCATGGCTGAGCCCGGGAGCGAGAAACACGATGCTGTTCGCTACGGCGGCAGGGCTCGTGGGAATAGTCGGAGTCGCCTGGGGAAGAAGCTACCTGAGAAAGAAGGAAAGAAGAACCCAGGCTCTTCGACGCTTAGACGCTCGCGCCTCTTGTGAGGAACTTATTCCTGAGACACTGTACTTGTAGAGCTTCAGGCGATTAGTCTGAAGATGACGTTGATCATCGAATGATAGTGACAACGTCCTTGTCAGCAGGAATATGGTCGAGACTCACGCGCTGACCAGTGAACTTTACGCTGGACCCCGAGACAAACGCGTACTTGGCCCCCTCAACGAATCGGGGAGAAATCTTCTTGCAGACATCCCTTAGCGTTGAGCCGGTGGGAAGAATTAGTGGCTTCTCGAAATCGGCATCACCGTCAGGACGCTTTAGATAGATACGAATGAAATCGAGAGTCTCCCAGATCTTTT
>WNGH01005004.1_pt1 | contig 12626 bp, 11 predicted proteins | sample 5400631 | NCBI WGS metagenome assembly WNGH01 (sample SAMN13153373, study PRJNA577476) | soil metagenome | isolation source: 115 cm soil or saprolite under Garry oak tree replicate 1 | place: USA:California | collected 2016-06-15
TAAGAGCCTGCCGTGCCGCGCCTAGAAATCCGTTCTGGCTGTAAAGGATTGGGTCGCCGGAAAGACGCGAGACAACTGCGCGGCCATAGACTCCGTAGCCGAGGCGAACAAGGCGTTTTTCACGCACGAGAGTGCGTAGCGCGCGCAGAACCTGATCCTCACCGCCGAGATCCCGAAACTCCCGCGTCAAGAACACGTCTTCGCCGCGCTTCCGGGCGATCCGACTCTCGATCCTCTCCCGCAATGTCTTCGGCCTAAGCATAAAAGCTCCTTACAAAAACACGACACTTAGTATATGCAAAAACACGACACTAATCAAGCCTTAAATCATTTCCTATGAAGCGCTTGAGAAGGCTAGGCAATTGACTACATCGCTCGTTTCTGCGACCGGCCCGAACGCGATAGAGGACGGATCTAAAAACGACCCTTTTCCAAACCACCTCGAAGCCATACAACATGCTGATCGGCTACGCCTGTGTTTCCACCTAGCCTGACTTCCGCGGTTAGGGGCCGGTGATAGGCCACCCTCTCCAAAACCAAATCAACCCGTGGCGCTTTTCCGTGCCTGGGACCATAATCGACGACACGCCAGCCTAGAACCAATCCGCACGGAAAGACCGAAAGGCCGTCACCGCGGACGGTAACAGAATATGCATCGGCTTCCACGGCCCATATTCGACATCTACGCACTCTCGCGTTGGGAGCTCACCGAGATCGGCGAGAATCCCATGAAGCTCGTGCGGGTCCGGGGTACAAGCAAACGGCAGCGTGAGCCTGTGGTTCTTAGCGTCGCTTAATTCCCTCGCTTGCTCAAGGAGCTCGATGAGCCCTTCCGCGCGATGGTTATCCTCGCTCTTGCCACCGGGCTACGCTGCAGCGAGCTCTTCGGGCTCAAGTGGTGTGACGTGCTCTGGGACGAGCTCACACTCCTCGTGCGGAGAGCCATCGTCACCGGTGTAGAAAACGAGGTCAAGACCAATACTCCAATGCAGGAATGCCGCTTGACCCTGTGCTGGCCAAGGTGCTCTTGAATTGGCGACGCAAGACGCGGTTCAAGAATCCCGAGGACTGGGTGTTTGCGAGCCCGTTTGTTGCGGGCAGGAAGCCCTGGTATCCGTGGGGAGTAGAGCGGCGTCATATCATCCCCGCAGGCATTCGTTGCGGAACAGGACGTATCGGCTGGCATTCGTTTCGAAACACTTTCATGACCCTGCTCGATGAAACACGGGCTCCGATGAAAGTGCAACAGGAACTTATGCGCCACGCCGATATCCGAACCACGATGAACGTTTACGGCAAGGCCATGGACGAAAGTAAACGCAAGGCGCACGGCAAAGTCGTCCGCCTCGTATTGCCTTCGAAGGTGGCTTAATGCCCCTTAGTGCCCCTTGAAGTTTTTGCTACCGGATTGAAAACAAAAAGATAAGTTGGTGGAGCCGATGGGATTCGAACCCACGACCTCCTCGATGCCATCGAGGCGCGCTCCCAACTGCGCCACGGCCCCACCGGGTCGCAACTTTCTAATATTAGCACCGGAAGATTGTACGCGTCTATAAGCTCGGCGCCGGCATTTCCGCGGTCTTATTCTGCGGAACGAACTTGACATCAGATAAAGTCCAGCCTCCACGGAGGAGGACGCGGATCAGGTCTCGCGAAGATGGGAAAGGAAGGCGCGGTGCGCACGGGTGAGAGAGCGGCCGCGAAGGAGGATGGCGCCTATGGTGCGAATCGCTTGGTCATCCGCAATTCGGATGTATCGGCATGGAGATTTTTTCTCGATGGCCATTTCGGGAACGATGGAAACGCCCATGCCCGCGCCGACCATGCTGAGAAGGCTGCTGAACTGGCCGCTTTCGAAAACGATCTGCGGATGGAGACGCGCGCGGTCGCAGGCGGCAACGGCGGTATCGCGGAAACAATGGCCGTAGCGCAGGAGCAGGAAAGGCTCGGCGCGAAGATTCTTGAGGGAAAGAGACCGGCGCGAATTGAGTTTGTGTCTCTTGGGGAGCGCGGCGAAGAGCCGCTCGGTCAATAGCGGAAAAGCATCAAATTCTCGGCCACGGATGGGGAGCGCCAGGAGGGCGACGTCAATGGTGCCGGATCGGAGACGGTCGAGAAGGACAGGGGTAATCTCTTCGACGACGGTAAGTCGAACCTGGGAAAATTTGCGCGTGAAGGTAGTAAGACGCGGCGGGAGGAAGTAAGGGGCAACGGTGGGAATAACGCCGACGGTGATGGGGCCGCCGATGAACTCTTTGCCTTCGACGACGTCGCCTTTGGCGGCTTCCAGTTCGCGTAGGACGGCGCGGGCGCGTGGGAGAAACGTCTTGCCAAGCTCGGTAAGCCGAACAGAGCGACCGAGGCGGTCGAAGAGGCGCGCGCCAAGCTCATCTTCCAGCTTGAGGATCTGCTGGGAAAGTGAAGGCTGGGAAACGTGAGATTGTTCCGCCGCCCGGCTGAACGAACTGGTTTCCGCCACGGCACAGAAGTAACGAAGCTGGTGAAGTTCCATAGGCTATGCCTATCCATCGTATCCGAACTATATATTGGAAGTATAGGCCGGCACGCTCTAGGATTCGAGATGCGATAGCGGGGTCGCGCTTCGCGGGGCCCTGCCATTGAACTGAGGAGGATCCATGGCGGAAGAAAAAAAGAGAATCATGACGACCGACGCGGGCCGTCCGGTGGGCGACAACCAGAATTCGCTCACGGTGGGGCCGCGCGGACCGGTGGTCTTCGAAGACTTTCTACTCTTCGAGAAAATGGCGCACTTCAACCGGGAAAGAATCCCGGAGCGCGTAGTGCACGCCAAAGGCTCGGGCGCATATGGTCATTTCGTGTGCAGCAGCGCCGAGATCACCAAATACACGACAGCAAGACTTTTTGGCGCCGTGGGCAAGAAGACACCGACTTTCATTCGGTTTTCGACGGTAGGTGGTGAAAAGGGTTCGGCGGACACGGCGCGCGATCCACGCGGTTTTGCGCTGAAGTTTTACACCGAAGAAGGCAACTGGGATATGACGGGAAATAACACGCCCGTTTTCTTTATTCGCGATCCGTTAAAGTTCGGCGATTTCATCCATACACAAAAGCGCGATCCGGAGACCAACCTGAAATCGCCAACGATGATGTGGGATTTCTGGTCGCTCTCTCCGGAATCGCTGCACCAGGTGACGATTCTTTTCTCCGACCGCGGGACTCCGGACGGCTATCGGCACATGAACGGTTACAGCAGCCACACGTTCAGCCTGTTCAATGCGAAGAATGAGCTCTTCTACGTGAAATGGCACTTCAAGACCAAGCAAGGGATCAAGAACTTTTTCCGCGAGCAGGCAGGCGCGCTCGAAGGAACGGACCCAGACTACTCGCAGCGCGATCTTTTTCACGCCATCAAAACAGGTAACTTCCCGAAATGGCGCGTATGCGTACAGATCATGCCGGAGAAGGATGCGGAGACGTACCATATCAACCCGTTCGACCTGACGAAAAAGTGGCCACACAAGGACTACCCTCTCGTGGAAGTCGGCGAGTTGGAATTGAACAGCAATCCGGAAAATTACTTCGCGGAAGTGGAGCAGGCGGCGTTCGAGCCGCGCAACGTCGTACCGGGCATGGGTTTTTCGCCGGACAAAATGCTGCAGGCACGCTTGATTTCCTACCCTGATGCGCACCGCTACCGGCTGGGCGTCAACTACGATTCCTTACCGGTGAACAAACCGCAGTGCCCGTTCCACACCTACAACAAGGACGGGGCAATGCGCTTCGACGGAAACGGCCGGGCGGCAGTGAACTATGAGCCAAACAGCTTCGGCGGCCCGACGCAGGACCGTTCCTACGTCGAACGCCCACATGCCGTCAGCGGAACCGTCGCGCGGCACGATCACCGCACCGACAGTGATTACTACACACAGCCGGGGAACCTATTCAGGTTGCTGCCCGCAGACGCGAAGCAGCGGCTGATGGACAACATCGTCTCCAGCTTGGGCAATGGCGTGCCGCAGCGCATTCAGGAGCTGCAAATCCAGCACTTCTTCAAGGCCGATCCAGAGTATGGAACCGGAGTGGCGAAGGGGCTGGGGCTGAACATCGCATCGATCGTCGCGAAGAGGCAGGCCAGCGTGGCGGATTGATCCAATGTGAAGGGGCGCCGGCAGCGGCGGGCACCCCCTTCACATTTCACCACTTTGTCGCGAACAGCCTCAGCGCTGCACGAGCGCCGCACTTCTGGTATCGGTCGTAAGCTTGGGCGGCGCGCCGCCGAATCGCTTCGTCGTCTTCGTGGGCGATCCAACCATCGAGAGCAGCCTTCAACGTGTAGGCCTCCGGAGCCATGAGGCCCGTCGTCCATAACAGAGGCTCCGCGTCAGTTTGACGGATATAGGGAGCGAAAAAGGACTTGCTGGCACACGCGAGGACAATCGTTTGCCGGAGCTGGTCTCCTCCGGCCCCGTCAATTGGCGGGATCTGAAAATCCATGAAAGCGTCATGCCCGACATAAACAACCAGATCCGCATCGCCCGCGATGGCGATGGAAACCTCCCCTGAGCACATCTTGAGTGAAAATCTTTGTTTGGCGATACCTGCAGACGCAGAAAGAAAATCCGTTACGGCCAACTTGATTTGACTGCCTTCATAGGCGTCAGCGACCAGATACACATCATTCTTGCTGCGCTTGAAAACGGAACGTTCCAGAATCGCGTCTTGCGCGCCCCGACCTGACCAGGCGAGTCCCCAGTCCTCACTGGCGTTGAAGTACGTCTTAACACCATAGGCCGCAATAAAGATTGTGCTGAGTATCCCGCCCATTCCCAAGAGCAAGTGGAACGGGAATGATGCCCTGATGCTGATTGTCGGCAAGAGCGACAAAGACGTGGACGACCCTGGGGGAGGATTCCGCGACGCTGGGGATCGCGAGCGAAGAAAGGGGGAACAGCGCCACCGCGATCCATCTTGACTGGATTGTGTTTGTTTTCGAAAGCATTGTCGTTCTGGCGATTCTAACTCCTGCGAAACGGGTTGTCTGGTAAGAATGTTCGTTTAGAATACGGGCCTATGGCAAAACTCACTTTTCTGGGCGCGGCGGGATGCGTTACGGGTTCTAAATATCTGGTCGAAGCGGCGGGCAAGCGGCTGCTGGTGGACTGCGGAATTTTCCAAGGCTCGCAGGAACTGCAGGACCGAAATTACAAGCCGCTGCCGGTCGACCCTAAGACGATCGACTATCTCGTGCTCACACACGCGCACCTGGACCACACTGGATGGCTGCCGGTGCTGGTGAAATCGGGCTATCGCGGACCGATTTTTGCAAATCCAGCGACGATCGAGCTAACAACCATATTGCTGAAGGACTCCGCGCATCTGCAGCAAGAGGACACGCTGCACGCGCGGATTCACAAGGACAGTCGTCACGCCAATCCCGAGCCGCTTTACACGGCGGAGGATGTTGATCCCACATTGAAGCAGATCGAGAGCATGCCACGCGGCGGCAGCTTCGATATCAGTTCGGAGTTTCGCGTTGCTTCTTATGACGCGGGGCACATCCTTGGATCCTCGAGCCTGGAGCTGACCCTCACCGAGGGCAACAGAAAGACGGTTGCGTTGTTCTCTGGCGATATCGGGCGATACAACCAGCCGATTCTGAAAGATCCGACAACGCCGCCGTCGAAGGCGGATGTGCTGGTCTGCGAATCGACCTATGGTAATCGCGAGCATCCGGACGGTGATCCCGCGGAATTACTTGCGCAGATCGTGAACCGCGTGGCGAAGCGCGGTGGATCCATCGTGATTCCCTCGTTTGCCATCGGACGGACACAGACGTTCATGTACTACCTGCGGCAACTCGAGGACCAGCAGCGAATCCCGCGCTTGCCCGTCTACGTGGACAGCCCGATGGCGCTGAGCGCGACGGAATTGTATCTGAAGCATAAAGAGGACCACGATCTGGAGTATGCGCGGGAAGAAGGCAGCGGCGGAAAAGGCGATCCTTTGAACGTGCGTGAATTTCATCTAACCCGGTCGGTCGAGGAATCCAAGGCGATCAATAACGTCAAGACACCCTGCATCATCATTTCGGCCAGCGGGATGGTGAGCGGTGGCCGGGTGTTGCATCACCTCGTGCAGCGGCTGCCGGATGCACGCAATGCGGTGATCCTGGCGGGGTTCCAGGCCGAAGGCACGCGGGGGAGAGCCTTGCAGGAGGGCGCGAAGTCGCTAAGCCTTTATGGACAAGTCGTGCCGGTGTGCGCCGAGATCGCGGAGATGGGGCAGTTCTCCGCACATGCAGGAAAGAGCGAGTTGTTGCGCTGGCTGACGGCATTGCCCGCACCTCCCAAGCAGACGTATCTGACCCACGGTGAACCGGTGGCGGCGCAGGCTCTGCAGGCAGCCATCTCGGAAAAGTTTCAGTGGGAGGCAGCGGTGGCAAGATATCTGGATACCGTGCCGGTGGGTGAATAGGGTCTGGAAGAGAACCAAATTATTTTGATGAAGTCAGGAAACTATTTGGGGCCTCACATCGTCTATACAAGCAAGACCACTCGCGGGGTAGGGGGCTAACCACCACAGGGCAACCGACCGTCAGTCTCCTACCCCTAAAAAGCACTTGAAACTACATAATTTATATAGAATTTAGAAACTGGCGATTTGATCCTCGTAGTCGTGGGTCCTGCCTGCCCAAGCCAAAATCCAGCCAGGCGAGTTACTTGGTGGCGAGCGCTATCCGTGTTGTGGGGGTCTCCCGGGACATTGGCGGTATCTCCCCGAGCTCCAGGCCAGCTACAAACACGGGGGTCGGCGCCACTCGGCCCCAGCGGTTTAATTCCCAACGAGCACGAATGAATTTTATCTCCGGACGAAGCGAGAGATCGAGGATCATCTTGGTCGTCCCGCGATAGAACTGCTGCGGCAGCTTGAGGAGCGGCCTCTTCGTCCAAGTCTCACCCTCGGTAGATCCCCAAATCGACACGTCGAGCGATTCCTGTTCAATTTGATCCGTAACAGTTAGACAGCAGAGAAACGTGCGCGTGGGGCTCGCAGAAATGTCAAACGCGGGGCCATCGCCGTTGGCTTTCATAAGAGAATTCGCGGGAATAAGATCCAGGTTCGCAGGTAAGGTGTTCATCAGACGGGAATTCTAGCACAGAGTTTCCGCGTCTGCTGGCGACGTTGCCCCGGTCACTCGAGATCGACGGAGAAAATGTCTAGGCATAGAGTTTTGCCAAACGCCCTTCAGCCGCAGCCAGGGTTTCTTCTTTCTTGCAGAACGTGAAGCGAACCTGGGAGGCGCCGTCCTGTGCGTTGTTGTAGAAGCTGGAACCGGGTACGACGGCGACTCCGATGGTTTCGACGAGAAACTTGGCGAAGCGCACGTCTTTCGTATCGGCCTGGAATCGAACAGGATCGGGATCCGCAAAGCGCGCGATGTCCGTCATGATGTAGTACGCCCCGCGAGGCTTAAAGACGGTGAAGCCCGTGCTTGTGAGAATTTTCAGCAACCGTTCGCGTTTGGCTGTGTAAGAAGCCGCGAGCTTGTCATAGTAGGCCTGGGGAAAGTGAAGAGCACTGGCGCCCGCTTGCTGGAGCGGTGCGGCAGCGCCAACGGTCAGGAAATCATGGACTTTGCGAATCGGTTGCGTCGGTTCCGGCGGAGCCAGCACCCAGCCCACGCGCCATCCTGTAACGCTGTAAGTTTTCGACAGACCATTGATGACAATGGTGCGGTCGCGCATGCCATCGATGCGCGCCATGGATATGTGTTCAGCGCCGTCGTAAACGATGTGCTCGTAGATTTCGTCGGTGATGCAGTAGGCGTTCCACCGGACGCAGAGGTCGCGGATGAATTCGAGCTCGGCTCGCGTGAAGACTTTGCCAGTCGGATTATTGGGCGTGTTCAGAATGATTGCTTTGGTATGCGGGCCAAAAGCGGCGGCGAGTTCCTTTTCGTCGAAGGACCAATCGGGAGTGCGCAGCTTGACGAAGTGCGGTGTGGCGCCGCTCAGAATCGCATCTGGTCCATAGTTTTCATAGAAAGGCTCGAAGACGACAATTTCGTCACCGGGATTGATGATCGCCATCATGGCGGACATCATCGCTTCGGTCGAGCCACAGCAGATGGTGACCTCGCGCTCGGGGTCGTACTTCACGCCCTGGGTGCGCTCAAATTTTTTGACAATGGCGTCGCGCAGCGGCTTCGCGCCCCAGGTTATGGCGTACTGATTGATGTCATCGGCGATGGCTCGGCGCGCGGCTTCCTTGATTTCCTCGGGCGCGGCAAAGTCGGGAAACCCCTGGGACAGATTGACGGCCCCATGCTTCAAGGCCAGGCGTGTCATTTCCCGGATAACGGATTCCGTGAATTGTTCGGCCTTTGCCGAAAGCATGCGGCGGGAAATTTTTGCCATCGAGAAGTCGGAGGCAGTCATTGCACCTTCTCAGAACCATGAAATCGTAGCCTTAGGGGCGCCCGCCGCGGCAGGCTGCACTCCGATAGGCAAAGCTCAATGTATACGGACGGTTCGTCAGCGGGCGTGGCCACTGGCGGTCTGCGTGGCTACGCTTGGCTGCCCATAAATCATCCGGTAGACTTCCGTGTTGCGCAAGACGACTTGCACATATTCGCGGGTTTCCGTAAACGGAATGGATTCGACGAGCTCGGGGATCTCCTCGTAGTTGCGCTCGGCTCTCCAGGCGGCGATGCGGTCTTCTCCGGCGTTATAGGCAGCAGCCGCGTATTCCAGGGCACCGGTTTGACGCACTAGGCTCGCAATATAAACCATGCCAAGTTCAATGTTGTAGTCCGGCTCGAAAAGTTTGTTCTTCGTGTAGCGGACTTTGAGCTGCTTGGCAAGGAGTTTCCCTGTCTTCGGAAGAACCTGCATCAACCCGATCGCGTTGGCGTGCGAGACAGCGTCCGCCTGAAACGTGGATTCCTGGCGAATGAGGCCAGCAGCAAACATGGGATCGAAATCGTTCTTGGCGGCTTCACGGCGTAACGCAGCTTCGTAGGGGAGCGGATAGAGCGCCTTCCATGCGGCGACGGGCAGATCGCTGATCTTCCGGGAATCGAAATTGGGCACGAAAATGCGGGCGTAGGCCATGCCGGCCCCGTAGTGGCCTTGATCGAAAGCCGCCTGTGAGGCTTCCAGCAGGAGGCGCGGCGAAGAGGTCGCGAAGTATGCGTTCTTCAACTCCTGTTCGGCGGAGGAATCGAAAGCGATGGTGCGGAGAGCCTGGGCGCGCGCCCAGCGGTCCGCGGCCGCAACCGGGATCGGTTCATCAAAAGAGCGAAGCGAGGGTGCTGGCGGGATTTTCTCCAGAAGTTCCGCGAGATCTTCTTCGCCGGGACCAAGCTTTGCAAGGCGGGCTGCTGCGGCATTGCCGAAGTACGTTTGCGGGAACCGCTCGACAGCCTTGCTGTAATAGCTGCGCGCGTGGGTAGGGTTGCCACCGCGCTCGGCGTTGCGCCCAAGCCAATAGAGGGCGTCGACGGAGTTGGCCGACACAGGATACTTCAAGAGAAATGTGGTGAGCCGGTCATCGGCGTCAGGCTGCCGATTTAGGTAGGCGACCCAGGCGATGCGCCATTCGCAGCTGAAGGCGTATTTTCCGTTCGGAAAGGAGTCCAGGACGTGCTGGTAAGCGATGACCGCTTTTTCGCGTTCGAGCTCCACCCAATGGTAATTCCCTGCCGCCATGAGTCCTTCTTCGTTCCATTTGCTCATGGGATAGTTCTTCGCCAGCATATTCAGCGCCGAAAACATCTCCCCTTCCTTTTTCGCGAAACGGTAGGCCTGGGACAAGGCGTAGAGCCGCTCGGCATCCACTTCGAGGTCCGGGGTGTTCACCGCGGCGATCAAGGAAGGTGAACCCTTCAACTGAACGCGGCATTCCGCGACGCGAAGCTGCGCGCGCTGGCGCGCGGGATTCGCTGGATCTTTGAGCATGGTGAGAAGCTTTTCGAATTCAGTACGCGCTTCCTTCCATTTGTGTGCGTCATAAAAGACCTGGGCGCGCTGCTCCTGTAATTCCACGCCGGGATAGACGTACTCTTTTCCCAGGGCGTGCATCAGCTGCGACAAAGCGGAACCGGCGGGCTTGGCTTCGTCCGCCAGAGGGAATTTGTAGAAGACGGTCTGATAATCCTTTGCCGCGCGAGGAAGCTGGCGCGCGGCCTGATAGGCACGGGCGCGTTCGTAAAGAAGGGTCGGCTTTGATGTGGTAGCAGAATAGGCGTCGAGCGCATCGATGGCTTCCTGTGCGTGTCCGACCTGGACCGCGGTGGGCGCGAAGGCCTCCAGCAGTTGCTCGCGCATGGCGGTATTGGGGTAATCGTGCTGGATGGTTTGCAGCACTTTGTAGGCGTCCGCACTGCGGCCCAGTGCACGCTGCGTCTGAGCGGTCCAGAGCAAAGCGTATTCGCGGAGCAGCGCGTCGCTCTGCGCTTTGATTAGCCACCCGAGACCCCGCGCAGCTCGGTTCTTGGAATAGTCGTCATAGCCAAGAGCCAGCGCGGCACGGGCGCCCCAGACGTTCATGGTGTTCTTGACAGCGAAAGTCGAGAGTTTCTCGTTTGAACTGGGCGTGCCATTGTGGAGCGCGCGGGCGAGATCGGAAAGTTCTTTTTGCGCGGCCTCGTCGTCCGGCGTATCGGCGGCAACTTGAGGCGCGGATGTGTCTGGTTTGCAGCCCGTCCGGCAAGGGGGCGACTTGGGCTTTTTCGACTTGTGCTGGTGCTTGGACGACTGCGCAAAGGTATCAAACGCAACGCCAAAGGACAAGCCGACAATGAGTATCAGCGCGACGAGAGATCGGGACATACAAACACAGGATAATACGGCATCTTGGGTAGCGCTACAAAAGTGAGAAGCCGGCGTTCGATTAGTGATGGCGTGCAGGCATGGCGTAGGGGTAGTCACCGAGGGCGTGCGCGTCCCCTTCGGCAAGGATCTCCACCAGCCAGCGATAGAAATAATCGACTGGATGATCCATGATCGGTTTGAAGCGGCGGTCGTATTCTCGATGAGCTTTTTCAATGTCGTCTTTCAATCGGATGCAGAGATCTTTGTTTTGGCGGCCGAGGCGTACCTGCTCTGGTCGGAGCATTTTAATGTCCTGCATCGAAACCTTGGCTACCCGGTTTGCGCGGCGGTGCAATTCCTGTTCTTCGGAGGTGAGACGGTTGACGTCAAACTCACCTTCGAACTGGGGCTCGGAGGCGACCGCAGCAGCGGTCGGCTCCATTAGCGGGAGTGTTTCCGGCTCGGTGGGCAACTCAAGCTCGGTCGTGACTGGCTCTTCAACAGCGGGCTCGACGTCAACTCTCGAGGCCATGGGCTCCGGTGGCGTAGGCCGTGGACGTTGCCGTGCGGCAGGCGGCTCGGCCGAAAACTTGCCGACCAAGTCAGCGATTTGAGATTCGAGCGGCGAGTGCAACCCGGTCTGCAAAGAACCGGTGATAAATCTTAATAACACTTCGAAGGAGGCCTCAAGAGCGGCCGCCGAAGTTTGCGCGCGGAGCAGCGGCGGGAGCGCGTTGCTGGGCTTGTTGCTGGAGCAGGCGGAAACAACGTCGCTAACGGCGTGATGTAGCTCGTCAGACGTGCGCTGGATGCGCTCCAGATTGTCCCGAAGCGCGCGTACGATCGCTTGTTCCACGGCGGTGGATTCTTGTGCCATACCGGTTTTCGGGGTGGCTGTGCCCATGCATTCCCCGTCTTGGCATTTTGGAAGGTAGGTGGTCGCGAGTCAACGGGCTGCGGGTACCGGTGTGCCCAATTGTTGCTTAACCAGCAGTAGCGGTAGGCGGCATTCGGCTGTCAGACGAAGCGGGCCAGGGCGTCCCGATGGGCAATTCTTCCGGGAGACTGACTACTGAAAACTAACGACCCTCCGCCTCTTGGCCCAAGTGGTAGAATAGAAGAGTCTGTGGGGGCGACACGGTTTCGACGGAAGCTGTCGCGGCCCGAAGGCATGCCGGGACCCACCTGCCCGTAACTTGGTGGAAACTAGAAATGCCAACAACAACTTGGCACTTGCTGCTTAATTAATTAAGCGCACGCTTCCCCGGGCTTTGCTCATGGGCCCGGTCAGAGGCGTCACACAGTGAGCTGGCCCAAGCCTTTCGGTCCGTAAGGCTCGGGCGAGATTCATCGGACTAGCCGGCTGCGTTTCTTGCTCATTCTGACCGTGGCGGGCGAAACAAACGGAATTGAGCTAAGCATGTAGGCTTCGTGTCGTAGCGCTTTTCGGACGGGGGTTCGACTCCCCCCGCCTCCACCAACGTTGCGCAGGCAAAAGGCCAAACGGCGGGTACCTAGCAGATATGTTCGGCAGACTCAATCGCCGAACCTCTCGGCCGCGCGAGCTTTTGCTTTTGTGGCTTCGTCTTCTCGATTCTTCGGTGGCGCGCTCGTTTCGAGCGAGTGGATGAAGCGACTCGAAGCGGCAGCTATTTCGTCGACTGCCGCCAGGAATGCGGTTTCGTTGGCCTTCGACGGTTTGTTAAAGCCGCTGATTTTTCTCACGAACTGCAGCGAAGCATCTCGGATCTCCTCGGGAGTGACGGGCGGATCAAAATTGAAAAGGGTTTTGATGTTCCTGCACATTCTCTATAACACCTCATTGTAGAT
>WNGH01018920.1_pt1 | contig 12623 bp, 11 predicted proteins | sample 5400631 | NCBI WGS metagenome assembly WNGH01 (sample SAMN13153373, study PRJNA577476) | soil metagenome | isolation source: 115 cm soil or saprolite under Garry oak tree replicate 1 | place: USA:California | collected 2016-06-15
GGCCAGGGTCACCGCCATCTCCTCGCGGATCGCCTGGAGGGTCTGCGCCTCGAGGGTTCCCTCGAGCCCACGGGCGCGGGGAAGGGGCGTTTCCGCGGTGCGGCAGGGCGGCCCTGGGCGGCCCAGGCGGCGGAGGACCAGGTCCACGGCCTTCTCGGCCACTCCCCGGGCCGTCGTGTACTTCACGCCTTGGACCGTGGCCAGGCCGGCCACGCCGTCCTCGGCCTCGTGGTCGTGCAGACGGGGCCGCGTCGAGAGGCCCCCGGCCCCCCCGCGACCGGGCACAAGGCCCTCGTGGACGAGGACGACCGGAGCGCCCTCGAGCCCGGCCCACGGGAAGGTCTGGAGCGCGGCGTCGCGGAAGGCCGCGACCGCGCCCTCCACCGGGGCATCGGCCGGCGCATAGGCCGTGCCCACGATCGTCCGCTCGCGCCAGGGCACGAGGAAAAGGAAGCGGCTTCCGCGGCGGGCGCCCACCGCGAAGGGGACGCGGGGCGTTCGCGCGAAGACGAGGTTCCACGCCCGGAGCAGCGGAGCGGGCCGGCGGCGGATCCCGGCCTCCGCCAGGAGCGCGTCCACCCCGGGGCCCGCGCAGTTCAAGACCATGCGGGCCCGGGCCTCGAGCTCACGGCCGGTCAAGGTGTCGCGCAGCCGCACGCCGGCGATCCGCCCCGCCGTCTCGAGGAAGCCCACGGCCTCGACGTGATTGGCGACCACTGCCCCCGCGTCGGCGGCGGCGTGGACGAAGCCCAGGGTCAGCCGCTCGCTGCTCGCGACCTGCGCGTCGGACCAGAGGCCGGCACCGCTCAGGCCGCGCGCGGGCAGGCCGGGCAGCCGCTCGAGGACCTCGCGCCGCGAGAGGATCCGCCCCCGCGGGATGTGGTGCGTCTCGGCCAGGCCGTCGTTCCGGTCGTGGCTGATCCGGTCGTTCACCGCGAGGGCCAGGGCCAGGGCCTCCCGGCCCACCCGGCCGTGGCCGTAGGTGGGCACCAGGAACGGCAACGGCCGCACGAGCCGGGGAGCGATCCGCAGGAGCGCGCGACGCTCGCGGACCGATTCCCGCAGGCGCGCGAAATCGGCCCTCTGCAGGTAGCGCAGGCCGCCGTGGATCGTCTTGAGGCTGTTCCAGGAGACGCCGGCCCCGAAATCCTCACGCTCGACCAGCGCCACCGCGAGACCGCGCTGCGCCGCATCCCAGGCTGCCGCCACCCCGTAGATCCCGCCCCCCACGATCACGAGGTCGTGCTCGTGGCCCGCCAGGGCGTGGAGGTCGCGTCTCACCGCGCCAAGGTAACACCCGGCCGGGCGGCGACGGTAGCCCGCGGGACACCGGCGCGGGACGGGCCCTCGCCCCTCCGAGGGCCTACGCGGTCGGCCGGGGCCGCGGCGGCTTCACGCCGCGTCGCTTCAGCTCCTTCAGGACCGTCACCGGAATGGCGCGGCACCCACACGCCCTGGCGTGCTCGAGGTGCCACCCGACCCGCCGCTGGAGCGACGCGCGTCGAGGCATTCGGTGTGTGCGGTGCCACGCCGCGTTCAATGTTCTCCGTTGTCGGGCTGACACCTGGATAGACTGGAAAGCCCGCGTCCACATGTTGCCAGCGCGAGCTTTGTCATCCGTTTGTTCGGGGTCACGCTACTCCCCAGCGAACCTCGTCCACTGCCAGACACCCCCTGCGACTGTCCGCGGGAGCCGGTGCCCCAGTTGCCGTGCCACCATGACCAGCTGTCCTCGATGATGAGCCTCGTGCGCGGCAAAGTAGCTCAGGAAGTGCTCCAAGTCCGTCGGGAAGTTCTGCCACGTCGCCCGGGGCACGCGGCCACCACGGGCGATGCCCAGCTCAATGAGGTCAATCATGCCCTTGCTGCTGCGCGACAACGCCCGCACCAATTCTTTCGGTCGGACCCGACGCAAGTCGACCAGCCCCGGCACTTTCACGCCATGTCGAGCGCCTATGCTTCTGATCCAGCTGCACCGGCTGTTGTGGATGTGGGCGGCAATCATCCCGACGGTCAGCCGCGAGATGCCCGGGACCTGTCTCGACCAGACAGCAGGGGGGAGCTGTTCGACAAGGTACGTCGTCGCCCGGTTGTTCGTCCGCCATGCTGCAATGATCGCCCGACCAGACCCGAGCTCTCTCGGCACATCAGCTCCTTCCAGTGGAGCCAGGGACGCGCGTCACGGCGACGAGGAGGCGCTGAGGCCGAGGTTCCATCACGTCCTCCTGAAGTCCGTCAATCCCTGATGAGCGAGACACCATGCAACCTAGCGAGGGGCTTGGGCAAGAAGGATGTTGTTCACCCATACTACCCCCGCACCCTCGATCTGCACGTTCAATCTCACTGTCTGAGCGTGTTGCTGGCTCCCAAGCGAGAGCCGCGTTGCTTGCGTGACCCAGTCCGTCGTGCCCGTCGACGGGCCTTGCGACGCCCTCGTGAAGAGCTCGCCCTTTCCGGCGATGCTGCACCGCATCTCGAGGTACGCGCGGCCTGTCAAGTTGGCCGTGCGGAGATGTCCTCGATAGGTCAGTACAACCGCTTCTGCCGCTTCAGTCTGGACCTCAGCCAACTGGACGGTAGTCTCGTCATGAGACTCAATCCGGACCGCGGTTCCCCTCGAAGTCGCAGCGTCGAGGCTCACGCCGTCCCTGGTCAGGATCCCGTCCAGGGATTGCAGCCGATTGTGGTACAGGACGTGCGGCGCTCCGGCACAGTCCAGGACGCTCAGCGAGAGGGTCAGGCCGAGCAGGAGACTCCTACGGTCGCGCATGCTCCCCTTCCCCTTTTGTCCGTCCAACACCGGGGATCACCTGCGAGGCTCCGATGCCGGCCGTGACCGATGCAGTGCCTCGTCAGGTGCATCCCCTTGTTGGGCGGCCCGCTCACCCATGTGCTCGGTGCAGGTGATCTACGAAACAAGCGGACGGCCGACCTCCCAGTGATGGCCGAATGGATCGACGACACGGCCCAGACGCCAGCCATGTGCTTCCTCCACCGCCACTACCTCTCGCGCACCTGCGGCAACGGCCTTTGCGAACATCGCATCCGGATCCGCCACGGTCAAGATCATCCGAGCTGAGCCACCGCCCAGAGACTCGGGGCTGAAATTGCCATGCTCAGGAGACTCGTCGCCAAGCCAAAACTCCGCACCACCAATTGACAGCCGCGACACCACGGAGCCGCCGGGGTCCTCAACACGGTAAACCTCGGCTGCACCGAACGCCGTTTTGTAGAACTCAACCGCCCGTGCGCCATTGCGAACCGACAGCATGGGCGCGACCGAGCACGCAACAGAGATCCCCAGGTCTGCTTCCTTGGTCATCCATCCCTCCCCAGCCCTCGGTCTCTACTTCCCTCGTTCGCCCAACGGACCGCGCTTAAGCTGCGGCGCGCTGAAGAAGGACTCATTCCTTAATCTACGCGCGCCGTCAGCTTCAAGCGCTTGTCAGGCAGCAACCGGCTCCCGCTCACCTCGATACACCAGACGCCCGGTGGCGATCACGAGCAAGGCAACGAGACCGCCTCCAAAAACGGCGGCGTACAGGAGGAGTAGCGGTATCCTCGACACCCGTACCCGATCCCAGTTGTTGAATCGGAGGCGAATCTGATCACCGCTCAGCGCTCGTGACCCTATCTCGTCTCGAATCCACAATTCCTGCGCCGCCACCCTCGCGGCTAACGGCCTGCCGTCTGCATAGATCTCAATGCGATCTCGGCTCTCACCGAGCGTCGAGGCCATCGGCAATGGCGTCCACCAAATGTCAGGACGTGTCGCCAGCTCGCTGTAGATAACCACGGCGGGAAAGATTAGCGCGATGAGAGTGAGACCCGAATACAACAACCGAAGGCGAGGCGGCATCGGGAACCCTCCTCTTTTGTGAACCGGTTGCTGCCTAACACTGCGTTCAGCTGCGAGGCTTCATTCTTACCGTGCCTCGTCAGCTGCAACGCATCGTTGAACTCAGCCGCTCCGCGGCGGCCGCGTAGTATTCACATACGCGCGGCTATTGTGTGACCGCACGTCACCGGAGTTGCCGCGGAGCGAAGAGTAGCAGACTGATGATGGCGGCAACGACGCTAAGCGCCAGCACAGCGAGTGCGAGTCGAAGCCGGGGCAGGAACCGGCGACCTGGCTCTGCGTAGTTCTCGGCTCTCAGGATGTAGGACCAGCGGCGAAGGAACAGGTTCCTAAGGGGTCCTTTGGGCTGGGGCTGTTGGAAGCGGTTCAGCAAGTGCAGCAATCCAAGGATGCAAGCCACTGCGAGGCCCGCAACGAGTGCGAAGATGATAGCGATGGTCGTGGATAGTCCTCGCTGCCTAGGCTACGCGGAACGGGTGGGCAAGTACAACCTATTTCCGGGTCTCCTGCCGTTTCCGTGGGTCATCTCGGGGACGTTCCTGGGCATGTAACCACGCACCAGTGCTGACGATTCGTCCCCTAGGTGCGGCCGTTCAAGCGCACCGAACTGCTGGTCGCTTCCCGCGGGAGAGCGGCACGGGGCGGTAGCCCCCGCCGCTTCGCCCTGCGCGGCGAGAACGGCTTCCGAGCTTCGAAACCGACCCACGGAAACAGCAGAAGAGCCCTATTTCCCCTCACTCTCTGATCACGAGATCGAAGTTCAGACGTCCGCCCAACACTGAGTCGAGTAGCGGAGGGGAGTCTCACCCCTCCGCCCTCACAGAACCGGACGTGAAGCTCTCGCCTCATCCGGCTCTTACACTCCGGCCGCGGGCCGAACGCCGAGTTGCCAGTGCACGAACAGGCGAGGCTCCCGCCGCGCGATGCGGCCGAGCCAGTGCACCGACGCACGTTCACGGCGCCGGAACCGCTTGAATTTCCGCCGCACCCATGCGGCAAGGGCCTCGTCAAGATGTCGAAGGACTTGGACGCACCAGGACCGGTAGAACCGACCGTAGTAGTTCATCCAGCCACGGACCACCGGGTTGACGAATCGCGCAAGATCCTCGAGTCGGTGATTGCTCCAGCGGGTGGAAATGCGCCAGTCTCGGATCGTCTTGCGTATTGCCTTGGCAGCCTTGGTGCTGATCGCCGGCAGAAAGCTCACGAAGAACTTCCCCCAGCGATTCTTTGCCAGTCGAGGTTGGAAGGTGTACCCAAGGAAGTCGAACTGCACGTGTTCGTACTCCCCAGGCCGGCCGTCGTCCTTGCAGTACACGATGCGGGTCTTGGTGGGGTGCAGCTCCAAATGGCACTGCGCGAACCGACCCCGGATGGCTTCCACGACCGCCTGCGCCTCCTCCTTGGTGCGACAGTGCACCACCGCATCGTCCGCGTAGCGCTCGAAAGGACACCGCGAGAACGTGCGCCGCATCCAGACGTCGAATGCGTAGTGCAGGAAGAGGTTGGCCAGGAGCGGACTGATGACGCCGCCCTGCGGCGTGCCTCGGGTCCGCGGTTCCAGGGTACCGTCCGACAGCTGAACGGGGGCACACAGCCACCGCGAGATGTACAGCCGGAGCCAAGGAACCTCGGTATGGTGAGCCACGGCGCGCTCGACCAGATCGTGATCCAAGGTGTCGAAGAAGGCCTTGATGTCAAGATCAACGACCCAGTCGTACTCCCAGCAGCGTTGCCTCGTCACCCCTACCGCATCGAGCGCCGACTTGCCGGGTCGATAGCCGTACGAGTCGGGCTGGAACACCGGCTCCACGCAGGGCTCGAGGACCATCTTCGCGACCGTCTGCGCCACTCGATCGGCTACCGTTGGGATGCCGAGTGGGCGCTTGCCGCCGTTGTCCTTCGGTATTTCGACCAGCCGCACGGGCGGTGGGAAGTACGAGCCCGACGACATCCGATTCCAGACCATGTAGAGATTTCCCTTCAGGTCCTCCTCGAACGCCGCCAGAGACTGCCCGTCGACCCCTGCCGCTCCGTGGTTTGCCTTCACCCGTTGATACGCTTCCCAGACGAGTTGCTTCGGAATGTCATAGGCCTTGCCACAGGCCGTAGCTCCTCCCATTGCTGGTTGGCCACAACCCGGGGCCAGAGTGTCGGGCCCCTTCGCTCCACCCGCGTTACCGGGCTTCATCGCTCCTACGAGCCCGTCCGTCCCTGAGCCACGCATCGGTACTCGGCTCCTCGTGGGTCCGCCACTTGGAGATCTCCCTTGACATCGCGGCACAGGTTCCCGCGTTCCGCACAAGAGCCTGCGCTGGGCTCACGCCGCCTTTGTGCCGGCCACCACCCGGGCAGCGAAGCAGGACCTCCCCCGGGCTCCTCCCAGGCCACTGATCGGAGCCTGGTTTCGATGGCCTCCATTCGCTTTCGACACGTTGCCGGCGGTTCACTCTCGTTCGTCTTCCCAGCACTCACCTGACGGGTTCATCCCGCCCTTTCCGTGAACGCTCACCACCCCGGCCGTTGTGCCGGAGCAGCTTCCGGTGGTTTGGGCCCTGACCCTGCCGTCCGAGCCCGAGGGGCCATCCCTCATCTCTTGGAAGCGCCATCGCTTGCGCCGGCTTCGTCCGCTCCTGAGAAATGCGTTGTCAAGACAATTCTCTCTCATTCGCCTGCGGCCAGTCCTGCGACGGGCGACTGCTGACTCCAGCGGGGGCGCCCTTTGGGCGACGCGCCGATCCGCGCGAATGGACCGGAGAGGATGAGATCCGCGACGCGGCCGAGTCCGACCGTCCGGTTAGAAGCTCGAACTTAAAGCGTGCTTGTCCTCCCGCAGAACGGGGGCACCATGCTCCTGATTGGGCCTCAAAGGGCCATCGCTTAAGTTGGTACTCCGAGGGGGCATAGCCTGCATCTGGGGACTCCCCGTCGCGTCCGGGGGGCCAGCTGACGAGTGGATGCTCTCCCTCGAACCTTTCTCGAGCCGTATCGCCGAACACGCATCGAGCCGCGCTCGCCTCGCCTACGAGAGCGCCGGCGTCGCCACCAACCAGGGCAGCTGCAACGGCGAGGAAGCGCAGTAGTCTCATGAACGCTCCTGTAGCCCGGCGAACACTGGGTTGAGCTGCGAGGGCCGCGCCGCCTCGCCATCGCGAACCTCGTCAGCTCCAACCCATTGTTAGCCCGCGGCGCGAGGCGGCTCGCACGACAACCGGTAGCGCCGCCAGTGAACCTACTCCCAACGCAAGCCACGCCACTGACACGACGGTGTTCAGCAGTATGCCCAGGAGCCAGAATGATAGCCACGCGAACGCCCCTGGGACGAACACGCACCATGCTGCGATGATGAATAGCGTGCGCCGTCGCCCCGCGAGCAACTGAGCGACCAGCGGCACCACTGCAAGAGCGATCGACTCGAAGAGCAGCTCAGGAAAGTGGCACCACAGGGGGAGAAGCACGCCCAGCACCCAATAGCGATCTACGGTATCAGTGACGAACCCCGACGGCCCCAGGCGCAGAACTTGCTGTGGAAACACGCTGAAGGGCGGCTCGTAGAGGAACACTCTGCACGAGTCATATGACGGGCAGCGAACGATGGCGTCTCGCGCCGACTCAGTCTCCGTGACGGTCACACCCGCCGCATCGCGAATGACGACAGTGACCGGGTCGGCGCCGATGATCCCGTCGGCGTAGCGCGCGACAACCTGCAGACGGCGCCCAGCAGGATCGGTTACCGTTGCCTGAGGGTGTTCGTAGGGGGCGTGGGCATACAACGGCCACGCAAGCGTAGAGAATCCGAGGAACAACCACGCCCGTCTTGTCGACCTACGCATCAGTGCTCCCGTCGGGCTAACACTCGGATCAGCTGCGGCGCCGGTGCGCGAATGCGCACGAGGCGCCGCCTCCATCCTACGCCGGGCGGCGCCGAGAGGCGCCGTCAGCTGCATCCGGTTGTTCGGCAGCCTCCTGCGACAGGATCCATTCAACCACCTCTGGCATCGTTCGGGCACGGTAGGTCGCCGAGGAGCTGGGCATCCCTGCGCTCGGCGCAGGCCCCTCGGTCGATAGAAGGCAGCCGCGTCCGCCGAACCTGGCAGCAGCCTCGACATCGCCAGCGGAATCACCGATTACGTACGATCCTGCGAGGTCCACATCGTGGTCCGCAGCAGCCTGCTCGTAAAGGAGCGTGCTCGGCTTCTTACACAAACATGGCGTCCGGAACCGGTGCGGACAGACGTATGGACCGACGACGAGTGCGCCTTTGGTTGCGAGGTCCCTCGCAAAGCCGGCAAACCATGCACGGAACTCCCCATCCGTAAACAGCCCCTTCTCAATTCTCGACTGGACCGTGATGACGGGGCAGACAAATCCAGCACGGCAGAGCTGAGCCACGCAACCGGCAACACCATCGATCAATCGCAGGTCGCTAGGATGCTCGACAAGAATGGGAGCCACCAGAGTGCCGTTCAGGTCGAGAAAAACCCCACGCCTCAATCGCGCCTCCTGGTCTGCCGAACACCGAGATAACCTGCGAAGCTCCGTCGCTTGCGCCGGCTTCGGCAGGTTCATCTCGTTGTTGGACGGCTCCCTCATTTCTTCTCCACGCGAAACTCACGCAGGAGTTGCTCGGCCTTCTCTTTGCCGAAGCGCTGGACCATTTCATCCCACAACGCCGCCTGGGAGATCAGGTCGGCGCTTCTTCTTGCGAATCTTCATTCGCCTACCCTGCCTTCAGCGTCACTCCCCTGTTGTCCGTCCAACACATAGTATCCAGCAACTCATATCGTATACCCGGTGGATGGGATAAGAGTTAGCCCTGCGACCCGATAATCGTTCTCCCACACTTGGGATAAGAGATATGCCTGTGAGGCGAGCGCGGGAGGACGTCATCGAGGCCACCCGCGCCTGCACGTGAGCCTCACCCCAGGGCGTCGAATGGGCTGCGGACGCCCCGCCCACCACGATTGAGGACGTGAGTGTAGACCATGGTGGTCGCGACGTCCTGGTGGCCGAGCAGCTCCTGGATCGTTCGGATGTCGTAGCCCGACTCGAGAAGGTGGGTTGCGAAGGAGTGGCGGAGCGAGTGGCAGCTCGCTGGCTTCGCCACGCTGGCGGTGCGCACGGCGTCCTTGAACGCCCGCTGCACGACCGACTCGTGAAGGTGGCGGCGCCGCCTCTGACCGCTCAGCCGGTCGCGGTAGAGGCGCGTGGCGGGAAACACCCATTGCCAGCCCCCCTCCCAGGCCGCGCGCAGGCACTTGCGCTGCAAGGCGTCCCGCAACTCCACGCTGCCGGACCCATCGCTGAGATCCAGCTCGTGCTGTCGGCGGACGCGATCGAGATGAGAGCGCAAGTGCGGCACGAGGCCTGCGGGCAGGACGGTCACCCGGTCCTTCTGCCCCTTGCCGTCGCGTACGGTGATCTCGGCCCGCGCGAAGTCCACGTCCTTGACGCGCAGCCGGCAGCATTCGAGCAGGCGGAGGCCGGCCCCGTACATGAGCGAGGCCATGAGCCGGGGTGCCCCTTGCAACCGGCGCAGGATGGCCGTGACCTCGTCGCGCGAAAGGACAAGGGGGAGGCGCACTGGACCTTTCGCTCGGACGACTTCTTCGAGGCCGGCGAGCTCGCGGCGCAGCAGGTCCCGATAGAGGAAGAGGAGCGCGCTCAAGGCCTGGTTCTGGGTGGAGGCGCTCACCTTGCCCTGCGTCGCGAGGTGCGAGAGGAAGCACGTGACCTCGGCGGCTCCCATCTGGTCGGGGTGCCGCATCTGGTTGAAGACGATGTATCGCCTGATCCAGGCCACGTAGGCCTTCTCGGTCCGCGTGCTGTAGTGCCGAGCGCGGATCGCGGCTCGCACGCGCTCCAGCAGCCGCGGCTGGGAAGGCGCTCCTGCTTCCGGCGGCGCCCCCGGAGATGCCTCCGCCCGCGGGCATGATGGGGATGACGACGGGCTGGGACGGCTGCCGGCTGGGTCGGGCTCGGTCATCGCAATTCTCCTCCGCGACATCGGGGTGGAAACCGTTTCGGGAGAGAACACCGGGCAGGGTAGCCGAGTCCCCGGACAGGGTAGGACCGGCCGTTCAGGGACTGGCCGGGCCGGCGCGGATCCATTCCGTCACGGGATCGAGCCACTCGGGCCGGGGCGTGTAGAGGAGGCCGTGGTCGAGACCCGTGTGCACCACGAGCTCCTTGCGCCCGCGGAGCCGGGGGGCCTGCTCGAACGTGGCTTCGCAGGAAGGCCGGAAGCGGTCCTTCTCGTCGTATACGGACAGGATGCGGTGAGCAGGGTCAGCCAGCCGCCCTTCGACGCGCCGAGGACGGTCACGTTCTCGGGCGGCACTCCCGCCTCGAGCAGCCGGCGCACCTGGCCGGCCACCCGGCGGGCGTACTCCGGACCCGTGCCGCGGGGGCGCACCTCGCCGATCACGGTGAAGCCGCGGTCCGCGAGGGCGCGGAGGACCGCGTCGTATTCGTAGCGGCCGAAGTCCGGGCTCACGGCCTGCCGTCCCTGCTCCTCGAGGATCCGGCCGTGCAGGTACAGGACGTAGCGGCCCTGAGGGTCGGCCGGCGACGGCACGTCCGTGAGAACGCGTCCCACGGCCGGCGGCGCAGCCGCGGCTTCCCCTTTCTCCCGCGCGAGCTGCTCCTCGAAACGGCCCCGGGCTTCGCGGACCGCCCGACGGTAGCCGGCCGGATCCACGAAGGGATTCGGCCGCTCCCCGGCCCGAAGCCGCTGCGCTTTCCCGGCCCTGTCGTAGAGCGAGGCGTGGGCGCCCAGGAAGACCTCGCCTTGCAGTCCTTCCAGGATGCGGAACGTCCGCGCGTAATCCTCGGCGATGGCCGGGTAGCGCGGGTTGCCCACGAGACGGACGCCGGGGTTGATCGTCATGCTGCAGACGACGACGGCCTGGTAGGTGCGGCCGCCGTCCGCGAGGTCGATCGTCCAGGTCGTGCAGCCCTTGGTGTGGCCGGGCGTGCGGCGGGCCGTGAGGGTCAGCCCGCCCAGGGTGACCGTGTCGCCGTCGTGGAGGACAAGGTCCACCGGGCAGGACGGAAAAGAGTACTCGCCGTCGAACCGGAAATCGCCTTTTCCGCCCCCCGCCAGGATGTCGTCATCGCCCTCCATGACCATGACCGTGGCGCCCGTCCGCTCGCGGATGCGCGCGTGGCCCGCCGCGTGGTCGAAGTGGACGTGGCTCGTGAGCAGCACCTTCACGTCCTCGAAGCGGAAGCCCAGCTTGCGGACGCTGGCCTCGATGAGGGGCGGCGTCTCCTCGAAGCCGCTGTTGATCAGGACGTGGCCCTCCGGCGTCGCCAGTAGGAAAGCCGTGATGTCGCTGGCGCCGACGTAGTAGAGGGGGCCCATGATCCGGTACGGCTCCACCGGCTGGTTCCAACTCCGGAACGTCTCGGTGGACTGGGCGCGCGCAGAGGACGCGGCGAGGAGGATCACGGCGAGAACGCGCAGGGAGGGCATCATCTACCTCCGGGCCACGGCCTTCGGGGCGGGCGGGGCCGGGGCGGCCGGTTCGACCGAGGGCATGGCCGCCCGGAAGACCTCGTTGGCGAAGAAATTCCGGCCGTCCATGGGCACCATCATGATCTGCATCTTGTCCGAGAGGCGCTCCGCCACGATCTTCTGGATGAGCAGCGGGTTCTCGCGCAGGACGTCCGACTCGAGCTTCATCCGCTCGTTCTCCGCGAGGGAGGTCACCCGGATGCGGTGGGCCTCCGCCCCCGCCATCAGGTTGCTGCGCTCCACCTCGGCCTTGCTGTCGATGACCTTGGCCTGGGCGGCCGCCTCCGCGTTCTGGAGGGTCGCCTCCTTGCGGGCCTCGGCTTCCAGCCGCGACTGCTCGATCTGCTTCTCCTTGAGGGGCAGGGTGTGCTGCATGGCGTCGGCCTCGGCCTTGGCCTGGAGCACCCGCACCGCGGCCTGGGCCTCGGCCTGCTTCACGTGGCGCGCCTTCTCCGCCTCCGCCTCCAGCTCCGCGCTCCGAACTTCCTTCTCCTTGATCTGGATGTCGTAGACCATGCGGTCGTTCTGCTGCTCCTTCAGGAGGAGTCCCTCCAGGCCCTTCGCGTACTCGGGCGGCAGGGCCACGTCGCTGAGCATCACCTCACGTACCAGGATGGCGTCCGCCCCCAGCTTCTCCACGATGATCTTCTCGGCGGAGGCGCGGAGCTCCTCGCGCCGGGTGGCGAACACCTCCCGCACGACGTAGTTGGGCACGAGCTGGCGGAAGACCGCCGCCACCACCGGCGGCACCACCTCGGCGACCGCGGGCAGGTTGGCATGGACGTGGTCGAGCCGGCGCACGTCGAGCCGGTAGCGGACGCTCACCGCCAGGCCCACCTCGAGGCCTTCCTTCGTCTGGGCCCGTAGGGGCTCGCCCTTGGCCTTCGGGTCGCCGAGGGTGACCGTGGTCAGCACGTGTTCGCGCACGTCGTACACCGCCACGTCCTCGACCAGGGGCAGGACGAAGTGGACGCCGGGGCCGAGCGGCCCCGGTCGGATCCCGCTGATCTGGCTGACGCGCAGGCCGGCTCGGCCGGGAGGCACCACGACCAGCCCCAGGCCGACCAGCACGATCACGAGTCCCCCCGTCGCCCAGGAGGCGACTCGACGCCAGGCCACCGTCCGCTCCGCGGCGGGTCGCCGCAGCCCCGCCACCAGGATGCCCAGGGCGCCCAGGCCGAGGCCCCCCCCCAGCACGATCAAGAGTCCCTTAAGCAGCAGCATCTCGCCCCCCGCGTTTCCGGT
>WNGH01005008.1_pt1 | contig 12622 bp, 27 predicted proteins | sample 5400631 | NCBI WGS metagenome assembly WNGH01 (sample SAMN13153373, study PRJNA577476) | soil metagenome | isolation source: 115 cm soil or saprolite under Garry oak tree replicate 1 | place: USA:California | collected 2016-06-15
CGCCCGCTTTCTTCTGAAGTGCCGCGATCCCCACGGCCCCCGCCGCACTTGCTAAACCTAAAGCCAACTCGCCCCACGCGCTCGAAATTTGACTGCCACTTGAACGCGGGTCTTTGACGGTAGTTTGTAATATGCCAACAATGGGAACCATCTCCCGCGCTCCTCTCTTCGAAATTCAGGGGGCGGGCTGCTAGCACACGCTTCACCCGCCCCGGCTTTGGTCAGGTTATGTACTAGGCTCCTGCCGGACGGACCCCTACCGCCTTGACCGCTAGCGGAATGATCCGGCGAGCATAGAGCTTCAGAATCGCACTCGCCTGAGTGGTTACATCGCACTTGATGTCCAATTTCGCATCAAGCGAATCAATCCCACGCTTATACATGCCGTCGCGCAACGCGGGAACGAAAGTTAAGCCGGTCAGAGATTCACCAGAAGAGTTAACGTGAGTCTCACGATTCCAACGTTGAATCTCCAGCTTATTTCCGTCACCTTGAGGCAGCCAGATGCGACCCGCGCTTTGGATGGTCAGCGAATTGAGAATATTATTGACCTTCGCATTCGCCGCCTCTTCCTTGAAAAGCAGGTGAGTATAGATGTACCCGGCATCCAAACCCGCAAGTGGGAAATCGCTCTGGGTTGCAACGATGGGGTAGGTCTTGACCAAATGCTCAACAACGTGAAAATCACCCGCCACGCCATCGTCCAGGTCCACGAAAACCGCAATCGAAAGCCCGCTCATGTCCCAAGTGTTGGTGCCACCCGTGAAGAGCGCGTTGCGCCCGCTCACAGTGATTTGCAAGATGGCCGATTCGAAAGCCGCCATCGGTAACGCCCATTCAATGGGATTGATCGAGCCAGGCATCTTGAGAGTGACCGGCAACGAAAAATCAACCGCAGTAGTTCCCGCCGTGTCCACGATAGCCGCCGCGCGAAACGAGAAACCTTTGTCATAAATGCCCATGTCCGTAAAGTCGCGCCCGTTGATATTGTTCTGTTGAATCACCCCAAGAGACGGCGCAGTCGTGAGGATCACGTTCGAAACAATCTGTTCCGTGTCGCGCCCGGTCGCAACTCCCGCGCCCGCACCGGCAATCACGACGTTGCCGACAATACGAATGAAAAGCCGCGAGATGGTTTCTTTCTGAACGAAGTCTTTCAAATCCAGAAAGACAGTTTGATCCGCCGCCGAAACGTTGGCCCCCAAAATCGGGAAGTTGAAAGTGCGAATTTTTTTGAACCTAAAAAGCTCTGGAACCATCGCTTCATCTCCTCAACAAAAAACGTTTCGAATCCTCAAGACTTTTTCGGGAGAAGGCCCGCGACCAGCCCTTTCACTTTCCCGAAGGCAGCGCCCGTCCATCGAACGAGTGGCCCCATCAATCCGGTCGCTTCGACGCCCACAAAAACGAGCAGCGCAATGACCGCGATCCCGAGAATCTGCTTGTGCGGGGGAAGCAGCTTTCCAGCAGGCGTCTCTATTGCCATGATGCGACCTCCAAGCGGGTGCCCGGACCCATGCCGTTCTTCGGTGCGTGGCAGCGCAAGAAGAACTGACACAGGCCCGGACTCTGAGGGAAAATGGTTTGGTTTTTTTTGCTCTGTGGCACGGGGGGATCGTAACATGCACCAAAATAGTGCAATCCCTCCTATGCGCCTGCGCGCGTAGGGTACCCCCTTGACAAGCTCTAGGAAACTCGATCCGGGCGGGCTACTTTTTGCAGGATTTTAATTTTCCCTACTAGGCTCTCATCCCTAAACGGCGGGCGACTGTCCGAAGTTTCGATGCAAACATAATCGGGAAGAGCCGCAAGTTGGGAAACAAAACTTTCATCCATAAAATCGCGGGCTGCATCCAAAGCATTTCTCTCAGTAAGACGAAACCAGCGAATCTTTTCCGCGTTCGAACGCACCGCGAAATGAACGAGGGAGGGAAGTTGCGCCGTACCGGTAAATTTGATGCATTCGTGACGCCCGGAAATCGCGGAGGCAGTGACGGACGGCGGAAGGGAATTTATCGGCCCCGAAGGAATGAACAAACCCATTTCATCAATGGCGATAGTAAGATTTTTCGTTCCCATCGCAAGCCTGCAAAGCAAATTAAGTTGCTCTCGAAAGTGCGAACGAAAGTGAATCATCGCGCGAAAACGGCAACGTTGTCTTTTCCGAAAATAATCCACGAAATCTTTTCCAAGCCATGCGCCCTCACCATCATTGGCTTCAGGATCAAAGAACGGCCAAAGATGATCCCAATTTTTCAAATCAACCAACTGCGCGCATTTAGGGTCCGCAAGGATCACGCGATCTTCGCCGCGCAACTCATGGAGCATTCGTGCCGTCTTGCCGGTGAAACTTTTTCCAAAATTCAATTCAACGTAACTATTCAAGGACTCTCCACAGGAGCGGGCGAATCTTTGGCGAATGGCGAATCAGGATCAAGCGGCCTTTTCCCTTCATCTTTCTTGGCGCGTTCAGTAGCAGCTTCCACTTTCAAAATGCGGCTCACTTGGCGACGTTTGATAAAATAGAGCATCGCAAGCGCCCCCGCCAACTCCGACAATTCTTTGTTCTTGGCGGCAAACCGGCTTAGAAACTGTGGGATATAGCGATCAATGAGATTCTGCAAAAAAACTTGCATTTTTGGAGAGACAAGTTGCGCCTCCTCATCCGTTACTTCCCATGCCGGGTGACTGTACTTCGCAAGCGGGCTGAAGATGAATTGAACGGACGCGACCGCCCATCCTTCGTTAATGACAAATTTGTCCTCGGCAACCTCCCCGGATTCAAGAGAACTCGCCTCCGATTTCTCAGCAGCACTGACAGATTTGGCGGCATCCTCAAAGGGATCACTTCCAGAATCTAGGCCGTTCCGGTTTTCCTGTTCCACTTTTAGGCTCCTCCTTCGCCGGAACCGATGAAGCCACTTTCGATTCCAACTCTTTAATTTTCTCGTTCGCCTTTTTCAACTTCTCTCTGAGATTCTCAAATTCCGCTTCCGCTTTTTCCAAATCCACACCGCCTTCCCTCAAATCAATTAGATAAGAAGAAAGCGTAAATATTGTTTTCCCATCAGAAGAAATCTCGCTCTGGCAAGCGGGACATTTGATCTTATCGGTCATTGGCTTTCTCCGTTTCATTTTTCATCTTTTTGAGAGAGGAGGAAGGGAAGGGAATCGAACCCCACGTTTATTTACCAGCCCTGATAAGCAAATCCTCGCCAGAGCCTTCCCCACAGAAATTAAGGCCGTTCAACCGTGATCTTGAAATTGATCCGGGGACTGTAGCCCTCTTTCTTCGTAGGCTTCACGCCTTCACAAACAATCGTTACGAAATCCTTGATTTGGAGTTGCGGCAACTTCGCAACGTCGAGCGCCATCTTGAAACCCGCAAGACTTCCCACGCTCACACGATCCCATTCCTCCCCGTCAATTTCGACGCTGCCATTGAGAGCAAGAACGTAAGCCTTACTCTTTTTCACGATCCCGTCTTTAACGTTCTGAGTCTCAAATATTTTTGTCACCACGCCCGTAACGGATTCGCCTTCTTTCCAAAACTCCGCACCCAAAAAAGGCGCATCCGCATCAACCGTTCTCCCCTCAAATTTCTGCATATTTTTTCCTTTCGTATTTTTCGTTCAAGTCTTGATCGAGATGCCGACAAACATCTAAGCCATCGCAATCCCCGAAGAAAACAAATCCAGATTCCCGGCAAAGCCAATGCGGACTTAGAATCTCTTTCATCTCCTCGCTCAATTCCACGTGCACCAGAAGGCGACGGCAAAAAGGACATAACGGCCCGCTGCCATCATCATCAGTAGCCCATCGGAGAAATAACGAAGAGCGACAGTGTTTTCTGAATCGTTCTAAATGCAACTGCGCTATCGTCTTGTTTATCTTCAGCAAGCGGAATTACCTCAATCGGAGGATCGGCCCCCGAATCGAAAAGCCTTAATTGCCTCGTTCCATCGAACATCAAAACTGTTTGCGAAATATGAACCAACTCGCGGACATGGACACCCGAACCCCAAACACACAGGCCGCACTTACAACCGACCAATTCAAAATCTCCGGGTGTCTGCTCTAATTCTTTTTCCGCTTCTTTTTCAACTCCAAGAAAAGAACCGAAGGATTGCATCCGCCGAACGTTTTCAAACGCGATAAGGAAGGAATCAACCAACTCCGGGCTATTTCCAAAACTCGCAGCTTTCGTCGCATACTTGACCAATTCCCTAACAGCTTGCATATTCACTTTGCGCTTTTTACGGCCTTTCTTGTCAATGCCGTACATCTCCTCCAAATTTATAACGTGGGAGTCGCCAGTGATCCGAAACCATTCCGCTTGCAACTTGAAAATCCAATCCATCGGAAGCCGTTTTTCGGTTTCGATCATCACATGAAAGTGCGGATGCCATTCCGACCTCTCCCGGCTATAAGTGCATTCAATCGAATAAACTCCTCCCCGAACGTACTCCCTCCAAAGCTCCGTTTCCCGCAACTCCGCGAATTTTCTAATCAAACGGGAAAGAGCCTTGCGCGTGAGGGTGAACCAATTCACAACCGTAACCGTGACATGCCAATAGTCGTACTTGGTTTGGTTCAGCCTTTTGAGAATCCGTTGCTGCAAGGGTTTCGAACGGCGAGCAGCGCAATTAGGACAAAAAACCGAATCGCAGTAATGGGGAATCAGCTTGTAGCTTCCACACGGGAAATTGATCCTCTCAAAGAACTTCCCGCAGCATAAAAGCGCACGCGCTTGCTCCTCCCGATCACAGCGAGCGAGCGAATGAACTACCTGCATTATGCTCTTGAATCTACGCTTGTTACGTTCGCTTTCAAGGTATTCCAACGTGGAGCCGACAAAAATTTGCGGGTGAGATGTTCCTATAGGGGTATCAAGATACGCCCCCCTTCCGCCCTCGCCCCCCGTCGCAAACCCCGCTCCGGGGGACGGTGCGGGAGTTTTCATCCCAACCGGCTGCACGCAGGCCCCCATTTATTCGGCCTCCCCGGAAATTAGGACGGGAGTATCAGCCGTGTAGGTCGCAGGTCGCTCTCCAGCGTGGCCCGCTCTATGCCTGCTACTCCCGCCCATCTCGTAGACCCCCTGTTATCAGGTCAAAACCGACTGTTTACAGGCTGTTCCAGGCTTCCCAAGAGCCAAGACAGCGTCATAGCCAAAGCCGCGAATATGGCGGCTGCAAAGAGAATCAGCACGTTGAACCAAACCGGATGATCGCGGAACATGCGTTGCGCCCATTGATCGAAGCATCTCAGTTGAGCCTCCCGTCGCTTTTGCTCGATCCAATGCTCGAAAGCGTTGCGGCTCATTTCTTACCCCTCTTCAGCGGTCCAGCTCCGGACCTGGCGCCGGCCGCGGCCGTCTTTGCCGGCGAGCTGCGCTGTGGGGTACGGTTTTCTTTCTTTCCAAGATAGAATTCGCGCTTCTTATCGCCATCCCGCCACGTCAGGTATTGATAACGACCTTTGCGAACCTGAATTCTCGCCCTTGCACGGGTATGTCCGTAAAAAGCCGTGGAAGGAATTGAAATCCAAATTTCAGGCGGATTTACCCCTCGGGTCTGTGGATCTCTTCGCCCCGATCGTTTTGCGATCGCTGGCGATCGCTGAGTCTTGGGGGGTAACTTTCTCATTCGGGAATCCAAAATTTCGGAGGATATACTGACCGGACGTGAGAATTGAGAGCGTGATTCGCCCGGCTGAAGGCACTGCCTTTTTTCCGCTTTCTAATCGGGAAAAATCGGCTCCAATTCGGACAAAGCGCGCAGGTCGCTATATAGCCCGGCTCTTGCCGGGGTACGCGAAAAACCGAACCATGAGACCGTTTAGCCATTAGCCACGTCCTGAGCTTCAGGGGAAAGCAGCTTGCCGCCGTCAAGCCTGATAACAGCCGTTCTTAGGCACTCTGAGCAGAGCCGCGAGACAATCTGACGGGCGGTTATGCGCTTGTGTCCTTTCGCGCCCGTCCCCGGCCCGACTTCCATCGCGGAGACAGTGATCGTAAAGAACGGCCCGAGATGATCTTTTCCCTCATCGCACCAATTCACCAATCCCCCCTCGATCCCGGCGAGAAGGGAGCGCGTGTCCCCTATGCGGCCATAGAGAGAGAATCCACTACTCTCTTCATGGCATTCGCAGCGCGCCCCCATCGCGCAGGCCGACGCTTAGAAAGCGTCTTTCGGCAAAGACCTGACTAAGCTCGAATCGTCCAAAACTGTCAGCCTAGAAACTTTGCAGATAGTGACGCCGCCTTCCGATTTTTTAGGATCAGAAAGCAACTTCGCCGCCACGTCCCGCGCCCTTCCCCGATCTGGCCCCGAGTACTGTTTCAAAAGAACATCGTCTTTTTGAGTCAGCACCCACCAAATACTCTTGCTTTTCCGTTTCGGCATTATTCCCCTCCGCTCAGAGCCTTCGCCCGCTCAAGTAATGCACTCGTGCGAGCTTTGCGGCCCGGAGTCTCGCTTGCGACGGTAAGGAATGGAGCATCGTCGCGGAAATTGTCCAAATACATTTTGAGTGTATGCGGAACTTCCTCCGTGCCCCAACACTCGAAAACAAAGCCCTTCCGTTTCTGACTCTTGAACGGCCTGACGTTCATCTGCTGTTTGCAGACCGGACACGCAAAATTAGGTGCGTCCATTCGCATCCTTTTTCATTTTTGCGTTAAGATTCTTTAGAACGGTTTCCCGCGCCGCTTTCAAAGCAGCTTCCCAAACCAACTCATCACTGAGACCCGAAAGCGCGGCGATAAAAGCGTTATGGAACTGTTGCCGACATTCAGGAATCGAGAAGTCCGCTTCCGCCCTCCAATATTTTTGGAGCGACAAAAATCTTGTCTGCGTTACAAGATTCGTCATTGCCTTTTACCCCCTCACTTTTCCGGCCTTAAGCCGTTTGATCTCCTCCGCCAATTCGTGAAACCGCGTCAGCACTCCGCACAACTCCGCAAAACTGTCCGCCTCAAAAGGAAGAGTTTCGCTGACATTCAATCCGCCATAATTGCCGGTTTCGAGTTGGCGCACTTCTACGCGAATATTCATCTCGTATTTCACTTGCCTCTCGCTTTCAGAACGCGGAGTTTTTGCGGCTTACTTTCAGCAATACGTTGCACATTCGCCGCGAGTTTGAGAGAAGAAAAGAGCCGATCCAGCGCCTCGATCCCGCCGAGATACATCAACTGCTGTACGCGATCTTCTTTCAAAACTCCCTGATTCACCTTGCGCTGGCAATTTTCTTTTTCCTCCGCGATCACCTGCTCAATCAATTCAATAGATGGCATAGGCCCCCCGAGTAGGAATAGCGCGGCAGGTTAACCGGGAAGAGACTTGCTTGGGGGAGAGTACGGAAGGACTGCGCTTCTAGTTTACATAATATAACGCAAGCGACACGAACTAAAAGCGAAGGGTTTTCCCCGAGCGAGTTGGATTGTCTGCCACGCACTAGAACCCTTTCTATCAAACCGTATACCCCGTGTCAATGGTACGCTGTGGAAATCTTCCTCAGGTGTTCTCTTCGATCACCTTGTACAAGATTATCAGGCCAATGACGATCCCTGCGATGATCCAGAATTTTTTCACTTTTTGAGCCTCCGCACTTGAATAATGAGCGCGACCAGCAAGAGGATCACGACAAGCAACTCACCCGCCAGGACAGAGAAAGCGGCGATGAGCGCCTGTTCCGCAGTTTCCGCTTGCGCTTTGATTTCATCAATCGAAGGCGAAACAGCTTTCCCGAGAAGTTGAAAAAGAGTGTTCAATCGCGAAAAGCTCCCTCGCGCATTCCCACAAAAAGAAAAATCGCCAGCGCCCCCGCCGTCCCTACACTGAGCCAGAAAGTGAAGCGCACCGCCGCATCCGGGTCTTTCCACGGCTTGAATTTTACAATCGTGGTAGGCGAAGGAAGCGCGGCGGAAATCAACGCGCCCACCACACCGGCGAGCAAGGCAACTTCCGCAACTTTAGCGTGAGCCATTCACACGCCTTTCGTTTTTTGGGTTGCGATATGGAAGAGCAACCAAACTCCGAAGGCCAGCAACGCATAAGCGAAAAGTTTTTTATGTTTCATCGCATCCTCGGCGGTAAAACAGAGAGTTTCAATTCCAAAGCGGTCATACGCAGCGTGAGATTGTCCCCGACAACATCTTCGAAAACTAAAAAAATTCTCCAGCCGGGGGGAATGATAATCCGGTTAGCGAGAAGCGCCCCTGCCTCTCCATCTCCCGCGCCTCCCGCGAACGTGGTCAACAAAAAGAGATTCCCCGCGCCGCCTACCGCAGCGACGCCGCTTCCGATGCGAATCGCTTTCGCAAGCGGATTGAGAAAGGCATTCACGTTGATACCGGGATCACTTTTGAAATCAGGATTGAAACCCGGCTCTACGAGAAAAAAGCCAAGTCCGCGCGTATTCAATTCGGGTGTCTGGATTCCAGACATTTCCGTGACCCACCAGTAATAACCGCTTGGAGGAGTATCGGAAACAACCGCGTTGCGATTACCAGGAATACCTTTGGAGAAAAAATCCATCTTGCGCTTGATCCCAAAATCAAACCGGCAAGGATCAGCACGAGCAAGCACGGCAGGGGGAACATAGTCCCTACCGCTTAACTGACCATAGCCGGCCGTATTGTATTCATCGGCCATCGTTTCAAACATTCGGCGGATCAACGCCATTCTGCAATTCGAGAAACGCGAGACGAAGCATGATGAAGTGATTCACCGCATCCGGTCCATCTTCCTCTTGCGCCAAAATTCTCCATCCCGAAGGCACAATGATTCGATTCTGAAATAATGGCGAGACTTCGAACTGTTGCGACCCAAGCGCGATCATGGAGCCGCCCCCGCCGCCTTGCCCCGGCGCAATTCTTACGGCCCCGGCAACCGGCTCATTGGCCGTGCTCGGTCCACGAACGACCGGGAAAGCATTTGGCGGCAGCAAGAAAAATCCAATCGCGTGAGAAGTGGTAGAACTATCGAAAGCTGACAACGCCATGATCCACCAATAGAAACCACTTGGAGGAGCATCGCTAGTGATGAAATGACTCGCAACAGCGGGAGAGTCTTGAAAATCCCGCCTTATCAGCCGGGAGAAATCCGCGTTACATTGTTGAGCCTCATCGAATACACGCTGAGGTACCCATTCACCGCCAGAGAGTTGCCGATAACCCGCAAGTTGAAAATCAGCCACCGCTCCCTCCCTTTTTCATCAGCAAACTCTCAACCCGCATGATCCTTTCCCGAAAATCTTTCAGGATAAAAAGCGTGATGGTTTGTAAAAATAAAAGCAGTGACCCGGCCACCGTTGCGCCCCAAATTGCAACGGTTTCACCATTAGCCATCAAGCCGTTTTTTCCTTTTCAGCAAAAAACTTAACGATCTGGATCAACCACAAAACGAGAGCCGCGCCCCAGAAGAAACCGTTGACGAAAACGCGCCTTCTCTCGCGCTCTCGCTCGATGGCCTCTTCGATTTTTTTGCTGACATTGCTCTTTTCATCCATTGCCATAGAAACCCCCGAACGTCCGAACGTAATCCGTCCCGTTCCAACCGGAGGAGCCGTCCTGCCTTGCTCCTCCAACTCACCGAAAGTTAGCGGCTCTCTCAAGCGAAATGCGTTTCCGCTACTTCCCGCGTCCGATCCAAAGCCGGGCAGCCCTGAACGAGATGCTCGACTTTTTGATCCTCCGTGAGAGAATCCCACATTTTTTGGAGAGCGGTTTTTTGGCCCGCGCTCAGGGATTCCCGCTTTCCGCTGTAGCCGTAGCCGTGCGGGAATTCATCGGGAATTTCGATCACGTTTTCCTTCGCCGGTTTTACCGTCACTGTCCGTTTCGCCATCACTACCCCCTTACCGCTTTCGCGGCTTTTTTGAGGCTCCTGACCCCTCCGACTCTTGCGAGTCCATAAAGAACAAGAGCCAAAATCGCAAACGTCCAAAGCACCTTAACGAGCGTATTCAACTTACTGAGAAATTCCGCCGAGCCAACTACGCCGAGACCCGGCAAACGCAATCCGGCATCATTAGGATGAGCGTCAATCGAACGAACGAAATTTTCAATTTCCGCCGCCGCCTGTTTCTGCCTTTCCACAATCACGGCGGGATTCGCCCCCGCGCTGGCCTTCGCAATATCCTTGTCCACATCCGCTTTAATTTCCTGAAGTTGGTGCTGAGAAAGATTGCCGGTCGCAGCATTCTTGAAAAAATCGGAGATGGAATCGAAAACGCTCACACCACTCTCTCCGCAAACATGCCAATCTGACTCTTTATGAACGCTTGAGCCAAAGGAGAACTGGAAATTTTCTTGAGCGATTCAGCTTGCTTTTTGCAATTCACGTTGTAGTGGACAACGTAGAAACCCTCATCATCCACACGGAAGGCCATGACAAAAGGCCAAGCCGCATCTTCTTCGACAAAGCGGAATTTCAACGATCACACTCCCAAAAAATCTCCGAGCCTCGTAGACTGAGTGACTTTCAATGTAGCTGTAACCGTCGCAGCCCAAGAAGCCCAGTTATCATTACCCGTCCACGTCCGAGCGAACTGCTCAAATGTATCGTTCACGGTATAGAAACCGGATTTCCCTCCGACAATCAGCTTCAGTTGATTGAAAAGTGCGTTCCAACCATCTTGAGCAGTCGTGAAAATTGTTTTTCCACTCAGCAAACCATTGCCCACATCGCCTAGCTTCAGGTCGCCGGGATTTTTTGCGCGAGTGGGAAGCGTGCCGGGAATCCCAAACCCTTCAGCCTTCGAAATTGCAAAGCCAAGCCGGTTGATATTCGCCCGAACGGCATCACTGACTTGCACATTGTAACCGCCCGTGGGAATCACCGGATCATGCGATCCCAAGCCGCCGAAGAGATTAAGAAATTGCTGATTCATCTCCCTGATAAACTCAGGAGCCGCCGTATCGCCTGTCCCATCCGCGAGCTTGGGAGCTTGTGGAATTGCAGGATGAGAAAGCGAATAATTGACGCTCTTCGATGGAACCGATTCAGCCTCTTGTGGAACAGCTTCTTTTGACTTGAGCAAGAGCCAACTTGCCACGCCCGCAAGACCAAGTAGAGCGACGACAACCAAAGGCCCCATCAGATTTTTCTCCCGCGCTTTACGGCCATTGCAATAGAAACAGCCGCAACGAAAAGAAAAATTCCCACAACCGCCAAAGTCAAATGATTGCCAGTCAAATTCGAAAGCACTGAGAACTCTTGTTCAGGGAGTCCGGTTGCCGGATTCTTTGCCACAGCCCGCGTGTTCTTTGCGCCGGTCGCCGCGATATTTCCGCCCGCCCCCGCCGCAACTTGCGCTTTCAAAGTTTTCGCTTCCGCTTGCAACTTGAAAACCCACCAGCAAGCCGCGTTACACTTTCCATTTTTGGGATGGTAGGGTTGTATGAAATCAGGCGGCCCAATGCGCCCCGCTTCACCGCTCTGTTGACGAATGCTCGCCGTGTCCGTCTTGAACTGCTCGACTACAGAATCCAACTTGCCGGGAACTTCGCCAGCAGTAATCATCCCCGCGCTAAAACGATCCATAACCCTCTTAAAACCCTCTTCAGCAGCGGGAACGGCAGAGCCTAAAACATTCTGCTCAACAGCCACGGCTTTCTTATGATGAGCCGTGAGCAGAGTGCCAACAAATCCCAGGCCACTCTCCACCGCACTGGTAACAAGCGAAGCCGATCCGCCTCCCCCTTCGCTCATAGCAATAGCACCGCGCCGCCGATCAAGGATGCAGCGGCAATCCAGCCCTTTGCTTTCGGGCTAAATTCTTTTTTCGGTTTTGCAGCTTCCACACCACTGAGAGGCGTGGGGGTCTGATTGAACGGAACCAATTCAGGACGCTTTTCGGCAGCAACCGGAATCGTCCCCGCCTTATTCGACGCGATCACAGAACCATCCCGGTTTATTACTATGGAATGGATCGGCCCACCTTTCGCCAAAAGCTCCGTATCAGGCTTTGCGAAAGTGTTAGAGAGCGGATTTGAATAAGGAGCCAAAGTTACCTGACGGGGACGCGGAAAAACAAGACTTCCATCTCCCGAAAAAGGAACAGCCGGGAGCAGGGAAGCATCAAAAGTGTAAGCGACCTCGCCTTGAGCAATCGTTTGCATCTATTTATCACTCGCTCTCGCGGCAGGAGGAACGAAACGTTGTGGACGCACCAAAACCCATTGCTGGCCTACTTGCTGATTGCTCGCATTGATTTCAATGGGTAGATTGACTATGGCCGTGAGGAGCGGCTGAGGTTTTCCCTCTTTCCCTTTTTCACTTCCGCCACAGCACCCGCAAGCCATTGTTTACCTCTTGAACGCAAACCACACCGCCGAAATCGCCAGCAGCAAAACAAAAACGCCCACAATCAGGGAAGCCTTATTCATCGGCTTGCTCGCGGGAGTTTTCTGAACGGGCTGGCCCGGTTCATTAAGCTGTTGATTCGCCTTTAGCGTGTCCGTTCCCGCAGTCCCCGCGCCCGCTTTCTTCTGAAGTGCCGCGATCCCCACGGCCCCCGCCGCACTTGCTAAACCTAAAGCCAACTCGCCCCACGCGCTCGAAATTTGACTGCCACTTGAACGCGGGTCTTTGACGGTAGTTTGTAATATGCCAAC
>WNGH01006932.1_pt1 | contig 12622 bp, 8 predicted proteins | sample 5400631 | NCBI WGS metagenome assembly WNGH01 (sample SAMN13153373, study PRJNA577476) | soil metagenome | isolation source: 115 cm soil or saprolite under Garry oak tree replicate 1 | place: USA:California | collected 2016-06-15
GCGTAGCTCGTCCAATCCTTAGCGGCACAAAGGCTGGGCGCCATTTCCATCGCACCCGGCATGAAGCATTTCTTCGGCCTCATATCCCAGGGGTATTGCTTGGGAGCCGAAGCGGGGCCAGCGGCTTGCGCGTGAGCGTCATCACCGACGCCGCTGACCGCCAGGCTCAGGAAAACAACAAGTGTCGAGGTACGCACGATTGCCTCCTTTAGCGCAGCCGACCAGCCCTCATCTGGAGCGTGCCACGGATATTCAAGGCATTTCATCGGGCTTGTCAATCCGTGAGGTGTAAGGAGATTACCGTCACTGTACAAACTGACGATACACCATACGCACCTACAAGGTGCCGCTAAGTCCGCGTCGCAACTCGCTTTCCTTGTAAACACGTGTTTACCAAGCTACTACAAATCGCGCGCAACTCCGCGGCGCGATTGGGTTTCGGTGTTTACATTTGTAATCGCGCAGCGCGCTGAACGCGCGGCTAAAAGAACAACGCCGGCTAGCGCCGGCGTTGAAACTGCGGAACCTACTTCGCCGTCGATCCCTGAGGACAGATAAGTCCAAGCTTCTCTTTTACATCTGGATTGCTGTTTTCTAGTACGACGACTTGTTGTTGCGTGTTGTCGGGCACCCCGACACGGTGCCCACCTTTCGCGACGCCAGCGTAATACCTCATCGAGATTGTCAGCAACGTGGTGCCTCTGAACCAGTAGGAATTATTCTGGAAGACAGTCTGCTCACGATCTTTTCCATTCGAAGCGTCGACGTAACTATCCCATCCGATCGAATACCCAGAGCATTTCGACCAGCCGCGTTTCTCGAGTTCAACGAATGTGGCATCAGTAACCGCTGTCGCTGGGTACTTCAAATTCACGCCGTAAGAGATTTGACGCGAATTACCCTCTGGAAACGAATACTTTTTGACGTCACGAGCGCCACGACGAATGAGCAGTTCGTCAATAGACGAATCGGCCCAGGCCGTCGAGAATGGCACCCAGACGAGCAACGACACCAATAGTTTTTTCATCGCGGCGCGCTCACTTTTTCTTCGGCGGGCAGGATGGGCATCCCGTTTCGGGTCCTGGTTTATTCTTGCAGATACAGCTGTCGCCAGTCTTGAGAGACCCGCCACCCAGGGCATAGGTTAATTGTCCCCAGGTGGACGGCAGATCTCTCTTGTTGCCCGACCAAGCAACAGGATAGTCGCACGGTATGCAAAGCCAGTAACAAAAGCAGAGTCGCAAGGTCTCAGGTAGTTGTCTGTCGAAACCTTCGTACCTCCACTCACCGTTACAGGAAATCGGAACGACGGGGCCCGCCGGAACAGGAGGTTCGATTTGACCACCGGGCATCCCACCTTTCCCGGGTGCACGTCCCATTAGACCCTCAGGATCGATCTCGCTCAGCGGATTGCTCGTGTAGACATACGTGTTTATCCCGCCGCTCAGACCGATCGGGTCGCTCTCTGAGTAACGGCCTATTCCCGCGTCGTAATCTCGGAAGCCGTTATAAGCGAGTCCTGTTTCCCGGTCGAAGTACTGCCCCGGAAATCTCAAGGGGAAGTCGAACGCACCTGCTCCTGAAGGATTGTTGTTCGGCACATCGTTCCCGAACGGTTCTCCCTGGTCCCATCTCCACACCGTCGTACCCGCGCTGTCTGCGATAAGCCTCGGTGTGTTCAGATGATCCGGATATGTTTTGTTAGCGTCAGTCGGCAATCCAAACTTTAGCGACGTGCTTACCTGTCCATGCGTAGACAATCGACCACGACTCGTACTTACAAAAGACAATCACGGGTCGAGTCGCTCGGATTGTCTTCCTGCCATAAACGTCCTTGTATTCTCCCGGTGGCTGGCTCCAGACCACTGGCGCGTAGGGGCTCGGACCCCCTGTGCCCAAAGGGACCATTCTCCATGTCTCCCCGGCGCGATGGGCCTATGAGCTTGGTGGGCTCACTTGCGCCACGCCTTTGCGTCAGAAGCAAAGCCAACGCGGGTTTGCCATCGCCGTAGAAGTCAACTTTCACCAGACCAGGGCACGCATCCCCGTGGTCTTTTTGAAAGAATCTCCTATCGTCGTCCACCAGATCCCATAAGCGTACAACCGCTGTTCCAGGGTATTTGATTGCAATTTCGCGCTCTAAGTCCTGAGGAAGATTACACGCGTCGGTTGGTGGCGTAGCGCCACTAGCAACTTGAGCAAAGACAAACAGGAAGATTCCTATTGCAAAAATCCGTACACGTTTCAGTGGCAAGCGGCTTCTCCTCATGGGCAGCCGCCTGGCTTGCAACCCGCCGGGATTGCGTTTGGTGCCCTTGGGCTTGGGCGACGCGGCGGGAATAGCTGTAAGTGATAGTTAGCAGCCGTAGTGTACGGAGTCGGATTGCCCCCCGACCCTTCATTAATACCCCATCCAGCCCCGCATCGTCCCGCACAGCAGAAGAATGTATCGGGTGGGATGCCTCTGGGTGGCCGAATATCTACACTGGTGCCTCCTGCGTGTCCTGGATCTTGATGCTTTTCCCCTGGTACAGGCGTAGTTCCGGTAACGACTATTGGCTGCACTCCAGGACACTTGTCCATGCACGTTAGCAACTGGTCCAATTGCGGGGATGGCGCGGGAACTCCCGGCTTTACGTCATACAGCCCGAATGGGTCGGTCAGGCTAGTTGGACTATTTGCTGCGTAGAGATACGGGCCCGCGCTGCCATCCAGCCCTAATGGGTCGCTCTGGACGTACCGGCCGATTGCCGGGTCGTAGTCGCGGAACATGTTATAGGCGAGATTGGTTTCCCGGTCTTGGTACGCGCCTGATGCACTCCCATCGTAGTGCCAGGCATTTTCCCTAGACGCGATCAGCGGTTGCAGCAACGAAACGAAGGCGCACCTCCTCGAGCTCGAGCAATTTTCCCCAGAGGCACATTTTCCGCCGCGCACGCTGCGCCGGCAAGCTTCGTAATCGTGCAGCGCGTCGAACGAGCGGCTAAAAGAACAACGCCGGCAGCGCAGGCGTCGTCCTGTAGGTGCAAAATACTAGGACCGCGTTACCTCCTCGGTGAGGTCGCCAGCTTCCCAGCAAAACAGTCCTTAAGCTGCTGGATCAAACCTGCCTGGTCCAGTACAAGATCATCTGCATTCTTCTCGTCAACCAGGAAGTTCGCCTTCTTGGTGGCGCGCCCTAGCTCTTTGAACAAATAATATTTAGTCCCGTTGCTGCGCTCGCCCCTTTTCAGATAAGTGAGCGTTTGTACTATTGGCACCGTCAGTTCTTTGTCATCGAACATGACAATGAAATACGTCTGCCCCTGTACAAACCGATCGATCGTTGATTTCGTGCCCATGGCAAATCTCTCTCTACGGTACCGGGAAAGGACGCGGCATAGGCAGCGGTCCAAAAGGATTCGGTTTCGGTTTGGGGCTGTCTCCTCCGTTCAGCAGAATGTCAGACGGATCATCGTTTCCACGCGGGCCAGGCGATGGTAGCTTCACAGGACAGTCCTCCTCACAATTACAGCTCGGCTCAGGAGCCGCCTTCCAGCCTTTCACTATTTCCCCACCAACTACCTCAGTTCGTAGGGACCAGAAATGCCTGCAACTCAGGACCCTACGAGGCTCGCAGAATCGTTCGCAGAATTTCCAATCCTCTCGTGAACATTGCGCCCATTTGCCCTTTTTGAGTTGGCCAATCAACCCCATCGGATCGGTAGACCCTATCGGATTGCTGTCAACATAGCTGTAGGTATTTTCTCCACCGAGCAAGCCAATCGGATCGCTTTGCACATACCGTCCGATCGTGGGGTCGTAGTCGCGGAAGACGTTGTACGCGAGATTTGTTTCCCGGTCGAAATACTGCCCCGGGAACCTCAGGTTGAAGACGAACGGATTGCCCGTGTTGCCGGGATCGTCGTTGGGCAGGTCGCTACCAAAGGGCTCCTGGTTGTCCCAGCGCCAGACCGTGTTCCCTGCTTGATCTGCAATCATCCTGGCTGTGTTCAGATGATCGGGATGGATATAGTACATCTGCGCCACGCCCGACGTCACCGTAATGGCGATGGCAGCCGAGGGGGTCGTCGTCCCGGCGTCGTTGGTCGCCACCGCCGTGAGGCTGTAGTTTCCCACCGCGACGTTCCTCCAGGTGAAGGTGAACGGAGCGGCGCTCGCCGTGCCGATCAAGGTGCTCCCCTGGTAGAAATCGACCTTCGCGACCGTGCCCACCGTGTCGCTGGCGCTGGCTGTCAGAGCGATCGTCGCCGGCGCGGTGAAGGTGGCACCATTCGCAGGGCTTGAGATCGCCACAGCGGGGGCCGCATCGATCTTGATGGCGACGGGCGCGGAGGTGGTCGTCCCTCCCCCGTCGTTCGTGGCCACTGCCGTGAGGGTATAGTTCCCCGCCGGGACGTTATTCCAGGCGAAGCTGTAAGGCGCAGTGGTCACCGTCCCAATCAGGGTGCTTCCCTGGTAGAAATCAACCTTGGTGATGGTTCCTACGCTGTCGGTCGCGGTGGCCGTGAGCGTCACGTTCGCGGGCGCGGCGAAGACCGCGTTGTTTCCTGGCGCAGTCAGGGTGACGGTGGGCGGCGCATCGACCGTGACGCCGACTGCCGCCGAAGTCGTGACGGCGCCGTTGTTGTCGGTGGCTCTTGCCGTGTAGCTGTGCGTGCCCGGCGCGACATTAGCGAGCGCGACGCTGTAGGGCGAGGCGGTTGCCGTGCCGATGAGCGTCGCGCCGTCGAAGAAGTCCACCTTGGCGACGGTGCCGTCGGAATCGGCGGCCGTAGCGGTGATGGTGATGTTGGCCGGCGCGCTAAATACGGCGTTGTTCGCAGGGGCGGTGATGCTCACCGTGGGCACGGCATCGACCCGGATCGTCACGGCGGCCGAGGTCGTGCTCAAGCCCAGGTTGTCGGTCGCGCGCGCGGTGAGCGCATGCGTGCCGGCGGCGAGATTGGCGAGGGTCACGCTGAAGGGGGCGGCGGTCGCCGTCCCCGCGAGCGTCGAGCCGTCGAAGAAGTCCACCTTGGCCACGGTGCCTTCGGCGTCGGAAGCGCTCGCCGTTATCGTCACGTTCGCGGGAGGCAGGAAGACCGCGTTGTTGGCCGGGGCGGTGAGGCTGACCGCGGGCGCCGTGTCGACCGTGACGTTGACGGCCGTGGAGGTCGTGGCGATGCCTTTGTTGTCGGTGGCCTTCGCCGTCAGGACGTAATTGCCCGCGGGCACGTTGCTCCAAGTGAAGCTGTAAGGCGAGGTCGTATCGGTCCCGAGCAGCGTCGAGCCCTGGAAGAACTCGACCTTGGAGATCGAGCCGTCGGAGTCCGATGCCGTCGCCGCCAGGGCGAGGTTCGAGCCGGGCGCGAATACGGCGTTATTTGCCGGGGCGCCGAGGCTCACCGTCGGCGGAACATCCACCGTGATGCTCACGGCTTTGGAGGTCGCGGTCGCTCCCGCGCTGTCGGTCGCCTTGGCGGTGAGGCTGTAGGTGCCCGCGGGAACATTGGTCCAGGCGAAGCTGTAGGGCGAAGTCGTGTCGGCGCCGATGAGCGTCGTGCCGCGGAAGAACTCCACCTTCGCGATCGGCCGGCTCGAGTTCGTCGGCGTCGCCGTCGCCGCGAGCGTGATGCTCGCCGCCGGCGCCGCAAAGACTGCGTTATTGGCCGGAGCGGTGAGCGACACCGACAGCGCCCAAGCGGAATCCGCAAACCCCGCCGCACACACCGCAAGACCCAGCGCCAGAAGCAGCCGGGTGGTTGTTCCCTGTTGCGCGCTCTTCTTCGTTGTCGTTGTCATGGCGCGGCTCATTGAATGACCGCGACCGGGATGTCGTTCAGGTACAGGTACTCGCGCTTGAGCGCTCCGCCCGGATCGGTCTCGGCGATCAAGCGCCCGCGCGTGTCGTAAAGATAGACGCGGTCCTCGTTCAGGTTGGTCTTGCGGATCCGCTGCCCCAGCGCGTTCACTTGGTAGGCGGTGATCCCGGCCGCCCCCACCGATTGCACCAAGCGCCCGCGGGCGTCGTACCCGTACTGGTTGACGCCGTCGGTTGCAGTCGAACCGTTCGCATCAAAGGCAAACGGCCGCGGCGTCCCGCTCGAGGGAGTGATGCTTGCGAGCCGATTGCTCGTTGCACCGTAGGCGTAGCTGTCGGTGGCCGAGCCGGTGCTCTTGGAGATGCGGTTCCCCACCGCGTCGTAGCCGTAGGTGAGATCGACCGCGGGCAGCACCGCGTTGGTGAGCCGGTCCAGGGCGTCGTACACGTAGGCGTTGGAGGCGAGCGCATTGGCGATGTCCTGCAGGAACGTGACCCGGCCGGCGGTGTCGTAGCCCAGCGCAAAGCTCTGCGCTCCCAGGCTGTAGCTCGCGATGCGCCCATCTAGATCGTAGCTGCGCATGTAGCTCTGGCCGTTGCCGAGCGCGTAGCTCTTCACGCCCCCGAAAGGCTGGTAGGCGACGTTGGAGGCGACGATCTGAGTCGCCCCGCCCACCGCGGGCGGGGGCGTCGTGCTCACCTGGTTGATCCGGCCGAGCGCATCGAACGTATACGCGATCGTCCTGCCGCTCGGGTAGGTCATGCCGCTCAGGCGCCCGGAACTGTCGTAACTGTAGGCGAGCGCGTAGGCGACGCCACCGATCGTGCGCGTCTCGGAAAGCGTCCGCCCGTGCTGATCGTAGGCGTAGGCGAGCAGGCTCGCGACCTGGTTCTGGGGATCGGTCTCGGTGATGCTGCTCAGCCTGCCGATTCCGTTCACCCCCTGGTCGTAGGCGTAGGTCTGTTTTGAGCTGTCGGCAAAAGTGATCGAGCTGACGCGGTTCAACGCGTCGTAGGCATAGCTCGTAGTCTGGCCCTTGGCATCGCTTTGCGTGAGGAGATTGCCCGCTGCATCGTAGGTGTTCGCCGTCGTGCCCGTGTCAGGCGACTGCTGCGAATTGAGGTTCGCCAGGCCGTTGTAGTTGTAAGTGGTGGCGAGGTTGCGCGGGTCGGTCACCGAAACCAGTTGGTCGATGCCGTTGTAGGCGTACTGCGTCTGCCCCAGGTTCGGGTCGGTCACTTTGACCAGGCGATTGAGCGCGTCGTAGGCGTTGGTGGTGACCCGGGTGAGAGGATCGGTCACCGAGGTGGCGTTGCCCTGGTTGTCGTAGGCGTACTGGGTCGTCTGGTTCTGCGCGCCGATCTCCTGGTACAACTGGTTCAGATTGTTGAAGACGCGGCTGCGCGTCTGTGCGAGCGCACTGGCCGGATCGAACACCTCTTCTTTCGTGCGGTTGCCCATCGCGTCCAGCGAGTAGGCGATGCGGTTGCCGAGGTTGTCGGACATGCGCGTGAAGCGATGCGCGGGGTCATAGCTGTAGGAGAGGAAGCTCCCGTCGGGCAGGGTGACCTGGGTCAATTGCCCCACGCCATCGTAGGTATAGGTCGTGAGCTCGCCCCCGACGCTCCGCGAGCTGAGCCGCTGGCGCGCGTCGTAGGCGAGGGTGGTGGTGAGTCCGTTCGGATCGACGATCGTCGTCGGCTGGCCGTGCGCGTTGTAGGCCGTGATCGAGGTCACATGCCCGAGTGCGTTCGCAATCGTCGCGACGTTGCCGCGCTTGCCAGGATCGGGGTCGTCGTTCGCGTAGTACGCGTAGGTCGTGACATCGCTTGCGTCCGTCCTCGGGCCATCCGTGGTCGCTACCTGCCCGTTCGCGTTATAGGTGTAGGTCCAGGTGCGCGGAGTCCCGGCCGCAGTGGCGCCGAATCCCGCGGCGCCGGTCGCATCCGAGGTCGGCTGGATCGTTTTGGAGCATGGCACTCCGGGAACGGGCGTTGCACCGTCCGCCATCAGGCCGCAGCTCCCGCCATTGCCGTTGTATGTGTAGCTTGTGATCCGCAACGGCTCGGAGATCTGGATCGGCAGCCGGAACACCGGGTGCCACAGCGTGCTGATCGTGCGGGCCTGCGCGGTCCCGAAGGCCTCGGTGCGCGAGGTCTCCAGGTTCCGCGTCAGATCGTAGCTGTGCTGCGCGACGCCGCCGTTCCAGTCGGTGCTCGAGGCGACGTTGCCGTTCGTATCGTGAGTCTGCAACGCCGGACCGCATCCCGGGCACGCAGGACCGGTGAATCCCGTGCTTCTGTGCGCCTGGAAAAGCAGGTCGAAGCCGTAGGTGCGGACCGTCCCTAGGGGATCGGTTACGCTGTTCCCCGATAGCGCGTATCGCTCCGCGCCGCCCGCATGCTGGGTCAGCGTGATCCGCTCGTCACCACCGTACTGAAAGGTGGCGAAACGGGTGCCGTTCTCGTCGGTAATGCCGGTCAGGGCGCTGAGATAGCCTACGCCGCCGGTGTTCTCCGGCTCGTTGTAGGTGTAGGTGCGTACGGCGTTATCGGGGAAGGTGATCGAGGCGAGGTTCGTACTGTAGGCAAACCGGTACACGCCTCCTGCGGGGTCGGTGAGCTTCACCACGCGCAGGGCCATGCCGTAGCCGAAGGCGAGGGTTCGCCCGAAATCGTCGGCGGCGCGTATGAGCAGACCCGCAGGAAGCGCAACGGTGGTGGGCTGCCCGTTCGTATCCAGGATAAAGCCGCCGTTGGGACCGTTGGTGCCGTCGCTATAGGTGAGCGTCTGGGTCAGCCCGACCCTGGAGCGGATCGACAAGAGCGTGCCCGCGGCGTCATAGGTTTCGAGCTCGTCGCCTTCTGCCACCGCGAGCTGCCATCCGGTCCGCGTTCCCGCGGGATCCAGCAACTCGGTCAGCCGATCGTTCGTGTCGGGATGGAGCGTTCCGTCGTGTGCCCACCCGGGGACCCATCCTCCGCCGCTCGGTATGAACTGCAGCACCTTGCCATCCGGACGATGCGCCACCATGCTGTTGCTGGGATCCGACAAGACCCGGCGATCGAACGAATCGCGCCAGCGGTTTCCAAAGCGGACCGGAGCCATGTCGTCGTCCGTGTTGTAGGAAAGGGACAGCTCGAAGCCGTTCGATCCGCGGTAGACCGATTGCCGCTCGAACTTGTTGCCGTTCGCGGGATTGGCCGGATTGCCGCAACCGGGACAGGGCGGGCCATTGTTCTTGCCGCCGTGGCAAGAAGAGGAATTGAGTTCCAACAAGGGGGCAGGGCAGTGACAAAGTGACCCCTCCGGCACACTGTGCTCCGGACAAATAAGATCGCCGCTCTCCTCGGCCTGCCAGCCGGCGCCACAAAGAGAAGGCGCGCGGCAATCACCCCAGGAGTAAAGACACGCAGCTCCGCGACCAGGAGCGTCGCCGTACGGCCCGAGAACAACAATATTAGTCAATCCCCACAATCGTTGGGCTCCCGTAGCGGCGCAAGCTTCGAAAGCCGAAGCGTAGTTCGGTTCACAAGGTGCCGGGTAGTTACGTTTAGTATTGGCCGGCTGGCAAACCTCGCCCGAAGAAACCGTAAACCATCTGTCCGTCGCCGGGTCCGGCACGAGCGGAAAATGCGCGCTGGCAGCCCCCGACCACGCCAGACACGCGAACGCGAACAACGCCGAGCGCAGACGGCATTTCATAACGGTCAACTCCGGAAAAGCGATCGGGGCGAAGAACGCCGCAAGCGCGGTAAACAAAACCAGCAAGACGCGCAACGCCTTGCCTCTGACGCAAGCAATCATTTTTTTCCCTCCCACGCCTAGGTTTTTTTACCGGACGATCGCCAGCCCGTTGCGGCAGGGCCCCTAGGTCGCAGAGATGATCGCGCAGCGAGGTTTGCGTGTCAAGCTGTTTAATCGTACAAGAGCGCACTTACTAATATTCGTGCGTCGTATCAGCCGCTAATCACGTTGTCTTCGCTCAACACCTCGTGTGCGCGTCCCAAGGGATTATTTCGTATGACGTTGTCTTAAGGAAGGAGGGCTGAATTCCTTAAATTTGGACTGCGAAACATTCAATCCCCGAGCGCCACGCCCTCCCTCCGCGGGTCGGCGCCGCCCGCCCAGCCTTCGCCCGTTCGCGCGATGCCGTGCAGGCCGCTCGTCTCCGGACGGATGCGCACGGCGTGGCCCATGTGCTCAAGTTGCGGCGCAAGCCGCTCGAGCCTCGTGCCCTGCTCAAGGTCCGTCGGACCGTTGCGGCTGCCCATATGCGGGCTGTCGATCGCCTGCTGGATGTCCATGCCCCAGTCGAGCTCGTTGACGAGCGTCTGGGCGACGTAGTTGATGATCGAATGTCCGCCGGGCGAGCCGACCACTGTATACAAGCGCCCCTTTTCGTCGAAGACCATGGTCGGCGCCATCGAGCTGCGCGGGCGCTTGCGCGCCTCTACGCGATTCGCAACGGGCTTGCCGCCCTCTTCGGGCGTCCAGGAAAAATCCGTGAGCTGATTGTTGAGGAGAAATCCCCGCACCATCTGGCGATTGCCGAACGCGGCTTCGATGCTGGTGGTCATCGCGACCGCATTGCCTTCTGCGTCGACCACCGAAACATGCGTCGTCGCGGGCAGCTCAAGCGGCTCGGAAATTCCGTAAGTCGACGCGACGCCCGCAGGGGTACCCGCACGCGCCCGTCCCATCGAATGCGCGCGGTCGATCAGCCTTGCCCGCGAATCGAGATAACGCGGATCGAGCAGCGCGGCGAGCGGCGCGGCAACGAAGTCGGGATCGGCGATATAGAGATTGCGATCGGCGTAGGCGAGCCGTCCCGCCTCGGCGAACAGGTGCACCGCTTCCGCCGACTCAGGTTTGACCTTCAGTAGGTCGAAGCGCTCGAGGATCTCCAGGATCTGCAGCACCGCGAAGCCGCCCGATGAAGGCGGAGGCATGCCGCACACTTTCCAGCGCCGGTACGCGCCGCAGAGCGGCTCTCGGAAAGGTCCGCCTCGGCGAGGTCGCCCGCTGCGCTCTTGTGGCTGCGCACGGCGGCGACGATATCGCGCGCGATGTCGCCGCGGTAAAAGGCGTCGGCGCCTTCCGCCGCGACGCGCTTCAGCACCGCGGCGAATTCCGGATTTTTCAGCGGCGCGCCGGCGGGCTTTGCGCTGCCGTCAGGCAAATAGAAATAGCGGCGCGCATTGCGGTCTTGCGAAAGGAACCGGTCGGCAGCGACGAGCGCGTGCAGCCGCGACGAGATCGGGAAACCGTTCTCCGCCAGCCTGATCGCCGGCTCGAACAGCTCCGCCCAGGGGAGCTTGCCGTGCCTGCGGTGCGCGAGCTCGAGCAGCCGCAGCAGCCCTGGAACGCCCACCGATTTTCCGCTGACGACCGCCGCGGGCCAGTCGAGCGGGCGACCGTTCGCGCCGAGAAAGCGGTCGGGCTTCGCCGCGGCGGGGGCGGCTTCCCGGCCGTCATACGCCGAGAGCTTTCCATCGCGGGCCGCGTAGTGGAGCAGAAACCCTCCACCGCCGATCCCGGAAGACTGGGGTTCCACCAGGTTGAGAACGAGTTGAGTCGCGATCGCGGCATCGACCGCGTTGTCGCCGCGCTTGAGGATGTCGTATCCAGCCCGAGCGGCGAGCGGATGCGCCGCGACCACCATGAAATGCCGCGCGGTGACGAGCTGCTTGCGCGCAATAGGCGTCGCGGGCTCGGGGGCGGGCTGCGCCCACGGCGACGTCGAGATGCAGGCGAAAAGGAACGCCGCCGCGATTGCGGAGGCAAGGGAAATCGACCTATTTCTACATGAGCGTGCCATTTTAGTAGTTGAACGGTTGTGCTTTATACTGTCAAATCCGTATTAGGCATTTTTGACGAACGAAGTATCAAGTACGGGGCAAGCAACCCATGGGACAACACACCGGGCGGCCAGCTGGAAGGCGGCTTCCGACAAGAGCCTTCCACGCAACGGACGGCAGCAAGCACGTCGTTGGGGTCAAGGATCTCCATGTCATGCTTCTCAAAGACGGCAAAGGATGGTTCGCACAAGGCATTGAAATCGACTATGCCGCTGGTGGCGAATCATTGGATGAAGCCAAGAAGAACTTCGAAGATGGTCTTGCCATGACCATCAAGGAACACCTAGCCCGTCATGGCACGATCGACAAGTTGCTGACCCCGGCTCCACCTGCGTCCTGGAAGGAATTTTACGATTCGCCAATGGACGCTAAAGCTCTTTATTCGACAGTTCAGGCTTACGAAATTCTCAAACGCGCAATATCGGAGGACGCCGCTCGCAAACTGCCGTTCCCCTTCGGCGCAGTTCGATTTATCAAGGCGGAACCCGTGCCGGCTTGAGCTATGTCGGAGGGGAGGAGCGTACCTCGGGAAACGGTGATTCAGGTCCTAAGGACGGTTCTTCCGGGGCTCGGCGTATCGGTCAGTGTCAGCAAAAAGAAATTCGTTCTTCTTGTTCATAACGACATTCCGGAGGTCCATCCGCTGCCGGCCAATGTTCCGGAAAAACAGCTTGAGTATTTCGAGAGAAAATTCGGCATAAAAATAGAATTCTTCTTCAATCCAGAAATGTGCGTAAAGGGCCCCACGACTAAAAACTGACCTGCTCCGGCAGGTTTTTTGTTATTCGCCCCGCCCCAGCTCGCCCAGGGCCGGTGTTCAACGCCCCGGAACGATGATGCGGCTGCCCTCGCCCGCCAGCTCGAGCATCAGCTCGTTCATGCGGCGAACGAACCCGGCGGGGTCTTCGAGCTGCCCGCCCTCGGCGAGCAGCGCCTGGTCGAAGAGGAGGTTGCTCC
>WNGH01006432.1_pt1 | contig 12621 bp, 5 predicted proteins | sample 5400631 | NCBI WGS metagenome assembly WNGH01 (sample SAMN13153373, study PRJNA577476) | soil metagenome | isolation source: 115 cm soil or saprolite under Garry oak tree replicate 1 | place: USA:California | collected 2016-06-15
GGTCCCCAATGTGTCGTGCTGCGTCCTGGCGGAACGTGCGGGCTTCGCGATCCATCGTCAGCGTCTCCTTCCAGAGAAACGCCGCTACGATCGCTCAGACCGGGACCTCAACACCAGACGGGGGACGGCGAGGACATACAATGCTTCGACCTCAGACTGGGCACTTCTTGCCTTTGCCAGTCTGCATGGGCTGTAGTGGTCCACCGAGACTTGGTGGCGCTTTTCGATGGAATTCCGAGACGGGAAGATGCCCGCCAGGGTCGCGAATTTGGTGGAGAAGGTCGGCGCAGCCGTCGAGACAGGTGCGGAGCGATGCCCCAGCCGGGGCGCGCAGGAGGAACAGACAGACGACCCCGTCAACAACCCTGGGCCGGGTTGCGGGAGGAATGATGCTACGCGGCGCGCTCGAGCCTGATGATCGGCAAATGCCATCGTCCGGCGTGGAAACGCAGAGCGAGATGGAGGGCGACTCCAGGCCGACCGCGGATGAGAGTCGGTGGCGAGGCGCAGGGGGAACGTCGTGGCCACCGCGGGCGGGGTTCGAAGCGCGGCGTCTTGGTTGACGGACGCCGATGGTGGTAGACCTCGTTAGGTGTCGCGCCGCCGAGTCGCGAGTGAGGCCGGTGGCCGTTGTACCAGGAGAAGTAAAAGGCCAGTTCCTGCTCCATGGCGGCGAGGCAGTACGGAACCAGAATCAATCGTCGCGTGCACTCGTTCTTGATGGAGCGGATGCAGCGCTCGATCACGGCGAGGCTGCCGTACTTGCCGATGGCGCCGAACTGCTGGCGGATACCGCGGCGGCGACACCAGCGCTTGAACTCCCTGGCGGTGAACTGGCTGCCCTGGTCAGAGACGAGGTGCCGCGGTTTCATGCCCGCCCTCCTGAAGAGGCCCTTGAGAAACCCCCTGTCCCTACTGAAAAGTCCGTCCGGGTTGAAGGTGGCGCAGAAACGAATGCGATCGTCGGAGCAGCCTATGGCCGGGCGAGGTGAAACGAGCAAAATCGGCTCAGGAGTCATGCCGCTGCGGATCGACCAAGTCAAGTGCAGACGCACGCTTTCCGCGCGAATCGAGACCATGTGTCAGATTGAAAAGGGGGGTCACGCTGCCCGGGTATAAAGATGATGCAGACCGCCGACCTGGGGTACGGCAACGACGGCCCCGAAGCCCAACGGCTCAACGCTCCGCGGCACCGGTGCATTCCTCTTCAGGGAGAGATGGGGGCGCGAGACGTTGTAGTAGTTGACGTAGTCACTCAGGATGCTCCTCAGGTGCCGTTCGCCGAGGATGATCAAGTGGTCCAGGCATTCGCGCCGGATCGACCCGATGACTCGCTCGGCGTAGGGGTTCTGCCAGGGTGACTGGGGCGCGGTGAGGATCTCCCGGATACCGATCGCCCGGACGACCCGCCGGAACTCGTCTCCGTAAGCCCCATCCCGATCCCGCAACAGGTAGCGACGCTCGGCGCCGTCTCCGGGAAAGGCCTCCCGGATCTGCTGCGCGGTCCAGGCTGCGGTCGGATGAGCGGAGACGTTGAAGTGAAGGATGCGCCTGCGGTCGTGGGAGAGAATCACGAAGCAGAATAGGAGCCGGAAGGTGGCGGTGGGAACGACGAAGAAATCGCATGCTGCCGTGGTGCGGAGGTGATTCCGAAGAAAGGTGCGCCAGGTCTGTGAGGGAGGTCTTCTGCCCCGTCGGGTCATGTACTTGGCCACCGTCGCTTCAGGACTTCCATCTCCAGAAGTAGCGGAATCCCTGGCGGTGCCACCGAAGTACCGTTTCTGGCTTGACCAGGATGAGGGCTGAGCGCCACTGGTCCCAGACCCGCGCGAGGATGACCCAGAGGGCCCGCTCGGCATGACGCACCCTGGGTCGTACAACCTTGCGGCGGAGGATGGCGAGCTGCTGACGGAGGGCGAGATTTTCGAGGGCCAGCTGCGAGCGGTTCCGGAAGAGGGCACGGAAGAGCAGGAGGATGATTCGGAGGATGGACACCGGGGCCTCCCTGGACGTAGGCTTTCAACGGCCTGAGGTGAGGCAGGGAGTATCCACGGGACCGACCCTAAAGCCAAGCAAGGAAAGGGCGGATGGAGTTTTCAGTAGGGACAAGGGCTCCAGCGCACTCCGGAGGACAACGAATTGACAACAAGGCAACAAATTGCCAGACACTTCCAACGGAAAGTCGCGCGCCATCAGCCGGTTAGCGTTTTCGGGCGGCGCGGGTTCGACTCCCGCCGCCTCCACCTGACTATTTAGTCAAAAATGGTTAGCTTGGCTTGCGGCTGTCAGCCTGTCCGCTCTCGACAACATCTCCAATTAACGTACGTACTTGACATCCGCTCCGTCTGGGCGTACCTAAAAGCTCCTACGGCATTTCCACTTTTGACTGGGCTCGGTTCCGACGCCGCGAGCCCTTCGGTCAGCGGAGTGTCCGTATGCACGGACCGGCCGCGGCAAGCCTCAAGCCTATCTTCAAGCCAAGTAACCGCCTGAAATCGAGAGGAGCCCACACATCATGAGTCCGCGAACCCGCCGCCTTCGGCAAGCTATTTATCTTCCAAGTCTCCTCATGTCGCTTGGCGGCCTGATGGGATGCGCGCTTCTCATCGCGGGCCTTGCCTGGGCTTCCGTATCGACCGGCACACAGGTTCGGTCTTCCGGTGAGACGGGCAAACGGGTGCCCGTCGCACGCTGCGGGGCCCTTCCCGTCGACTTCCTGGAAAACCGGGGTCAATGGCCGGCCGCCATCAAGTTCGGGGTTCAACACGGTCGCGTGGCGGCAACGTTCGAGCCTAAGGTGATCACGCTGCGCTCCCCCGGCGATCAACGCGGTTCTGTCCGGTTGGCGTTTGAAAGCGCGGCGCCGGAAGCGACGGTTGTCGGCGAAGGCAAGCTCCCTCATCACTACAACTTCTTTCATGGGAACGATCCCGCGCGATGGCGGACCGACGTCGCCGCATTCGGCAGCGTTCGATACCGCGGGCTTTACAAAGGTGTTGAAGTGCTCGTTCGCGAGGAGTCCGGTCGCCTCGCCTATGATCTGATGCTGGCGCCCGAAGCCGATCTTCAGGCAGTGGTCATCCGAAGCGAAGGCACGAAGACGCTGGAGGTGGCGGCCGACGGTGCGCTGGTGATGGAAACCGCCAGCGGCAAGCTGAGGCAGACGCCGCCGAACACCTGGGAGGTGCTGCCGGACGGAACCAGGCGCGCCGTCGAATGTCGGTTCCGGAAGATCGACGACCAGCATTACGGTTTCGCTGCGCCGCAGCGCGATCGCCGTCTGCCGCTAGTCATCGACCCGGGTCTCGAGTGGGGCACCTATCTGGGTGGGTCGAACGCGGAGATCCTGGAAGCCGTCACACTCGCCCGGGACGGCAGCGGGGACATCTTCGTCGGCGGCTACATGAATTCCCCGGACTTCCCGGGCTTCAGCGATCCGAACTTCACCCCCTTCCAGAACAAGGTGTTCGTCGCCCGGCTCAGCGGAGACGGATCGAGTCTGCGCTGGGCCACGTCGCTCGGAGGCTGGTCCTCGCAGCTCATCTATCGCGGTCTGGCGGCAGCGCCCGACGGCGGAGCGGCGCTGGTGGGGGAAAATACCTCGCCGGACTTCCCCACGACACCGGGCGCCTTCGATCGCACGGCAACCTTCAAGGACGCGTTCGTCGTGCGCCTCAGCGCCTCCGGCGCTTTGGTCTATTCCAGCCTGCTGGGCGGCTCTTCCGACGATACGGCTTACGCGGTGGGCTTCGATCCAACCGGCGCCGTCGTCGTGGGCGGCAACACAGCCTCGTCGGACTTTCCCACCACGCCGGGCGCATTCGATAGGACCTACAACGCGCCCAACGCCCCCGCCGACGGTGGCGCGCACGGCGACATTTTCATCACCCGCTTCAGCCTCGATGGCAGCGCGGTGACCTATTCCACCTTCCTTGGCGGGCCTTCGGCCGACGTGCTCGAGGACATGGTCGTGGACTCTCAGGGGTTTGTGACGCTCGTGGGCTGGGTGACGGGGAACAACGTCCAGACCTTCGTCACGACCGCCGATGCGTTCGACCGCACCTGGAACGGCTCTCAGGACGCGATTCTCGCGCGCCTGAAACTGGATGGCGCCGGTCCGGCCGACCTGAAATACGCCACCCTGATCGGTGGGGCGAACCAGGATAACTTTTTCAGCGTCAAGGTGGATCCTACGGATCCCACGCTGGTCACCGCAGGAGGCATGTCGTGGTCGGACAACTTCCCGGTCACGCCGGGAGTGTTCAAGACCACCAATCCAAGATTCTCCGATCTGTTCGAGTCGCAGTCGGCCATCGTCACACGCTTCCGTCTGCCGGCCGGCGGTCCCAACGCGCTCGTCTGGTCCACCTACCTCGGCCCTCCCGGTCCGGCCGCGAACATTCGCGCGACCGACGTGGCCGTGAGCGCCAGCGGCCAGCCCATCGTGGTGGGACTGATGGGCGACGGGGACTACCCGACGACGCAAGGTGCGTTCGACCGTACGCCGGAAGGGATTCTCAATCGAGGAGGCGATTTCATCGCGCGGCTGAGCGCGGACGCCTCGCAGCTGATCTACTCCTCCTTTTTTGGAGGGACGGGCGGGGATCAGGACAATTTCCTCATCGCTCCGCGAGCCGCCTACGTCGGAGGCAACACCGTGGTCGTCGCCGGGACGACGACCTCGGCGGACTTCCCGGTCACGTCGGGCGCCTTCGACACAACCCTTTCCCCCCTGGATGGCGCGGGCAGCGACGGCTTCGTGATGCGCTTCACCACGGACCCGAACGGCAGCGGCGACGTGACCGTCGGAACTCCCACGCCGCTCACGCCGTCGAACGGCGTCACGTTTCCTTCCGGAACGCTGATGGTGCGCTTGCAATGGAGCGCCGTGTCCGACGCCTCCGGCATCGACGGATACGAGTTCCAGACAAGCGGCGCATCGACGTTCGCGAATCCCACTCCCGGCGTTTCCCACATTCCGGAAATCATCCTGCCTCCGACGGGCACAGGAGAGCAGGGCATTGGCCTGGGGACGTGGTACTGGCGCGTGCGGGCGTACGACCGCGCGGGCAACATCGGCGCGTGGTCCAGCACGAGTTCATTTACGCTGGACGCTCCCGCAGCCCCGCCGAGCGTGACCTTTGCGGGCAGCTATCCGGCCACGGTCGTAGGCGGCGGCTCCGCGGTCGGCGCCGTCTACCTGGATCGGCCCGCGCCGCCGGGCGGACTCACCGTCGTGCCGGTATTGCGGTACAACCGGAATCGCGGATACCTGGCCCCGAACCTTCCGATCCCGGTTGCGGTCCCTGCGAGCATCACCGTTCCGGGCGGAGCGGTCAGCGCCGAATTCCCGATCACCACCTCGGCCGTGCCAAGCACCGTGGCCGTGGACATCATTACCACGGCCAATGGAGTCGGCCCCGACACGATCCTGACCGTCACTCCGCCGGGTGCTGTCGCCACGACGAAGCTCGTCATCAGCCCGGCGACCGTCAGCGGCGGCCATCCATCCACCGGCACGATCACCATCGAGCGGCCTGCTCCTCCCGGGGGCCTCGTCGTGAGCCTGCGGACCAGCCATCCCCAGGCGGCGCAGGTCCCAGCCAGTGTGACGGTTCCCGCGGGGAGCCAGAGCGCCACGTTCCCCATCACCACCTTCGCGGTCCCGTTCGAGATTGACAGCTACGTGGACGCCTACAGCGGCTCCTCTCTGACACGCCAATACATCTTCGTCAAGCCGGGCGGCGGCCCGACGCTGACTTCGTTCACGCTCAGTCCGTCGTCCGTCAGCGGCGGCACGCTCGTAACCGGGACCATCACGTTCAACGGCGTGGTGCCATTCTCCACCTGGCCGGCGTTCGACGACGCGCGGGTGAGCATCTCCTGCAGCGACCCGAATCTGGTGGGGCTCTCCCCATTCGTCACCGTGCTCTCCGGCACGAGCAGCGCGACATTCCAGTTCACGCCGCGCTCCGTCCCCACGAACACGACCGCCAACCTGATCGCCGCGTACGACAGTGTCACCCTCAGCGCGCCGCTGACCGTGAGCGCCGGGCCGGCCGTGACGATTTCCAGCGTCACTCTGAATGTGACGGCGGTCACCGGCGGTCAGGGCGGCGTCGGCTTCGTGAACCTCGGCGCGCCCGCCCCCCAGGGCGGAATCGCCGTCACCGTGTCCGCCAGCGACCCGGTCGTCTATTTCAACGCCGGCGCCACAGTCTTCATTTCCGAAGGGTCGACCAATGGAATGCTTTCGTTCCTGACCCAGCCGACCAGCAGCAACTCAGTGGTCAGCATCACCGCCCGATATGGCGCGTCGAACAAGAGTGCTTCGCTGACAGTCAACGCCTCGACCCCGGCCTCGAATCTATGGGTCACGGGCGTGACCGTCAGCCCGAGCAGCGTCCAGGGCGGCGGCACCGCGACCGGCACCGCCACGATCAACGCGCCTGCGGCCTCGGGCGGCGCGGTGGTTCAGCTCTCCACCGATCTCGGAGTGGCCTCGGTGCCCGCGAGCGTGACGATTCCCGCGGGGGCGACCAGCGCGAACTTCACCATCACCACCGCCTCCGTCTCCTCCAACACGCAGGAGAAGATCTGGGGCCTGCTGAACATCTCGCAAGCCGCGGTGCTTACCATTACTCCGCCACCCGCGCCGCCGCCGACCGTGAGCGGTGTTTCCCTGAGCCCTTCCACGGTTGTCGGAGGGAGCACGTCCACAGGAACCGTGACACTCAGCGGTGCCGCGCCTTCGGGCGGGGCGGTTGTCACTCTGTCCAGCGCGAACACGTCGGTCGCCATGGTTCCGGCCAACGTGACCGTGGCGGGGGGCGCGAGCAACGCCAGCTTCACCATCAATACATCGACCGTGACTTCGAACACCAGCGTGGTCATCTCGGGGTCTTACAACGGCACAACCAAGAGCGCCACGCTCACCGTCAACAAGCCACCGACGCCGGCGGCGCCATCCCTGCTGAGTCCCGCCAATAATTCCACGCCGGCGCAACCGGTCACCTTCGACTGGAGCGACGTGAGCGGGGCCGTTTCGTACACGATTCAAATCGACGACTCCAGCAGCATCAGCTCGCCGTTCGTCGCCACCCAGTCTGTCACCGTTTCGCAGACGACCATCGGGGGATTGCCGAACAGGCAGTTGTGGTGGCGCGTGCGCGGTGTCAACTCCATCGGCGTCGCCGGTTCCTGGTCTTCGACGCGCACCTTCACGCCTCAGGCGGCTCCCGCCGCGCCGGTCCTGTCCTCCCTTGCACTCAATCCAACGAGTGTCGTCGGGGGCAACACCTCGCAAGGGACCGTCAGCCTCAGCAGCGCCGCGCCCAGTGGGGGCGCGGTCGTCTCGTTGACCAGCGACAACACCGCAATCGCCACCGTGCCGTCGAGCATCACGGTCCCAGCCGGGTCCACAAGCGTCAGCTTCACCGTCGCGACCTTGGCGGTGGCAGCGAATACCTCGGTGAACATCTCCGGCGCTTACAGCGGTGTGACGAAGTCTGCGGCCCTTACGGTGACTCCCCCGCCTCCGCCCGCCAGCCTTTCATCGCTGGCTCTCAGTCCGGCGACGGTCGTCGGCGGCAACAGCTCTCAGGGGACCGTGATGTTGACCTCAGCGGCTCCATCGGGCGGCGCCGTGATCTCCCTCTCGAGTGCGAACACAGCCGTGGTCACTGTTCCGCCCAGCCTCACCGTGGCTGCTGGGGCGACGAGCGCGAGCTTCACCGCCACGACGGTGTCCGTTACCGGAACCACCACTGTGGTCATTTCCGCCAGCTACGGCGGCGTGAGCAAGACAGCCACGCTCACCGTCACTCCACCGGCGCCGTCAGCCAGCCTTTCTTCGCTCACTTTGAATCCAGGCACCGTGAAGGGCGGCGATGACTCCATCGGCACAGTGACGCTCGGCTCGCCCGCTCCGAGTGGCGGTACGGTCGTCACTCTCTCCAGCAGCAATACTTCCCTGGCCACCGTACCGTCCAGCGTGACCGTCCCGGCCGGCTCGACCAGCGGGACCTTCACGGTGAAGACCGAACGAGTGGACTCGAGCCAGAGCGTAACCATATCCGGCAGCCTCAGTGGTGTGACCAAGTCGGCGATTCTGACTTTGACGGGCGGCCGTTAAGCCACGTCACGCGAGCGGAGCAGGTTACAGAGGCAGGATAAAACATCGGCGTTCGTTCAATGGATGCGAATCGGGGGTTGGTGCTTGCGATGGAGGAAACAATGAGGGAAAGAAGCGCCTGTAACAGCCTGGTCCACCGGACGAGGAATCGGGTGGGCATACTGGGGAACGTGGTGGTCCTCTTGAGCTTGACGATCCTCCCGGTGGGATCGGTCCATGCGTTGTCCCTGCTGTCGCAGGCAACGTGGGGAGGAGCCGACAGCGAGGTCGCCGAGGGGGTCGCCACAGCCTCCGATGGCAGCGCCTACCTGGGTGGCAGAACACGCAGCTTCATGGTGCACCACGGTAGCATCTTCCTCGTCAAGTTCGCGTCCGACGGCACGACACTCGACTGGCAGAGAGTGTGGGAAGGACCGAGCACCTTCATCGACGACGTGGCAACGGACATCACGGCCGGTCCCGACGGGTCGGTGTACGTCACGGGATCCACCTTGGGCGTCGGAGGCGATGCGATCCTCCTGAAATTCGACCCGGACGGGACATTGGTCTGGCAAAGGAGCTGGGGAGGAAGCGCGTTCGAAGAGGGTGAAGCGGTGGCCGTCGCCGCCGACGGGTCCGTCTACGTGGTCGGCGGGACGTCCAGCTTCGGATCAGGATCGTCGAACTTGTTCGTACTCAAGTTTGCCGCCGACGGCACGCTGGTCTGGCAAAAGATCCGCGCCGACGTATCCGGGGATGCCGTCGCCGTGGGCCCGGACGGCAGCCTCTACGTCGCCGGGTCGGCCCTGAGGCCGGGCACGGTCTCGGACTTCGACCTGGTGGTCTTGAAGCTTGCCCCGGATGGAAGTCTCGTCTGGCAGAGGGAGTACGCGGCCGGAAATGTGGTGGATGCGCGCGGGGGCATGAAGGTCGCGATCGACGGATCGGTCTACGTCGTCGGCGGCTTCCAGGCGCCAAAGATGGGTCTCTTTGATCTCGACGCGCTCATCGTGAAGCTCGCCCCGGACGGCGGACTCGTCTGGGACAGGTCGTGGGGAGGCCGGAGCGGCGACGACGCGGAAGGGGTCGCCTTGGCCGCTGACGGCACGGTCTTCATCGGAGGGATCACCAACAGCTTCGGCTCCGGCAATGATGACGCCTTCGTCCTGGAGCTTCTCCCCTCGGGGAAGGTGACCGACGCGATCACCTGGGGAGGGACGGGACTGGACAACGGAATGGGGATCGGCCTGGCCGGCGATGGCTCCCTGCGGCTCGCCGTCACGGTCGAGCCGCCGCCTTACTTTTTTCTCAAGGCGCCGATGAAGATCGTGAAGCCGAGGGGAACCCTCACGACGCCTGCGGGGTCCCTGCTCGACGGCGGCGGGACTGTTTCGGACCCCGGCGGGGTCGTCAGCGTCCCGAACGGATCCCTCACCTTCGCGGGGAGCTTCGATGCCGCTCTCGTGAGGATTGCGCCGTAACCCCGGGGCGCAATCAGCCCGGGCGGGTCGCTCAGGCGGACGCGGCGGCCGTGTTCAGTTGAGGCTGGTGGTTCCTGAGATTCGGCGCCGGCCGGGCGAGGATGCTCGCTGAGATGCCACGGGCGTACCGGAGGCGCAGGGGAGCGACGCGGATCCCATCGGCCCTCTACGGGCGGTTCACTCGATTCCTGGCGGTGTCCATCCAGGTTGCTCCTCGCGAGCGTCGAGAATGGTGCACCCGCGTGGTCGCCTGATCGATCGAGAATGAAGGAGGGTTCCATGAACCACAGAAGTATGCGAAACCTGAGCGTCGCGGCGCTCTCCATCTTGCTGCTCGGAGCGGTGTCCGGACCGGTGCTCGCACTCGACCTCGTGTTTGAACGGACCTGGGGCGGACCCAGCCTCGCGGGCCCGACGGAGGAGGCCGAGGGAGTGGCCGTCGCCCCGGACGGAAGCATCTACGTCACTGGCCAGACTTCGAGCTTCGGCACCGGGGCGGACGACGGGGATTCAGACATTTTCCTGATCAAATACGCCCCCGACGGCACGATTGCGTGGCAGAGGACGTACGGTGTCGACCGGCCGGATCCGCTCCAGCCGGCGAACGATTTCGGCATGGACGTAGAGGTGGCGCCCGACGGTAGTGTTTGGGTTACGGGCGAGCTTGCGGCCAGGGTTCTGCTGGTGCAATTCGACGCAAGCGGAAACCTGCTCTCGGAACGGACTTTCGACGGGGCTGACAGTCCGAGAGCGATGGACATCGCGCCCGACGGCAGCATCTATGTGACGGGATTCGAGTTCCCCGGGGCAGGCCAGGGCGACGCGTTCCTGATGAAGTGCGCTCCGGATGGTACGCTTGTCTGGCTGAAGACCTGGGGCGCGGTCAACGGCTTCGACATCGGTTTTGACGTGGCCGCCGCATCGGACGGGAGCGTTTACATTGCCGGCGACAGCAACGGCTTCTTTGGCAATGGCGCGTTCCTGCTGAAGGTCGACGCGGGCGGGAATGTGATTTGGGAACGGACCTGGCGGGCCGGCACGATTCAGGACTTCAGTTCCGGCCAAGGAGTGGCGATCGGTCCCGACGGAAACATCTACCTGACCGGGAGCGCACTGATCTCGGGCGTCGGACAGAACGCTTTCCTTGTGAAGTTTGCTCCGGATGGCAGCGTCCTTTGGGAAAGAGTCTGGTTGGAAAGAGATAGCACCGGCGCGACTGGCATCGCCGTCGCCCCCGGCGGCAGGATCTACATCACGGGCGGCACGAGTTTTGGAATCGAGGAAGCAGACGCCTTTGTCGTGGAGTTTCTCCCCGACGGCCAGGTGCGGCGAGCGGCCACGTGGGGCGGCGCCGGCGCTCAATTCGCGCAAGACCTGGCCCTGGCCCCCGACGGCAGCCTGTACGTCGCGGGGGGCACCACCGGCCCGCCGCCCTACAAGTTCCGCCAGGCCTCCAAGAAGCAGGGGACGCCCGTCTCGTTCCTCGGCACTCCAACCGGCACGGTCACGACGCCGCCGGGAACGGCAACCGATCCGAACGGAATCGTGCTCGTTCCGAACGGGAGTCAAACGTACGCCGGCGGCACCGATGCGGTTCTGCTGAAGATCGTTCCATAAAGGTCCCGCTGCCCTACCGTTGGGTCGTCCGGCCAACGACGGTGTAGTGGTCCACGTGCGCCGTGAAGAAAGGCGCGTTGTTCCAGCGGGTGAGAGTCCTGCCCCGGGTCGTCCCGGTCGGGTAGCTGTCCCAGCGGTCGTGGAGGCTACTTTCGAACCCGAGGAAAGTTCGAACTTCCGATCATCTGATCCCCCAGACGCACCGTAGTTCGAACCTGGAGTTAGTTCGAACTACTGATCCACTTGGGGAGCCAGACCTCATACTTCTCGGAATGGCGGAGGCCTCGTGATTAAGGCAGTTCGTCGGGAACGACCGACATTTGTCAACCGGACGCCCGGGGCCGCCGCGGGAGCGGCGACCCCGGGATCGATCACGAGCGCGTGACGGGTCCAGTCGATGTTCGATTACATCCAGTGCGGTCGCTTGCCGGTGTCTTTCTTCGGCGGCGGTGGCTCCACGAGCGTCGTCCCCGCCGTGTTCGCAGTCGTCACGTTTCCAGTGAACGTCGGCTGGAAGCGCGCGTGGGTGACCGCCTCGAACCCGGAGGCCAGTCTGATGAGTGTCGGCTCGCTGAACGCCGTGCCGAGAAAACTGATGCCCATCGGCATGCCCAGCACGTTCGCCGCCGGCACGTTGACGATCGGGTAGCCCGGCCCGCCGGCCAGGCCCGAGCTGGCGAAGAGGAAGTGGTCGGAGAGGATCAGATCGGTGGTCCATCCCGGACTGTCGGTCGGCGCCACGATCGCATCGAGGTCGAACTGACTGAGCGCGGCGTCGATACCGTTCACCCCCGCGTTGTGGTCGATCGCAAGCGCCTGGTTGTAGGTCAGCCCGCCGAAGATCGGCTGCGGGTTGTTGCCCGCATTTGTGCCGCTGGTGTCCATCGCCTCTGAGAATTGAAAGATCTCCTGAAAGAAGTACGGCATCTCGATGGCCGCGTTGGCGCTGTTGAAGGCGATAGCATCGGCAAGCTTCTTGTTCGCCATCGGCACGCCCACCCGCGTGGCGAAGTACTTCTGTAAATCGAGCTTGAAGTCGAAGAGCAGCACCAGGAACTCGCCGTCGGCCGACGCGAAGGTGAAGCCGGAACCGTCAAGGTCCACCACTGTCGCTCCCGCAGCCGCGATGGCAGCCACCGCCGTTTCGAACGCCGCCACGACCTGCGGCGGCGCGAAGTCGATGCCCTGCCGCGTCACCCCGACGCGCGCGCCGCGCAGCCCAGCCGGATCCAGGAATGCGGTGTAGTCGGCCGGGAGTGCGGGGCGGGTGCGGCCCGTGCCCTGCCACCCGAGCGGTACGCCCGCGGTCGCCGGATCGCTCGGGTCGGGCGTGCGGCTGACGATGCTGTTCAGGACCGCGGCCGCATCGGCGACCGTGCGCGCATGTGGTCCGACGGTGTCCTGCGTGTG
>WNGH01005010.1_pt1 | contig 12619 bp, 9 predicted proteins | sample 5400631 | NCBI WGS metagenome assembly WNGH01 (sample SAMN13153373, study PRJNA577476) | soil metagenome | isolation source: 115 cm soil or saprolite under Garry oak tree replicate 1 | place: USA:California | collected 2016-06-15
CGACGATCTTGATTCCGACCGCCACGACGAGGGTCACCAGGAACAGGTAGACGAAGTTGACCAAGGCCACATTAATCCCCGTCGACCGGGCGAGCTCCTCGGACAGGATACCCAGGACGACTCGCCGATACACGAGCCGTGCGACGACGACGATTGGAGCGGAAATCCCGACCGCGAGGAGGGCGTCCACCAGCGAGACCGTCGTGATGTCGCCGAAGAGCGCCTCCAGGAGGTCGACCTCGGGGGTCAAGAGAATCCCCACGGCGAGAGCGGTGACGAACAAGACGCCGATGATCGACTCGGGGAATAGCCTCGTCGTCTTCTCGATGTACCAGGTCAGCACCGCGGCGGAAAACAGGAACGCGAACGCTCCGAAGAACGGATTGAAGTTGAACAGAATTCCGAGGGCGAGGCCTGGCAACGCGACGTGGGAGAGCGCGTCGCCCACGAGGGCCATCCGCTTCAAGACCATGAGAGAGCCGACATAGCCCGCGGCGAAACCGACGGAGATCCCCGCGACGAGGCTATACGCGGCCGCGTCGGTCATCGGAATCCCCGGGACCCGAAGTCGTGCTTATGCTCCGCGAGACCCGACCCGCTCCCGAAGATCTCCATCAAGAGACCCGGCTCCGAGAGACGACTGGGGGCCCCAAAGAATCGGACCGTGCGGTTCAGAGCCAACACCGCGTCGGAATACTGAGAGGCGATGTGTATGTCGTGCGTGATCAGGAGGACCGTAATGTTGCTCTCCTTCTCCAGCCGGTTGAGCGCCTCGTAGAGCATGTCCTCGCTTCCGATGTCGACGGTGGCGGTCGGCTCGTCGAAGAGGAGGACGTTCGGCCGATCGAGGACGGCCCACGCGATCAAGACGCGCTGCATCTCTCCGCCCGACAGGATGTCGAGCCGCTTCTGCAAGACTCCTCCTTCAAGGCCGACCGCGGCGAGCGACTCCTCGAAGCCGGCCTCGCTTTTGAAACCAAGGAAGTCGCGGACGGTGATCGGTACATCCGTCACGGCGAAATGCTGCGGGACGTAGCCGACCCGGACCGGGCCGGACCACTCGACCGTCCCCGTGTGCGGCACGAGGCCGAGGAGGACCCGGAAGAGCGTCGTCTTCCCCGCGCCGTTTGGGCCGACGATCGCGAGCGTGGTCCCTCTCCGCACATGGAAGCTGACACTCTCCAAGATGGGGACCTTGTCCAACCGGACCCCGAGGTTCGTGACCCGCAGGACGTCTCCGGAGGCGCCGGCGTCGCGGGGCGCATTTTGAGCAGGCGGCGGCGCGGCGACCATGCTGCAGCGCCATTCGATGAGGTTATTTAAGAATTTGTGCGTTCTTAATAACGCTCAAGTACGCGTTGCGCAATCGTTAGTAGCATGCCAATCGTCAGCGTGAGCATGGACGAGTCGATTCTCCGCGATCTCGACGACATCGCTCAGCGGCGCCGCTACCGCAGCCGAAGCGAAGCGGTCCGCGAGGCGCTCCGTGAGTTCATCGATGTCACGGAGTGGGGCCGGGAAGGCGGAGAAGCGTCTGTCATCCTCGCGGTCATCTACGAGAAGGGGAATCCACGCGCGGACCTCGCGATGCTCCAGCATCGGTTCGATGAAATTCGCACGATGCTCCATACCCACGTCGATGAAGCGGATTGCCTGCAGATTTTCGTCGCCGAAGGATCGACGACGAGGCTGAAGGAGTTCATCGGGCAAATCCGCCGAATCAAGGGAATAAAAGTGATTAAGTTCATCCAGACTGCAGCCCGCCGTTGAGCATCGTTCCGATCCGACGCAATGCGAGCGCGGACCTTGGCGAAGGGGTGTTTGCGGATGCGCCCCCACGCACCGTAGGATGTTCGCGCCCAGATCACTCGACCGTGACGCTCTTCGCGAGGTTCCTCGGCTTGTCGATCGGGCAGCCGCGCATCCGGGCCGCCTCATAGGCGAAGAGCTGTAGCGCCACACTCACGGCGACCGGGGAGAAGATCCACGGCATCTCCGGGATCCAGATGACATCGTCGACGGAGCGAGGCAGCTCCTTGTCCCCTTCCGTGCCGATCGCGAGGACGGGCGAGCCGCGCGCGCTCACCTCGCCGACGTTGGACCGCATCTTCTCATACGTCGGGCCTTTGACGGAGATGGCGACTACAGGAGTCGCGGGGGAGAGCAGGGCGAGAGGCCCGTGCTTGAGTTCACCCGCCGCGTATGCCTCCGCATGAATGTACGAGATTTCCTTGAGCTTCAGAGCACCCTCGAGGGCGACGGGATAGTTGACGTGGCGGCCGATGAAGAAGACATCCCGGGCGTTCCCGTACTTCGAGGCGAGCGCGCGAATCTCGTCGGCCTTGTTCAACACGTATTGCACGCTCCGAGGCAGCGAGCGGAGCTGATCCTTCAGCGAATCCAGCTCATCGTAGCCGAGGGCGCCGCGGTCCTGCCCGATCTTCAGCGCGATGAGGTACAGGACAACGAGCTGCGCGTAGAACGTTTTCGTGCCGGCGACGCTGATCTCGATGCCCGCGCGGGTATAGAGCGTGAGGTCGGTCTCCCGGGTGAGGCTCGAGCCGAGGACGTTCGTGATCCCGAGGGTCTTGCATCCCCGCCGACGCGCCTCCCGAGCCGCCCCGAGGGTGTCGGCCGTCTCGCCGCTCTGCGAGATCAGGATGACGAGCGGCCGCTCGGACGGGCCTTGGCTGTAGCGGTACTCCGATGCCAGCTCCGCGGACGCGGGGATGCGCGCGATCTCCTCCAGGATGTACTTGCCTACCAGGGCGGCATGATAGGAGGTGCCGCAGGCGACGAGCTTCACGCTCGTCACGCCTTCGGAAAGGAACCCGTTCACCTCGAGGTTCGCGAGGCGGCCCAGGAGCGTCTCCTGGATGGCCTTCGGGCCCTCGTAGATCTCCTTGAGCATGAAATGCTCGAAGCCGCCTTTCTCCGCGTCCTCGAGAGACCAGGTGATGCGCTGCGGCTCCCGTTTCACCGCGCGGCCTTCGAGATCCTTGAGCTCCACGCCTTTCGGCGTGATCACGACCATCTCCTTGTCCATCACGTAGAGCACGCGGTCCGTATACCGGAGGAGTGCGGGCACGTCCGACGCGAGGAAATTCTCGTCCGGCCCGAGGCCGACGACGAGCGGGCTCTCGTTCCGGGCCCCGACGACCTTGCCCGGCTCGTCCGCGTGGACCGCGAGGATCGCGTATGACCCGCGGACATCGTGCAGCGCCTTGCGGACCGCCACCTCGAGGTCCCCGTCGTAATAGGACTCGATGAGATGGACCAGGCTCTCCGTGTCCGTCTGCGACACGAACGTGTGGCCGCGCGCCTCGAGCTTCTCGCGGAGGCTCGCGAAGTTCTCGATGATCCCGTTGTGCGCGAGGGCGATCTTGCCGTGGCAGTCGACGTGCGGATGCGCATTCACTTTCGACGGCGGCCCGTGGGTCGCCCACCGGGTGTGCGCGAAGCCCGTCGTCCCTTTGAGGGCCGGCAGCTGCGCCTCGAGGTTCGCGATGAACCCCTTGTCCTTCACGACCTGGAGGGCGCTCCCGACGATGGCGACGCCCGCGCTGTCGTAGCCCCGGTACTCGAGGCGCTTCAGGCCGTCGAGCAAGATCGGCAAGGCGTTGCGGCGGCCCGCGTACCCGACGATCCCGCACATCTACAGGACCACCGCGCCCGAGGGGATCGTCCCGCGCAGCTTCGCGCCGGACTCCACCCGCGCCCGTTCGTTCACGACCGTGCCGGGTGCGACGCTCACCCCGTTCCCGATCTCGACGTCCTCGCCGAGGAGCGCGCCGATCTGCGGGACCGCGTGCCACGTTCCCTCGATGTTCACGTCGCCCGGGCCGGATGCGGCGAGGAGGCCCGCGCGCGCGATGACGCCGGAGCCGACGACCGCGTCTTGCACGACGCTCGACGGTCCCAGGATGACGTCGTCCATGAGGATCGAATTGGCAACGGTCGTCAGGGCGCCGATGCGGACGTTCTTCCCGAGGCTCGTCGAGGGCAGGAGGACCGCATTCGGACCGATCTCGCAGCCGGAGCCGATCGAGAGCGGACCTTGCAGGTACGCGCCCGACCGGATCACGCATCCGTCGCCGATCGACACGCGGCCTCGGATCGTGACGGAGGGTTCGATTGTCCCGGCGCGGACTTCGTGCCCTCCCTTCAGCGCGACGGCGTTGAGGCGCAGCAGATCCCACGGATACAGCGCGTCGACCCAGGTGCCCTCCGTCTTGAGCGCCGCGACCGCCGTCCGCTTGGCGAGGGCCGAGACGGCCCTCGGTAGGTCGTGCTTGCCTTCCTTCGCGAGCGCCTCGATTTCGTCAAAGATCCGCGCGTCGAGGGCGTACGCCCCGGTGTTGATCAGGTTCGAGATGATCTCCGTCGGTTTCTCCGTGATTGCGAGGAGGTTCTTTCCCTGGATCGTGACGACGCCGTAGCTCTGGGGCCGCTCGCTCTCCGTCATCAGCACGGCGGGCTTCTTGCCGACCTCGAGGAGGTCCGAGACGAACCGCCCGTCGACCATGTTGCTTCCGTTCAGGACGACGAACGGCTCGTCGAGTTGGGCCCTCGCCTCCCAGATGGCGTGGGCCGTCCCGAGTTGTTTCGTCTGCGTAACGTAGGTGATGTGCGCGCCGAACGCCTTGCCGTCTTGGAAGTACGCCTGGATGCGCTCCCGCCGATACCCCACGACGAAGAGCAAGTCCTGGACCCCGTTCTCCACGAGCGCCTGGACGACGTACTCGAGGAGCGGACGATTCCCGACGGGGATCATGACCTTCGGCAACGACGCCGTGAAGGGCCCCATTCGGGCGCCTTCCCCCGCCGCGAGGATGACTGCTTTCATCGGCCGACCACCGCTCCGCGCTCCGGAAGGCCGCCGGATTCACCCCGCCGGCGGCATATGCCTTGCGGGACCAGTCCACCCGCTGAGAATGCTTCTCGTTCGTGGCCTTCGCCGGGGTCCGACGGATTCTCCATGTCCACTCCGGACGTTGTGCCAGTACTAAAAGGAATACTACAACATTACGAGAACCAGTAACAAAGAATTAATAGCATTCGTCCCTTTGCACGTCGCATGGTGCGTCGCTGGCTCGTCGAGGACACCCCGCAAGGGGCGGTCGGCCGCGAAGTCGAGATCCTCGAGAAGCCCGACCGGGTCGCGCCCCTCTCCTCGCCGTTGGCGTGGCGGATCCTCCAAGAGCTCGCCCGAGCCCCCGACTATCCGAACGCCTTAGCAGCCCGTCTGCACCTCCACGAGCAGAAGGTCTACTACCATGTGCGGCGGCTCGAACGCGCGGGCCTCCTCGAGGTCCTCCGTGAGGAGTCGAAGCGGGGCGCGTCGGCCCGCGTCCTCGCGCCGACGGCGGAGGCGTTCGCGATCGTCCTTAAGGGTCGTGGCAAACCGGTCGCCTCGCCCCTGCTGCCGCACGCGGGGATCGTCGCGCGCTTCCTCGAGGAGTTCTCGAGCGAGGGGACGTTCAACGGCTCGATCGTCGTCGGCTCGCCGTACACGCACGGACCCTTCAGCACGACGTCTCGCGATTCTCCGTACGCCGTCGAACTCGGCTTCTTCCTCGGGAGGCTCTTCGCCCCGCCGAAACGCCCGCTGGTCCGGCTCGACACGGAGCTGAAGGCCGCCGGTCCGGTGCGGGACCACCTGATCCTGGTCGGCGGTCCGGTCGCGAACATCATCACGATGGACCTGAACCCGCACCTCGCGGTGAATTTCGACTGGAAGCAGGTGTGGCGCATGGAGTCGTCTCGCACGAAGCGGCAGTACGCGGACGAGCAGGTCGGGCTGATCGCGAAAGTCCGCAGTCCGTGGAACCCCTCGCGGTGCGTCGTCCTGCTCGGCGGCCTCCACGCGGTCGGCACGATGGCGGCGATCCTCGGCGTCACCCAGTCCGCAGACGACGTCCTCGACGGCTACAAGCCCGGAGAAGATTTCTACCGGGTCGTCGCCGGCCAGGACCGCGACGCCGACGGGCGGATCGACGCCGTGTCGATCCTCGAGTGATCAGCCCAGGGCGACGCTCTCGTACGGGATCTTGTCCTCGAGCCGCGCGTTCGCGGCCTCGATCGCCTGGATGGCCTCCATCGCCCGCTCCTCCGGGAGCAGTAGGAGAACGTCGACGCCCCGCTCGGCCGCCTCGACCGTCGCGGGGACGGCCCCGAACTCGATTCGGGGGCGCAGGCCGAGCTCCCTCGCCGCCACGAGGCCGGCCGGATCCAAGGCGGCGACGACGAACCCTCGCGTCTCCCGCAGGAGTCGCTTCGATGCGGGCAACGTCTTCCCGCGGCTCCCGGGTGGCACCCGTGCCACGACGATCCGGCCGGGTCGGAGCGCGACGATCCCTTCGAGGTTGCGGACCGCGAGCAGTTCGCCCTTCGCCGCATCGTGGGCCGCGATCCCCGTCGACGGCGACGTCCTCCCGGCGTAGGCCACGAGCAGGCCGTTCTCCATGAACAGCCCGAGGCGGTCACCGCGGCGGACCGCGCCCCCGGCGAGGGCTTCCGTCGTCTCGACGACGGCCATCGCCCGTCCGGCGCGCTCGACGAAGGCGCGAAGCTCGACGAAGCGGTCGTGGAGATGGTCCACGCCTCTCTTCGTCGCGCGGTACTCGCCGTTGACGAGCGTCAGGAGCCCGTCCTTCTGGAGCCCGTGCGCGTATTCCGACGCCCCCTGGACGGTCATGTCGAGTCGCTCCGCGATCGTCCGGAGGCGCGTGTGGCGGTTCGTCGTGACTTCGTAGAGGAACAGTAGTCGCGTGGTCGCGCGCAGGTCCCGCAGCAGCGCCATCGGGAAACGCATCTCTGCATGCCCGGAAAAGGCCGCGCCAACATTCTTAAATACTCAAGTTCATCGGACAAACATCAAGCGCGGTTGAGGAGGAGAATCAGGTGCGGTTGACGATGCCGATGGCGGTGGGCCTCGCTTCGGCCCTCCTCGCGGTCGCGGTCCTGCCCCAGGTCCCCGTGTCAGGGGCATCGATCCGGATTCTCTTCGACTTCGGGGACGGCGCCTACCTCTGGGCGAGCGAGACGATCCCCGATCCGTCCGCAATCAACGCGACGTGGCTCGCGGTCCAGCGGGCGGCGGCTGCGAACGGCGTCTTGATCGAGTCCACGTGGTACGCTTGCTGCGGCGTCGCCATCGCGGACATCGGCGACCGCCATTCCCCCGCGGGGTTCATCGGCTTGTACGAATGGAATGCGTCCGCCCGCTCCTGGGAGTTCACGTCCTCAGGGATCTCGGGGCTCGTCGTGCGGGACGGCACGAGCATCGCGTTGTACAACGCCGGATACGATTCCGTGACCTTCGCGGGCCGCACGCCGGTGCCGAACCCGGACCATCCGACCCCGGCCGTCGAGTTCCGATCGGATCTCGGAAACAGCGGGATCTCGACATCGACCGCCCCGAACGCCGTCCGACTGGCGTGGGACCGCGATACGGGCGTCCGCGAGATTGACGCGACGCCGGCCGTGGCGTACGGAACGGTGTTCGTCAACACGCGTGATCGGATCCTGGCGCTGGATGAATTCAGCGGCGCCACGATCTGGAACCGATCCGCGGCCCGGGGCTTCTCCTCTCCCGCGATCTTCGATGATTCCGTGATCGTCGGCACATCGGACGGGACGGTCGTGCGCCTCAACGCGTCGGACGGAGGCCTCCGGTGGGAGACTCGCCTTCTCACGGACACCTTGTTCAGCGGCATCACGTCCTCGCCGAAGGTCGCGTTCGACCGGGTCCTGATCGGGACGTTCAACGAGTCGGGAGGACCCGGCGAGTTCGTGTCGCTCTGGGCGAGCAACGGGACCGTGGCGTGGCGTCACCCGACGGGATCCGTGCACTACTCCTCGCCTGCGTACTCGGATGGCGTCGCATACGTCGGGATCATGGGCACGTACAACACGACGAGCCAGGTGACGTTCGACCCACCCCACGGCGTGCTCGCCCTCGACGCCGCAACCGGGGCGGAGAAGTGGTTCTTCGAGACGGGAGGCTCCGTCGCCGCTTCGCCCGCCATCGCCGGGTCGCGGCTCATCGCGCCATCCAAGGACGGCAACGTCTACGCAATCGATCGAGCGACGGGCACCCTCGCCTGGAAGGCCGGCGTGGATGCGGGGGTGTCTTCCCCCGCGGTCGTCGGGGACTCCGTCATCGTGGGCGGCGGCTCCTTTGGGACAACGGGGCGTGTGGTCGCGCTGGACGCGGCCACGGGAAACACGCTCTGGTCGTACATCCCGAACGGTCCCGTGCAAGCCTCGGTCACCTACGCGGACGGCAAGGTCTTCTTCGCCACGAACACCGCCCATGGGTCGATCTACGCATTGAATGCGACGACCGGCGCCCCTGTATGGTCGTTTGAGCCATCGCCCTCGGAGTACATCCTCGGATCTCCCGTGGCTGCCGACGGCATGGTCTTCGCACCGAGCGACAACGGCCACGTGTACGCGCTGGGTCCGGCGATCCGACTCGCGGAGCCGATCTTCATCCCGGTCCTCATCGGGCTCGGCGTCCTCGGTCTCGCCATCGGGGTCACTGCCGCCGTCGTGTTCGTGTGGAAGAGATTCCGCGGGGGGCGCGTCGAATGAACGAACGGCGTCAGGCGATTCTCTTCGCTGTGGTGCTCATCCCGGCGATCGCGGGTCTCTACGCCGCGACGCAGCTGATCCAGCCCGCAGCGGTGCAGCCGTCCGTCGTGCACGCGGTCCATCTCGAGGTGATCGGCGCCGGTTGGGCGATCTCCTACGATGCGATTCTCACTGCGAACAATACCGTGTTCTCCCTGCTGATCGAGGCGAGCCATACGCTTGGCTTTCCGGTCGCGTACGTCCCGTATGAGATCCCGATGGGGATGTTCGTCACGGCAATCAACGGGTCCGTGAACGGGGAAGGCGGTCGCTACTGGCAGTACTGGGTGAGCGGCGCCTACGGGGACGTCGCGGCGGACCTGAAACCCCTGCACGACCACGACACGGTCCTCTGGAAGTTCGTTTCATCCGTGGAGGGCAGCTGAATGGGACGTGGGTGGCGCGCCACGATCGAGGCGGGCCTCGGCGACGCCCGGACCCGGCTCCTCGGGAGCTTCCTGATCGTCGTCGCGGTCGTCGGGACGTACATCATGCATACGTTCGCGAACTTCGAGACGGTGTTCGTGGCGAGCCTCCTCGCGGGGTCCGTCTTGGGCCGTTGGTGGACGGTGCTCGTGCCGGTGACCTCGCTGGTCGTCCTGCAGTCCCTCGAGTGGTCGGCCGGGTACTCCGGCTATCCGATCGTGTCGATGGCGGGCATCTCGTTCTTCGTCATCTCGGGATTCGTGTTCGTCGCCTTCATCGGACGCCGGATTCGTCCGAGGGTCCTCCTGCGGGTGAAATCGGTCGCCCTCCTCACGACGATCAGCGTGCCGCTCACGATCACCTACGATCTGTGGACCGCGTTCGGCGAATGGTACTTCCTCACGCGGCCGTTCGGGGTGGGCTTGGCGACGGTCCTGTATCTCCAGGTGCCCTTCACCCTGTACCATCTCCTGAGCTCGCTGATCTTCGTGCCGCTGTTCGGCAGCATGTTCCTCTTCCTCCGCGCATACGGATGGCCGGCGAAAGCCGGAGACCGTGTGCCGTCGCCGGGAGAGCGCGAGTGATCAGAGGAGTTCCTGGATCTTCTCCCGCATCCGACGGAGCTCCTCGCGACGACGGTCGAGTTCCTTCTCCGTTTCTCGGATCGCGCGGTCCCGGGCCTCGAGACTGACCTTCCGAGCCTGCAGGTCCCGCTCGAGCGCTTGAAACCGCAGCCGGTCCCGCTCCGTCGCCTTGTCCTTGCCTTTCAGATCGGCGGCCATCGCCCGCACCTTCCGAGTCTGCTCCACGAGCGCCTCGCGTTCCTTCGCGATGGCCCCGGCAACGAGGGATTCGATGGCCCCTTCCTTCTGGGAGACCCGCCGGCCTTCCGACTCGAGGTTCTTCCACGTCGCCTTCGCTTCCGCGCGTTCGCGAGCGAGGGCCGTGGTCTCCTCCTTCAGTCGCTTCTCGCGCTGATCGACGGCCTTGGCCCGCGCGTCGAGCTCCGCTGAGGCCGCCTCGAAACGCGTCTCGCGCTGCTCGAGGTCCTCGCGGGCACGCGCTGCCTTCTCCATGGCGGCTCGCTGCTCCTCGAGGAGCGCCTCTTCCGAGGCCATGCGCTCCTTGAGCTCGCGGCTCTTCTCCTCCGCGACTTTCTCCGCGTACTTCAGGAGGCTCATCGCCTTCGACTTCAGCTCGGCCGCCTCGTCTTCGCGCGATGCAACCAGCCCGGCTTGGACCTCGATCTCCTTCGACCGCTTGCCGATGTCAGCCTTGGATCGCTCCAGAGCTTTCCGCTCCTCGGCGACCCGCCGCGCGTCCGCGGCGAGGTGGTCCTTCGCGTCCTTGATTCCCTTGTCGAGCCGATCGAGTTCCGCCTTGCGCTTTTCGATTCCCTGGGCGATCTTGTTCGCCTCGATGTCGCGCTTCTCGAGCGTCGAGGCGAGGACCTTCAGTCCGTCTTCGCGGTCCCCGAGCTCGTGGCCTCGGTCCTCCATGTTGGCGGTCGTCTTCGCGAGATCCGCGAGCTTCTCTTTGACGTCCGCCTCACGACCCGCGAGTTCGGCCTCCCCGGCGCGCACGGACTCTTCCCGTGCGGCCAGACGCGAGTCCGCGCCCTCGATTGTCTTGAGCCGTTCCTCCAACTTCTTCGCCTCGGACCGAGTGCGCTTTTCCAGAGCCGCAAGGGACGCCTTCGCGCGGGCGAGTTCCTTCTGGGCGGCGACGGCCTCCTTTGCATCGTTGGCCTGGTCTCGCGCCGCGGCGTCCACCGTTTTCTTGCGGGCCTCGAGGTCTTCGAGCGCCTCGCTCAGTTCGTGTTCTCTCTGCGTGATTTCCCGACCCCGTTGCCCGAGTCGCGCGCCGAGTTCCTGGAAGGCGGACTCCTTCGCCGCGACGTCTTTCGTCGACTTGGCGAGCGCCGCTTCTCGGCGGTCCAGTGTCGCCTCCGTCCGTCGCAACTGTTCGTGCTTCGATCGTAACGAGGTATCTTGGAGCGCGAGCCGTTTCTCTTTCGTTTCCGCACCGGCCGTGAGTCGTCGGGCTTCTTCGAATTCCGCTCGGGTGCGGGACTCTCGGCGTTTCGCCTCCTCGGCGGTGGCCGCTTGGCGCTCCTCCCATTCTCGCTTCGCAGCCGAGAGGGTCTTCTCGTCCTTGGCGAGCCCCGATTCCCGGGACGCGAACGATCTCTCCCGCTCCATCTGCGTCGCCTCGGTCGCCGCGAGTTCACGGCTGCGGGCGTCGAGCGCCTTCGTCTTCGCGGCGACGTCGTGCCGGAGGGCGTCCGAGGACTTGCGTTCGGTCTGCAAACCCTTCGTGGCGCGGTCGAGCTCGGCGTGTGCCTCTCGGAGATCCGTTTGAGCCTTCGCGAATGCGGATTCCCGCCGCTTCAGGTCCTCGCCCGAGCCTGCGAGCTCCTCCTCCCTACGGTCAACCTGGGCCAAGCGGGACTCAAACTTCGCGAGTGCAACCTTGTGACCCTCCGTCTCCGCGCGGAGCGTCTTCTCCCGTCCCTCGATGGCGGCGGTGCGTTCCTCGAGCTGCCGCCCCCGCTTCCCGAGGTCGGCTTCATGATGCTCCAGCGCCGCTCGCTCCCCCATCAATGCCTTTTCCGAGGCCGCGATGGCGGCGCGGGCTTGTCGCACCTCTTCTTGGGCCTTCGAGACGGAAGACTCGTGGGTGTCCAGGAGACGCTCCCGTTTGGCGGTCGCCTCGATCTGAGTCTGGAGTCCCGCCTGAGACGACTCCAGGGCTTCCCGGTCCGAGTCGAGCTCCCTTCGGGCCCGCTCCAGCTCTCCGGTCGCGCCCTTCAGCTCCTCCCGTTCCTTCGTCGCCGCCGCTTGTGTCCTCGCCAGCTCAGCTTTGGCCGTTGCAATCTCTTCCTCGCGTCGTTCGGCGTCGGCGACGCGAGACTCATTCTTCGATGCGGCCGTCTTCAGCGCTTCCGCGTCGGAACGGATCTCCCGATCCCGTTGCTCGAGCGCTTTCTCGCGCAACCCATGTTGGCTCTTGCGGCGTGCGAGTTCGTCGGCTTCCCGGAGTACGGCGGACCGTTCCCCTTTGAGGGCCTTGCGCTGCTCTGCGAGCGTCTCGAGCGCGGCGGCGAGATCGTGTTCGCCTTTCGACACCGCGGCCTCGCGTTCCTTCAGCAGGCGCTCCGCGCGCTTCGCCGCCTCCGTCTGCGCGGCGATTTCCGCCTGTCCCACCTCGAGCCCCTTCGTCCGGTCCTCGGCCTCGGCCTCGCGTCGCGAGAGGACGGCCCCGCGCGCGTCCAACTCGCCCGATCGAAGCTTGACCTCCTTGTCGGTCCTCCCGAGTTCGGTCCGATGAGTTGAGAGGTCCTCCCGGACTTTCGCGAGTCGACCCGTCTCCCGTTCCAAGGCCTTGCGCTGCGTCGCAAGCGCTTTTTCCGCCGCGGTGAATGCGGCGCGGTCCTCCTCGAGTTTCGCTTCGTGTTTCGTCGCCGCGGCTTCACGGGCCTTCACCGCTTGGTCCGCCCGACGCACCGTGTCCTCCTGAGCGGTCGCCCTCGCGCGTGTCCCTTCAACCTTCTTCG
>WNGH01024103.1_pt1 | contig 12617 bp, 10 predicted proteins | sample 5400631 | NCBI WGS metagenome assembly WNGH01 (sample SAMN13153373, study PRJNA577476) | soil metagenome | isolation source: 115 cm soil or saprolite under Garry oak tree replicate 1 | place: USA:California | collected 2016-06-15
CCGTTGCGAGTGCGCGTCGAGAAATGGGCGAACCGCGGCAACGGCGATTTCATGATCTTAAGGACCAGCATCAAATTCTGGCCGGCGGAATACCATGCGCAAAGCGCGATCGAGGCCGCGCTGAAGCTGCGTCCGCAAATCGGCGAAACCGCCCAAATCGAATCCGTCCGGATCGAAAGCCACGGCGCCGCCGTGGACATCATCGGCAGCGAACCGGAGAAATGGCGCCCTACTCACCGCGAGACCGCTGACCATAGTCTGCCCTACCTCGTGGCCGTGACGTTGGCCGATGGGGAACTGACCGAGCGGCAGTTTACGGCGGAGCGCCTCGCTGATCCGGTGCTCTCGGCTCTGGTGCAACTGGTCAAAGTGGAGCGGCATGAGGAATTAAGCGCCCGTTATCCGGAAGCCACTGGCAACATCGTCACGGTCCATTTGCGCAGAGGGCGCGCGTTAAGCGAGCGGGTGGATTATCCGCGCGGCCACGCCCGCAATCCTCTGACCGACGCCGAGGTCGAAACAAAATTCCATGCGCTGGCCGATCCGCGGCTGGGTCGGAAGCGAGCGGATGCGGTTCTGGCGTGGCTTTGGCGACTCGAGGAGGCCGGCGACTCCGCCGCGCTCATGCCGCTGGTTGAACTGACCGGATGAAGCATGACCAGAACGTCCTCATTGGTTCGGCTTGCCTCGGTGAGCCTTAGCTTGACTATCGGCACAGTGGCCTCGCCGGGGCAAACCGCGGCCGACGAAGAGGTCGAAGCGCAGCAACAGGCGCAATACCAGGAACTCGACCGCTATTTCGACCGGCAGGTGAACGAAGCCGACCGACAGCGCGCCCGGTCCTGGCGGCGCAATTTCTCCAGCATCAAGGATTACGAAAAATCAGTCGAACCATGGCGCGCGAAGTTGTTTGAAATGCTCGGCGGCAACTCCTACCCGAACTCGCCGCTCCGTCCACAAGAGCAACTCATCGCCGAGCTCCCCACGCACAAGGCCTACCGCGTCTGGTTTGCGGCGTTCGACGAGGTGCGGACGTATGGCATCTTGCTCGTGCCGGCGGGACGCGGGCCTTTCCCGGCGCTGATTTGCGTTCACGGCATGGCCGGCACGCCCGAAGGGGTTTGCGGTCTTAGCGCCAAGGCCGATTATCACAATCGCTTCGGCCTCCAGGCCGCGCAGCGCGGCTTTCTGGTCTTTGCACCGCTGGACATGAACAGCCCGGCGAAGCGAAAGTGGCTGGATAAGAAAGCAATTCTCGTCGGGCAACGGCTTCAGGCGCTCGAACAGTTCAAACTGGTCCGGCTGATGGACTACCTCGGCGCGCGCTCCGACGTCGATGCGAAGCGCATCGGCGCCTATGACATTTCCTGGGGCGGACGCACGGTGATGAACCTCGCGGCGCTCGACCGGCGGGTGGCGGCGTGCGCCATCTCCGGGCACTTCAACGACTTGATCCCGAAGATGCTCGCCTCCTCGCCTCGTTCCACCGCCTACATCGACACACCGGAGGATTATGCCTTTTTCAACAATCACTTCCGGCTTTTCAATGATGCCGATGTGGTGTCGCTCATTTGCCCGCGCCCGGTGTTCATCGAACAGGGCCGCAAAGACACCGTCGCCTACTGGGAAGCCTCGGAGCGCGCGTTCCAGCCGGTGAAGGAAATCTACGAGAAACTCGGCATCGGCGAGCGCGCGGTCTATTCCGTCTTCGAAGGGCCGCACGAAGTGCACGGCGTCGAGGCCTTCGCGTTCTTTGACCGGTGGCTGAAGCCGGCGGCCCCACCCGGCTCCAAGTAGCCCGGTGGCGCCGGAGTTACAACTTGTGGTCGCGTGAATCGCTTCGGAGATGGATGGTCTTGCTTTCGAGATCGTGCACGGCGCGGATGTAGCGCACCGTGCGGCTGCGGGCGCGCATCAGAATTGAGTGGGTGATGGCCTTTTTTCCCACAAGCTTCACCCCGGGCAGGAGCGAGCTGTCGCTGATGCCAGTGGCACAGAAGATCGCGCTGTCTCCGTTTACCAGATCGTCGCAGGTGAAGATTCGTTCCAATTCCTTCGCCGGCGTCTGTTCGGCCAGGCGCGCGCGTTCCTCGTCGTCGCGCGGCCACATCTGCAGTTGCATCCCGCCGCCGAGCGATTTCAACGCCACAGCCGTAAGAATGCCTTCGGGGGTGCCGCCGATGCCACAATAGAGGTCCACGCCGGAGTCGGGCAGCGAAGGCGCGACCGCCGCCGTGATGTCGCCGTCGGTGATGAGCCGAAGGGCGGCGCCGCACCGGCGGACGCTGGCAATCAGTTCGGCGTGGCGCGGGCGATTGAGCATGACCACGACCAGCTCGGGCACGCGTTTGCCCAGCGCCCGCGCCACCGTGGGCAAGGTCTTCCATTCACCACCGCCGGGCCGTAGGCGAGCTTGCGCGAATAGAAGCTCGGCAGGTGGCACATGGCGTGGCCGTGGTCGGCGTCCACGTGGCTGGCGGCGATAACCGAGATCGAATTCGGCAGGCCATTGGCCAGGTTGCTCGTGCCGTCAATCGGATCGAGGGCGATGTCGAAACGCGGACTCCCCGGCGTCCACCGGCCCAGTTTCTCGCCCAGAAAAATGCCGGGCGCATTGTCCTTGATGCCTTCGCCGATGACGACTTCGCCGCGGACCTCCACCAGGTCGAACACGCCGTAGAGGGCGTCGCAGGCCGCCGCGTCGGCCTTTTCTTTTTCGCCACGCCCCAGCCAGTGGACGACATTCAACGCGGCGTTCTCGGTCGCGCGGACGAACTCGAACTCGATGATCCGCTCCGGGTCGTTGACCGGCTCCGAACTTCCCCGCTTCTGAGTCACGACAGTCTTTTTCATGTCCTATTTGATGGCATCGGCGTCCGTCCCGGTTTCCTTGACGACGAATCGGACGATCCAAGCCGCGGCAGGATCGACGAAAGATTGTCGCCGGCAGCCTTTGGGATTCGTGTGCCGTTGATTTTCGAGTCCTCGATGACCTGGTCTCATCATGAGCTGCTCCGCGTCTGCGCGTTTCGTGAGGTCCAGTTTCTTGTCTGGGCCGTGCAGTTAGCGCGCGAAAGGCTAATAAATTCGCCAGAGCATCGAGGCTTCGAGCCGCTCGGTCAAGTTGATTGGGCCGGGCTTGATATTCTAAATGAATCAAGCCCAGAGTTCCTAAACTATGAACCGCAGAAGCTTCCTGCAAATCACCGCACTGGGATGCGGGCAACTGATCGTCCGCCCGGCCCCGGCCAAACCTCTCGACCGGCCACGCGCCGCGTCTCCTCTGTCCCGCCTCAATCCCGTCGTATTGGAGGAAGCGACTATCTCCGACCTCCAAGCGGCGATGAAGTTCGGCCAAGAGACCGCGGTCTCGCTCACGAAAAAGTACCTCCAACGCATCGCAAATATCGACCGAAGCGGACCGGCGCTCAACGCGGTGATCGAGATCAACCCCGAGGCGCTGGCAATCGCGCGTGCGCTCGATAAAGAACGCAAAGCCAAGGGACCGCGCGGCCTCCTGCACGGAGTTCCGATCCTGCTCAAGGACAACCTGGACACTGGGGATCGGATGATGACCACCGCTGGGTCTTTGGCGCTCTTCGGATCGCTTGCGCCGCGCGACTCGTTCGTGGCTCAAAAGCTTCGCGCCGCCGGGGCCGTGATTCTCGGGAAGACCAATCTTAGCGAGTGGGCCAATTTCCGGTCCTCCCGATCCACCAGTGGCTGGAGTGGCCGTGGCGGCCAAACGAAAAACCCGTACGCGCTGGATCGAAATCCTTCCGGTTCCAGCTCCGGATCGGCGGTGGCCGTGGCCGCGAACCTTTGCGCGGCGGCGATTGGCACCGAAACCGACGGTTCCATCGTCTCTCCCTCATCTTTCAACGGCATCGTGGGAATCAAGCCCACGGTCGGCCTGGTCAGCCGCGCCGGAATCATCCCGATCGCTCAGAGCCAGGACACCGCCGGCCCCATGACGCGGACGGTGGCCGACGCCGCGATCCTGTTGAGCGCCCTGGTCGGAACCGACCCACGCGATGCCGCCACCGCACAAAGCCTTGGAAAATCGCAGGCCGATTACGCGAAGTTTCTTGATCCGCGCGGACTTCACGGCGCCCGCATCGGCGTGGCCCGAAAACACTTCGGCCTTCGCGCCGGCGCCGACAAGGTTGTCGAGGCGGCGATCGAGACAATGAAAAGTTGCGGCGCGATCATCGTGGACCCGGCAGACCTCCCCACGCATGGAAAGTTTGAGGATTCAGAATTCGAGGTGATGCTCTATGAGTTCAAGGCCGGCCTGAACGCTTACCTGGCGGGGGTTGGACCGCGCGCGCCCGTCCGTACGCTGAAAGAGATCATCGGATTCAACGAGCGGAACAAGGAAAAGGAACTGCTGTATTTTGGACAAGACACATTTATCAAAGCGCAAGCGAAAGGTCCGCTGAGTGAAAAGGCTTATATCGACGCGCTGGATAAGAACCGGCGCCTGTCGAGAGAGGAGGGCATCGACGCCGTGATGAACCAGCATCGGCTCGACGCCCTCGTCGCGCCCACCACCGGGCCGGCGCACAAGATTGATCTTCTTTACGGCGACCGCGATACCGGCGGCAGTTCGACTCCCGCGGCGGTGGCGGGTTATCCGAGCATTACGGTTCCGGCCGGACACGTCTTTGGATTGCCCGTCGGAGTTTCTTTCTTTGGCCGGGCTTACTCCGAGCCGACGCTGCTCAAGCTGGCGTTCGCCTTCGAGCAGGCGACGAAGGTCCGTCAGCCACCGAAGTTCCTGCCGACAGTGGGCTGAGGCGGCCAATTGCGAACCGTAACTTGAATACACCACGGCAACCCCAATTTCCGACCAGCCAATAATAAGAACTGACTCGTGTCCACGAGGAACTTCATAAGCGCGTACGGTGGACCTTGAGCTTTCGCCGCGGCGCAACCACGTCCAGGCCGCGGAAGCCGGCGTACCATCGTCGGAGGATGCCGCCTTTGGAATTCCGGCCGGCTGGCCGCCGAGCGTGCCAATCCGCTTCGGTGGCGAGGATGAACCGTTCGTGGTCATGCCAGGAGATTTCCTGCGGGCCATCCGCCTTGGCCAGCCGCAGGAGTTCGGAAAATCGGGCCTTTGCCTCAGATGCTTTCATGTCGAACGAAATGTAACGTGACCGGTCAAACCAGTCAAGTCTGACCGGGGCCGCAGAGGCCAAACGAGGTTCCCCTCGCCAGCTGGCTTGTTTGCTCATACCTTTTAAAGCAGCCAGGCGGCTAACGTAAAATAGAACAACAGAGTAAACACGTCCGTCAACGCGAGCGTGACCGGGCCGGCGGAAATCTTTGGGTCCAGCTTGAAGGCGTGGAGCACTGCCGGAATGCTCAATCCGAACAGACAGGCCGCTCCCAAAGAAAGGAAGACGCTGGCGCCCATGACCAGAGCAACCAAGCCTGGGCCGCGCCAGAGCCACACAATCAGCGCCACCACCGCGCCACAAGCCCCGCCGAGCAGCAAAGCCGTTTTAGCTTCCCGCCGGAAGGCCGCCAGGTACCAGCGCAAAGTGGGCCGCAGGAAGCGCAAGGCCTGAATCGTGACGGTCATGGACTGGATGCCCACGCTCTCGGCCAGCGCCAGGACCAGCGTCAGAAAGAAAGCCAGCACGATGCTCTTGGCCAGCGTCAGCTCATAGGCGCTCACGAGGAAAGCGCAAACGGTCCCGCTCCCGATAGTGGCCAACAACCACGGGAAACGAAAGCGGAACGCCCGCAAGGGCGCCGCATCGCGCACTTGTGAAACGCGAAAGCCGATGGCCTCGAACACCTCGTCCATCTGTTCTCGCTCGGCGAGGTCAAAGACCTCGGCGGTGAACAAACTGACATCGACGATTCCCACCAGGCGCCGCTGCTCATCCACCAGCGGAAACGCCAAGAATTTGTGCAGCACAAAAGCCTCGCAAGCTTCCAGCAGCGTGGCGGTGTGCGGGATGGCCACCACGCGGTCAATCATGAGGTTCGCGATTCGCTGGTCGAGCGGCGCAATCAGCAAGCGCCGGGTCGGCACGACGCCCACCAGCCGTTGGTCCTGATCCACGACGTAAAAATAGACGATCTTCTCGCCGACGCCATGCTGGCGGACCGCGTCCAATGCCTGTTGCACGGTCAAGTCCTGCTGGAGCGTCGTAAAATCTTTGCGCGCAAACGCCAGCACCGGTTCGTGCAAATGTTCGGTAGCCTGCTTCATCTGGCGCCCGAGTGTAATGGCAGGAATGGCGGCGAAGAAAGCCCGACATTTTTACAGCCAAGGTTTTCGCCAGGAAACGCGATTCCTTTTGGTGACGCCGTCGCCGAGCGTTTTAACAACTTTTTAACGCTTTTTGCCGCTCATTTAATTACCACCAGCGCGGATGTGGTGACAGAGTGGTGTCGTGAAAAAGCAGTGTCGATACTTTCGCGGGCATTCGAACGGCGCCAGCCCGCGTTTCCAGGGGGTGGCGGAGGATCTTTTATGAATGACCTCATCTTTGTCGTGGTGGTCGTGGGGTTCTTTATCATCGCCGGCCTTTACGTCCGCTTCTGCGAAAAATTGTAAGCGAAGCCTATGGAAAATATCATCGTGGGCACCATTGCCCTATTGTTGTTCATCTACCTGTTTGTGGCCATGGTCCGGCCGGAGAAATTCTAAGGATTGACTATGACCTCTTCTGGCTGGCTCCAACTTACTCTCTACGTCGCCGTGCTCGCGGCCATCACGAAGCCAATGGGGCTTTACCTTTGCCAAGTCCTGGATGCGAACGGGCGGACCTGGGTTGACCCGGTCATCAAACCGTTGGAACGACTTACCTATCGCTTGATGGGCGTGGACTCCGGCAAAGAGCATGATTGGAAACAATACACGCTTGCCATGCTCCTCTTCAGCCTGGTGAGTTGTCTGTTCACTTACGCAATCTTGCGCCTGCAACATCTGTTGCCGCTGAATCCGCAAGGATTCGGCGCGGTAAGCCCCGATCTGGCGTTCAACACGGCCGTCAGTTTCACCACCAATACCAACTGGCAAAGCTACGGCGGCGAATCGACGATGTCGTACTTCTCGCAAATGGTCGCGCTGGTCATCCACAACTTCGGCTCGGCGGCCACTGGGATCGCCATCGCGGCGGCGCTGGTGCGGGGCATCGCCCGGCGCTCGGCAACGACGCTCGGCAATTTCTGGGTCGATCTGGTGCGGACGACCTACTACCTGCTGCTGCCTATATGCCTCGTGTTCGCCGTCTTCCTGGTATCGCAGGGCATCATCCAGAATTTCAAGCCTTACACCAAAGCCAGGCTGTTGGAGCCGATGAAGATCACCGTCGAGAAGAAGAACGAGAAAGGCGAATCCGTCAAAGGGACTGACGGCAAACCGGTGATGGAGGAGCAAATCGTCGAAGAACAAGCGATCGTACAAGGGCCGGTCGCCTCGCAGATTGCCATCAAAATGCTCGGCACCAACGGCGGCGGCTATGTGAACGCGAACGCCGCGCATCCGTTCGAGAATCCGACGCCGCTTTCCAACTTCATCCAAATCCTTTCGATCTTCGCGATTGGCAACGGCCTGACCTACTACCTCGGGCGCATGACAAAAAATCAGGCCCACGGCTGGTCGGTCTGGGCAACGATGATGGTGCTGTTCCTGGCCGGCGGGTTGCTTTGCTGGTGGGCCGAGGCCCGCGGGAATCCTATCCATCAGCTTCTGGGCGTGGCTGCCGCTGATGGGAATATGGAAGGCAAGGAAGTCCGCTTCGGCATCTTCAATTCCGCTTTGTTCGCCACGATCACGACCGACGCATCCTGCGGCGCGGTCAATTCGATGCACGATTCGTTCACCGCGTTGGGCGGTTTCGTCCCTCTGTTCAACATCCAGCTTGGCGCGGCGCCGGGCTTTACGGGATGCTGGTCTTCGTGGTGCTGGCGGTCTTCATCGCCGGGCTGATGGTGGGGCGCACTCCGGAATATCTCGGCAAGAAAATCGAGTCGTTCGACGTGAAGATGGCGATGTTGGCGCTGCTGGTGCTCGCGGTTTCGATTCTGGCCTTCGCCGCCTGGGCTTCCGTCAGCAAGTGGGGACTGGATAGTTTGAACAACTCCGGCCCGCACGGCTTGAGCGAAATCCTTTACGCCTATAGTTCGGCGAATGGCAACAACGGCAGCGCCTTCGCGGGATTAAACACCAACACGCCCTGGCTTAACACGACGATGGGTTTGGCGATGTTGATCGGCCGCTTTCTCATGATCGTGCCGATCATGGCGCTGGCCGGTTCGCTGGCGCGCAAAAAGGTTTCGCCGCCGAGCGCCGGCACTTTCCCGGTCTCCGGCGGCACGTTTGTCGTGCTCCTGCTGGGCACGGCGCTGTTGATCGGCGCGCTGAACTTCCTGCCGGCGCTGACGCTCGGTCCGATCGTCGAGCACTTCCTGACCCTCCAGGGAAAATTGTTTTAACCATTGGTCCAATACTTTATGACGCACAAACCTCCCTCGCTGTTTGATTGGAACATCGTTGGCCCGGCGTCGGTCGATTCGTTCCGAAAACTCGATCCGCGCCTGATGCTCAAAAACCCGGTCATGTTCGTGACTATGGTTGGCGCGGCGCTGACCACGGTGGGCATCTTCACTTCGCCGACCGAGCGAGGATTTATCGCGCAACTCGCCCTCTGGCTCTGGTTCACGGTCTTGTTTGCGAATTTTGCCGAAGCGGTGGCGGAAGGCCGTGGCAAGGCGCAAGCCGACGCCTTGCGAAAGACTCGGAAAGACACCGTGGCGCGGCGCCTGCGCGACCAGCGCGAAGAGCGAGTGCCGGCCACGGAGTTGCAGAAAGGCGACCTCGTGGTGTGCGAAGCGGGCGACGTGATCCCGGCGGATGGCGACGTGGTTGAAGGGATCGCCAGTGTCGATGAAGCGGCCATCACGGGCGAATCCGCGCCGGTCATCCGCGAGAGCGGCGGCGACCGCAGCGCCGTCACCGGCGGCACGCGCGTCCTCAGCGACCGGATCGTCATTCGGGTCACGTCCGAGAAAGGCAACACGTTCCTGGACCGGATGATCGCGCTGGTCGAAGGGGCGAAGCGGCAGAAAACCCCGAACGAAATCGCGCTGACGATCCTGCTCGCGGCGTTGACGCTGATTTTCCTGTTGGTCTGCGTGACGCTGAAACCCTTCGGCATTTACTCCGCCACGGTGTTCTCCGTTCCGGTGCTCATCGCGCTGCTGGTCTGTTTGATCCCCACCACCATCGGCGGACTGCTGAGCGCCATCGGGATCGCCGGCATGGACCGCGTGCTGCAACGCAACGTGCTGGCGATGAGCGGGCGCGCCGTGGAAGCCGCCGGCGACATCGACGTGCTGTTGCTCGATAAAACCGGCACCATCACGCTGGGCAACCGCATGGCCAGCGCCTTCATCGCCGCGCCGAACATCAAGCCGGAGCGGCTGGCCGACGCCGCGCAGCTTGCTTCACTCGCCGATGAAACTCCCGAAGGCCGCTCGGTCGTGGTGCTGGCGAAGGAGCAGTTCGGTTTGCGCGGACGCGAAGTCGCCCCGTCGCAGGCCAGGTTCGTGCCGTTCACGGCGCAGACCCGGATGAGCGGAGTGGACCTGCCGGCGCTGGATGGGCAGCCGGCCCGCGCCATCCGCAAAGGCGCGGCGGATGCCATCCGCGTTTACGTGGATCAAGTGGGGGGCAAGTTTCCCCCGGCGGTCAACCAGACGGTCGATGAAATTTCGCGCGCCGGCGGCACGCCGCTGGTCGTCGTGGAAAGCCGCGAAGTGCTCGGCACGGTGCAACTCAAGGACGTGGTCAAAGGCGGCATCAAGGAGCGGTTTGCCCAGCTCCGCAAGATGGGCATTCGCACCGTGATGATTACCGGCGACAACCCGTTGACCGCCGCCGCCATCGCCGCCGAATCCGGCGTCGATGACTTCATGGCGCAGGCCACGCCGGAAGCGAAACTTAAACGCATCCGCCACGAACAAGCCGCCGGCCATCTCGTGGCCATGACCGGCGACGGCACCAACGACGCCCCCGCGCTCGCCCAGGCCGACGTGGGCGTGGCGATGAACACCGGCACGCAGGCCGCCCGCGAGGCCGGCAACATGGTGGACCTGGATTCCAACCCGACCAAACTGATCGAAATCGTGGAGGTCGGAAAACAACTGCTGATCACGCGCGGTTCGCTCACCACGTTCAGCATCGCCAACGACGTGGCCAAATACTTCGCCATCATGCCGGCCATGTTGATGGCCACGTTCCCGGCCATCGCGCCACTCAACATCATGCGGTTGCACAACCCGGCGAGCGCGATCCTGAGCGCAGTCATCTTCAACGCGCTCATCATTATCGCGCTGATTCCGCTGGCGCTGCGCGGGGTCAAATACACGCCCCTCGGCGGCCTGGCCATCCTGCAACGCAACCTGCTCATCTATGGCCTGGGCGGCGTCATCATCCCCTTTATCGGGATCAAGGCCATCGACGTCATCATCACCGCGCTAAAGCTCATTTAATATGAAAGAACTATTCGCTGAAATCCGCGGCGCGCTCCTGGTCACCTTGATGTTGGCGGTGGTCGATTGCGGGCTTTATCCGCTGGTCGTGTTCGGCATTGCCCAAACCTTCTTTCGCGACCAGGCCAATGGAAGCTTAATTGTCGATGCGAACGGAACGGTGCGCGGCTCCAAACTGCTCGCGCAGGGGTTCACCGCCGAGAAATACTTCCATCCGCGTCCGTCGGCGGCCGGCAACGGCTACGATGCCGCTAGCTCCGGCGGCAGCAATTTGGGGCCGACCTCCAAGAAACTCGCCGACAGCGTCGCGCAAAACGTGGCGGATTATCGGGCCCAAAACGGATTGGCGACGAACGCGCCCGTGCCGGCGGACGCCGTGACCGCCTCGGGCAGCGGACTGGATCCGCACATCAGCGTGCGGAACGCAGAACTGCAGGCGCCGCGAGTCGCCCAGGCTCGCGGCCTGACCTTGGAGAAGGTGCGTGAATTCATCCGCAAAAGCACCGACTCCGCGGACTTGGGCTTTCTCGGAGAGCCGGGCGTGAATGTTCTGCGTCTAAACTTGGCCCTGGATGAGCTACACTAGCAACACGCTCGCCGACATTGGCCCGCGCCGCGACATCGCCGGCCGCCGCCAAGAACGTCCCTCGGCGCTTGGCTCAAGGCCGCTCGTAAAACCGGCCAAACCGGCTGGATTCATAAACCTCGATTTGCTCGCCCGGTTTGCGGACGAGTCGGGCGGCGGCGGCCGGTGTGTGCTCGATGAATTGCAAACCCTGCTCCGGGCCGAGCACACTCACCACTTTGGTCAAGCTGTCGGCGGTGATGCAATCCGGCGCGATGACGCTGACCAGGCTGTGATCGGTCAGTCCAATGCCGATGCGCGGGTCAATGATGTGCGAGTATCGTTGCCCTTCGATCTCGAGCCGTTGGAACGAATCACCCGAAGTGGCGATGGCCGCGCGCGTCAAGGAGACGAACCGCGCCGGGGGCGCGTTGGTGACATCGAGCGGCGCGAGTTCAATCCGCCAGCCTTTTTTGCCCGGCGGCGGATCGCCCACGGCCATGTCGCCGCCGCCCGCGATGAGGGCGCGTCGGATGCCCAGGCCGCGAAGGACTTTCAGCGCCTCATCCACGGCGTAGCCCTTGGCGATCCCGCCCAGGTCAAGCCGCATGTCGGGCGCGAGCAACTCCACCGTCTGCCGTTGGGCATTGAGCCGGACGTGCCGGTAGCCGACCGCCTGACGCGCCTGAGCGAGCCGGATCGCCTCCGGCATTTTGTGTTCGCGACGCGCCTTGCGCCAAAGGTTGACGAGCGGCCCCACGGTCACATCGAACGCGCCACCGCTGCGTTCCGCCAACTCTTGGGCGCGTTGCAGCACCCGCCACAAGTCATCGCTCACCGGAACTTCCCGCCCTTGGCCCGAAGCGCGGGAAAGTCTGCTCAACTCACTGTCCGCGTCGTAGTCGCTCATCACGTCGTTGAGTTGTTTAATCCGTTGGAAGGACGCGGCGGAGGCCGAACTGGCAGCGGTTGGATCGGGGGCATAGAGCACGATGCGGAAAGGCACGCCCATCTGCAGCTGCTGGTACTCGAATCGTTGGACGGTCGAGTTCTCCGATCGCGTGGATACGCAGGAAGGAGTGGCCAGCGCCAGAATCAGGCAAAAGCAGCAGGCGGATTTCATTCACCCGATCATCCCGGAAGTCGCCGGGCCGAACAACGGATTTGATTTCGCAACGAGAATGGGAGCGGCCAGGAACAGCATTTTCTGGCTGAACCTCCCGCCGAAACCATTAGACTCATTCTGTGCCAGACGACCCTCGCCCAGACCCCGACGCGCTGTTGGCGGCCATCCAAAAGGATGACGCCAACCAGAAGCGCGGCAAGTTGAAGGTCTTCCTCGGGATGGCACCGGGCGTGGGCAAGACTTTCGCCATGCTGGAGGCGGCGCGGCGCGAACTGGCCACCGGACGTGACGTGGTCATCGGCTACGTCGAGACCCACGGGCGCAAGGAAACCGACGCGCTCGCGGAAGGCTTGCCCAAAATTCCGCGGCGCCTGGTCGAGTATCGGGGCGTCACGCTGCCCGAAATGG
>WNGH01007615.1_pt1 | contig 12616 bp, 14 predicted proteins | sample 5400631 | NCBI WGS metagenome assembly WNGH01 (sample SAMN13153373, study PRJNA577476) | soil metagenome | isolation source: 115 cm soil or saprolite under Garry oak tree replicate 1 | place: USA:California | collected 2016-06-15
CGTTAGATGAATTATTTATCGCATGTAGCAAACGAGCGACCGATGCTGCGCATTTCGGCCACGATCATTCTCGCCTTTGGGCGGGGCAGCCGTTTGATTGCCACCAAGCTGCCTGAACTTTTATAAAGATAAAAATGTCCCGACTGCAACAAAGCGCCGGGGCCGTGCGGATAAGAGTTCGTGCGGCTGAAAAAAGTCCAACAAACTTTGGAGCAGGAGCCAAGTCGTCTTTGGAAGCTCAAACAAAAAGTGCCGCCTTCTCGCCGGTCCTCACGCGGACAGCACCACAGAAGCTTCGAGGTGAGCCGTGGCTAATTTGGGTCTGCGCCAAGCAAAAAAGGACTCCGGCGCCCCTTCAGGACCGGAGTCCTCAGCGTTGGTTCTGCCATTAGCCATCGAGGGAGGAAAAATCGATGGCGATGGTTGAATATCTGATTCGCCACCGCCAAGCCTAGCGTTTTTGATAGGAATGCGCGCACGGCGGGCAAGCACGCGCCTGGCACTGCTGTGATGCAGATCACCAAAGTGTGGTTTAGACTGGTGGGAAAGAGGCGCGTCCCCGTGAAAGAACAACGTTGAGCCGATCTGGTTAATTAGTGACAGCGAACACCGGCTCAAAGGAGACCGCAATGCCTATGAGGAGATTTGAGCGGATAGCACTGGCACAGTTTTTTGTGGGCGGATTGGCAGTCGTATTTGTCGGCTGCGTTTTGATCAAACATGCACAAGCGCAGTTTGTGAATCCGCCTCCCCCTCCGCCACCACCGGTCTTCAATCCATCCAGTCCCAATACCGTGCCTCAACCGAGGTATACTCCCGTCTCACCTGCAACACCAAGCGTCGTTCCGGGATATAGGGTTACGTCCCCTATGAATGGACGCCTACCGCGTACAGCCACTCGCTCTCACCGACGGACATCCGTCGCAAAAACGCGCTCGGTCCACCGCCGAGGCCGCTCTATGGTCGTTGGCCCAATACCGGAATCTTATTCCTATTATTATTCTTCTTTCGGTTACGGCTATGGTTGCGCTTGGCATCGGACTTGGGACGGTTATTGGTTTCGAACGTCGCCCTGTTCCTGAGCGACAAGCTGCTTACCAAAGACGAGACGTGGCGCATCGCGGCCAATGTGGCGACGCTGCCGCAGCTATCGACCCGAAAATAGAAAGGCCACCTTGACTGCGGCCCTTCCTCCTTCCCTCGTTTCTTCGTTCAACTGCTGGACTTGAAATCAATCCATTACTTCTGTTTCACCATCGGGGCGCTTTTCTTCTTAGTTTAGCTTGGATTGAGCGCACGAGAGGATGTTGCCAGCGGCTGGCCCGAGGCGGCTGATTAGTCAGGTGGTAGTCTTCTTCCGCCAGTGTGAGCAGTCTACTTCTGTCGCTCATATTCGATGCGGGCGCCGCGAATTCGATCGGTTTGGCTGTGTGCGCTCTACACGGACTATTCATGCGATTGAGTTCCCGAATTGAAAATGACGGAAACATTTATCGACTGTTTCGGGAATTTTGAAAGAAGTTCGAGGGGTTGCGGTAACGAAGCTGCTGCTCGGTTCGCAGGAATTGGGACAGGCAGTTTGACCGTGTTTCTGTTCTCTCGTTTACGCTTGCTTCATTAGATCCGAAGGACGCGGGCGGCGCGGCCCATCTACGCAAAGGGCAAGCCCTTGTAATTACTAGAATTTAATCAATAATTGGCGGACCTCCGCCAACGCCGCGCGTTGCTATGCTGCCAGCCTCGGGCGAAACCTAGGCCGTCGCGCAAATCCTATTCAAATTTTTGGGGCTAACGAAGTATCAGTGCCTTTGACGAATCCTAAGCCCGCCAATCACTGAGCCATGCTCCGCATTTGGCTTCGGGCCTGCCGCCGCTTAAGCCCAAACGACTGAAGATCGCTATCGAGTTTCTCCGTCAGTTGCGCACAGCGTAACCATCGCTGGGCTAAGCCATTCCAAAATATCTTGTTTTCGCGACTGGGGCTGATCTTGGCCATTGCTTCGCATTCGGCGGCAAATCTGAGAAATCGATCCGTCGTGTCCATACTGATCTCCGGCTTGGGTTGGACCTCCGACAAATCCGAGAACCGCCGCTAAGTTCCGGCCGAGCCGAAATTTATGCCAATTGACATCAGAGAATTTGCTGCTTCAGCGCGCACAGACGAATCGCAGCTCGCGGCCCAAGCGTTTTCCTGCTGCGCGATTTCGTATTACCTCCCTCGGGCATTGTGAGTTTTGATTCCATAAGTCTTGGCGAATAGCGTATCGCCATCGCATTGAAACGTGTTTAGGGCCATCCGGCAGCAATAATGGCTGATCGTCGACTGCTTACAGCTCGAACCACTAAGGTAGGCATCGTCCTAGTGGCTTTCCTTGTTCTCGGGCTGAGCATTTTGAGCCGCCCGAATTGGAAGCTGCGCGATTTCGATCAGGTATTTTATGTCACCATCGCGTATGACCTAGACCGCTACGGCGTATTCAGTGATGGAATTTTCGACCCGGTCGACAGTTCGGTCCAGCCGGCACAGCCGGGTATGTTCTTTGGCCCGGTATTCCCGGCGATGATACTCGCGGTGATGAATCTCGATCAGCGGTTCGCCGAGGCGGTCCGTTGCAGTGTCGACTCCAATCGCGGTCATCGGGACGAATCCACATGCGAAGCGTATGAAACGCCGATCCGTATTCTCAATGCTGCGCTGCTTGCGATTGCGGTGGCGGTCGTGGGCTTCGCGGCCGAGCTAATCTTCCGGCGAACACAATGGATCTTCCTCTTCGCCGGACTGTTTGCGACCGCAGCTCTGGCGAGTGAGGCCCATATTTTTTCATTTGTAATGACCGAAAGCGCAATATTTGCGTTCTACAGCGTCTTCGCCTGGACGCTTCTGAGAGCCTTGATCGTGCCCGTGGCTGTCAGGTTCGCCATCGCCGGCGCCGTGCTGGGACTGTTATGCCTGACGAAGCCATCGTTTACCGCCCTGCTTCCGATCACGATCGCGATCGTTGTCTTTTTCGGTTTCAAGATTGCAACACTTCCGCGAAATCTGATCGGCGCTCATTCACTGATGTTTGCCGCCGCTTTTGCATGCATAACAGGGCCATGGATGGCGCGTAATTATGTCTCGATCGGAAAATTCGGTCTCACGAACGAATATGCTTCGGCCGCATTGGTCGAACGTTTTGCTTATGATGACATGACGCCACGAGAATTTTTGCTTGCATTTCCCTATTGCACTCCCGGCATCGGAGATCTGCTGTTCGACAAAGTCTACGGCACTGACTCCATGCATCGCTTCGTATTCCATACGCCGGCGAGTTTCTTTCATAATGGACGCAATCGGCGCGATGCCCTGCGCGAGCGGCATGGCGAGCTTGATCCGTTGATCGGCGGTCTGGTGCGCGATGAAATGCTGACGAATTGGTGGCGCTATTTGTTGGTAGACATTCCGCTGGCCTGGTGCGGCGCCTGGCCCGGCGGCGTCGTTACCTTACTGCTTCTGCCTTTGTTCATAGCGTCACTGCTGCAGGCGGTGCGCGCGCGCGAACCGTTACTGATATTATACGCCGCGCCCGCCGTGCTGATGCTGGGTTTGCACGCCGCTGTCGGCAATCACTATACGCGTTATAATCTAATCCTGATCGGCCCGTATTCGGTTGGTGCCGCCTGGATCATTTGCTCGGTTCTGCCGTACGGGCGTGGCCGACCGCGATTTCTCGCATCAGAATCGTAATCAGCTCGGCTTGCGAGCGAAGTTTGAGATGCAGGTTGAGCAGCAGGATCAGGCTGATAACAACCCAAATGTAGATAATAAGGTCAACGCCACGGCCAATGCCAACCAAGGCCGCGAGCCTGGTTGCATGGGTCGGCAGCCACACGAAATACAGGCCCGCGGTTGCGGCCAGCAAGGCGAGGATTGCGATCACTGGCGCACGCCGATATTCGGTCCAGGCGTAGACCATCACACTTGCGAGTAGAATCGAGAACCCGATTTGAGCGATCATCGATGCAGCTTTTGCACTGAGAGGTCGAACAAGATGGTTACTGAATCGGCCAGCCCTTGGCCTTTGGCCAGCGAATAGCGCGTGTAATCGATCGTCACTGGAACCTCGACATACGGCAATCCGCTCGCCGCGATCTGTTCAAGGAGTTCGCTGGCATGGGCCATCCGGTTTTGTCGCAACGAAATGCGGCTTGCCCCTTCTCGGGTCATCGCGCGCAAGCCATTATGGGTATCGCTAAGCCGAAGACCCGTAACGGCGCGCGTGAACCAGATCGCGGCTTGCAGCAGAAGCCGCCGTCCGAACGGCATGCCGTGCGAGCTGCCAAGGAATCGGCTGCCGAGCGCATAGGCTGCCTTATTATCCGCCAGAGCGTTGATAAGACGCGGAATATCTGAGGGACGGTGCTGCCCATCGGCATCGAATGTCACGATGTAGCTGGCGTCGCGCTGCAGCGCGAACTTGATGCCGGTCTGAAGCGCCGCGCCCTGCCCTAAGTTGACCGGATGAGTGACGACAGTGGCGCCCGCAGCCAACGCAATTTGCCCCGTTGCGTCTTGCGAGCCGTCATCGATAATCGCCACGCGATAGTTCCGGCGCACAATGTCTGAGATAATGGGTCCGATTACCGCCGCCTCGTTAAACGCGGCAATCACGATCCAGATCGATCCTCCGTCGAACTCTTTTTGCTTATCTGCAGTCACGGTCCGGCCCTACCCAAAAACGCACCGAAATCCGCCCAAGGCCGACACCAACAACCAGTGACAGCGATGTTTGTTCCCAACGATACTACGCCGGGCGGAGGCGTCATGGCAAAGCAATTGCCACCCCCCGTATCGGTGCCCGAGAGTAGTTAATACGGCGTCGGGAAGCGAATTTGAGGGGCTCGCTTGTTAAGTCGGGCCCGCGTCCGGGTTGCGCAGCACGCATCGCATCGCATCGAACAAATTCACCGGAATGCCAATGCGGCTCGTGAAGCCAGTCGAGATTGCCCGCCTTGCGCCGAGCAAACGGCGCACCTGAAACTCGATCAAAGCCAACGGGACGAGTTTCCAAGGGTGCTCGCAAGTCTCCATTTTCAACTGCACCGTTTGCGCGAGCCGTCGCATGCTTTCGGGTGTGAAATACCAAAGGTGCTGTGGGGGCGTCATTAAGCGCCAATTCCGTCCGGCAACTCGCGCGTAAAGAGAGGAAAAGTCGCCAGTGGTAATAATAATGACCCCGCCGGCGTTCAAATAACGCCGGCATAGCGCCAATGTCGATTGCGGATCGGGTAGGTGCTCAACGACGTCAAGCAGGACAATAACGTCCATCATACCAAAGCGCGCGAGACTATCCTCATCCGCCATTCCATTGATGACCGTAAGACCGCGCTTTCGGCAAAACACAGCGGCGGCGTCTGCGATTTCGATTCCTGCCACATCGTAGAACCGACGCGCCTCTTCGAGAAAAAAGCCATAGGCGCATCCAATCTCTAAAAGCCGCCCGCCACTCCGATACTGGCGAACGAATTGTACCGTGCGAGCAAATTCGCGGCGCAACACCGGCTCGCTGGCGCAATAGTCGGCATAGCCGTCCCTGTGGCCCCCGGAGAAATAATCCTCCGTATAGTAGTCATGGACGTCAAAATTAGCGCATTCGGAGCGGCCCAGGCCGCATTGAATGCATTGGAAAATGTCGCAGGAATTCTTGGAATATAATTTCCGATGCTCCGTCGCGCGCGCGCAGGCGGGACAAGCGAGCTGCACGCCGATTTTGTCTGCGTCTGGCACGTCCGTGTCAGGCTCCGTTTATGTTCAAGTGCACACTGGAGCCGAAGGCGCGTCAAAACTCAATGTGGTAGTCGGGGGGAGTGGACTGGCTCGCAACCCGCGTTTTTGGAAGCTTTAAGCAGGCGATGCTGAATTGAGGGCTTGCCGATAGGCAGCGTTGATCTTTTTGGTTTCCGTCTCGGCAAGTTTTTTAAGCGCTTGCGACATGCCCTGTACTCGATCGGGGTGGTTTTGTTTGATCAGGGTCTTATAGGCTTTTTTGACCTCTTCAACCGTGGCCGACTCGGAAACCCCGAGAATACGAATCCAGTGACCATCGCTCGCTGCATTACCTGTTTCTCGAGCATAATGATCGAAGACAAATTCAGCGTCATAAATCGACGCGTTCGGCCCGATATCCGCGAGATCGGTAAACACGAAAAATTCCAGATTGTACTGCCGACGCAAACTGTACCGCCGAACTAGGTAAATGAGGGGCATTGCAACGGTTGCGAAGGCAATGGCCGCAGCGTTGGCGTCAAAAATCCGCTCGTCGAAAGGATACCAGACAGCCGTGTTGCTCGACACGGTCTGTAATTCCTGCGCCCAGGCCGACTGATCGGAGACACCGAACGCGAGCAACCAGAGAAGCGCGAACGTCACAATGTAGACCGCAATCGCATAGCCCATGGCGAAATGCATACACTTGCTATGCATCCAGGACCTCAGTCGAAAAAGCGGCTGGCTTCTGAGGCGGGAGATCATCGCCTGCAAATGCTGCGCGTGAGCTTTTAGATCCTCGAGTTCGTCATCCTGCTCGGGAATATTGGCATGGCGGCTTAAAGCGGTGCGCCAAAAGCCGTTTATCAGCTCATTGCTTTCACGGATTTGCTCAAGACGACGGTGAACCGTTCTATACACCGCAACGGCGCGGTCTAATTCGGTCCTTTCGGATTTTTGCAGCATGAATTCCGGCCGATGCCGTCGCGCTAGCAAAAATGCGCGCGCATAACCGATAACCAACACCGGCAGCACCGCCCAAAGGGCGAGTAAAATCGCATTCACGAACGCTGCCGAAAGATCGCCCCCGCCGCCTGGTTCAAGCATAGCACGAGACGCTTTTACTCACTTTGCTCAATAGTCCGCACGCCATTCTGCGCCTCGGGCGTAGCCATCCCTTCAACTCAGCTAAATCTTCGATTCAGACCACCTCGGGGCAAGAGATTGGCAAAAAATAGTCAAGCATTACGAGCCTGTCCGCATTCGGAAATATGAAAGCGAAAGCGCAAAAACACTGATGAGTCGCGAAGTGGTCACATTTTCATGCGGCCATCCGGTTGGCGTCCGCAGAGGAAGCGAACGGCTATGAGGGGTGGTGTCATGAATTATGTCCAGCCGGTCCAGTCATCTGGAGATCTAAAAGCAGCGGACCTCGATATTGAGGAAAACGTCCGGACGCTTGCACATAACAGCGCAACATTTCGTCAGGGCGATACCGCAAATGGCGAAGCGACCGCCAATAGCTTGAGCGCGCTGCTTCGCCGGGTATCGGGCAGCTCGACACGTGAGATTGACGCTCTCATTGGAGATTTACGAAATCTACGCGAAAAACTACGTTCCGACGGCGACCGCATTCATCGTGAAATCGTGGAATATGCCGCCTTGAGCCAGCAGGTGATGCAACTCAGCAAGATCATCTCCGAAAGCGTGAAGCGACTGCCGGATTCTCCGGGCGTGGACCGCTGACCAGCGTGTCGCCGCCTTATGGCACTCGTGCCGGACTTTCGCGCCGCCGAAGCCGTTGATGGATCGTAGCTGCGACCGCTCGCATGGCGCGAACCGCCGAGCTGCGGCAACCGAGCCTTGGAATCATCCAACCGCAATCATATGGCCGCCCCAATGCTTGCCGACCTTTGACAAAAGTCCGCGCGGGACACGTGTGGCAAATAATAGCGTGTCCGTCTCTGCAAGCGCGGCGAGTGTTGGTGTCAGACGTTGCGGCTCTGCCGCGCAATGTGTGTTTGCGTAAAGGCGGGTTCGCCGCTCGAGGGCTACTAATGAGGGGACGCTTGCGGCGGCCGTACCGGCCAATTCAGGTCATTGGCGTATTGGCATCGGTTCTGTCGATTGCAACGATGTCCATTTTCCCACCGAGCGCGCCGTTATGCGACCGATAGCGAATAACCACAATGTTGGTGCGCTCGGCGAACGTCTGAACGCCAACACAATCACTATCGTCTCGAGCAATCCGAACGATATCTATTCGATCAGGTGGTAGTACGGCAGCGGCCATCGTAGGAGGGATCGGACCGTTTATTTGTGACATCGGAGCTTGAAAGCACGGGAGGCGATCATGAGTTCTCCGATACACCTCGATGAAGACATTGATCCGGCATTGATGTACGCGCCGCCTTGGGCGCGTGAGCGGGTACCCGCCGAGATCGCCGGACGCCCAGCCACACCATTGACTGACACTAACGAACGTAATCGCGATCCCACGAGGCTCGCTCCCCAATTCAGCGGTGACCGCGCGATGCTGGAACTGCAGCGTCAGCTCGCGCTCAATCCCAACCTGATCCCGGAGCTATCTGCTGAAGTCGGGTCGGTCGTACGGCCTATCCTGATCCGGCTGTGCGGGGTTATCAGCTTCGCCGCTTTCGTGGCGTGGGGCATGGTCTCCTATCACGGCATAGAAAAGCCAGTCGGAATCATGCCAGCCGAGGTTTCCACGTCAGCCATTTCCGGCAATCGCGTCCATCGTGTTGATGTGGAGCTGCGGCGACCTACGACGGCTGCAGCGCAGACAGAGGAAGCGGCTACCACGAATGTGCGGCGTAGTGCGGCAGCGATCACGCCGTTAACTGCTGCACCTGCTGTAGTTGCGGCTGCCCCTTTACCTGCTGCGTCTGTCAACGCAATTGCCGTCACGCCTGTGCCGGCGCAAACAATTGCACCTCCACCGGCCCAACCGGCGCCGCGGCCCGACAATCGTCCGGCACTTCGGCTCGACAGTGGCGAGCTCGAAATGTTGGTCAAGCGGGGCAACGAATTCATCGCCAACGGCGATCTCGCTGCGGCACGGCTCCTCCTACGGCGCGGCGCCGAAGCCGGCAGCGCCGAGGCGGCTCTTGCACTCGGCGCGACTTTCGATCCGGTTGTGATGCAGCGTCTCGGCGCAATCGGGACGACGCCGGATATCGCGCAGGCGCGGCAATGGTACCAGCGCGCCGCGGAGCTTGGCTCCAACGCCGCATTGCAGCGACTGGCCGGACTTGATGCGGCTCGCTAGAGCGCGCCACGCATTGCGAGCGGTCAAATCCCTAGATAACGATGCTGAATTGTAGGCGCTTGCGCCAATTGCTGCGAGCTTCCAACCCATACCACACGCCCGCGCTCGATAATGCAATGGCGGTCGGCTATGCGGGTCAGCGCCTTTACGTTTTTATCAATAACCAGGATCGATTGCCCACCGGCGCGCAGCCGTTCGAGCGAACGCCAAATTTCGTCACGCACGCGGGGCGCCAAGCCCTCGGTCGCCTCGTCCAGAATGAGAAGACGTGGATTGGTCATCAAGGCACGGCCAATGGCGAGCATCTGCTGTTCGCCTCCCGACAGCAAGTTCGCCATGCTGCTCGCCCGTTCGGCGAGGCGCGGAAATAGCGCCATCACCTTTTCGAGCGTCCATGGCTCGGTGGTACCTCCGTGATTTGCCGCGGTTGCGACGAGGTTCTCGCGGGCAGTGAGGTTTGGAAATACTTGCCGGCCTTCCGGAACCAAGCCGACGCCGTGCTTAGCGATCCGATAGGCAGGAAGTCCACGGATTTCCTCGCCGCCGAACCGGATCGAGCCTGCCGCGGCGGCCGTGAGGCCCATGATTGAGCGTACTGTCGTGGTCTTGCCCATGCCGTTGCGGCCGAGCAGCGAAACCATCTCACCCCGCCCGACGGTGAGCGACACGCCGAAGAGGACACGGCTCAATCCATAGCTCGTCTCCACGTCGCGCAATTCAAGAAGCGAATCCGACACGTCAGCCATCGACCGCACCTTCGCCGAGGTAAGCTTCGCGCACGCCTGGATCGGCGCGAATGGCCGCCGGGTCGCCAGAGGCGATAATGCGTCCATAGACCAGGACGCTGATGCGGTCCGCCAATGCGAACACCGCATCGATATCATGCTCGATCAGTATCACGGTGATGCTGCCCTTCAGCACACGCAGCATTTCCAATAAACGTGCGGATTCTTCGAGACCCATCCCTGCCATCGGCTCATCGAGCAGCAGCATGCGTGGCCGAGCTGCAAGGGCCATGGCGATTTCCAGCTGGCGCCGCTCACCATGACTGAGATCAGCGACCAGAGTGCTGGTTCGTTCGATCAGACCCACGCGCGCCAGCGCCGTTTGCGCCGGTTCACGCAATTCGGGTTCGTCACGCGCGTTTTTCCAAAACCGAAACGAGTGGCCGGCATGGGCCTGCACCGAAAGCGCGATATTGTCGAGCGCTGTGAAATCCGGAAACAGCGTTGTGACCTGGAAAGAGCGCTCGGACCGATGATCGCGTGCAGTTCACCGGCCGGAACAGCTAGCGAAATTTCGTCGGCCGCGATTACGCCGCCGAAACGCTTGGTCAGGCCTTCGATTTCGAGCAACGCCTCAGCCACGGCGCGCCCCGGCAAGTAAGCCATCGATGCCGCCATGCATCGCGATCGCCACGAGGAGCAAAAAGGGACCGAGGATCAGATTTGAATAATCAGTGACGCGTGAGAGTCCCTCCTCCAGCACCAAAAACGTGAGCGCCCCGATGAGCGGACCGAACATCGCCTGCATGCCGCCAAGCACCACCATGACGATGAGATCGCCCGAGCGTGTCCAGTGCATCATGGCCGGGCTGATAAAATCGGTGTGATTGGCGAGCAATGCGCCGGCAAGTCCGCACATTGCTCCCGCGATCACGAAACAGACGAGCCTATAGCGGAATGTCGGGAAGCCGATTGCACGCATGCGCCGTTCGTTTGACCGCGCACCTTGGATCACCATACCGAAGCGCGAATTGACGATGCGCCACACCAGATAAATGCTGATCAGCAGCAGCCCGAGGCAGAGATAATAGAATGCAGTCCTGTTGCTGAGATTGAGCACCGCACCAAACTGACTGCGATGATAGATGGTCAGCCCGTCGTCACCGCCGTAACGGTCAAGCCCGATCGCGACGTAGTAAATCATTTGCGCGAAGGCCAAGGTGATCATGATGAAATAGACACCGCGGGTGCGCAGGCTGAGCGCACCGACGACAAGCGCGTAAAGTGCTGCGGCCGCGATGGCGACCGGCCACTGCACGAAACCGGATGCAATGCCTTCCTTGGCCAGAATGCCGACTGCATAGCCACCGATGCCGAGGTAAGCGGCGTGTCCGAAGCTCACCATGCCGCCGAAGCCCATGATCAGGTTGAGGCTCAGGGCCGCGATTGCCAGAATAATTACGCGGGTGAAGAGCGTCAGCGCGAATGTCTCTCCAGCAAGCGCTGTATAGACCGGCACAAGAGCCAGAATCGCGATAAGAGCGACATTGATGGCCACGCGCGGCGTCAGCGCGCCGGGGAGCCATGCTTTCTGCACGGCAGGGATTGGACTCATTTACTCGCCGCCGGAAATAAGCCCTCGGGGCGTACGATCAGCACAAGCGCCATCACCAGATAGATGGTCATAGATGACAATGCTCGACCTAAGCTTGAAGAAGCGCTTTCGCTCAGAAATGCACGCAACAGATCGGGCACGAAGGTCCGCCCGACGGTATCGGCGAGTCCAACGAGCAGCGATGCCACGAATGCGCCGCGGATCGAGCCGATGCCGCCAATGGTGACGACGACGAAGGCTGCGATCAGAATGTTCTCGCCCATACCAATCTGGACTGTAAGAATCGGCGCCTGCATCAATCCGGCGAAGCCGGCAAGCGCAGCGCCCAACCCGAACACCAGCGTGTAGAGCAGTTTGATGTTGACACCGAGCGCGCCGACCATTTCACGATTCGAAGCTCCGGCGCGGATGAGCATGCCTAGACGAGTGCGCATGATCAGAAAGTATATGAGTACAGCGACAGCGAGCGTCACCGCGATGATCACAAGCCTGTAAAGTGGGTAAAATAGACCAGGTACTACCTCGATCGCATTGAGCATCTCGGGCGGCAATGACAGCGTCATGCCAGCCGGTCCCCATATCAGCCGCACAAGCTCGTTAAAGAACAGCAACAAGCCGAACGTGCCGAGCACGTGATCGAGATGATTGCGGCCGTACAAGCGCCGCATGGCGACAACCTCGAGCACCATGCCGACGAGCGCCGTCGCAGCAAGCGCAAGAATTGCGCCAATCAGGAAGCTATCGGTCCATTCTGCGAAACTTGCGGCGAAATAGGCGCCTAGCATGTACAGCGAGCCATGCGCGAGATTGACCAGATCCATAATGCCGAAGATCAGCGTCAAGCCTGCCGCCAGCAGGAACAGCAACATGCCAAGCTGGATGCCATTCAGAAATTGCTCGAAGAAGTAGAGCATGGCTCGACGTCACTCTTAAGACATCTGATATGCTCACGTTTATCGCGAGCATGCACGTTTTGCCATTCAAGCGAACCGGACGTTGAGACCAGGCGTGGATGGCCGGGCAAAGACCGCGCCCGCAACGGCGAGCTCCGCCCGACCATGACAGCCATCAAGTCAAACGTGATAGCTAAAAAGGTATGCGCTCACTTCATCGAACATCGGTCGTGGAATCGATCCTGATCGTCCTTGACGATCGTCGCAACGGTGTGGAGCGAATAAGTGCTGTCGGAGTTCTTCACGGCGTCCTGAAGATAAAAGTTCTGAATCGGGATATGATTGTTG
>WNGH01005016.1_pt1 | contig 12615 bp, 10 predicted proteins | sample 5400631 | NCBI WGS metagenome assembly WNGH01 (sample SAMN13153373, study PRJNA577476) | soil metagenome | isolation source: 115 cm soil or saprolite under Garry oak tree replicate 1 | place: USA:California | collected 2016-06-15
GCCGCATCGTGGTCGACGAGGCGCACTGCATCTCCACCTGGGGTCACGACTTTCGGCCCGACTATCGGCTCCTGTCCGCGGCGATCGCAGCCTGTGGGAAGCCGCCCGTCGCCGGATTCACGGCGACCGCGACCCCACAGGTTCGAGCCGATATCGCAAGCAGCCTTCAGCTCCGCGATCCCTTCATCTCGGTCAGCGGATTCAACCGGCCGACCCTGAAGCTCGCGGTCATTCGCTGCCGCGGCGAGCGAGCCAAGCGTGATCAGCTCCGAAGCCTGCTCGCGACGCCAGGACAGCAGGCGCTCGTCTACGTCGGTACGGTGTCCGCGGCGGAAGAGCTGGCGGTCGAGCTCCGCGTCCCTTGCTATCACGGCCGGCAGGACGCAGACGCCCGGCGCCGAACGCAGGATGACTTCACCGCCGGACGAACTCAGGTCGTGGTGGCGACTTCGGCGTTCGGCATGGGAGTCGACATCGCCGGCATTCGTCGCGTCATCCATTACCACGTGCCCGGCAGCCTCGAGGCGTACTACCAGGAGGCAGGACGCGCAGGGCGCGACGGAAGGCCGGCGGAATGCACGCTCCTCTACAGCCCGTCTGATCGCGACCTCCAGGCCTTCTTCATCGAACAGTCCGGCATGGAGGACGGCTCGCCGCTCAAAGAGCACGCGTACGCACGTCTGGCCCAGATGCTGGCCTATGCGGAGATGCGCGAATGCCGGCACGCTCGCATCGCCGACTACTTCGGCGAGGAAGGCGTCGCGCGCCGATGCCATGCGTGCGACAACTGCCTCACCGCGTCGCCACCCGAGGAACCGGTGGCAGCCGAGGCGGTGCAGGCAGCGCTCGCCGCGACGGCCAGGTTCAGCGGGCGGGTCGGGCTGGCGAACGTTGCGGCCGTCCTCGGCGGCCGGCGAACCAGATGGTCGACCGCCCAGCCGTGGGTGCAGGAGCTGCCCTTCCACGGCGCATTGAACCGGTGGAAGGAGGAGCGGATCAGGCTTCTCCTGTCGGGCCTTATCAACGCCGGCCTTGCCCGCCAGAGCTCGGGGGAATACCCGGTGGTGGAGATCACTTCCGCCGGCCGCTATGCGCTGGCCGGGAAGACCATCCCCCCTTCCCTCACGCTGCCGGCCGAGTCAAGGAGCGTCCCCTCGGGACATGTCTCGGTGGAGACGCTTGATCGATTGCGACATTGGAGGCTCGAGACCGCAAGGGCCGCCGGCGTACCCGCCTACGTCGTGTTCCACGACGCGACGCTGGCGGCCATCGCATCGGCGAGGCCGGCGAGCCTGGACGAGCTGCTGCGCGTGTCGGGAGTGGGAGAGTCAAAGCTCCGGAGATACGGCGATGAGGTCCTCGAGGTGCTGCGCACGGCACCCTAGTGATGTACAAGTCGCAGATCGGGCGGGCCGGTGAGAGGTTTCGTAATCATTTACCGATACCAGCGTTCAAGCAGCATGAGTCGCATGCGCGCCGGAGCGCCAATGGTCCTCCTTGCTTTGGCAATCCTCAGCGGGTGCGGCGCAAGTAGCGCAACCGCACGAACGTCGCCAAGTCCCGCGACTCCCAGCTGCACTTCATCCGGAGTTGCCTCGCCCTCGTGGCCTGCACCCTGGAGTAGAACGGGATCTGCTCCGCCAGTAGTTTCAGCGGCCGCGGCGAAGGACACATTCAAGCTCACGTTCGACACCGGAACCCCGGATTTTCAGCTCACCACACAAACGACTGCCCACTTCACGGCCGATTCAGGCCTCGGTCAACCAATCGACCTCGCCGGATCCGCCGGCGTGAGGATTGTGCTCAGGGGCTTTCGAGGCGACATGGACAACTACGTGGGCCCAGCCTCGTTCACCTCGCAGGGACCATTGCTGCAGCAGGTCAGGAGCCTAGGAGGCTGGGAGGGCCAGGTCTCTTGGGCCGCCGGCTTGAGCCGGCCGGGCTGCGCCAACGTCACAGCGACGGGCTCGACCCTGACGTTCCACTTCATTCCCCTGACCTGACGGCGGAAAGCACGGCGGCGTTCTCGCTGATCAGGCAGTCAGGGCATTTCTGGGTGAAGCCTGCTCGTACCACCTGAGCACTCGCGTGGCCCGAAGGGTGTTCCACCGGCTCGGCCTGCCCTCGCCCTCGTCCATCGCGAAGTGCAGCCGGCCGGGGTGAGGATTCTCGAGAAGCCAGCGGCCGTCAGCATCCCGCTTTGAGTGGACCAGGTCGATCGCCTCGGCCACCCGCTTGTCCGGAAGGGCGCCGGCCGCGCGCAGGTAGTCGAGACCTCGGAGCACGTCGTAGTGCCAATAGGTCGGGTATGAGAACTGCGTCCAGGCAGGGTCGATAACCTCGCCGGTGGACAGCCTGCGAAGCATCCGCCGCTCGAGAAGGTACTCCTGGCCGCGAAGACGGGCGGCTCTTACGTCCGGTGTGCCCTCCGTGGCTCGCTCGTATTCCAGCAGGCCATCCAGCACGTCGATCGTCGTGTGAAATGACCCCCGCGTCGATCCATTCTCCTGCTCGCAGTTCCAGCCGCCATCGCTCATCTGCTCACCGAGAAGCCGGTCCACGATGCTGCTGACGTCCTCGCCGAAGTAAGCCCCGAGCGCGACGACCTTGCCGTTGATGCATGGTTCCACCTCGCCGGCGAAGAAGAGCTCCCCGTCGTGCTCCCACTGGCAGTGCTCGCGGACCAGGCGGACGGCGCGGCGCGCGCCGGTGCTCACAGGATCAAGGCCGAAGTTTCGGAGCAGCATCAAGCTCCAGGCCGTTGAGGTCCATTCCGGGAACAGGGTGCCCTTCCTCGCGGGAGGCAGAGACTGCCACCACTGTGCCGCGGCAGCGGAGTCAAACGTGGGTGTGCCTCCATCCCACTGGCCATCCTTGCGTTGGAGGGCGAGCAGCCGTGCGCCCCAGCCTTCCACCGCGACGCGCGCATGTTCGGCCGCGACTTTCTCCTCTGGCGCATCGGTAAGGTCGCGCATCACCTGCCAACGGATCGCCGGGTCGGAGTCCAGCAGCCACGCGACGACGTCCATTCCATCCATAAGTTTCGCTTCAGCGCATACTCCGCGGACGCGGGGGGGGCCCGGGGAATCCACCCAGCAGTCAGGCAGGCGCCGCCGGAACGACGATTCAAAGGTTCGGTGAGTCTGGTCAACGGAGGGTCTGCAGGCGGGGCCGCTCAGCTGGGGTTCGGATCGCCTCGGCCAGGCGGGCCATGAGAAGTGATCCTCAGCTAAGAGTTCGCAGAAGGAGGCGGCGACAGGTTTCCTTGCCGCCGCCCAACCCCCGGCCCTCCATGGCAGGGAGTTATCAAGCCTGAGAATGCTCGTGCGGCGAAGCTGTTAACACGGGCTACGATCGCCATTGCCGCAGTGACTGAACCCACCCAAGCGCTTGAAGCACTGCTTACGGAGCTGACTCGTCGCGGCTCGCTTTTGGCGAACTTTCTCGAACCGGGACTGCCTTCCGAACAGGTAGAGGCTCGACTGGTCGAGTTGGGAGCGGACCCGCATCCCGATGTGATCGAGCTTTACGGCTGGCATAACGGCTTTGATCGATTTCGCGTCCCAACCAGCAGTAACGGCATCGTGTCCCTTGTGCCTTCTCATGTTGAATTCAATCCGTTGGAGGAAGCCGCAGAGCTCTTTGTTAATTGGCGCCAAAGAGCCGAGAGCGCGGGCGCCACACCAGTCCGAGACATTGATGGTGTTTGGAGGACGGTGGATCCCGAGGAGGTATGGTCGCGTTCCTGGTTCCCGATTTTTCAGGGCGGAGGCAGCGAAGTCATCTTCATCGAAAATCGCGATCACGACGCCGGCTCGGTCTGGCTCCACCCGATACAGGATGCGCCCCGTCGCCTGTATGACTCTCTGGCGGATGCGATCGAGAGCGTTCGCCAGGCGCTGGTTCACGGGCGGCTCCAGCTCGACAGTCACGGAGTATTCACGTTCGAGTCATACATTGCATCGGGTCTGGAGATTTGAGTCCAGCCGCATCGAACTTCGGCTGATTGATGGGCCGTGGGTTCCAGATTTTTCAGAAAGTGATCCGCCTCCCGAAGGGTGGCATGTGGGAGATCTGGGCGGCGGGTGCCGCCGTCGTGGTCGGCGCCTTCCTCCGTCTCGACTCCTACAGCTCGGTTCCCTACAGGGCTCCCAACCCCGACGAATGGAACTGGGCCTGGGCCGGCCTCAGCCAGCTCCAGGGCATGCCGCCGACGGCGTGGACCATCTTCTGGAAGGCATACCCCCAGTCGGTCTGGGCGGCCCCGCCGGCGCCTTACACCGAACCCCTGGTTCACCCCTGGATCGACGCGCCACCGCTCTTCAGCTGGCTGATCGGCGCGTACGCATGGCTCGACGGCGACCGGACGCTCAACGACGTCATCAGCGATCCAACACCGCGGCTCCTGGGCATCCTGCTGAGCCTCGCGGCGATGGCCCTTGCCTACGGAGTCGGCCGGCTTGTGCTCGGGGTGTTCCCTTCGCTTGTCGGGCTGTGGTTGCTGGCCACCGCCCCGATCCCGGTCCTCCTCGACCGGCTGGTCGCCGCCGAGCAGTTGATCGCGGTTCTTTTGCTGGCTGCGTGCCTGGCCATCTATCAGCTCCGCCGCACGCCTGATGACAGACGATGGCTGGGGCTGCTCCTCGGTTGTTGCCTGGTCGCCCCGTGGGTCAAGGCGCCCGGGCTCGTCGTCGGGATTTCCGCCGTCCTTCTGCTGCTGGCGCGACAGCAGTTCCGCATCGCCGCACTCGCCGGCGGCATCACCATCGCCTCCCAGGCCGTGGTGCTCGCCTACACGGCAAGCCTCGACTGGCATTCGTACATCGCCGAGGTGTCCATTCGCGCCAGCCAGCTCAGCGCGTTGACCGGCTATCGCTTCATCACGAACTCGACCGGGTTCGATGGCCAGCAGGCGCTTGACGGTTGGTGGTTGCTCGGCTGGCTGGGACTCGCGGAATTCCTTGGGAGGCGCCGAGGCGACTCGGACCTCGTGGCTGTTCCCGCGGTGGTCTACCTCGTCCTGATGCTGGGCACCGCCGCCGATTACAGCGCCGGCTACGGCTGGTACCGCCTTGCTGTCATGCCCCTCGTCTACCTCGCAGCGGGCCGGTTCCTGTGGTTGGCGGTGTGGGAGCTTTCCTGGGTGCGGCTCGGGATCGCGGCCGCGCTGGCTATCGCCACCGCGGCCAACTGGGCGGTGCCTCTCCACATCAAGTTCGACGCGGTCAACATGGGGTTGATCGTGCTGCTGGCGATGCTGCCGGCGCTGATCGCGCTCGCGCGGCCCGGCCTCCGGACCTATGCGCGCGCCGGGAGCGTGACGCTGCTCGCCGCCATCGTTCCGGTCAGTCTTCTGGAGGTTGCGAACCTCGCCTACATCTACGGGTCATGAGCCGCGCATGGTGAGACGCGCGCGGCGGTCACCGTCACGGCCCAATTCGATGTTCAGGTGGAAATTGCCGCGGTTTGCGTAGGCGGCCTCGAGCTGGCTGCCAGTGCGAAAGGCCTCCACTCGATCCATCCGCGAGAAAATGCTCACATCGAGGGCATCGCGCCAACCGTCGCCGGCCGCTGACCGCTCCCCGGCGTTCCCCCGCTTGAGCGCGAGCGCCGCCGTCACCGTCCAGGCTTGCGGCGACTCCGGTTGATTGGTGCCTGCGATCTCATCCGAACCGCTGCCGCGAGGATCGCGCCCAGCGAAGTCGTACATCACGCGGCCATCGGGACTGACGTACAGGAACTCGACGTTCGCGCCGGCGACGTTCACGGCGTTGAGCAGGCGGTCGCCGAGCTGCGTCGCCAGGCGGTGCAGGCCCTGGCGGCGCAGGCCGCGGGCGACCTCGAACGTCTCTTTTGGCCACACCGCCCACGCTCCGTGGTAGTCCTGAAACCCGACCAGGTCGCGCTCGGTTCGTGAGCGACATCGAATACCCACTTCGGTCACAAAGTCCGCGCTGCAGATGCGCCGCGCCAACGCGTCGATGTAGCCCTCGGCGCCGTGAAAGTCATCGAAAAGACGCGTGTCGAGGACCAGCGCGCCATTCGATGCACTGCTGTCGATCCAGCGCGGCCGGCCGTGCGCGTCTCGGTCGACCCCCATCGCGAAGTAGCCCTCTGCCGGCATCCAGAGCTGGGCGAGAACCTGCTCGCGCAGCGCCTCGGCCCGCGCGCGCCAGTCAGTCCCGCCCACCACCTCCGCGGCCCCGAGCAAAGCATCGTACGCATAGCCCTGGACTTCGATGGGCGCGATCGGCGCATCCCAGTTGGCCAGCGTTCCGTCGCGATGGATGTACGACGTGCTCGAGTCCTTCCAGACCTGGAATGGAATGCCGTCCGGGTTGCGGCGCTGAAACTCGATCAGGCCAAGCTCAGAGCCATCGAGCTTTCGAGTGATCCAGTCCACGGCAGCGATCAGGCTTTCGCGAATCGTTACTACGCTGCCGTCGTGACGGGTCACCGTCTCGGCCAGGATCGCGTTGCCGAACGTCGCGCACCAGCGGGCGACGAGCCGCGCGTACAACGGAGTGGTGTCGCTTGCGCCGTAGTAGGTCAGGTCGGCGGTGTCGCCGCCCCACTTGCGCGCCAGCTCGTGCAGCAGCGCCTCAGACGACGCCGAGATGCGTCGTGATCCGACGTAAAGCGAGCGGTGCTCGTGGTGGATCTTGCCGCGCTCCTCCTCGTTGCTGTGCGGACCGGACGGTCTGTCGACCGTGCCCTGGAATCGAGCCAGGGTGAGGATCACGTCATGGGTGATTTCCGGATTGAGGCGCAGAAGCGTCTCGGCGGCCGCCACCGAATCGCGGCCGAAAACCGCATCGCTGAACAGCACGCCACCGCTCCCGAAAAGGCCCAGGCCCGGCGCCCGGAGGCGCGAAAGGTCCCGGAGGACACTCACCATGAGGTGGGATTATCGTCGCCTCAACGCCGCTGGAACTTGACAAATCTTTGTTCCTGGGCCAACCTCTTTTGCTAGCGGGGATTGAGTACAGGTAGCCTGCTGCCGGCGCACTCTCGCCCCACGATTCCATCGCGGGAAGAAGGCAGCAGCGCACCGCATGACAGGGATGTCCAGAAGGAGGTTCATCATGCGACGGTGGTTGCTCCTGATCGCCGCGGCCGCACTCGCGGCGCAGGCATGCGGTGGCGGCGGGGGCGGAGGTTCGTCGTTCAATCCCGACAATGTGTCGGGGACCGTGGTTCTTTCCGGGTGGCAGGCCTCACCTGAGGAGGGACAGGCGCTCAACGCCGCCCTGGCCGGGTTCAAGGCCAAGTATCCGAAGATCACCGTCGACTACCAGCCAATCGCCGGCGACTATCCGACGGCGATGGTGGCCAAGTTCAGCGCGCACCAGCCGCCAGACGTGTTCTATGTCGACTCGGGAGTCGCACCGGACTGGATCAAGCAGGGTGTGCTGCAGCCACTGGACGACTGGGCGAGCTCGCGCGGCTTTGACACGTCGCAGTTCTACCCGGGCTACCTGAACGCATTCAAAAGCTCAGACGGCAAGACATACGGTTATCCCAAGGACGGCAACACGCTGGCCATGGCGTACAACCCCGACATGCTGAACGCGGCGGGCGTGCAGCCGCCGGCCAGCTACGACGACATGATGACGGTCGGCGCGGCGCTGAAGTCCAAGGGCATGGTTGCGTACAGCATGAGCACGACCCTGGACCGGATCCTCGCCTTCATCTACGGCGACGGTGGCAATCTCCTCAGCTCGAACAAGAAGTCGGACGCCATCGACAGCAAGTTCAAAGACGGAGTCAGCTTCTACCTGAACCTTTTCAAGATGGGATATGCGAAGTCACCTTCGCAGCTGGGCGTCGACTGGAACGGCAAGGCGCTCGGCGAAAAGAAGGCCGCGATCATCTTCGAGGGCGGCTGGCTCGACTCTTACATGAAGGGAACCTTCCCCAACGTTCCGTACAAGTGGGTCGCGATGCCCAAGGGCGCAGCCGGCCAGGCCACGTTGGGCTTCACGGTCAGCTACTCGATCGGCAAGGACTCGCCGCACCCGGACGCCGCGTGGCTCCTGCTGACCTACCTGACCGGCCCGGACGGCATGAAGATCTGGACCCAGGGCGGGGTGGCCAACCCTTCCCGCAAGGACGTGCCGGCGCCCGCCGGCAAGGACGTCCTGGTCAACAGCGCGTCCTTCGCCCACCCCTGGAGCTTCATTCCAGGGTTCAGCAAGGTGAGTGACGCATTCAACAACGCGTTCGAAGCGGCTGTGGAGGGCAAAGGATCGGTCGATGACGTGATCTCAAAGACAAAATCGGCTTTGGACCAGCAACTGAACCAGCCCTAGACATGCTGGGGATCGGAAAGGCGCGGGGCAGCCTGGGCACCGAACGTGCCCAGGAGGCCCTCGCCGGCTACGGCTTCATCGCGATACCGATGGTCCTGTTCCTCATCTTCAACATCGGCGCGCTCTTCTATTCCGCGTATATCAGCCTCTGGCGCTGGGAGATCCTCGGGCCAACCGAGTTCCTGGGATTTCGCAACTACGCCTTCATCTTGCGCGACGAGGTCTTTCACACCGCGATCAAGAACTCGCTCTACTACACCATCGTCGTCGTGCCGATCCAGATGGCGATCGGCCTGACGCTAGCGGTGGTCGTCAATCAGATCTGGAGGGGACGCAGCTTTTTCCGGGCGGCGTTCTATTTCCCCGCGATCGCCAGCTCAGCCGCGATCACCGTTCTCTACATCTACATCATGGCTCCGGACGGACTGTTCAACCATCTTCTCGAGCTGATCGGGGTCAATCCTTTCGGGTTCCACAACCAGGGCAACTGGCTCGGACACAGCGACACGGCCCTCAACTCGATCATCGGTCTCAACGCGTGGACGACGTCGGGGACGATGATGCTCTTCTATCTGGGACAGCTGACGGCCATTCCGACAGAGGTCTATGAAGCGGCCAGGGCGGACGGCGCGGGCCCATTGACCACCTTCTGGCGGATCACGTTTCCTCTGCTGAGGCCGGCGCACTATCTGGTTGCCACTGTCTCAGTGATTGGTGCGCTGCAGATGTTCGACCAGGCTTACATCGCGGGGGGCTCCGGTGGGGACCCGGCGTATTCGCTGATGACGATGGTCCTCTATCTGTACAACTCCGCCTTCCGCCAGTTCGAGTTCGGCTACGCGGCCGCCGTGGGCATCGTGCTGTTCGTGATCATTTTCACGGCCACGCTGGTCCAGCGACGGCTGTTCGGCTCATCCGACTGGTCGAGCGCACGATGAGCGTCACGACAGTCCCGCGAGTGGGCGCCGCCGAGCCGGAATCCGAGCCCGTTGTTCGCCGTCGAATCGGGCGGGGTGTCGTGTACGCCATCCTGATCCTCTATTCACTGGTCGTCTTCGTGCCTTTCCTGTGGACCTTGTCGACTTCGTTCAAGACCCTGCCCGAGTCCCTGCAGCTGACGTTCATTCCTCAGAACCCCACAGTCCAGGGCTACATAACGGCCTGGACTCAGCTCAAGCCGGCGCTGCCCGTCATGTTCTTCAACAGCTTCTTGCTCGCCTTGATCGTGACCGTGACCAACGTCTTCTTCGGGGCTCTGGGCGGGTACGCGTTCGCAAGGTTGCGCTTCCCCGGCCGGGAGGTGCTGTTTCTCCTGGTGCTCGGGACGCTGATGATCCCGGACCAGCTGCGCATGGTGCCCGTCTATCAGATCCTGGTCAACCTTGGACTGGTGACCCCGGGGCCTCAGAACTACGTCGGCATCAGCCTGGTCATGGCGATCAGCGCGACGAGCCTTTTCGTCATGCGCCAGTTCTTCCTCACGATTCCCTTCGACCTCGAGGAGTCTGCTCGCATCGATGGCGCGGGGTTCTTCACCACGTTCTGGCGGGTGCTGTTTCCTCTCGCACGGCCGGCCCTTGCCACGGTCGCGATCATGAGCTTCCAGGGCACGTGGAACGGTTTCTTCTGGCCTTTGATCCTCCTGCAGGCCCAGCAGCACTGGACGCTCCCGCTCGGCTTGTCACAGTTCCGCTTCCAGTACTCCACGAACTGGCCGCCACTGATGGCTCTGGACGTCGTCGCCACGGTTCCCATCGTCATCCTCTACCTGTTCTTCCAGCGCTCGTTCGTGAGCGGGTTGTCAGCGGGAGCCGTCAAGGGATAACGCCCACTCGAAACTGACGCTGTCGGAGTCGTCGTGAGCGGTCGACATGCTCCTCCGACTTCGGTTCGCGCCTTGTCAGCAGTCGAACACCGACCAGCAGATGTCGTTGCGCAACCGCTCATCGTCGATTACGAGCTCGCGAATCGCCTCCGGGAGCTGGTCGCGCTGCCACCGGCACTCGAGTCGCCCTGCGCTCTCGCCCTCCCCTTCCGCCGCGGCAGCACGTGCGGCCTTGATCGCATAGGCGGCCGCACCGAGCTCGTGCGCGGCGACGTGTGCGACGGCCGCGGCCTGGCCGGCGGCGTACGCGGCATGCCGTGCTGCCCCACGTAGGTCTCTGGCCGCGGCGTTTGCATGGCCGGCCGCCGTGCGAGCCCGGGTCATGGTGACCTCGCCGCGCGCCCATGCGCGCGCCTGCTCGATCGCCTGACGCGGTCGCCTGTCCTCAGGCTGAGCCGACTCGAAGAGGTCAAGGACGTGCTCCGCGCAGGATGCTGCCCACAGGGTGAGGAGCTGGTGATCGGAATCGGTCAGGGTCCCACCGCGGCGGATCGTCACGAAACGAGGGTCGCGGTATTTCGAGAGGATCACACCCAGCACCCCTTTTGCTCGCATCTGCCCAACGTCTAACACGATGCCCCCGCCCCTTCATTCTCGCCTACGTTGACGGGCCGAAGTTTCCGTAACGCGACCCCGTCGAGATTCGCGGCACGGCTATCAGGCTGCTGAACGGGAAACGGGGGTGCTAGGAACTGATTTGGCCGTCAGGTGCGAAGAAGCTGTTCTTAAACTGCCAAGACGCTCAGGCCCTTTCTCTAGTCAACCAGCGCAGGCGGCTCATTCACGAAGTGCGCCTCAGCTTGAGAGTAAGAACTCCGATGCCGGCAACCAGCGGCATGACGCCAATTAGCGCACTAATGACGAAACGGGAGCCGGGCCGAGCATCATGCAACCAGCCGGTCCACGCGCTCGCGGCCATCAGTTCGATCCTGTTAACCGAGCCGTTGGTGGGCGGTGATGGACTTGAACCAACGACCTCCTCGGTGTAAGCGAGGCGCTCTAGCCAACTGAGCTAACCGCCCGTTTTCGCGGTTGCCAGTCTACCCACCCGCCAGCAAAGTCAATGCCGCGTTCAACTGAGTGTCCTTTGCGTATCCCAGCGAAGGCTGGGCGACGTCGAATGCGTCCGAGGGATTCGCCAGCGTTACGGTGACGTCTGGCGCCAGACCGGTGTGATCGATCGTCTGGCCATTGGGTAGAAACCATCGTTCTACTGTCAAATGGAGGTCGGATCCGTCGCTCAGAACGAAGTCCTCCTGCACGGAACCCTTGCCGAACGTCCTGGTCCCCACGAGCTTGGCCCGGTGATGGACCTGCAGGGAGCCGGCCACGATCTCGGCCGCCGACGCGCTGTGGGCGTCGACAAGCACGACCAGCGGAACGTTCGGCGCTCCGTGCTGCGAACCGACCTGGTGACGGTCGACCCCGCTCCTGCCTCGCGTCTCGAACGTCTCGCCGCTCGTTACGAACTGGGTGATGACATCGTCGGCCGCCGTGACGAAACCGCCAGGGTCGCTGCGCAAGTCCAGGACCATCCCCACTGAACCAGGAAGCCCATTCTTGAGCGCGGCCGAGAAGTCGGTCGAGGTGGTCGAAGCGAACTGGTAGATGCGGATATACAGCACGTGGTTGCCAACCGTGGCCGATCGAACGGTTGGGACCACGATCTGCGCCCGCATGATGGTGAAGGTCATCGTCTGGCCGTCTCGCGAGATGGTCAGCGTGACCTTGCTGCCCTCGGGCCCCTGGATCAACGCGGTGGCCTCGTCGGCGGTGATGCCTTTGATGTCTTTGTCGCCGACTTTGACAATCTGATCGCCGCGCTGCAGCCCCGCCGCGGCGGCCGGTGACCCAGGCACGGTCGCGCTGATCACGGGATAACCCGCGCCGAAACTCAGATAAATGCCGATGCCGGTAATCCGGCTCTGATAACTCTGCTGGAGCTTCTTGTACTGATCGGGGTCGAAGTAGATCGTGTATGGGTCGCCCAGGCCGTTCACCAGCCCTTGCACGCTACCCTGCGACAGCTTCTTGGTGTCGATGGAGGTGTCGACATAGTCCGCCTGGATCAGCCGCGCCGCCTCCTCTACCGCTCGGAGGTCGACTCGCGAAGTCGATCGATGTCCGAAGTACGGCACGTACTCGGGAAAGGCCTGGTCGACGTAAAGGCCCGCGACAAAACCGACGACGAGGATCAGCGCCACGGCGCCACCCCGCAGCAGGGCGGCGCTGCGATTCATCTCAGCAGACTATCGAAATCAGCACCCGAGCCAGATACAGGGGTCCTTGTAGACGCCGTAGACGCGGATCTCGAAGTGCACGTGCGGACCGGTCGACCAACCGGTCGAGCCTTCGAACGCGACCGTCGTCCCGCGAGGCACGACCGTTCCGCTGGTGAGACCTGGCGCGTAACCGGCG
>WNGH01005017.1_pt1 | contig 12614 bp, 10 predicted proteins | sample 5400631 | NCBI WGS metagenome assembly WNGH01 (sample SAMN13153373, study PRJNA577476) | soil metagenome | isolation source: 115 cm soil or saprolite under Garry oak tree replicate 1 | place: USA:California | collected 2016-06-15
CGCACGTTCCAGCCTAACCGGCGGCACCGTTCCAAGACGCACGGATTTCGTACGCGTATGAAGACCAAAAGCGGCCGGGCAGTAATTTCCCGCCGGCGTGCCAAGGGTCGCAAACGGGTGTCGGTGAAGCCCGGCTTTCGTGAGTAACCATTCCTTCTTTCCGGAATCTGCGGGAGTCCGTAGTCTGAGTTTGGATAGCAAGTTGTGAGCGCCATCGTTCCGAATGGCAGTTCTGATCTGTCCGGTTCCGGTAGCCGCGCCAGATTTTCACGCAGCTCGCGCCTGCTCCGCCACGCCGATTTCGAGCGGGTGTATACGCAGGGCCAGCGTCATTTCGCGGCTCATATGACAGTTTTTTACCTGCGACGCGCGCAAGGAGACGCGGCCCGGGTTGGATTCACCGTGGGACGCGTGTTAGGCGGTGCAGTTGACCGCAATCGGATGAAACGTCGCTTGCGCGAGGCAGTGCGTCGCCATTTGCCGCCGGGAGTTCCGGTGGATGTTGTGATTAATCCGAAGAAGTCCTTGCTCACCGCCGATTTTGCCGATTTGCTGGATGAGGTCAGTCGCGCCTTCGCGGTGATTCAGAAGGCGACCGGGAACCGATGAACCAATTGTCCAAGACCATCGTGTTAAGCCTGCTGCGGGGATACAAGTGGGCGATCTCCCCAATGCTTTCGCCCGCCTGCCGCTACGTTCCCACCTGTTCCGAGTACGCGCTGGAAGCTGTGGATCGCTACGGCGTGCTACCTGGGAGCGTAATGGCTATGCGTCGAGTGCTCCGCTGCCATCCATTTGCGGGCAGCGGACACGACCCCGTGTTCAATCCAAAGACAGGCGCGACAGTCCGGAGCGGTGGTAGATAACTTGCCAGACTTTCCCAATCCTCAACACGAATCCGGAATGGAGCGCCGACTTCTGCTGGTCTTCGCGCTCACATTTCTCGTGATCATTGTCTTTCAACCGCTTCTAAAGAAATATCTGCCTCAAGCCCCGCCTCCGCCGGCAAAAAATGAAACGCAATCCTCGATCCCATCGGCGAATAGTGGCAGTCCGCCTCCGGCGGTGCAAGCTCGGACGACAACTCCAACTTCTGTCGCCACCAAGCAAGCCACTTCGGAGTCGGAAACAGTTATCGAAAATGACCTGTACCGGATCACGTTTACCAATCGCGGCGGCCAAGTCAAATCCTGGGTACTGAAGAAATATGATGACGATCAGGGAAGGCCTCTGGACCTGATCAATCGCAGCGCCTCCGAGAAATACGGCTACCCGCTCTCGCTGTGGACTTATGACGAGACTCAACGTAACAAGCTGAACTCTGCGCTCTACGTTGCCTCGCAGTCGGGAAGTTTGCAAGCTCCGGCGGATATCGTCTTCGAATATGCCGACCAGGATGTGGTCGTCCGCAAGAGATTCTCATTTGATCACACCTACGTAGTGCGGGTGGAAACCTCGGTCCAGGTGAAAGGAACTGAGATCCCCGCCTTTCCCATGTGGCCGGCGGGCTTCGGGGATGAGACCGGCGCCGCTTCCTACCACTCAAGCCGGATCGAGTATCAGTACAACAACAGCACCGAACGCCTGGACATTAAAAAGGTCAGCGGCGGCAACACGATAAGAGGCCCGTTCAACTGGGCGGGCGTGGTAGATCAATACTTCGCTGCGGTGTTTTTGCCCGACAATCCGCAGGACGCCGCGCTCGTGACACTCCGCAATCCGCTCGATGTTCCCAAAGATGCGCGCAATCCAAATCCGCAAGACACAACTAAAGTGGACGTGCTGGGCACCGCCGTAGGCAACATTATCGGTCCGACGGCTGAGCGGGCGTACGTAGGTCCGAAGTCGCTGAGTGTTCTCGAATCCGTGCCCGTGCCGACCATACAAGGTGCCCCGCAAGACCTGCGCGCCCTGGTCAATTTTGGATTCTTCGGAGTGATTGCCCGCCCGCTGTTTCTGTGGCTTAAGTGGACATACGATTACGTCCACAACTGGGGGTGGGCCATTGTTATTCAGACCCTGATCATCAATCTCGCTCTGCTACCGCTGCGCGTTTCTGGCATGAAGTCGGCCTTGAAGATGCAAAAAGTCCAGCCGCAAATGAATGCGATCAAGGACAAATATAAGAAGTACACCATGCGCGATCCCCGGAAACAGGAGATGAATCAGGAAATTGCCGCGCTCATGAAGAAAGAAGGTGTCAGCCCGGCGGGTGGTTGCTTGCCGATGATTATCCAGATGCCATTCTTATTCGCGTACTACAGCATGCTGGGTGCAGCCCTCGATCTTCGCCATGCCCACTGGTTGTGGATCCGTGACCTATCTTCCCCCGATCCTTACCACATACTTCCCATCGGAATTCTTATCACCATGTTTCTGACCCAAAGGATGACACCGCAGGCGGGGATGGATCCGTCGCAGCAGAGAATGATGAACATCATGATGCCGGTTATGCTCGGTGTTATCAGTTGGAACCTGGCTGCGGGATTGTGTCTTTACTGGGCGGAGGGCAACCTGATCGCGATCGCACAACAAGCCATCATGAACCGCACAAGTTTGGGCCGCGAGATGCGCGAACTAGCCTTGAAGAGAGCACGAAAGAAAGAGAAGTAGAGGTCAACTTTCAGTTCTCTGTGCCCGAATGAAAGTTGAGGACTGATCCAATCATGTCGATCCCCGATAAAGTCGGCGCCGCCAATAGAATCAACGAATTATTGGGTGGCATCGTCACGCGAGGCGGTTTGCGATTGAAATATCGCATTACCGTGGACCCACCGCTGGCGGACAACCGCGACTGGGAAAAGCCCGAGATACTGGTTGAGTTTTCCGGACCGGATTCCCCGTTGCTCCTTGAACGCGGGGCAGAGTTACTGCGTTCGCTCGAACTGCTGACCATGGAAATGCTTCGATTGCCCGGAGGCGAACATGAAAAGGTCAGCTTCGATTGTATGAACCACCGCAGTATGCGTCTTGAGGAACTGCGCCTGGCCGCCGACGTAGCCGCGGAACGAGTTCGCAAGACGGGCACACCGTATGAGTTCGCGCCGATGTCGTCGCGGGAGCGTCGTATCGTCCACCTGGCATTGCGCGACCACGCCGACTTACGCACGGAGAGCGAAGGCGAGGGTCTTCGCCGCTTTGTTGTGGTGTATCCCAAAGACTACAAGTCAACGAGCAAACCTGCGCGAAGAATTTTACCGTAGGGTGCGGTGATGCCTGAAGCGCCGGCACAGCAGACGCGCGTCTCCTCAGCAACCCATTAGAATCTCCACGTGAATCTCGACGACACCATCGTAGCCATCGCTACTCCTCCGGGCCGCGGCGGAATCGGCGTCGTCCGTCTTTCGGGACCAGAGGCTCGCGCAATTGCCCTTCCAATGTTGCGCCTGAAGCATGAACTCGAAGCTGGGCACGCAGTCTTCGGCGAACTGGTCGAGCCAGGCGGGGGCGCAGAACCTTGCCCCGTCCCAACTGAGCGAAGTTCAGCTGATCGCATCGACGAAGTTGTGGTCACCTACTTTGCCAAGCCGCATTCCTATACCACCGATGACATCATCGAAATCTCGAGCCACGGTTCGCCCATTGTGCTACGTCATGTTGTCGAACTAGCTCTTGCCCGCGGGGCACGCCTTGCGGAACCTGGAGAGTTCACCATGCGGGCTTTTCTCAATGGACGCATCGATCTCACACAAGCCGAAGCAGTCCGTGATCTCATCGATTCTCAAACTCTTTACCAGGCTAAAGTCGCGGCACAGCAACTCGAAGGTGCCCTCTCACGCCGGTTGCAGCCCGTAAAGCAGAAACTGATTGAATTGATCGCGGTCCTGGAAGCCGGCATCGACTTCGCTGAAGATGACATCTCCGTGTTGCCAACCGAGCAAATCGTCCAACGTATCGCGACGATACGAGGCCCGCTTGAAGAGCTTGCAGCCACGTTCGCCTATGGAAAAATCGTCCACGAAGGTCTCACGCTCGCGATTGTCGGCCGTCCCAATGTCGGCAAATCGAGTCTGTTCAATCGACTGGTCGAGCGTGAACGCGCCATCGTGACGGCGACGCCGGGAACCACGCGTGATCTAATCAGCGAGACGGTTGCACTTGGTGGGATTCCGGTTCGACTGGTGGACACAGCGGGCATCAGGCGAGCTCTGGATGAGGCCGAAAGCATTGGAATCCGCAAATCTATGGAAGCCATTGCAGGCGCTGATCTCGTCCTGATTGTTCTCGATTCTTCACAACCTGTTACCGAGGAGGATACGGAACTGCTGGAGCAGGGAGCTAAGCGGCCGGCGATTGTGGTGGAGAACAAGGCGGATCTCTCCAGTTTCCCGACCAGTGTTCTCGGTTCTCAGTTGCCGCGGGTACGGACCTCGGCAATTACGGGCGAGGGAATCGGCGCGTTACGCAACGAGATCCTGCGCCACATCGGCGGAGAAACTGGCGTGCAGGTGGAAACTGGGTTCGTTACCAGCCTGCGGCATCAGTCATTGATCCGGGAAGCAATAACTGCGCTCGATGCCGCCCAGGCAGCAGTTCGCGGCAAGATTCCTCACGAGATGATCCTGCTCGACTTGTACAACGCCCTGCGCCAGCTTGATGAAATCACGGGCGCGACTGCTACCGATGACATCCTGAATCTGATCTTCAGCACCTTCTGTATTGGAAAATAGGCCTGGGATGGTACATTTTTCACAGGACAACAAGTTGGCCCGGAGGGACCTTTGTCACTGGTAGTGAAACTGGAGGACGATCTAGGCGAGCGTAGTGACTGGATCATGCTTCACGGTGTGATTCCCGCGCGCGATGAAAAGAACTTTCCGTTTTTACGCTGTATCGATTTATATGGAAAAACTGTGTTCAATCATCTCCAGATGGAAAGCTTCCTTGAAGAATGGGATCGGGTTCGCGATCGCGCCCACGACGAATCTCAGCAAGACGCGTGGCAGAAAGTCAAAAACATGGCTGTAGCTTGTCAGGTGGATCGCGACTTATATTTGAAATTTGTGGGCAATTAGAGCGCCGCGTTGCTCATTTCGACAGCACTCCCAGAGTTTGCCGGAACATGACTTCAAACGAGCTCCCCTTCCCATTCTTCTCGACCGAAGCCAAAGCCCGCTCCGCAGCCGCCCGCTGATAACCGAGATTCATTAAAGCCGACAAAACATCTTCTTCCACGGCACTCATGGCCGGCGTTACCGGAGATTCTGCGATCCCTTCGGTGGGCAGCTTGTCACGAAGCTCCAACACCATCCGTTCCGCGGTCTTCTTCCCAATTCCGGGGATGCGGGTGAGGCGCGCGACGTCATTGCCACGAATGGCGCTCACCATTTCATCCGCCGCCATCCCGCTGAGGATCGTAATGGCTAGCTTCGGGCCAATCCCGCTCACCGTGATCAGCTTCTCGAATAACCGTTTTTCCGCAGGGCGCAAAAATCCATAGAGCGCAATCAAATCTTCCCGCACATGAGTATGAATATGTAAGGTGACCTCGGCGCCGACCGCCGGCAAATCAGAGAACGTTGGAACGCTGATGGTAACGTCGTAACCCACACCACCAGTTTCGACTATCGCCTGATTCGGATGCTTCGCCAGCAATTTGCCCCGCAGATGAGCAATCATGTTCTGGTCATTCTAGCCGGAGATGCTCGCATATCGAAATCAGAACTAGAACCGAAACAAATAGGAGACTTTGACAAAAAATTGGCGGCTGTCATTGATGTAGCCAGTGCGCGTCCGCGTGATCGTTCCTGCGGCGGAATCGAGCATCAGATTTTGCAGGTCGCTATTGTAACCAACGTAGATCGCGGTTCCGGGATGCAAGAGGTAGGTGATAAGAAAGTCGCCGTTAAATTGCTTCGAAGTTTCTAACGAGGTCAGCGCTGGATTAGCCAAAGTTGCGGTGTATTGCAGGATCAGGCGCAGCGAAAGTTGACGGTTAAACTGCCAATTCCACTTGCTGCGCACAATATGATTGTTAAAAATTGCCGCACCACTATTACGGTCGCGCAATCGGTCAAACAAATAAGTGTTATCGATTTTCAGGGCCGAAATTGGCCTGAAAGACAAAAGAAGATTTACTACATCTGCCAATGCGAGCACAGGTGACTGGTCCGCGGGAGGCACAAAATCCACTCCCGTGCCCCGTTGGTAATAAGCCTGGACCGTAGCTTTAGGCAGATAGCTCGTGCCCGCCGCGATAAAGTAGTTGTGCTCATGATAATCCTGGTCCTGTGCGAGAGTGGGAAAATCTCTAGGACGCAGCCGCTCACGAAAATCAGTATAGGGAGAAAAATTGAAAAAAGTTTGGCCTCTTAGCCGGAACACGAGAGTAGGACTGTACAGCGCGTCAAGACGGGTTCCATCGTGTGACCAAACATGATCAGTCAACAGGCTCGGTCCCCAGGACAGGACTGAGCTGCTTTCAGGCCAGAAACGGTAATCCAGGCTATTGCCGATCTGGCGAATGTCCACACGGTTTACGAATCCGGCATTGGTGGTGAAACCCGGACTGATGTCGTTGTAGGTGGCGTCGTAGTTGAGGTGAGTCGCGCTGTAATTCGCTTCGGCCTTGTAGGCAGGTCCGGCTTCATAGCTCCCATCCTGATTCTTTGTAGAACTGGTAACGGCCTGAAAATTTCCTGTCCAGTTGGGATTGAACTTCAATCGGCTATCGATTCCGCCCACGCGATTAAATTCATCCGCCGCGGGGAACTCCCAATCGGTGTAGATCGCTCCAATACTGGATTGCCCAAAAATGTCGCGGTTCACGCGGGCTATAGCGAAGGTGGAACGTTCTCCGGCGAGGGGATCACTATCTGGAACTCGATTGCCGGGCCCACGGTCGTCGGTTGCCAGGATTCCCAGCGAGTACGGTCCCAATTTCCCGGTCAGCCGCGCACCGAATTGCGGATCGCCGATGCGGCGGGTAAAGAACAAGTCAATGGGAGTCTTGAAATAGTCAGAGTTTTCCAGAAAGAATGGTCGCCTTTCGGGGAAGAATACTTCGAAACGCTGATTGACCGTGATCTGGGGCTCGTCGGACTCTACCTGGCTGAAGTCGGGATTGGCGGTGACGTCCAGTACCAGGTTGTCGTGTAGAACGAACTTGGAATCGATCCCCCCGCGGAACTCGGCGTCGCGATGATCGAAGCGTGGGGCCGTCGGGTCACGCGTGTCCAATGCTCGGAAAGAACGCAGCACGCCGTACGGAATGAACTGCATATTCCGGCCGGGCGAAATATCTTCCAGGCCCCCGGCCGTAGCGCCCTGGGCCAACCGCCCTTCTACGCTGCGGGAAATCTCTGGCCAGAAATCATCTTCGTTCTCGCGCAGGATACCCCGGTAGAGAATAATCCCCCACGATTGTTCGCGTGCGGGAGAAAAGCGCAGGCTCTTAAAGGGAATTGCCATCCATACCACGTATCCGCGGCTGGTTAGCTTTCCGTTAGAGTGCCAAACAGTGTCAAATGAGGGATCGAAGTTGGCGGTGCTGCCAGTGTTATCTTCGTGCGGTACCTCAGTCCAAATCGCGTCCCATTGCACTCCCAAGGGAGTGGTCTGAAAAGCGTAAGCCCGTCGGCGATCGTGAAACGTATCCAGCATGATCTCGACCGTGTCGTCATCGAAGATATCTTCCCGCCGAGACATCCGCGCCCGCACCTTGGCTGGATCATCGAAACATACGAACACCACGTACAGGTTCTTCTCGTCGTAGCCTAGGTATGCCTCGGTTCGCTGCGACGCGAGATCGCCATTGTGCGGGTTTCTCTGTATGAAACCTGTAACTTTGACCATCTGGGACGCGTTTGCGGTCGCAGGCGCCATGCTAAGAAAATCTTCGAGCGCAGGTGGATAGGCGAGCCGCGGGATGAGTATCTGCGGATTCGGAGCGGCAAACCCGGGCCCGGCAAGGCTAAGAAGGCAGCACACTACTGCCCACAGGCGCAGAGGCCTTAGTTGATTAAATAAAGACGCGAACAATAATGCCCTCTCACACCGACTTACTGGGGTCGGAGGCAAGATACACTATTGGTCTAAACATCCCAAGTGACCTGTCAGTGACTCTTGTTATAGTGGAAAAAGGTTACTTAGCGAAGGAAGCTGGCGGAGTAATTGGAACAAGTAGAATGTCTTTTAGCCAGTATTTGTGCCAGGGCAAAGCTAAAACAATGAGCTCTGTTTCCGGTTGGGGGTAATTCCGAAATGCTCATAGGCTAGCTGAGTGGCAACGCGTCCGCGAGGGGTACGGTTCAAAAAACCGATTTGAATCAAGAAAGGCTCGTAGATTTCCTCGATAGCCTCCGGCTCTTCAGCCAGGACCGCCGCCAGAGTGTTTACTCCCACTGGCCCTCCCTGATATTTCTCAATGAGGGTAAGCAGCAGTTTTCGATCCACTTCGTCGAAACCATGGCGGTCCACTTCCAGCATTTGGAGTGCCGCCTGCGCGGTCGGCAGATCAATAGTTCCTTTGCCTCGAACCTGGGCAAAGTCGCGCACCCTCCGCAGCAGCCGGTTGGCGATTCTCGGGGTTCCTCGAGAACGGCTGGCAATTTCCAGCGCTCCGGGACGATCGATTTCGACGCCGAGAATGTCTGCCGACCGTTCCACAATTACCCGCAACTCCTCACTACTGTAAAATTCCAATCGCAGCACGATGCCGAAGCGCGAGCGCAAGGGCGATGAAAGCAGCCCGGCGCGTGTGGTCGCGCCGATAAATGTGAACGGCTTCACGTCCATAGTGTGGGTGCGCGCCGCCGGTCCCTGGCCAATAATGATGTCCAGCTTGTAGTCCTCCAGCGCGGAGTACAAGATTTCCTCCAGCGCCGGCTGCAGGCGGTGCACCTCGTCAATGAACAGCACCTGCTTCTCGCGGACGTTGGTCAGAATCGCGGTGAGGTCACCCTTGATCTGCAGCGTCGGCCCCGAAGTCTGCTGAAACGGCACCGCCAATTCGTTGGCAATAATTGTGCCCAGCGTCGTCTTGCCGAGTCCCGGAGGACCATACAGCAACACGTGATCCAGCGCTTCGCCGCGCGAGCGGGTGGCTTCGATGGCGACAGCAAGGTTTTCTTTGACTTTGGATTGTCCGATGAACTCAGCCAGCCGCTGCGGCCGCAGCTTCAACTCAAATGAAGAATCGTCCTCAACCGGCGCCGCCGACACCAGTCGCTGCTTTAGATCAGGAATGTTTTTGAGAGTAGCCACGCTACGGCGATAGTAAAGCGAAAACTATCGCGATGCAATCACTGTTACATGCACCTGATAACGAGTTTGCGATACTGCAGGATAGCAAGCCTTGAGCACAGATTAAGCACGCTTCAGCTTCGCCGGCTCTTTTTCGCCGACCCGCTTGCTGACCTCGATAATGATCTTTCCCGTGCGCTTATCGGCGTCCACGATTACGTGGTCTCCATGAAGTATCTCGCCGTCGAGGATCTTGAGAGCCAGCGGATCCTGCACCAGCTTCTGGATCGCCCGCTTCAACGGCCGCGCGCCAAAGTTCGGGTCGAAGCCCTCGGTGAACAGAACGTCCTTGGCCGCTTCGGTAAGCTCGAGTGAAATCTTGCGCTCCGCCAACAGGCGTCGCACCTCTTCCAACCGCAGCTCAATGATCTTCACGAGTTGTTCCCGGCCGAGCGGGCGGAAGACGATGACGTCATCCACACGGTTCAGGAATTCCGGTTTGAAATGGCCGTGCAGCGCATTCACAACCAACTTACTGGCTGCTGCAAATTCGTCTGCAGTGCGCATAGTGTCGGCTTGCAGGTAAGCTGATCCGATGTTTGAGGTCATGATGATCACGGTGTTGCGGAAGTCCACGGTTCGGCCTTTGCCATCGGTCAAGCGACCGTCGTCCATGATTTGCAGCAGGATGTTGAACACATCCGCGTGCGCCTTCTCGATTTCGTCAAACAAAATCACAGAATAGGGACGCCGACGCACCTGCTCGGTGAGTTGGCCGCCCTCTTCGTATCCGACGTAGCCCGGAGGCGCGCCGATCAGCCGCGAGACGGCATGCTTCTCCATGTACTCGGACATATCAATTCGAATCAGGGCGTGCTCGTCATCGAAAAGGAACTCAGCCAGGGCTCGTGCCAGTTCGGTCTTGCCCACGCCCGTCGGACCCAGAAAGATGAAGGAGCCAATCGGACGCTTGGGATCGCTAAGCCCGGCACGCGAACGGCGGATAGCATTAGAAACCCGCTCCAACGCGGTCTCCTGGCCGACCACGCGTTGGCGCAGACGATCTTCCATGGTGACCAGCTTCTTGACCTCGCTCTCCAGCATTTTCGAGACCGGAATGCCGGTCCACTTGGAAACAATGCGGGCCACGTCTTCTTCGTCCACTTCTTCCTTGAGCATGCGGGACTTGCCCTTGACGTCCATCTGCGCCGTCAGCTTGTTCAGTTCTTCTTCGGTCTGGCGCAACAAGCCGTAGCGGATTTCGGCCACGCGTTGCAGATTGCCCCGGCGCTCCTCGGTCTGTTCTTCAAGTTTCAATTGTTCAATTTTTTCTTTGAGCTCGCGAGCGCGTGCGATCAGTTCTTTTTCGCGCTTCCAGTTGGCCTTCAGAATATTCGCGCGCTCCCGAATCTCGGCCAGCTCTCTGTCAATCACTGCCAGCCGCTCCCTGGAGTTGGGATCGTCTTCTTTCTTCAAGGCTTGACGTTCGATCTCCAATTGAGTGGCCCGGCGTTCGAGCTGGTCGATTTCAGTGGGCATGGAATCGATCTGTATGCGCAGCGAAGCCGCCGCTTCGTCAATCAGGTCAATGGCCTTGTCCGGCAGGAAACGGTCGGAGATATAGCGATGTGAAAGCGTGGCCGCCGCCACAATTGCTGAATCTTTAATGCGGACGCCGTGATGAACCTCATAGCGTTCCTTCAAGCCGCGCAGGATGGCAATCGTGTCCTCAACGTTAGGCTCACCCACGAAAACAATCTGGAAACGGCGTTCGAGCGCCGCATCCTTCTCAATATATTTGCGGTATTCGTTCAGCGTGGTAGCGCCAATAGCGCGTAGCTCTCCACGAGCCAGCGCCGGCTTCAACATGTTGGAAGCGTCGATCGCCCCTTCGGCCGCTCCCGCTCCCACCAGGGTGTGAAGTTCGTCGATAAACAGAATAATTTGTCCCGCAGAGTCTTCAATCTCTTTCAACACCGCTTTCAGGCGGTCTTCAAATTCACCTCGGTATTTCGCTCCTGCCAGCATGGCTCCGAGATCAAGTGCCACCACGCGCTTGTTCTTCAAAACTTCCGGTACGTCGCCGGAGACGATGCGCTGCGCCAAACCTTCCACAATGGCGGTCTTGCCAACGCCCGGCTCTCCGATAAGCACGGGATTATTCTTGGTACGGCGGGAGAGCACCTGCACAACCCGGCGGATCTCTTCATCACGTCCAATCACCGGATCGAGCTTGCCTTTGCGGGCCTGCTCGGCGAGGTCGCGAGCGTAACGCTCGAGTGCCTGATACTTGGCTTCAGGATTCTGGTCAGTCACCTTCTGTGAACCACGCACCGCGGTCAGGGCTTTTAGGATCGCATCGTAAGTCGCACCGTGGCGAGCCAGGATTTCCTGGGCGGGATTGCGTTTCACCTGTGTGACAGCGAGCAGCAGGTGCTCGGTAGAGACGTACTCATCTTTGAAGTTGTCTGCTTCCTTGAAGGCGCGCTCTAGAACCTGGTTGACGCTCTGGGAAAGAGTCGGCTGAATCGCGTCTCCGCCCGACACTTTCGGGAGGCGCTCGATCTCCTGGTAGGCGTCGCGTAATACGGTCTGCGCGCTGATACCAATCTTCTCCAGAACCGGAGGCACGATGCCTTCCCGGTCTTCGAGCAGCGCTGCCAGCAAGTGCACCGGCATGAACTCCGGATTGCCGTGCTCGGAAGCCAGAGTGCTGCCGCGTTGCACCGCTTCCTGCGCCTTCACCGTAAATTTATCCCAGCGTATTGCCATTGTTTTTGTCTTTCAATTAGTCACTCTCTGCTTAAGTCCAGCGAAATGCCACGGGTTGTGAGCGGATTCGATGAAGCACAGAGTTTCGCATTTGCTCAAACCCCAAGAAAAAAGGAAGACGGGTCAACCCGCCTCCCTTTTGCAGCATTCCTTCAATGAGTAGCGTTATGCTGCCCGGCCCGCGCCTTTGGATTCTTTGCCTTCCAGGGTGCGCTCGCTGCCTACATTCACTTTGATCTGCTTAGGTTTGGCTTCGGCCTTCTTCGCCAGGGTGATCTTCAGCACGCCCTTATCGTAGGTCGCGCTTACCTGCTCGGGATCAACCGTATTGGGCAGCGTGAACTGCCGAGTAAAGCTTCCATACTGCCGCTCAACCCGGCGGAAGTTCTCTTCTTTCTCTTCCTTTTCGAACTTACGCTCGCCGTGCACGGTCAGGGTGTTGTTCTCGATGCGGACATCAATGTCCTTCTCGTCAATTCCCGGAACCTCAATCTTCAGAGTAATGCTGTGCTCGTCTTCATAGACGTCCACAGGCGGCGCAAAGTTGGTGGTAGTCAAGGATTCCTCCGAACCACCCTCGGCGCGATATTGGTCGCGGACTAAACGGTTCATGCGCTCTTGTAAGGTGGTGAACTCACGGAAAGGATCCCAACGGGTTA
>WNGH01005020.1_pt1 | contig 12611 bp, 7 predicted proteins | sample 5400631 | NCBI WGS metagenome assembly WNGH01 (sample SAMN13153373, study PRJNA577476) | soil metagenome | isolation source: 115 cm soil or saprolite under Garry oak tree replicate 1 | place: USA:California | collected 2016-06-15
CTGTCGCGAATTCCCTGCGGCTCATCAAGGCGTTTTCAGAAGACGAGTACGAGATCGGCATCAGCGATCTCGCCAAGCGGCTCGGGCTCGCGAAAAGCACCGTTCACCGCCTCGCCTCGACGCTGCTCGAGGAGGGAATCCTCGAGCAGAACTCCGGCGACGGCAAGTATCATCTCGGGCTCGCGCTGTTCGAGCTCGGGGCGATGGTGCGCCGGAAGATGGACTTCACGATGGAGGCGCGGCCTTTCCTGCGCACGCTCATGGAGAAGACCGGCGAGACCGTGCATCTCGCGATTCTCGATCGCGATTCGATCCTGTACATCATCACCCACGAGAGCAAGCAGGCGCTGCGCATGGGCTCGAAAGTCGGCACCCGCGCGCCCGTGCACTCCACCGCCGTGGGCAAGGCCTTGCTCGCGTTCCTTCCGGAGGACGAGCTCGAGCGCATCATCGCCCGCGGGCTTCCGGCGAGCACGCCCAGAACGATCGTCGACGCCAAGGCCTTGCGCCGCGAATTGGCGACCGTGCGCACGCGCAGCTATGCCGTGGACGACGAGGAGAGTGAAATCGGATTGCGCTCCATCGCGGCGCCGATACGCATCTACTCGGGCAACGTGGTTGCGGCGATCAGCATTGCCGGGCCGGTGCACCGCATGGCGACAAAAACCTTGCTGGGCTGGGTGCGCGAGCTGGTCGACGCGGCCGATGCGGTCTCGCAGCGGCTCGGCTGGCAGTCTTCGCGAGCAGAGGCCTTGCACGAGCGGGACTGATCGAACTGCGCGCAGCCTCGAATTTCTTTGTCGCCACATTCCGGATCGCTACGAAGCATCTGGTTCGCTACGTCGGCTGGTACGTGCCAGGTGAAGGAATCGACCACCGACGCTGGCCTCTTCAGGACCGCGCTCCGGCAGCCCTCATCGGGGCGGTGCCGACAGATCGCGTTCGGGCGGACCTCCGATCTGTTTGATCCACACAAAGTGCTGGTCGCCGACGTGCCAGATCTCGTGACCTGCACCAGCAGCCGCGCCAGCCATCAGCTGGTCCACGGTGGGAACCCGTCGCCCCCGCTCCGCCAGCGCGCGACCAAACGTCCCTGCCACCTCGCAGCCTTTACTTCTCCCCTCCCGCGCGAGTCTAATCAGTGCACGTGGTCTCGTCCGTTTCCGCGATCGGCGCAATCGCCCATGGCATGAACGTCGGCGTTGTCGCTCCGGTTTCCACTACAACGGCGTCCCCGCTGCCCCCGCCGGCACCGGACGGGCCGCTCGCCGAGCCCCACCAGTTGCAGGAGGCGTCGATGGGGAGGCTAGACATGTTCGGCGCGACACGCAAGCCGGCCTGTGCGTTACCCTCGATGTTGTTGAACCGCACAGTGACGCCGCTCACGCGTGGAAAGCCCCGGGCCGGGAGACTTCCGACCCAGACAGCTGCCGGCAAACCCCGGAGCGATGGCGTGGCGCAAGGTTGCACGACGCTGAGGATACGGTTGCGCTCGATTCGCCCCGTGAAGACCTCGTAGAGGATCGCGCTCGTCGTCAGGCACGAGAGTGAGCTGTTGTGGATCGTGTTGCCCACGATGTTCACTTCACCCGTCGCGGTCACAGGGTGTGTCGGGGACGGCAAGGGAACCCCTGCGAGGGTTCCCACCACGATGGACCCGGCGCGCCCTAGTGGATGACACTCGTCGAGGTCATTGCCCACGATGTCGACGTTGGTCCCGCCGCCGAGGTCGTCACGCATGACCACGAAGATGCAGCCGCCACCAGCCCGCCGAATCACGTTTTCCTCAAGCACTGCATCGACATCGAACCCGAGTATTATGCCGAAGATCTGCGGGAACATCGGCGGCCTGTTGGTGGGTATGGTACAAGCGTCGTGCCACGTCGAGCACGTGATGCTACCATCCAGCATGCTGTGGCGCACGACGAGCCGCGCCCGCTTAGGCTGCGTCTCGCTCACGACGTTCCTACGCACGCTGACGAGGGCCGTGGCCCCGAGGGGAGGATTCACCGCCAGGAGTGTAGCTCGTTCAATCGTGAGGTCCACCGGTCCATCGCCACGGATCCCCGAGCCCCCGGTGTACTGAACGGTGATCCCGCGGATCGTTACCGGATCGTTCGTGTCGATTCGCACAGCAATCAATGCGGGATTGGTCACTTCGGGTGGTGCGACAATCACCGATCCGCTGCCCACGGCTTCGAGCGTAAGCCCTTTGTCGATCACAATGGCCTCGTCGTAGGTCCCGGGCAGGACCATGACCTTTCCACCGGGGGCCACCATGTCGATCCCTTCCTGAATGGTCCTGACGGTCCCGTTCCCCTGGACATGCGGGTTAACGAGCACCGCCGGTCGCACCGGTGGGCGCTGCGCCGGAGCCAGTGACGGCCAGACGAAGATTGCGATCAGCGCGAAGAAAATGATACGCGGTAGGTGCGTGGCCATAGGACGCCTCCTTTCCGGCGGAACAGAGCAGTGCGCTACCAGGGACTGAATAGACCGGTATGAAATTTGCCATACGTGAACACACACGCCTCTGAGGACCTCATAGTTCATGGTTTCCCCTCCTCCAAATCAGTACGAACCCGAAGATAACCGCCCCAAACGCTCATCAGATCGCCCGATTCCTTGAGGCTAAGTTCTGACGCCTTATTCGTCAAGGGTAGAGACACCGGTGTGAACCTGCAACAGGTAAGGCCGCGCAGATGCGCGCAACCGGGTGCGCGAGCTGGGTGGACGTCGCCGAGGCGGTTTCGCAACGGCTCGGCTGGCAGCCGTCGCGCACGGAGGCCCTGCCGAAACGGGCCTGACGACACCGCGAGCCGGGCTCAAATTCCCAGCCGCTGCCAGATCGTCGAGGTGAGCCCCGCCTGGTTCATGGTGTAGAAGTGCAGCCCGGGCGCGCCGGCCGAGAGCAGCCGGTCGCACAGGTCGGTCACTACGTCGAGGCCCAGGCTTCGAATCGAAGCGATGTCGTCGCCAAGTCCCTGCATCTTCAGGCGCAGCCAGCGCGGAATCTCGGCGCCGCAGGTGTCCGAGAAGCGGGCAAGCTGCGCGAAATTCCCTATCGGCATGATTCCCGGGACGAGGGGCAGGTCGATTCCGAGCGCTTCGCAGTCGTCGACGAAGCGCAAATAGGAATCGATGTTGTAGAAATACTGCGTGATCGCCGCGTCCGCGCCCGCGTCGATCTTCGTCTTGAAGTTCGCCATGTCCTCCCGCGGGCTGCGCGCCTGGGGATGGAACTCCGGATAGCAGGCGACTTCGATGTGGAAGTGATCGCCGGTTCGTTCGCGGATGAAAGCCACCAGCTCGCTCGCGTAGCGAAGCTCCCCGGCGCTTGCGGCGCCGGAAGGCAGGTCTCCACGCAGGGCCACGATGTGATCGATGCCCTTCGACTTGTACAGCTCGAGCGTCGCGGCGATGTCGGCGCGCGTCGCGCCGATACAGGAGATATGGGGCGCCGCGCGGTGCCCGGCGGCCTGGATTTCAAGGACGGTCTCCAGCGTGCGCTCCCGCGTGGAGCCGCCCGCGCCGTAAGTGCAGGAGAAAAAGCGGGGCTTTAACTGCGCGAGCTGCCTCCAGGTCGCGCGCAGCCTTTCCATCCCTTCCGGGGTTTTCGGCGGGAAGAACTCGAAGCTGAAGGTGCGCGGATGCTTTTTCTGCGATTCCATGTCACGGCTCGTAGGCGAGATTGGGCGCGAGCCAGCGCTCGGTCTGCTCCAGGGCCAGCGCCTTGCGCCGTGCGTAGTCTGCCGCCTGGTCCTCGCCGATCTTGTCCACGGCGAAATACCGGGAGTCCGGGTGGGAGAGATAAAAGCCGCTCACGCTCGCGGCGGGAAGCATGGCGTACGATTCCGTGAGCGTGATACCGGCTTCCGGGGCGGAGAGCAGGTCGAACAGCGCGCCCTTTTCAGTGTGGTCGGGACAGGCGGGATAGCCGGGCGCGGGGCGGATGCCCCGGTATTTTTCCGCGATCAGCTCGGTGCTCGAGAGTTTCTCCTCTGCGGCGTAGCCCCAGTACTCCTTCCGCACGCGTTCGTGCAGGAGCTCCGTAAAGGCTTCGGCGAGCCGGTCGGCGAGAGCCTTGAGCATGATGGCGTTGTAATCGTCGTGATTCGCTTCGAACGCCTTGACCCCGGCATCCACCCCGATTCCCGTGGTGACTGCAAAGGCGCCGAGGTAATCGGGGACCCCCGAGTCCCGGGGCGCGACGAAGTCGGCGAGGCACAGATTCGCGCGGTCGGCGGGTTTTTCGGCCTGCTGGCGCAGGCAATGCCACACCATCGCCATCTCGCGCCGCGATTCGTCCGCGTAGATCTCGATGTCGTCGCCGACGCTCGCCGCAGGATACAAGCCGAACACCGCGTTCGCCTTCAGAGACTTCGCGGCGATGATTTTTTCCAGCATTGCCCGTCCTTCGGCAAAAACGCCGCGCGCCGTCTCGCCGACCACCGGGTCCTCCAGGATCTTCGGATAGGTTCCCGCGAGGTCCCAGGTCTGAAAGAACGGCGACCAGTCTATGTAGCGGGCAATTTCGGCGAGATCGTAGCTGCGCAGAAGCCGCCGGCCGAGGACCCGGGGCCGCGGCGGCGCGTAGGCTTGCCAGTCGATTCGATGAGCGTTGGCCCGGGCGCGCGCGATCGGCGCGAGCGCCTGTCCTTTCTTGGCCGCGTGCTGGGTGCGGATCTTTTCGTAGTCTTCGCGCACGGAATGCACGTAATCCCGGTTCAAGTCGGTCGACAGCAGATTGGAGCACACCGATACCGACCGGGAAGCGTCGGGCACGTACACGGTGGAGTGGGCGTAGTGCGGCGCGATCTTGACCGCGGTGTGCACGCGCGAAGTGGTCGCCCCGCCGATGAGAAGAGGGATGGTGAAGCCCTGGCGCTGCATCTCGTGCGCGACGTGCGCCATTTCCTCGAGCGAAGGCGTGATCAGGCCCGACAGCCCGATGATGTCGGCTTTCTCGGCGATCGCGGTGTCGAGGATCTTCTGCGCGGGCACCATGACGCCCAGATTGATGACCTCGAAGTTGTTGCACTGGAGCACCACGCCGACGATGTTCTTGCCGATATCGTGCACGTCGCCCTTCACGGTCGCGACCACGATTTTGCCCTTGGGCCTCAGGTCGCCCGATTTTTCCTTTTCGGCTTCGATGAACGGGACGAGATGCGCCACCGCCTGCTTCATCACGCGCGCCGATTTCACCACCTGCGGCAGGAACATCTTGCCCGAACCGAACAGGTCTCCGACGATGTTCATGCCGTCCATCAGCGGTCCCTCGATCACCTGGATCGGGCGCTCGTACTTCGCGCGGGCTTCCTCGGTGTCCTCGACCACCCAATCGGCGATCCCTTTGACCAAAGCGTGCGCAAGGCGTTCTTCGACCGAGGCCTTTCGCCACCCAAGCTCGTCGGCCTGCTCCTTGTCGGGGCTCTTCACGGTGGTGGCGAATTCCACGAGGCGCTCGCCCGCATCGGGACGCCGGTTGAGCACCACGTCCTCGACCCGCTCGCGCAGCTCCGCCGGAATCTCCTCGTAGACGCCGAGCTGCCCGGCGTTGACGATGCCCATGGTCATGCCGGCCCGGACGGCGTGGTAGAGGAACACGGTGTGGATGGCTTCGCGCACCGCATCGTTGCCGCGGAAGGAGAACGAAACATTCGAGACGCCACCGGAGACCTTGGCGTGCGGCAGCTCGCGCTTGATCGCGCGGGTCGCTTCGATGAAGTCCCGGCCGTAGTTGTTGTGCTCCTCGATGCCGGTCGCGACCGCGAAGATGTTCGGGTCGAAGACGACGTCTTCGGGCGGGAAGCCGACGTCTTCGACCAAGAGGCGGTAGCAGCGCCTGGAGATCTCGATTTTCCGCGCAAGCGAGTCGGCCTGGCCCTGCTCGTCGAAGGCCATGACGATCACGGCTGCGCCGTAGCGGCGCGCGAGCCGCGCGTGCCGCAGGAATTCCTCTTCGCCCTCCTTGAGGGAGATCGAGTTGACCACGCATTTGCCCTGCACGCACTTCAGTCCGGCCTCGATCACCGACCACTTCGAGGAATCGATCATCACCGGAACGCGCGAGATGTCCGGCTCGGAGCCGATGAGGTGCAGGAAGGTGGTCATCGCGTTCTGGGAGTCGAGCATCGCCTCGTCCATGTTCACGTCGATCACCTGCGCGCCGTTCTCGACCTGCTGGCGCGCCACTGCGAGGCCTTCCTGGTAGTCGCCGGCGAGAATCATGCGCGCAAAGGCGCGGGAACCCGAGACGTTGGTGCGCTCGCCGACGTTGACGAACAGCGATTCGTCGCCGATATTCAAGGGCTCGAGACCCGAAAGCCGCAGCTTCTTCTCCGCGGCGGGCGGCTTGCGCGGGGGAAGCCCGCGCACTGCCGTCGCGATGGCGCGGATGTGATCGGGCGTCGTGCCGCAGCAGCCGCCGACGATGTTCAGGAAGCCGCTTTCCGCGAATTCCCTGAGCAGGCCCGAGGTATATTCCGGGGTTTCGTCGTAGCCGGTCTCAGAGAGCGGATTCGGCAGTCCCGCGTTGGGGTAGCAGCTGATGAAGGTATCGGAGACGTTCGACAGCTCCTCGATGTAGGGACGCATGAGTTTCGCGCCCAGCGCGCAGTTCAGGCCCACTGCGATCGGCCGCGCGTGGCGCAGGGAATTCCAGAAGGCTTCCGGAGTCTGGCCGGTGAGCGTGCGCCCGGACTGGTCGGTGATGGTGCCCGACACGATGACCGGGAGCCGCCGTCCGCGCTGCTCGAACAGCGCCTCGATTGCGAAGACCGCGGCTTTGGCGTTGAGCGTGTCGAAGATGGTCTCGAGCAAGATCAGGTCGGCGCCGCCGTCGGCGAGGCCCGCGAGCGCCTCGCCGTAGTCGGCTACGAGCTCGTCGAAATAGATGTTGCGGAAACCCGGATCGTTAACTTCGGGCGAAATCGACGCGGTCTTGTTGGTCGGCCCGAGCACCCCGGCGACAAAGCGCGGCTTGCCCGGGTCGCGTTCGCTGAATCGCTCCGCCGCCTCGCGGGCGAGCTTGGCCGCGGCGTGGTTCAACTCGTACACCAGGCGTTCGAGCCCGTAGTCGGCCTGCGAAGGGGCGTTCGAGTTGAAGGTGTTGGTCTCGATGATGTCGGCGCCGGCGTCGAGGTACTGGGCGTGGATGTCGCGAATCACCGTGGGCCGCGTCAACGAGAGGAGATCGTTGTTGCCCTTCAGCTCGCGCGTGGAGTCGGGGAAGCGCTCGCCGCGGAAATCGGCCTCCGAGAGCCTGTAGCCCTGGATGGTCGTGCCCATCGCGCCGTCCAGTATCAGGATACGGCGCTCGAGCAGGGCGCGGAGTTCGTCGGTTCTGTCAGCTTGCATTTTGGGCCAGGGAGCATGGTCGCGCAGATCGTCCTATGAATCCAGTGAAAGTTCTTGAGAAAAACATGAATATAGTTCATATTATGCCGTGCTCGAGATCCGCCATTTGCGCTCGCTGATCGCCCTCGCCGAGACCGGCACCGTCTCGCGCGCCGCCGACCGCGTGCACCTCACGCAGTCGGCGCTCTCGCATCAGCTGAAGGCGCTCGAATCGCACTATGGCGCGGCGGTGGTGAAGCGCCACGGCCAGTCGGTGAAGCTCACCGAGCCGGGGCAAAGGCTGGTGGCGCTCGCCCGGTCGGTGATGGGCGAGGTGCAGATCGCGGAGCGGGACCTCGCCAAGCTCGCGCGCAGCCCGGCGCGGACCCTGCGCATCGCGCTGGAGTGCCACACCTGTTTCGACTGGTTGATGCCGATCATGGACGTGTTCCGCAAGGAGTGGCCGGAAGTGGAGCTCGACCTCGTGTCGGGATTCCACCCGAACCCGATCGCCTTGCTCGCCGACGGCAAGATCGATCTGGTGATCGGCTCGGAGAACAAGCCGCGCCGCGGCATCGTTTTCCACCCGCTGTTCCGCTTCGAGGTGCTCGCCGTGCTGTCGACCGATCACCCGCTGCGCGAGAAACGCTATCTGAGCGCCGGCGATTTCGCGAAGGAGACCCTGATCACCTATCCGGTGCTGGCGGAGCGGATCGACTTGATCCGGCGCGTCCTCAAGCCGGCCGGGGTGCGCCCGGCGCGGCGGACCACCGAGCTCACGGTCGCGATCCTCCAGCTGGTCGCGAGCCGCCGCGGCGTCGCGGCACTGCCCAACTGGGGGATCAAGAACTACGTGGACTACAAATACGTGACCGCGCGGCACATCGGCAGGCACGGCCTGTGGAGCAACCTGCACGGGGCCACCACCGCGGAAATGGCGCGGCAGCCCTTCATCCGGGACTTCCTGGAAACGGCGAGGCGGGAGTGCTTCTCCCGGCTGGACGGGGTCGTTCCCGTGCAGTAGCGGGCCTTAGCGCTTCATCCAGCGCACCGGGATCGCCGTGATGTCTCCCTTGCCCAGTCCCGCTCCCGACGCCTGGTCGTAGCACTCGAGCGCTCGCGACGTGACGGGGAGCTCGGCGCCGAGCTCTTTGCCTTCCTCGACCATCGTGCGCAGGTCCTTGCGCATCGCGTCGATGTCCACGGTGATCTGGCCGACGTCCTTTCCCTGGATGGCCGCGGCGAGCGCGGGTGCGCGGTTCCGCAACGCGTTGGGAGCGCCCGACGTGTCGCCGAAGATGTCGACGAGGCGGGCGGCGTCCAGTCCGAGCGGGCGGACGAGCGCCAGCGCTTCGCCGAACGCCTGCCAGAAGACGAGCAGCGGCAGATTAATCGCAAGCTTCATGCTCGCTCCGGCGCCGACGGGGCCGACGTGCTCGATGCGCCGGCACATCTGCTCGAGCAGAGGCCTCGCTCGCGCGACGTCCGCGGTCTCGCCACCGACGAATCCGAATAGCTTCCCGTCCTTCGCCGGGCCTATCGTCCCGCCGACCGGGCATTCGATCATCGCCGCGCCTTTCGCACGGATTCTCACGGCGAGCGCGTGCTCGGTCTGGGGCCTCACGGTGCTCATCTCGACGAAAAGCTTGCCGGAGACGTCGCCGGAAAGCAGGCCGTCTTTGGAGTGGTAGGCGGTGGCTATCGCGGCCGCGTCGGTGAGAATGGTGATGACGGTTTCCGATGTGGAAGCGAGCCGCGAAGGCGTTGCGGCGACCTTCGCGCCGGCGGCGGCGAGCGGACCGGTCTTTTCCGCCGTGCGGTTCCACACCGTCACTTCATGGCCGAGGCCGAGCAGCCGCTGGGCGATCGCGGCTCCCATTCTGCCGGTACCCGCTATTCCGATCTTCAAATTCACTTCTCCTTGATCCGTTCTGTTGACACCGCGCCGCGGCGTGCGGTCAAATTGGCGCGACAACTATAACAGCTCCAACGAAGCCGAAATCACCCGACACATGGCGTCGACGAAGAGCGAAGTCCGCGACGAGATGCGCATCGACTGGGACGTCCCGATCAAGATGGATGACGGGCTCGTGCTCCGGGCGGATGTGTACCGTCCGGAGGGTGAAGGGCGGTTTCCGGTCATTCTCAGCTACGGTCCCTACGCCAAAGGCCTCGCGTTTCAGGACGGGTATCCCAGCGCCTGGCAGCGCATGGTGGCCGAGCACCCCGACGTCGCTCACGGCTCGACCAACAAATACCAGAGCTGGGAAGTCGTCGATCCCGAGAAATGGGTCCCGGACGGATATGCCTGCGTGCGCGTCGATTCCCGCGGCGCCGGACGCTCGCCGGGGCGTATCGACCATTTCTCTCCCCGCGAAACGAAGGATTTCTATCTGTGCATCGAATGGGCGGGCGTGCAGCCGTGGGCCAGCGGGAAGGTCGGCCTGAACGGCATTTCCTATTACGGCATCAACCAGTGGCACGTCGCCTCGCTCCGGCCGCCCCATCTTGCGGCGATGTGCGTCTGGGAAGGCGCCGCCGACTGGTACCGCGACATGACGCACCACGGCGGGATTCTCTCCACGTTCTGGGCCAACTGGTACGACATGCAGGTGAAGACGGTGCAGTACGGGCTGGGTGAGCGAGGCCCGCGCAGCCGCGTCACGGGCGAACTCGTGTGCGGAGATGAAACGCTGGCCGACCGCGAATTGCAGCGCAACCGCTGCGACTTCGGCGACGACATCCTCGCGCATCCGCTCGACGACGATTACCACAAGGGGCGTTCCCCGGCCTGGGACAAGATCTCCGTGCCCTTCCTCTCGGCGGCGAACTGGGGCGGGCAGGGCCTTCACCCGCGCGGCAACTTCGAGGGCTTCGTGCGCGCCGCCTCGAAGGACAAGTGGCTCGAAGCGCACGGCATCGAGCACTGGACGCATTTCTATACGGATTACGGAGTCGGGCTTCAGAAGCGGTTCTTCGCGTTTCACCTGAAAGGCGAGAAGAACGGCTGGGACCGGCAGCCGCGCGTGCAGCTTCAGGTGAGGCACATCGACCGCTTCGTCGAGCGCCATGAAAACGAATGGCCGATCGCGCGCACGCGCTGGACGAAATTCCACCTCGACCCGGCCAACCACGCGCTCGTTTCGGAATCGCCCAGGAGCGAGGCGAGCGTGAGCTACGACGCGTTCGGAGACGGGGTGAGCTTCGTTTCCGCGCCGCTCGAGGAAACGGAAATCACCGGTCCTCTCGCGTGCCGCTTGTTCGTGTCTTCGTCGACTGCGGACGCGGACGTGTTCCTCGTTTTCCGGGTGTTCTCGCCGGACATGCGGGAAATGGTGTTCATGGGCGCGATCGATCCCCACACGCCGGTTGCGCAAGGCTGGCTGCGCGCCTCGCATCGCAAGCTCGATCCCATGCTCTCCACCGAGTACCGGCCTTATCACACGCACGACGAGCTGCAGCCGCTGGCCCCCGGCGAGGTGGTGCAGCTCGACGTCGAAATCTGGCCGACCTCGATCGTCGTCCCGGCCGGCCACAGAGTGGCGCTGACCGTGCGGGGAAGGGATTATGAATGGCAGAAATCGACCGGAGCGCGCCTGTCGAATTTCAAGAACGAGTTGCGCGGCTGCGGGCCGTTCCTGCATGATGATCCGCGCGACCGTCCGGCGGCGGTTTTCGGCGGCAGGGTCACCATCCATGCCGGCCCGGGGCGCGAGTCCTGTGTCCTGGTTCCGGTCGTCCCGCCGAAACGCTGAGGGGAGAAGCAAGCGATGCCGATGAAACTCTACGGATTCTGGCGGTCTCTGGCCACTTACCGCGTGCGCGCCGCCCTCGCGCTCAAAGGGATAGAGGTCGAACAGATCTCGATCAATCTGCTGCAGGGAAAACAGCACGCCGAGGAGTACAAGGCGATCAATCCGCAGAGCGTGGTGCCCGCACTCGTCGTCGACGGCGGTCCGCCCTTGTTCGAGTCGATGGCGATCCTCGAGTATCTGGAGGAAACCCATCCCAGGCCGGCGCTGCTGCCGAAAGATCCCCACGGCAGGGCCCGCGTTCGCGGGCTCGCGCAGATCGTCGTGAGCGACGGGCATCCCCTGGTCGTTCCGCGAATTCGCGGCTACCTCGAGGGCGAAATGCATCAGGACGAGCCGGCGCGCAACAAGTGGCTCGCGCACTGGACTTTAAAGGCGCTCGAGGCCCTTGAAGCGCATCTCGCCAAGGAAAAGGAAACGGGCCGCTTCTGCCACGGCGATTCGCCGACTCTCGCCGACGTCTGCCTCGCCTCCCAGGTTTTCGGCGCGAAGTTCTTCAACGTCGTCGCGGAGAGCGTGCCGACGGTCATGCGCATTTTCGGGGAATGCATGAAAATCGACGCCTTCGACCGATCCCAGCCCCTCAAGCAGCCCGATGCACCCAAGAACCCGACCCACTGAAAGAGGAGGAAAGCGATGACACTCACCCGCAGGCGGTTCATTCAGGCGACAGGCGCCGGCATCGCGGCGCTCGGCATGCCGACGATCGCTCGGTCGCAGACCGGACCGATTCGCGTCGGCCTCATGACGGTGAAGACCGGCCCGCTCGCCTCCGGCGGCATCGACATGGAGCGCGCGCTCGTCCAGTACCTCAAGGAGCGCAGCTACACCATGGCCGGCCGCAAAGCGGATCTCTTCGTCGGCGACTCGGGTGGCGTGCCGGCACAGGCGCGCACCAAGATCCAGGAGCTCGTCGAGCGCGACCGCATCCAGGTCATGATCGGCCCGCTCGACACCGCCTCCGCGCTCGCCGCCGACGACTACATCCGGCAGGCTCAGCTGCTGACCCTCTCGGTCGCCGCGGCCGAGGACATGACGCAGCGCAAGCCCAATCCGTGGTTCACTCGCGGTACCTCGACTTCATCGCAGAGCGCGCAACCGCTCGCCGACTACTGCGCCAAGACGCTCAAGTACAAGCGCATGGTGACGATCGCCGATGACATCGCCTACGGGCACGAGATGTGCGCCGGCTTCCAGCGCGTGTTCGAGGATGCGGGCGGCAAGATCGTGCAGAAGCTGTTCTCGCCGCTCACCGTTCCCGATTACGGAACCTACATCGCCCAGCTGAAGACCAACGTGGACGGAATCTTCCTCGGCTTCGCGGGCTCGAACGGCTTCCGCTTCTTCAGGCAGTTCAACGAGTACGGCCTCCGGGGGAAGATCGCTGTCGTCGGCGGCATGACCGCCTTCGACGAGGCGGTGTTGCGGAACATGGGCGACGAGGCCCTCGGCATCGTC
>WNGH01020610.1_pt1 | contig 12611 bp, 11 predicted proteins | sample 5400631 | NCBI WGS metagenome assembly WNGH01 (sample SAMN13153373, study PRJNA577476) | soil metagenome | isolation source: 115 cm soil or saprolite under Garry oak tree replicate 1 | place: USA:California | collected 2016-06-15
CAAAGATATTTTCCGAACAGCGCCACAAAATATGACGACAGATAAAACGGCGACGTCGCCGGCACGAGGAGGTTGAGCACCGGCACGAGAATCCCGATCGCCGCCAGCGTAGCAAGGAAGGCGAGCGCGCCGCGGTCGAGCGCGCCCGAGACGAGGCCCGCGATCATGCCTCCACCGCCCGGCCCTTCAAGGCGAACAGGCCTCGCGGACGCTTCTGGATGAAGAGAATGATCAGTACCAGGATCGCGATCTTGCCGAGCACGGCGCCGGCATAGGGCTCGAGGAACTTGTTGGCGATGCCGAGCGTGAATGCGCCGACGAGCGTGCCCCACAGATTGCCCACGCCCCCGAACACCACCACCATGAAGGAATCGATGATGTAGCCTTGGCCGAGATTGGGACTGACATTGTCGATCTGCGACAACGCGACGCCGGCGAGTCCGGCGATGCCCGAGCCGAGCCCGAAGGTGAGCGCGTCGATGCGGCTCGTGCGGATGCCCATCGAGGCCGCCATCGCCCGGTTCTGCGTCACCGCGCGCATTTCCAGCCCGAAGCGGGTGAAGCGCAACAGGGCGAGCAAGCCCATGAAGATGAGCAAGGTGAAGACGATGATCCACAGCCGATTGTAGGTGATGGTGATTTGCCCAAGCTCGAACGAGCCGCTCATCCAGGACGGATTGCCCACATCCTTGTTGGTGGGACCGAAGGCGGTGCGCACGCCCTGCTGCAAAATCAGCGACAGGCCCCAGGTGGCGAGCAGCGTCTCCAGCGGCCGGCCGTAGAGAAAGCGAATGATGCCGCGCTCGATCAGGATGCCGACAAAGCCAGCCACCAGGAACGCAAGCGGGATGGCAATGGCGAGCGAATAGTCGAACAGCGCGGGATTGTGGGCGCGGATCACCTGTTGGACGACGAACGTGGTGTAGGCCCCGAGCATCACCATTTCGCCGTGCGCCATGTTGATGACGCCCATCACGCCGAAGGTGATGGCAAGGCCGATGGCGGCAAGCAGCAGAACCGAGCCGAGCGAGAGTCCGTACCAGGCGTTTTGCAGCGCGGTCCAAAGCGCGAGGCTGTTTTGGATCGAGGCGATGGCATCGGCGGCGGTTTTCTTGACGGCGGGCGAGGCGCTCGCCGGCAATCCGCCGAGCAGCGCGAGCGCGTCTTGATCTCCGCGCTGGCGGATCACGGCAATGGCGTCGATCTTGTCGGCATCCGGCGCAGTGTCGAGATAGAGCACGACCGCGGCGCGCGCCTCGGTCAACGCCTGCTTCACCCGCGGATCGGTCTCCTTGGCGACGGCCTGCTCGAGCGCCGGAAGAGCATTCGCATCCTTGGATTTGAGCACGGCCTGCGCCGCCTCGAGGCGCTTTCCCGGTTCTGGAGCCATCAACGTCAAGCCGCCGAGCGCCGCCTCGACGATCCGTCGCAAGCGGTTGTTGAGGCGCACCGGCGCGAGGTCGGAGGGCGTGCTGCCGACAACAGGCTCGCCTGTGACGGCGTCAATCAGCTGGTCGGACGCCTCGCGAATGAAAACGCGCTTGCTGTCGGCGCTGAAGAGAAGCCGCCCCTCCTGCAGGGCGCCGATGACCGCGGCGGCGAGCGCGTTGCCGCTGGTGGCGACTGCGTTGATACCCTCGATCGTCTCGTCGAAGCTGTCGGCCGTGAAGCGGTGAAGCCCATCCTCGTAGGGTCCGGCGCGCGCCGCCGTCATCAGGGTGGCGAACACGCCAAGCGCACACACGAGCGCGATGAAGCGATCGCTGAAGGCACGCATCCCGATCGTCCCGGCATTTCGGAGCGAGGCGGCCCAATATCCGCAATCCGGTGGGCCGCCTCCATTCCTGCTACGAACGCCACGGTATTTTACCCAGACAACGCTACGACGCGCCACCGCACTTCTTGGTCACCGTATTGTAGTTGCCGCATTTGAGCGTCACCCAGTCGGCTTCCAGATCCTTCGAGCCCGGCAAGTACTTGGACCAGGCATCGCCCGGCACCAATGTCGGCGTCTTCCAAACGACGTCGAACTGGCCGTCCGCACGCACCTCGCCGATGAAGACCGGCTTGGTGAGGTGATGGTTGGGCAACATTTTGGAGGTGCCGCCCGTGAGGTTGGGCGCCTCGATGCCGGGCAACGCGTCGATCACCTTGTCCGGATCGGTCGACTTCACCTTCTCAACCGCCTTCACCCACATGGCGAAGCCGATGACGTGGGCTTCCATCGGATCATTGGTGACGCGCTTCGGGTTCTTGATGAACGCCTTCCAGTCGGCGATGAACTTGTCGTTGATGGGCGTCTTGATCGACTGGAAGTAGTTCCAGGCGGCGAGATGGCCGAGCAGCGGCTTGGTGTCGATGCCGGCGAGTTCTTCTTCGCCGACCGAGAAGGCGACGCTCGGGATGTCCGTCGCCTTGACGCCCTGGTTGCCGAGCTCCTTGTAGAACGGCACGTTGGCGTCGCCATTGATGGTGGAGACGACCGCGGTCTTCTTGCCGGCGGAGCCGAACTTCTTGATATCGGAAACGATGGTCTGCCAGTCGGAGTGGCCGAACGGCGTGTAGTTGATCATGATGTCGGCATCCGCGACGCCCTTCTGCTTGAGATAGGCCTCCAGGATCTTGTTGGTGGTGCGCGGATAGACGTAGTCGGTGCCGGCGAGCACCCAACGCTTGGCCTCGCCGCCATCCTTCGACATCAGGTAATCGACGGCCGGGATCGCCTGCTGGTTGGGGGCGGCGCCGGTGTAGAACACGTTGCGCTCGCTCTCCTCGCCTTCGTATTGCACCGGATAGAACAGGATGCTGTTGAGCTCCTTGAACACCGGCAAGACCGACTTGCGCGACACCGAGGTCCAGCAGCCGAACACCACCGCCACCTTGTCCTTGGTGATGAGCTCGCGCGCCTTCTCCGCGAACAGCGGCCAGTTCGAGGCCGGGTCGACCACCACCGCTTCGAGCTTCTTGCCGAGCAGGCCTCCCTTCTTGTTCTGCTCCTCGATCAACATGAGCATGACGTCCTTCAGCGTGGTCTCGCTGATCGCCATGGTGCCGGAGAGCGAATGGAGGATGCCGACTTTGATCGTCTCTTGGGCCTTGGCGGGAAGCGCCGCCGCAAGGCCGAATGCCAATCCCGCCGTGGCGGCAAGCAAGCGGCGGGCGAACGGTCGCTCGGCGACCGCACCGATGGATGTGTGCATCGCGATGTCCTTCTGCTGACGCGCGGCAAACGCTCAAAGCCGTTTGCGACGGCTGAATCGCAAGCGGCGTGCCAAGCCCTAACGGCGCCGTAAGCCGTTGCTCCCCCTCGCTGATCGGCCTTCGACAACCCCAACCCGGCAGCCAAAGGTGTCGCACGTGCCGCCAAAATAGACAGGCGCCCAATCGTTAGGCAGAACGGTCACGCTTGCCCCTCCGCCCGGGCCCGCACGCCACGCCTGTCCGAGATGGCCAATCGCTTGAAATCACGCGGGAAAGCTGCGGCTGCGTCCGCCGGCGGGGCCGATCAAAGGGTGGACCGAGGCAACGGGTTGCGGACGGTCGACGGGTTTGTCGGTGCGAGCGGCCCGATCCCTGGGGTTGGCTCCAGCGCCGATTCTGAAAACGTATGTGCAAGGCCACGCGCCGCGGCTGCGGGCGGCAACGCGACCCTTTACACAAGTCGCGCGCCAAAAGCTTGCGTGATATAGGATCATCGCGAGGGGCGTAGCGGAGGCAACATCCGTTCGCCGTCCCCCCGCATACGAGTTTCAGGAGGAAACCCCATGGACAAACCCACCTCAGTCGATCGACGTAAATTTCTCAGCGCGCTCGGCGTCACGGTCGGCGGGACCGGTCTTGCCGGTGCCGGCCTCGTTGCCGGACCGCCAGTGGTGAAAGCCGCCGCCGAGCCGCCCAAAGGCAAGATTCCGGATACCCCCTACAAGACCGGGCACATGACCTTTCTGACCGGCCCGGCCGCGGTGCTCGGTGAGCCATCGTTGAAGGGCCACATCTTGGCGGCCGAGGAGATCAACGCCCAAGGCGGTTTGCTGGGAAAGCGCAAGATCGAGACCATCACCGCCGACGAGGCCGCCGGCACCGATGCCAACGTCAAAGAGCTTCGGCGCATGAAGCTCGAGGGCAAGATCGACCTCTTTACCGGTGTCATCTCAAGCGGCAACACGCCAGCACTGGGGCCGGTAGCCGAGGAATTGAGCTTGCTGACGATCTTCGTCGACGGTTGCACCGATTTCTTGTTCGACAAGGCCGTTCCGCAACCGAAATACACCTTCCGCATTACCAACATCCAGTCGGCGGACGGCATCACGACGGCGATTGGTACGGCACAGGCCTGGCCGCAGGTGCGACGGATCGCGCACATCCATCCCGACTACAGCTATGGTCGCAACGCAGCCGAGCACTACACGCTGGCGCTCGAGCGGTTGCTGCCGGGCACCGAGGTCGTGTCGGAAAGCTGGCCGAAGCTTGGCACCACCGACTTCACCTCGCACATCACCAAGGCCATGTCGGCCAATCCGGATATTCTCTACACCTCGGTCTGGGGCGGCGACTATATCGCCTTCTACAAGCAGGCGCTGCGCTATGGCCTTTTCGACAAGATGAAGGTCGCGACCACGCTCGCCATGGGCGTTGCGCCGCATGCCATAGGCAAGGATCACCCCGAGGGCGTGCTCGCCGGCGTCCATTCCAACTACTACTTCACCTACCCCAGTGGCGACCGCTGGCCCATCAATAAGGAGTTCGTGCAACGCTACTACAAGCGCTGGAACGAATATCCGAACTTCCAATCCGACGGGGCGTACGTCACGCTGTACATGTTGAAGAAGGCGATCGAACGCGCCAACCAACTGGTCGGCGGCTGGCCCGACGACGAGGTGATCATCAGCCAACTCGAAGGAATGGGTTACGACGCGCCGGCGGGTTATCTCTACATCCGGCCAGATAACCACCAGGGATACAAGGACGCGGTGATCGGATTCAGCAAGAATCTGCCCGAGTACCAATTCTCGACTTGGGATCCCAACAGGGTGATCACGATTCCGATCCGCAACATCACGGCGCCGCCGAACTGGCCGAAGCCCGGCCAAGGGCACAACGAGTCGACGGCGGCTGCGAACTGGATCAAGACCACCTGGCCAAAGGCCGTGGGCTGAGCGCGTCTCGCTTGCACCAAGGCGAAAGTGCTGGCCGCGCCCGCCCTCGGCGGGCGCGGCCGCCTGTAAGAGCGGGAAGAGGGCGTCAGTGTCGATCCTGATCATCCAAATCCTCAATTCCCTGTTCTACGCCTCCGTTCTTTTTCTGATCGCTGCCGGCCTCAGCCTGATCTTTGGGGTCATGCGCATCGTCAACATGGCGCACGGCACCTTCTATGCCGTGGGCGCCTTCGTCACCGCCTGGCTGGTTGGTCGCGTCATTGCGCTCGGCGCGCCCGCGGCATGGACATTTCTGCTGATTCCGGTCGGCGCTGGCGCGGTCGCGCTGCTCGGTGTCGTGATCGAGCCGCTGCTGCGGCCGTTTTATCGGCGCGCCGAGGAATATCAGTTGCTCGTCACGTTCGGCCTATTGCTGATCCTGGAGGACCTCATCCGTCTCCTCTGGGGCGGGCTCCCGCTCTCCGCCGATCCCGTCATGGACGTGCTGCCCAGCATCCGGATCGGCGGCTTGATCTATCCCGGCTACAACCTCGTGGTCATCGCGATCGGCGCCGCCGCCGCGGTCGGCCTCTGGGCGGTGATCTACCGCACCAAATTCGGCGTCATGCTGCGCGCGACCTCGCAGGATCGCCGCATGGCTTCGGCGCTGGGACTCAATGTCGGCTTGATCTACGTCTCGGCGTTCGCGATCGGTTGTTTCATGGCGGGGCTCGGCGGCGCCATCATCGTACCGAGTCAGGCGGCGGTGCTCGGCATGGGCATCGACGCGCTCATCCTTGCTTTCGTGGTCGTGGTCATCGGCGGCCTTGGCAGCCTGCAGGGCGCACTGGTCGGCGCGCTGATCGTGAGCTTCGTGCGCACCGCCGGCATCCAGTTCTTCCCCGAAATCGAGCTCGCCGTGCTCTATCTCATCGCGGCGGTGGTGCTGCTGGTCAAACCGACTGGCCTGTTCGGAACCGCGTGATGACAGCCGACGTCAGCCGCGTCCACTATCGGCCCAAACTGCTGCTGTTGGCCGACGCAGCTTTTGATCTATGGCCTAATCGCCGCCATCGCCGCGCTCGGTTTTAATCTGTTGCTCGGCTATACCGGGCTGCTGTCGTTCGGTCATTCCGCCTTCTTCGGCATCGGCGCCTATTCGGTCGCGTTCCTGCTGCGCGATGCCGGCATTCATTCGATGGAGCTCTACATCCTGATCGGGCTTCCGATCGCGGCCGTCACATCGGCGCTCTTCGGCTACATCTGCGTCCGGCACACGCGCATCTTCTTCGGCATCCTGACGCTCGCACTATCACAGGTGCTGTGGACCCTCGCCTACAAGTTTTTCTGGGTGACCGGCGGCTCGGACGGCCTGCGCGTGGGTCGCCCGACATTGCTCGCCGGCATGGTCAGCTTCACGGGGCGTGATTCGTTCCAGCGATTCATCAACGGATATTATTATTACGTGCTCGCGGTGTTCGCGATCTGCGTCGTGATCATGTGGGTGATCGTGCACTCGCCATTCGGGAAGGGGCTGCAGGCCATCCGTGACAACGAAACCCGCGCCGCCTTCCTCGGCTTGCGCATCAGGCGCTTCCGGTGGGTCTCGTTCCTCATTTCCGGAACTTTCACGGGGCTCGCGGGGATTCTCTGGGTGCCGCTCAATGGGCTCACGACGCCCGAGGTGCTGTATTGGCCGTTCTCGGGCGAGATCGTATTCATGACTCTGCTCGGCGGCTTCCGGAACTTCACCGGTCCGATCGTCGGTGGCTTACTTTTTACTTATCTTAAGACCTACGCGGTCGCGACCACTGAGTATTGGCAGCTTCTGCTCGGCGTCGTCCTCGTGCTCCTGGTCATGCTCTTGCCGACCGGGATCGTGGGTGCGATCTCCGCGGCGGCCGATAAGCTGCGACCAAGGGAGAAATCCGTGTGACTCTTCTCGAGACGGTCGATCTCAGCAAGCAGTTCGGCGATGTCCACGCCTGCGATGGCGTGAATTTCACCGTCGACAAGGGCGAATTTCTCTCGCTCGTAGGCTCGAACGGCGCCGGCAAGACCTCGCTCGTCAATCTGATCAGCGGACATCTCAAGCCGGACAGCGGCCGGATCCTGTTCGAGGGCCAAGACATCACCTTCGCCGCGGTCTATCAACGCATCAGAGCGGGCATCGCGCGCAGCTTCCAGATCGTCAATTTGTTCGACGCCCTTACCGTTTTCGACAATGTCGCGTTGTCCATCTTCTCGCGCGAGGGCAAGATCGTGAAGATCGCGGCACTCGCGGACCACGACCAGGATGTCCGCCGCGAGACCTTCGACGTCCTCGGCCGGTTCGGGCTCAACGGCAAGAGCGGCGTGCCGGCCGGCGGACTGGCGCAAGGTGAGCGCAAGCTGCTCGACGTCGCCGTGGCCTATGCCCTGCGCCCGAAACTGCTCTTTCTCGACGAGCCGACGAGCGGGGTTAGCACGCGCGAGAAGACGCAGATCATGGATACCGTGTCGTCGGTCGTGCGCGCCGGCGCCGTGACGGCGGTTGTCATCGAGCACGACATGGACGTGGTGTTCCGCTACTCGGACCGCATCGTCATGATGCACGAAGGCAGATTCCTCGCCGACGGGACGCCGGAAGAGATCAAGGCGAACAACGACGTCGCAAACATCCTCCTCGGCGTGCCGCTGTCGGCCTGAGATCGCGAAGGACAAGCGAGTGCTGCTCGAAGTCGAGGCCATAAACACCTTTCGCGGGCCCGCGCACATCCTGCGCGGCGTAACGTTGAGCGTCGACGACGGTGAGGTCGTCTCGCTGGTCGGGCGCAACGGCGCCGGGCGCACCACCATCATCGAGAGCATCACCGGCCTCCTCCCGGTGCGCTCGGGTCAGATTCGCTTCCGCGGAGAGGACATCACCAAACTCCCGCCGCACAAGCGCGCTAAGCGCGGCATCGGCTATGCGCCCGAGAATTCCGGCATCTTTCCGGAATTGACGGTGGCCGAAAACCTCATGATCAGCCGCTGGCTCTCCGACAAGACCGCGCGCGGCGCCGCGGGCGGCGTCGATGCCGAGGCGCAGGCGCTCACGGTGTTTCCCGAAGTCGGCAAGTTCCTGAGCCGGCCAGGGCTCAACCTCAGCGGCGGGCAGAAGAAGATGGTGTCCATTGCGCGCGCGATGGCGCTTGCGCCGTCGCTGATGATCCTCGACGAGGCCTTCGAGGGGCTGGCACCGGTGGTGGTCAGGCGGTTTCGCGATGCCGTGATGATGATCAAGGGCTTGGGGATTTCGCTCCTGCTTGCGGAATCAAATCTTACGAGCGCGGCCGCCATCGCCGATCGGCTCTACGTGATCGATCGCGGCGAAATCATCTTCCAGGGCACCCCGAAGGAGGCGCTGGCAAACGAGAACGTCATGCGGACGCTGCGCGGGTGAGATCGCGTTCGCCCCGCACGCTTTCGATGTTTTGCCCGTCGGCGAGGGCTCGAAACGCGACATGAAACGGCTTGCTGCAACCATCCTCGTCCTTCCTCGTTCTATCCCCATGAGATCGAAATCAAGTCGCTCGCTCCCGAGGAGGCGGCGCAACCGTTGCGCGACGGCAAGATCCAGGCCTATCTCGGCTCGGGCTTGAGCTTTGCGGGCGCGCCGCCGGTCGATCTCCACGCAATCGAATCGCTCGGCTCATTCATCATCGTGCGCGTCAACCCAGACTCCGCCCGCGCGCAGGACGACGCTTCCGCCTGCGCCGTCGTCAGGACGGTCATGCGCACCCTGGCGGCGCAAGGCAATTTCATTCCGCATCCCTATCCGGTCACGCCGTTCCACGGCGATTATCTTCATCACGCCGACCTCGCGGCCGCCGCAATGGCGCGCTTGTCGATCGGCGATGCGCCGGTCGGCGGACTCAAGATCGCGGCGCGCGGCGGCCTTGCACAAAGCCATCCGGAATGGTCCGCGCGCGATGCGGATTGGGATGCCGAGGTCGATGAGGTCAACGCGGCCGAGCTCGTGGCTTCCGCGATGTTCTCAATGAACGGTTGGTTCGCGCCGCCGTGGGTGAGAACCGGCTGGTTCCACGCCGAGCGTCTCTTGGCCGATGCCGCGGACGAGCCCGCCCGCAAACAGCAAATCCAATCCGATCTGCAACGCCTCAAGGCCGGCGATTTCACCGGCCTGGTGGAGCGCATCAATCTGGAGCGCGACGTCGTCACTCTCCTGACGGTCGGTTGCCGGAAAATCGTCGCCGGCTATACGGTCAAGCGCGAATACGTCAATGTCGAGTTCTCCGCCGGGATCGAGAACATCGGCTACGATTCGCTGACGGGCCTTCGTTCGCCGATATTCATCCGCACCGTGAAGCTCAAGGACTTTCCCTGGAACGGCTGGCTCGCGCTCGGCATCGATGGCAAGCCCGCCGCCGCCTGGAATCCGATCGGCGGCATGGTCGATCCGTTCGGGCGCCTGCTGGGCTTCACGGTCGGCGACCCGGCCCTGCTGCCCTCACCCTATGAGTCCGGCTGGATGCTCAACCGCATCGCCGACCTGCCACCGGGGTAATGAATGACGCGGCGCGCAACCATGTGCTCCTTTCCGCGGCTGCGCGCATCGATGCTGGCGTTGTCGTTGAGCAGCGCGCTGACCATCGCCGCCGACGCCGCCGAGGTGACCTACGCGCTGACCATTGCGAACGGCCGCGTCCCGGAGCTCAAACCGGGCACGGTCACGGAGATGACCTTCACCGCGCGCGCGACCGGGCGATTCACGGTCGAACCCCACATCGGGAGAACGCCGTCCGGCGGGCATGCGCATGGGGCCGTCCTTGTCACCATCGAGGTCTATCCTTAAGCGCGCCGGACGGCGCCGGACGGCGGCGGCGTTGCGCGCCCTGGCGGCTGCCGTCGCGGCCGCATGTCTTGCAACGCCGGCCGCTGCTCATGGCTTCGGCCAACGCTACGATCTCCCGATCCCGCTCTCGTTCTACCTCACCGGCGCCGCGGCGGCCGTCGTGGTGTCGTTCGTCATCGTCGGACTGTTCGTGCGGGAGGCGCCGCGCGTTCACCTCTATCCGCGCATCAACCTCATCGCCACGCCGCTGGGTCGATGGATCGCGAGCCCATCCCTTGCGCTAGCGCTCGAGTTCCTCGCGCTCGCCGGTTTCATCATCACGATCGTCGCGGGGTTCCGCGGCGACCAGAACCCCTACCGCAACATCGCACCGACCATGGTGTGGACGATCGCCTGGGTCGGTCTCGCCTATGTTTCCGCGTTCGTTGGCAATCTCTGGGCGCTGATCAATCCTTGGCGAACGATCTTCGAATCGATCGAGACCATCGACCACGGGATCACCGGACGGTCCGCGTTCGGCCCGCGCCTACCTTATCCGGAGGCGCTCGGCGTCTGGCCCGCGTTCGTTCTTCTATTGGCGTTCTCGTGGGTCGAGCTCGTCTACCCGAATCCGGCCGTCCCGTACTTCATCGCGTGGCTTGCCCTCGCCTATTCTCTTCTGACCTTCGCCGGCATGTTCCTGTTCGGCCGCGAGTGCTGGCTCGAGCGCGGCGAGGTTTTCACGGCGGTGTTCGGCACATTCGCGCGTTTTGCGCCGATCGAGATACGAACCGGCGCTCATCGCGGCATGTGGCTGCGGCCGTTCGGCGCAGGCCTCATCGAAGGCGGCTCGGTTTCGACATCGATGATGGCCTTCGTGCTGCTGTTGCTCTCGACCGTGCTCTACGACGGCGCATTGGGCACGCCGGAATGGGGCCAGCTCGAAGGCGCGATTGCCGCCCACCTCTCCGGCTTGGGCGACTTCAAGCTGATGGCGATCAGGACGGCCGGGTTATTCGCCTTCTGGCTGGCGTTCTGTGGTGCCTATGTCGGGGTCAGCGCCATTATGAGTGCGGTCACGCAGCGGCGCTTGGCGCCGCTCGTCATCGCGCGCAGCTTCGCCTTCACGCTGGTTCCGATCGCGATCGGCTATCACTTCGCGCATTATTTCACGTTCCTGCTGATCCAGGGGCAATACATCATTCCGCTGGCGTCGGACCCCTTCGGCTTCGGCTGGAATCTGTTCGGCACTGCGGGCTACCGCGTGGATATCGCCATCGTCGACGCGCGTTTTGCCTGGTTGACCGCGGTGACGGCGATCCTCATCGGTCACATCGCGGCGGTCTATCTCGCGCACGTCAAGGCCATGCAGGTTCTCGACACGCGACGTATGGCGCTGCGCTCCCAGGTTCCGCTGACCGCCCTCATGGTGGTCTATACCTTCGTGAGCCTCTCCATTCTGGCCGAACCGATCGTCGAGCGCCGCGCGCTCGCGCAGCCCATTGCGGCCGAGATCGACGTTCCCAAGGATGCGCTGTTGCCCGAGCCGGGAAGCGGCCGATTGCAGCCGGTGGGCGCGGGCAAGATCGCCAAGCAGAAGCTGACTTACCGCGTGTTGGGCTCCGCTTTCCATGACGGCACGCGCATGAGCGCCGCCGACGTCCTCTATTCCTACGCGTTCGCCTATCGCTGGGGTGCACGCGGCAACGGTGAGGATCCGCGTTTCGATCCGCTGGTCGCGGCCGCTACCGTTCGGGGATTTCGAATACGTGCGCGAGCTGCTCGTGATCGACGTCTACACCTCGGTTCCACCGGTGGACCCCGAGCAAGATGCGGTCATCGCGCCACCCTGGAGCACGCTGCCCTGGCATCTCCTGGTGCTGATGGAGGAGGCCGTCGACCGCGGCTGGGCTGCGTTTTCGCAATCCGAGGCTCGGCGTCGTGGCGTGGATTGGCTCGATCTCGTCCGCTCCGACGCCACGAAGGAGCGGCTTACCGGCCTCCTCGAGAGCTTTGAGCGCGAAGGATACCGGCCCGATCCGCTGAAATCGCTGGTGAGCGCTGACGATGCTCGCAAACGTTGGGCCGCGCTCAAGGCTTTCCACAAGGAGCGCGGGCACTTCCTGGTGACCAACGGCCCGTATCAGCTCAAACGCTGGTCGGCCGACAGCGTGACGCTCGAAGCTTTTCGCGATCTCAGCTATCCGCTGGGCGTGGGCTCGTACGACGCGTACGCTGTCCCGCGCCGGGGTTTCATCACCAAGATCGAGCGCGAGGGGGATCGCATCAGACTGTTCGGCGACATCGAACTCGTTCAAAAGCACCAGCGCAGTTACGACATCGTGCGCAAGCCGTTGCAATCGATCGCGCCCGACGCGCTCAAGCGTTCGGCGCCCGAATGCCGATATCTCGTGACCGACGGCGAAGGCCGCGTCGTGCTGGCGGGCCAAGTTTCTCCCGCGGAGGACGCGAGCTTCTTCATCGACCTCACGGGCGCGCTGCCGCCGGGCCATTTCACGCTGATGGCGCAAATCATCGTCAACGCCAATGCGATGAACGCCGAGATCCGGCGCATTCCGGTTGAAGTTGCGCCGAAACCGTGACGATCACCGCGCGCGCGTAGTCACCGCCGCGGCGGCTTGGCCGCGAACTCTGAGCCT
>WNGH01005021.1_pt1 | contig 12610 bp, 17 predicted proteins | sample 5400631 | NCBI WGS metagenome assembly WNGH01 (sample SAMN13153373, study PRJNA577476) | soil metagenome | isolation source: 115 cm soil or saprolite under Garry oak tree replicate 1 | place: USA:California | collected 2016-06-15
TAGGCGGGGAAGACCTGGTAACGGAAGGCGCCCCAGGCCTTCTGCTCCATGAAGCGGTTGAGCGCGCGCAGCCTGTCCGGCTGCACGCGGAGCGTGATCACGAAGCCGTAGGACATCGCGACGACCCAGGGAACGAGCTCGCTGCCCTCCGGCGGGAAGTCACGGTAGAAGCCCGTGCCCTTGAGGTGGGCCATGATCTCGTCGAGGGTCTTCGCCCGGTCGTGATGGAGGAGCACGGTGACCAGCACGCGCTGATCCATGCGCCGACTCTAGCACGCGCCCCAGCGCCCCTCCACCCAGTACGGCTGCCAGTAGCCGCCGCTCGACATCTGCGATTCGTAGTGGCCCTCGATCCAGTAGCCGTCGGGCGACCAGCCGCCGGGCACCCAGGCGTTGTACGACGAGACCTGGGGGACCCACGAGTAGTTCCAGTAACCCTGGGCCCAGCACTGCGAGGGGACCACGTAGACCGGCGCCGGCACGACGATGACCCGGATCCCGTGCGACGGCTGGTGGTCGACGCGGCGGGACTTGAAGACCTCGGCGTCGGCGGGGGCCGTGAGCGCCAGCGTCGCGAGCATCGTGAGGGCCAGCATCCACCGCATCGCCAACCTCCTGCGCGGACCAATCTGTCCCGTTCGACGCGGGAGCGGCGGCGGCTATTCGGCGCGGCGGGACGGGCGGAAGACGCTGACCTCCATCGCGTCGTCGCCGAAGTCGTGCTCGCGCGAGGTCCACGGGCCACCCGCGCGCACGTAGTCGAGGTAGGGCGTCACGTCTCGGCGGAAGACGCCCGTGTTGTCGGCGACGACGACCGCACCGGGCACGAGCTTGGGCTCGAGCTGGCGGAGGTAGTCGAGGTAGTCTTCCTTGACGGCGTCGATGAGGACGAAGTCGAAGCGGCCGGCCACGAGCGGAATCGCGCGGAGCGCGTCGCCCACGACGACCCGCACCTTGCGCCCGAGCCCCGCCTCCTCGCAGTTGGCCTCGACGAATTTCGCGAGGTAGGAGTTCGCCTCGATGCAGACGAGTCGGCCGCGCGGCGGCATGACGCCGGCGATCAGGATCGCCGAGTAGCCGAGGAGCGAGCCGATCTCGACGCCACGCACCGGTCGGTGGCGGTCGATGAGCCGGCGGATCACGCGGCCCTTGGCGCGACCGATCACGGGAACGTGCCAGAGCGTGACCGCCCGGTCCATGAGCGCCAGCATGCGCCGCGCGCGCTTGGTCACTTGATGGGCCCCGCGGGCGCGGGCTTCACGGGCTCGAGCGGACCACCCTTGGCCTTCCAGTCGCGGATCGCGCAGGACGAGGTCGCGGCGTATCCCTGCTTGCGGAAGAGCTCCACGGCCCGGGAGCTCAGGAACCCGGCGGTTCAGGTGAAGACGAGCGTGACGTCCTTGGGGATGTCCTTCATCCGCTCCTGGAGCTTCGCGAGCGGGATGTTGATCGCGCCGGGCAGCGAGCCGTCCGCCGCGTCCGCGGGCTCGCGCACGTCGACGATCAGGACCTTCGACCCTCCGGCCAGCTTCGCGCGGAGCTCGTCGGCGCCGATCGACTTCGGCGCCTCCGCCCGCGACGCGGCCGGCGCGACGAGGAGCAGCGCCGCCAACAGAAAACGCGCGACGCGCACGTCAGGCGCTCCGGGGCAGGCGGGACGCGACCGTGTCGGGCACCGGATAGCGACGGCTCGAGGGGCCGGCCTTCACGAGCTGACCGGGGAGCGGACGACCCACGATCTCCTGCACGCGGCGGGACGCTCCGATCAGCCGGTCGAGGTCGATGCCGGTCTGGATGCCCATCGCGTGCAGGCAGTGGACGAGGTCCTCGCTGCAGACATTGCCGGAGGCGCCCGGCGCGAAGGGACAGCCGCCGAGTCCGCCGATGGAGCTGTCGACGTGGGTGACGCCGCACTCCAGCGCGGCGAGGATGTTCGGGATCGCCATCGCGCGCGTGTCGTGGGTGTGGAGGCTCCACTCGACGCCGGCGAAGCGCGGGATCAGGTGCTCCAGCGTGCGCGCGACCTGGCGCGGGTTGGCCATGCCCGTCGTGTCGGCCAGCCCGATCGCGCGCGCGCCCATGTCCACGAGGCCGCCGACGACGCGCTCGAGCTGTGCCAGCGGGACGTCGCCCTCGAACGGGCAGCCGAACGAGGTCGAGATCCCGCAGGCCACGTCGACGGACGCGCGCTCGGCGACGCGCATCACCGCGCGGAGCTTGTCGAGCGACTCGGCGACGGTCATGTTCACGTTGGCGAGATTGTGGCTCTCGCTCGCGGAGAGCACGGTGTGGATGGCGTCCACGCCGGCGTCCACGGCGCGCACGGCGCCCTTCTCGTTGGGCACGAGAGCGGCGTATCGGGTGCCCGGCCGACGCCGGATGCGGGCCATGACCTCCTCCGCGTCGCGGAGCTGCGGGACCGCCTTCGGGTGGACGAAGGACGTCACCTCGACGCGCGGCAGACCCGCCGCGGCGAGCAGGTCCACGACCTCGATCTTGAGGTCGGTCGGGATGAACTCCGGCTCGATCTGGAACCCGTCCCGGGTCCCCACCTCGCAGATCGTCACGCGCTCGGGCAGTCGCATCCATGCCTCCCTGACAACGTGATACAAACTTTAGCACGGCGGCCTTGCGACGCCGGACCCCCGGGGCGCATCCAAAGGCAAAGAGGAGGAGAAGCGCGATGAAGCCCAACATCGGTCTGCGTGACGGCGATAGCGCCGCGGTCGTGGAGATCCTGAATCGGTTGCTGGCGGACGAGTATGTTGTCTACACCAAGACCCGCAACTATCACTGGAACGTGGTCGGACCGCAGTTCAACGACCTGCACAAGTTTTTCGAGGCCCAGTACGAGGCGGTGGACGGGATCGTGGACGAGGTGGCCGAGCGCGCCAGATCCCTCGGCGGCCGCGCCTGGGGCACGCTCGCGGAGTTCGCGAAGGCAACGCGCCTCAGGGAGGAGCCGGGCGAGGTACCGTCGGCGAAGGACATGCTGACGCGGCTGCTCGCCGACCACGAGGCCATCGTCCGCGTGCTGCGGGCCGACCTCGTGACGGTGGACGAGAAGCACGGCGACGCTGGAACGAACGACTTCCTCACCGGGCTCGTGGAGCAGCACGAGAAGATGGCCTGGATGCTGCGCGCGTTCCTCGAGTAACGCGCCCCCCTTCGGGGTGCTGGTACAGTGGGTCTCATGCGCTGCCCCAACTGCGGGACAGAGCTTCCCCAGAGCGCGAAGTTCTGCCTGGAGTGCGGGCAGCCGCTGAGCGGCGCGACGGCGGCGCCGGCCGCGTACGCCTCGCCGGCGACGTACACGCCCAAACATCTCGCCGACAAGATCCTGACGACGCGCGCGGCGATGGAGGGCGAGCGTAAGCAGGTCACCGTCATGTTCTGCGACCTCGCCAACTCCACGCCGCTCGCCGAGCGCCTCGGCCCGGAGCGGATGCACGCCCTCCTCAACAGCTTCTTCGAGCTGGCGCTCGCGGAGGTACACCGCTACGAGGGGACGATCAACCAGTTCCTCGGCGACGGCTTCATGGCGCTCTTCGGCGCGCCCATCGCGCACGAGGACGACGCGCGGCGTGCGGTCATGGCGGCGATCGCCATCCGACGCATGCTGCGCGACCGGGGCTCGTACTTCGGGGCGGGGTCCAACCTCACCGTGCGCATGGGACTCAACACGGGCCTCGTCGTCGTCGGCTCCATCGGCGACAACCTGAGAATGGACTACACGGCGGTCGGCGACACGACCAACGTCGCGGCGCGCCTCGAGACCTCGGCCGACCCGGGCGAAATCCTCGTCTCCGAGACGACGGCACGCCTCGTCCGCGCCGACGCGCGCCTGACGCCGGCGGGCGCGCTGCAGGTCAAGGGCAAGAGCGAGCCGGTCGTCGCCTACAAGCTGCTGGGCCTGGCGCCCCGCCGCTCCGCGCTCGAGCGCGCCGAAGAGCGCGTCTTCGGCGAGTTCGTCGGCCGCGAGCAAGAGCTCCGGCTGCTCGGCGAGGCGCTCGCCGAGGTGCAGGCGGGGCACGGACGGCTGGTGAGCCTCGTCGGCGAGGCGGGCGCCGGGAAGTCGCGCCTCCTCTGCGAGTTTCGCAAGAGCCTCGGCAGCCTCGACGTGGCGGTCGTCGAAGAGCGGTGCCGCTCGTACGGCACGACGACACCGTACCTGCCGATCATGGATGGGATTCGCAGTCTCTGCGGCCTCGTCGAGGCCGACGCGCCGCTCGACATGGCGCGGAAGATCGGCGCGACCCTCGAGGACCTCGGCCTCGATCCCGGCGAGCGCGCGCCGTATCTGATGGCCCTCCTCGGTCTCAAGGAGGGCGTGGGGCTCCTCGAGGCGCTGAGCCCGGAGACCGTCAAGGCGAACACGGTGGACAGCCTGAGACGCGTCCTGGCCGCGGCGAGCGCGCGCCGGCCGCTCCTCATGATCATCGAAGACCTGCACTGGATCGACGCGCCCTCGGAGGAGTACGTGGCCTCGATGATCGACCTGCTCGCCGAGGCGCCGATCCTCCTGCTGCTCACGTACCGGCCCGACTACGCCCCACGCTGGGCCCCGGCCGGGCGCGCGTCCGTGATGACGATCGAGCGGCTCTCCGACGACGACAGCCGGGCGCTCGTGCGGGCGATGGCCCAGCGCGGGCCGCTCGGCGACGACGTGGTCCGCACGATCCTCGCCAAAGCCGACGGCAACCCGCTCTTTCTCGAGGAGCTCGCGCGCGCGGTGCTGGACGCGCCCGCGGGCACCGCGGCGCCCGCGGTACCCGAGACGCTCCGCGGCGTGCTGACGGCCCGCATCGACCGGCTGCAGGAGGGCGCGAAGCGGCTCCTGCAGACCGCCGCGGTGATCGGCCGCGAGGTCCCGGTGCGACTGCTCGAGGCGGTGTGGAGCGACGGCGGCTCCGTCTCGGCCCGCCTGGCGGAGCTGGCGCGGCTCGACTACATGCACGAGCGGGGGTCGGGGGAGGAGACGGCGTACGTGTTCAACCACGCGCTCGCGCAGGAGGTCGCCTACGAGAGCCTCCTCACCCAGCATCGCGAGACGCTCCACGACGCCGCGGCGCGCGCGCTCGAGACGATGTACGCCAACCGGCTGGACCAGGCGCTGGATCGGATCGCGTGGCACTACGCGCGTACGCAGCGCCACGACAAGGCGGTGGAATACCTGAGGCGCGCCGCCGAGCGTGCGATGCGCGCGTACGCGAACGCCGAAGCCGTGCGCGCGCTCGAGGAGGCGGAGACCCACGCGCGCCGGCTCCCCGAGGACGGCGAGCGCGTGCGGCTCGGGCTGTTGCTGCTCCGCGCGGAGGCCCTCTTCACCGCCGGCCGTTTCCAGGAGGACCGCGCGGCGCTGCTGGCGGAGGCCGAGGCCTTCGAGCGCGAGGGCGAGTCCGCGCTCGCCGCCGACTACCACTTCAGGCTCGCCGGGGTCCACGGCGTCCTGGGCGAGGGAGCGCGGGCGGCCGAGCACGCCAGGCGCTCGATCGAGATCGCGACGGCGTGCGGCGACCGGGCGACACTCGGCCGGGCGCATTTCGTCCTCGGCCGCGAGCTGTTCTGGTCGGGCGGCCTCAAGGATGCCGTCGCGCATCTGCGGCAGGCGGTGAGGCTCCTCAACCGGCGCGGCGAGCGCTTCTGGCTGGGGCTCTCCCACTGGATGATGGGGCTCGTCTACACGATGCTCGGCGAATTCGACACGGCGCTCGACGCGGCCGCGATGGGGCAGGCCGCGGCGGAGTCTCTCGGTGACCCGCGCCTCATGAGCAACGTCGCGTGGGCGCGCTCGTGGGTCTACACGGCGCGCGGGGAGTTCGCCGCGGCCGTGCTGGCCGCCGAGCGGGCGCTCGAGCTGGCGCCCGACGAGGTCAGCCGCGCGTTCGGCCGCGCGTGGCTCGGGATCGCGCACGTCGAGCGCGGGGACTACGCGACGGCGCTGCCGCTGCTCGACGCCGCGACGCACACCGTCGCCGGCATGAAGTTCGTCCAGCTCGAAGCGTGGTTCACGATCTTCGGCGGCCTCGCCCGGCTGGGGCTGGGAGACGTCGAGGCCGCGGGCCCGGCCGCGGCACGCGGTCTCGAGGTCGCGACGGGCGCGCGCTTCTGGCCGGCGATCTCCGCGGCGTACCGGTTGCTCGCCGGGATCGCCCGCGTGCGGGGCGACCTCGACGGAGCCACGGCGCACCTCGAGGAGTCGCTCCTCCTCATCCGGCTCGGCGAGGCGCGTTTCGAGGAGGCGCGGGCGCTGCTCGCGCTCGCGGAGGTGGCCCAGCAGCGCGGCGATCACGCGACGGCCGCGGCGCGCGCGGAGACGGCGCGCGGAATCTTCGAGGAGGTCCGGGTGCCCTACTGGGTCGACAAGGCGCGCGCGCTCGCCATCAGCGTAGTTTAGCGGTCAGCGACACGGGGGGCCCCGACCTGGCCCCCCATACCCCCCAACGTTCGGAGCGCCCGCCGGGGAGTCCGAGGGGGCGTCAGCCCTCTCGGCTTGGACGAACCCGTGGCGCCCCTCGATTGACCGTCAGCGTAGTCGAGCGGTCAGCCCGGCCTTCACCTCGGGCCACTCGGCCTCGAGGATCGAGTACGCCGCCGTGTCACGGATCGCGCCGTCGGAGGCGACCCGCGCGCCGCGGAGCACACCGTCGAAGCGGGCGCCGAGACGCAGGATCGCAGCACGCGAGCGGGTGTTGCGCGCGTCGGTGTTCAGGCTCACCCGATGCACGCGCCAGACCTCGAACGCGTGGGTGAGCATCAGGAGCTTTGCCTCGGTGTTGACGCCGGAGCGCTGGACGTCCGGTGCGAGCCAGGTCCAGCCGATCTCGACGACGTCCGGGACCCGCTCGCCGCGCTGGCGCGGGTTGCCCGGGGGCCACGCCCAGAACTCGACGTTACCGAACCGGGTGGAGCCGACGACGCGACCGGCACCGCGCGCCACGGTCGCGAAGGGGAGCGCCCGGCCCGCGTCGTGGTCGGCGAGCGCCGCCTCGATGTACCCGCGCGTCGATGCCTCGTCCGTCGGCACGTAGGTCAGCCCGAACGTGTCGCGCGGCCCCTTCGCGACGGCGAGGAGGGCGGGGACGTGCGCGAGGCTGAGCGGCTCGAGGCGCACGTGGCGGCCCTCGAGCGTCACGGGCTCGAGTCTCATCGGCCGCGAGAACCGGGACGCCGGCCGAACATGCCGAGCCCGCGCACGGTCATGACGACCTCGCCGTGCTGGTTCAGGACCTCGGTGAACGTGCGCACGATGCCGCGGTCCGGCTTGCTGCGCGACGGCACGACCTCTACGATCGTGAAGCGCGCGCGCAGCGTGTCGTCGGGCCGCACGGGCTTGAGCCAGCGGATCTCGTCGCAGCCGGGCGAGCCGAGCGACGCGGTGTCCTTGAGGAAGGTGTCCCAGAGCAGGCGCATCATGATGCCGACGGTCTGCCAGCCGCTGGCCACGAGCCCGCCGAACGCGGAGTGCCTGGCAGCCGCCTCGTCGACGTGGAACGGCTGCGGGTCGTAGTCGCGAGCGAACGCGACGATCTCGTCCTTCGTGAGCGTCCGCGGCGGCGACTCGCGCACCTGTCCGGGCGCGAAGTCCTCGAGGTAGAGGGGCACGGAGCGACGGCTCAGTAGGAGCGCGGCATGCCGAGGACGTGCTCGCCGACGTACGCGAGCACGAGATTGTTGTTCACGGGCGCCGTCTTGTAGAGGCGGCACTCGCGGAACTTCCGCTCGACGTCGTACTCCTCGGCATAGCCGTAGCCGCCGTGGCAGTCGATGCAGGCGTTGGCGGCGTCCCACGCGGCGTCGGATGCCAGCAACTTGGCCATGTTCGCCTCGGGCCCGCAGGGCTCCCCCGCGTCGAAGAGCGCGGCGGCCTTGTCGCGCATCAGCGCAGCGGCCTCGACCTGCGTGTGGGCGCGGGCGATCGGGAACTGCACACCCTGGTTGGCGCCGATCGGCCGGCCGAAGATCACGCGCTGGCTCGAGTACGCCACGGCCTTGTCGGTGAACCAGCGGCCGTCGCCGATGGACTCCGAGGCCACGAGGATGCGCTCGGCGTTCATGCCCGAGAGGATGTAGGAAAACCCCTTGCCCTCATCGCCGACGAGACTGTCGGCGGGGATCTCCATGTCGTCGAAGAAGAGGGCGTTGGTCGAGTGGTTCATCATCATGCGCAGGGGCCGGATCTCGAGGCCCTTGAGCCCGCGGATGTCGATCAGGAAGACGCTGAGCCCGTCCGTGCGCCGCGTCACCTGCTCCACGGGAGTCGTCCGCGCCAGCAGCAGCATCAGATCGGACTGGAGTGCGCGCGAGATGAACATCTTCCGGCCGTTGACGGTGTAGCGGTCGCCCTTCCGCACGGCCGTCGTCTTCAGCTTCGTCGTGTCCGATCCGGCGTCGGGCTCCGTCACCCCGAACGCCTGGAGCCGCAATTCGCCCGTCGCAATCTTCGGAAGGTATCGCTGCTTCTGCGCCTCCGAGCCGTGGTGGAGAACCGTGCCCATGATGTACATCTGCGCGTGGACCGCGGAGGCGCTGCCGCCGCTGGCATGGATCGTCTCGAGGATCAGGGCGCCGTCGCGGATCGGCAGCCCGGCGCCGCCGTATTGCTGGGGGATCAGCGCCGCGAGGTAGCCGGCCTGCGTGAGCTCGTCGACGAACTTCTCGGGATACTCGCGCTTGGCGTCGAGGTCGCGCCAGTACTCGCCCGGGTAGCGCTTGCAGATGTCGAGCACGCCCGCGCGGAGCGCGCGCTGCTCGTCCGTCAGCGACAGGTCGATGAGCGCCATGCTGACTTTCCCTCGATCACCGGCCCTTGAACCGGGGTTTGCGCTTCTCGTTGAAGGCCCGGACCCCCTCGAGCCGGTCCTCCGTCACGACGGTGGCATTGTACGCCTCGATCGCCAGGACCATCGCCGTCTCGAGGTCGGTCTCGGCGCCCCACGCGATCGCCTTCTTCGCCTGGCGGACGGCGATCGGCCCGTTGCGCGCGATCGTCTCCGCGATCTCGGCGGCCTTCGCGCGCGCCTGCCCCGCGGGCACGAGGTGGTTGATCAGTCCCGCCGCCTTCGCCTCGTCCGCCTTCATGCGCCGGCCGGTGAAGATCAATTCCTTGGCGAGGGGCGCGCCGAGGATCCTCGGCAGGAGCTGGGTGCCCCCGATGCCGGGGAAGATCCCGAGCGTCGTTTCCGGCACGCCGAAGACCGCGCTTTCACCGGCCACGATGAAATCGGAGAGCACCGCCAGCTCACAGCCTCCGGCGAGCGCGTATCCTTCGACCGCGGCGATGACCGGTACGGGACAGCGCAGCACCCGCATCGCCGCCTGCTCGAAGACGACGTGCTGCGCGCGCCATACCGCGTCGGTCATCTCGTTGCGCTCCTTGAGGTCGCCGCCGGCGCAAAAGGCCCGGTCGCCCGCGCCGGTGAAGACGACCGCGCGCGCGTCGGGGTCCGCGGTGAGCGCGTCGAAGCAGGCGAGGAGGTCCTCGCCCATCCCGGTCGTCATCGCGTTCATCTGGTCGGGGCGGTTGAGGACGACCGTCACGACGTGGCGGTCGTCGGTCCGCTCCACGAGGAGGGTGCGGTACGTGGGGTCGGTCACTGGACGAGTCCCCGGGTCTTGAGATTTCGCACGTCGTCGAGCGTGTAGCCGAGCCACGTGAGCACGTCGGCCGTGTGCTCGCCGAGGAGCGGGGGCACGCGGCGCACGCCGGGACGGCGGCCGTCCCACTGGATCGGCAGCCCGATCGAGCGATAGTCGGGGAGGCGGGGGTGCCTGGCCGACACGAGCATGCCGCTCGCGCGCGTCTGCGGCTCCTCCATGACGCGGTCGATCGTGAGAATGGGCGCGCACGGCACGCCGGCCTCCCGGAGACGGTCGACCAGCGCGTCGGTCTTCAGCGCGCGCGTGAGCGCCGAGAGCGCGACGACGAGCGCGTCGCGGTTCGTGACCCGCGACGGATTCTCGACGAAGCGCGGGTCGGCGGCGAGCCCCGGCGCCCCGAGCGCCTCGGCGAGGCGCCGGAAGAGCGCGTCGGAGCCCGCGGCGATCATCGCGTAGCCGTCGGCCGTCGGGAAGGCCTGGTACGGCGCGATCATCGCCGTGCCCGACCCCTGCGGCTGCGGCACCTCGCCGTTGCCCCAGTAACCCGCCGTCTGGTACGACACCCACATGAGCGCCGTCTCGAAGAGCGCGGTCGTGACCTCGACGGCGCGCCCGGTCCGATCGCGCTCGCGGAGCGCGGCGACGATGCCGAGCGCGGCCCACATGCCGGTGCCCATGTCGATCGCCGAGGTGCCGAGCCGCGCCGGCTCCTGGCCCGGATGGCCGTTGACCGACATGAGGCCGGCGTAGGCCTGCATCAGCGAATCGTAGCCGGGCAGGTGCGCGAGGGGGCCGCGCGCGCCGTAGGCGGTGACCGAGCAGTAGACGATCCGCGGATTGAGGTCGGCGGCGCCGGCGAAGTCGAGGCCGAGGCCGGCGACGACCCCGGCGCGCAGGCTCTGCACGAAGACGTCCGCGCGCGCGACGAGGCGGCGCAGCACCTCGAGGCCGCCGTCCCGCTTCAGATCGAGCGCGAGGCTCTTCTTGTTGCGGTTCATCGACATGAACGACGCGCTCTCGCTGCCCCAGTACGGCGGCGCCCAGGCGCGCGCGTCGTCCCCCGGCCCGGGCCGCTCGATTTTGATCACCTCGGCGCCCATGTCGCCGAGGATCTGCGTGCAGAAGGGGCCCGCGACGTTCTGGGTGAGATCGGCGACGACGATGCCCTCCAACGGGAGCGCCACGCCGGGAGTCTATCACCCGCGGACCCGGACGAGCCGGGCGCGCGCCGAGCGGGATCAGCGCTTGAAGTAGCGGATCTCGAACATCAGGACGCCGGTAGGCGTCCGATAGGGGCCGTGGACCATCCCGGGCGGCCGGCAGGCGTACATTCCGGCGGTGAAGGTGGCGCGCTTGCCGAGATCCTCGAACGCGCCGTCGAGGATCCAGACCTCCTCCCAGAAATCGTGCGCGAGCGCCTCGCGCGTCTCGACGCCGGGCGCGAAGCGGAGCAGGCGCGTGACGTCGCCGGTCTCGGGATCGGAGGCCAGGACCTTCTCCTCGATTCCGGCGCCGCCGGCGCCCGCCGTCGCCGAGCCGACGACGGGCCGCCACGGAAGATCGTCGGGGCTGGCGAACTCGCGCTCGGGCTTCGGCACCTCAGCGCTCGGCGAGCAGCGCCTCGACGAGCCCGCGCGCCGCTGGGCTCGACCAGTCCTGGCCGCCGACGCCGCGCGCGCGCAGCTGGCCCTTCTTGTCCACGACATAGACCGTCGGCGGGCCGAAGACGCCGTACACGCGTCCCGTCACGTCGCCGCTCGCGTCCACGAGAAGCGGCGCCGTGTAGCCGCGCTCGCGCGCGGTGCGCTGTACGAGGTCGGCGGACTCGCGGAAAGCGATGAGCCGGACCTCGAAGCCTTTCGCCCTGTATCGATCGTACAACCGGCTGACGGAAGGTAACTCCTCCCGGCAGGTCTGTCACCAGGTCGCCCAGAAAAAGAGGAGGACGACCTTGCCGCGCAGGTCCCCGAGCGTCGTCGCGTGCCCTTCGGGATCGGGCAGCGTGAAAGCGGGCGCGGGCTTCGGCGCGTCGTAGGGCTGGAGCTTGAGCGCGGCGAAGTCGGGCGCGGCGATGATCTCGCCCGGAGCGAGGACGGCCACGAGCGCGAGTACCGTACCGGCGAGCGCGCGTCTCATTTCGCCCCCGAGGTCTTGAAAGCCTGAAGGACTTCCTCCGGGCTGAGGAGATCGAGGGCGTTCGTCTGGACCTTGACGTACTTCACGGTGCCCTCGCGGTCGATGACGAAGTACGCGCGCCGGGCGTAGCGGAAGATCGGGCTCGCCTCCTCGGTCACCATCGCGCCCCAGGCGGGCAGCATCACGCGGCGGAAGTCGGACAGGAGCAGGTGCTTCGTGCCGGTTTGCTTGACGAACGCGTCGAGCGTCGCCGCGTGATCGGCGCTGACGCCCACGACCTGGGCGCCCGCGGCTTCGAACTGGCTGAGCGCGCCGTCGAAGCCGCTAATTTCCTTCATTCATGTCGGCGTGAAGGCCTGGATGAAGGTGTAGAGGACGACGGGGCCTTTCGCCGTCAGCTCGGAAAGCTTGACCTGCTTGCCGCCGGGCGCGGGCAGCGTGAAGTCAGGCGCTTTCTGTCCGACCTCGAGCGCCTGGGCCCCGGCGGCCAGGATCAGGCTCGCGAGCGCGGCGGCCACGCCGAGCGCGAGAGTGCGGGTCAGTCTCATGCGGCCTCCCTCGACCGAGATGAATGAAGTCTACTACGCCATTACCACAAACCCTCGAGCGGGCTCGCCGGTTCCTCAGCGGAGACGGCCGAGCGCGCGGAGCACCCGCTCCGGTGTCACGGGCTGGTCGGTGAGCATCGCGCCGAGCGGGGCGAGGGCGTCGTTCACGGCGTTGAGGATCGCCGCGGGCGCCCCCGTGGTTCCGGCCTCGCCGGCGCCCTTGAAGCCGCCCGCGATGGCCGGCGCCGGCGTCTCGAGGTGGTGGAGCTCGAGCGGTGGCATGTCGTCGAAGCGCGGCACGGCGTAGTCCATCAGCGTGCCGCTCA
>WNGH01005478.1_pt1 | contig 12609 bp, 11 predicted proteins | sample 5400631 | NCBI WGS metagenome assembly WNGH01 (sample SAMN13153373, study PRJNA577476) | soil metagenome | isolation source: 115 cm soil or saprolite under Garry oak tree replicate 1 | place: USA:California | collected 2016-06-15
GCGCCGTTGCGATAAACGGGCGCGTAAATTAGAAATCCTGCTTGCTTTGGTTCTTCGATCTCCTGCACCAAAGTCACGCGGCCGGACGCCACCGGCAATCCAAGATCGCGCGCGCGTTCCATCGCCGCGCGCCGAATTGGATCGGTGAACATGTCATAACCGATGGCGACTTGATTGCGGCGATTGACTGGCTCCAGATAAACGATCGTGTGATACTCCGCACGCTCGGCTTCCGGCCAAATCTTGAAGGTGGCATTGCCGCCACGGCGCATCATCTCCACGAGTTGGTTCCTATCGTCGGGCCGCACCCGCACGCTGAAACCGATGCCCTGAACGCCTGGATAATGCCGAGATAGATCGAGCTGGTTCACGAACTGGTGAAATTCATCCTGTTCGACAGCGTGACTCGCGGCGAAAAGACCGGTGCTCGCGCGCAGCAAAGCAACATACGTGTCCATCCGGTTATCGAGCGTGGTGCTGATTTGCGCTACCGAGCTTTCAAAACGCGCGCGATCCTTCGCCTGGGCCGTGTGGTGAACATAGAGCGCCGCCAAAAAAGTCACGATCAAGGCGCCGCCAAGCACGGCGTAGGGAATCCACGACCGCGACTGCGAAATCAGTTTTTGACGGAGACGGCGATTCATTCAAGATATAACTGCGGCGCGTGAAACTCAACTTGATCAATGCGATCTGCGGTATCGGATGAGTTAGTAGCACGCCTTGTTAGTGCCACCTGCATTAGAGATTGTGTGAAAACTCACTGGATACCACCGGGCTTTAGCCGTGTGGAGGTTCAACTTGAACCTAAGCTAGTCATGAACTTTTTTTGGGATACCAACGGCTTCAGCCGCGTGGAATTTCAGTTTTGGCCTATTTCGCTCGAAAGAGAGACCTGGAGGGCTGAATTTGAAACTCCATGCGGCTGAAGCCGATGGTGTCAGCGATCATCTTTCTGCGATTCATTAGGCTCAGGTTGAACCTCCACGCGGCTGAAGCCCGGTGGTGTCTCTGAGTTTCACACAGTCTCATTGGGTGGGTCAGCGCGGGCGACTCGCGTGGACAGCAAAACACCCACAAGCTCCAAAGAGCCAGCGGGTGTCTTGGCTAGTTCGATGTTTTCGGTTTTACGGCTGCCCAGCACTCAACAAGAAGACATCCCAAGCCCATCGGCCAACGTGCTGATGCCTTGCGTCGTCAACCTTCGCGCGATAACGGAATTTGTTGCCGTACTGATCCGTTTGCTTAGACTCTTTGTAGTCAAGCGAGAGTGAATCAACACCAAGTTCAGGCAGCGTGTGTAACTCTGACGCCTCGGAGATTCCGTTGTGATTCGTGTCCTGCCACAATCGCAATGAGTTGAAGATCGCGTCGTGCTTGTCGATTACTCCGTCGCCGTTGCCACCGTTTCCCGGTTTGTCGTACTCGGCGAGAGCAAGAAAACCATTTGGAATGGAAGATGGTGGCTGTGGTGTGAAGTTTCCAAACAATTCGGTGCCGTCATCTATTCGACCGTTGTCGTTACGATCTAAAGCGAGCCACGCATCGTCCGAACCCGCCGCCGTCCACGCAAGTCGCGCAGGGTTGCCGTCGCCGTTGAGATCAAAGTTAACTCCGCCATTCGTATCCGTCATCGCGAATCCGTCACCGGCGATGTCCACCAAAATCGGACTCCCCGGAAGGCATTGGCAGGTGCAGCTATCCATTCCGAATCCGCACGATCGAAAGGGGCAAATATAGTCAACACAGTCTACCGGCGGCGTGTCCTGACAGGTGCTGTTCGCAAAGTTCCAGTAGTAACCGTAGGCTTCACATGTTTCCTCATCAGAGAAGTCGGAAGGGGTAACTTGTATTCGGCAGGGGCCCGCATTACCGGTGTTTCCCAAACCGGTATGCCAGTCTGCCCCGGGCATTCGGTAGGTTGACGTATCTACAGGTGCGCAATATGTAACATCCTGCCCTTCGTAATAAACAGTCATATTCGTAATAAAGCGATACCAGATGCGATAGTTGTAGGTGTCGTCCGAACCATCCTGATAGATCACAGGGGTATTGAATACCGGCCAGCACTGCAAGCTGCCCGCACAGAGCCCGCTTCCACGCGGATAACTCGAATCACGGAAAGTCCAAAAGTAAATGCGGTCCGTTACCGTCTTCCTGAGATTCGGACAAGTCTCATCGATTTCTGATATGTCCTTCCATTGAGGACAATTGTTTTAACCACTGGCCACACCCGGCAAGAACGTCGCAGCAAACACAGCCACTACTCTTATCCACTTACTCATTTATCCGGCGTACCTCCCGACAGATTCACTTAGAGGTTGCTAGTTCTCCGTCCGATGCGTACACGCAGTTCGATCAAATACTTACGCTGGTTCGGGCTTTGAATTTGACGGTTTCGCAGCCATTGAAGCTCATTTAAGAGATCTTGTTGCCCGTGATAGAGACCGGGACCGTGGACGATTCCCTGACTCGGACGCGTTTGTGGGCGTATCGAAAGCGCTCGGAATTCAGACTCTAAGTCATCCAACGCCATAGCGGAGTCAGCGTAGCTCTTGTCCGTTGCGTCTAGCACCCTATTCAGCGCGACCAAACCACGACCCAACTGCAACTTAAGCTCGCTACGTTCATGTTGCGCTTGTGCCACCTCAGTAGCATCGCCGTCTCCTGTGCCGTCTGTAAACATGACAGCCCGAATCGTCAAGTCGGGAGAGGCATCAGGAGGAATGAAGAACTCATGATCCTCCTCAGCGCCGGGCCAGATAACACGATTGCCGATTGATAGCTCTGTGGCAACCCATTGACCCCCAGCCACTATGACGTACTCGTTTATTGGCTTTGCACTTACATTTCTCATCACGACGTGCCACACGCCGTTCCCCGTCGGTCTTGGCTCCCAAATCTCCACTTGCAGAGCGTCCGTCTTACCAGTGACCTTCGGCGTGGCCAGGGGCCGCGTCCCAGCGGCGTCAGCCTTCCGCACTGCCGCTCGCAGAAGCAGCCCGCTGCCAACAAAAGCGCCTATTGCCAGTAAAAAGAATAGGCTAGTCGCAGCCACAATCAAAGGGTGACCTCGGACGAATTGAGTTAGTTTACGCATAGCGGATCCTTCCTTAACGAACCGCATCATACTCTCCTTGCGAACCGTGTCAAGTCTTTGTGCGCTGCGGTGGAATTTGCTGAGTCTACAAGGCTGGGCTAGGCGTAGCAGTCGTTGTTGCAAAGCTTGGACCGATCTTGTCATCCAGTCCTTCCAACGTACCGTTGACCTTCTTATAGACGTTTTCGATCACGGAGCGGCGTGCCGGATCGGGCGGGCCGGTGACGTAGCTCTTGATGTAGTAGAGCAGGGCTTGGTCGTTCTTGCCATTAGCCTCGAGCGCGGAGCCGAGATGCCACATTGCCGCACGCCAGAGCGGTGTGCCTTCGGGGGATACGCTGACGGCGCGACGCAAATGCGCTGCGGCCTCTTCATGCTTATCCAGATTGAAAAGCGCGAGACCGGCGAGGTCTTCGATTCGTCCACGCAACAAACCTGAAAGAGCATTTCGCGGCGCGTCGGGAACATCGGGCGTGGCGCCCTGGGTCCGCGCCCGCGCGCGAATGTCGCTCAACTCTTCCGGCTGCACCGCGACGGTGGCGGCCGGCACGCTGAGCGCGGCTTCCACGCTCTTAATTGCGTTGTCCATTAGATCCACGACGCTCGATAAGGCGACGCCTTTGCGAACGAATTTTCCGGCGACGTACACGAGTCGAAAGGTGCGCATCCCATCTTCGCCGGCGATAAAGCCCTGCGCGATGTTGAGGGCGTCATCATCGCCAATCGAAGGACGATCCAGCGCGCCCGTCAGAGCCAATAGCGCTTTCAGCATCTTGGCGTTGCTTTCAGTATCCGCGACGCCGGCTTGAAAGATCGCAGCGCGGCGTTCCGGCGCCAGCAATTCAGTGAAGCTCACGGCGCGGGCATTGCTGCGACCGGCGAGACGCGTTTCGATCTTTCCGTCCTTGAAAGTGAAAGAGCGCGCGAGTTCCTGCGCCGCTTCGTCATAGAGGCCCATCGAGGCCAGTACGTTAGCCAACTCGTAATTCAAAGTCGGGAAGCGGCTGTATTGCTGCGCGAAACGCAAAGCCCTTTCGGCTTCCAAGGGATGGCGTTCAGCTAAGAGCGCGCGGGCGAGCGCAATCTGCGCCCAGGAATAGCGCGGCTCGATCGCGACTGCCTTCTGGACCAGGTCCAGGCCACGCGCGGCATCGTTGTGCGCCACGAACCAGTAGGCCGTGCCAACCAACAACGGAAGATTTCGCGTCTGCTCTTTGTCTTGCAGCGCTTTGTTTAATTCCTGGTCCGCCTCGTTCTTCTTGCCGAGTTCCAGCAGCGAAAGCACCAGACCTGCACGCGCAGATTTGTTATTCGAATCAGCCTGCAACTGTTCGCGGTAAAGTACGAGTGCCTCTTCGGCTTTGCCGCCAGAGCGTTTCAAATCGGCGAGCGCGATTCTGGCCACCGTGGACTTCGGATCGATCGCGAGCGCCCGAGCGTATTCGCTTTCAGCTTCGTCAAGCCTGAGCGCGATGTGACGTGCCGCGCCCAACGCCTGATGCGCCGCGGCGGAGTCGGGTCCGTTCTGCACCGCCAATTCCGCAAGGCGACTAGCTTCCCCGGCATCTTCGATCGTGAGATAGAACTCCACGAGGGCCAACAAACGTCGCGGGTTCAGTTTCGCCAGCGCTTCAGCCCGGTGCGCGGCTTCGGTTGCCGGCCCGCGCTGCCCACGCAGAAATAAGTTCATGGGAATGCGCGCGATAACTTCCGTAAACAAGGGATCGCCCATATCAGGTGGCGCCTCAGAAATCGCCAGACGAAATTCTCGCAGGCCGCCCTCGACGTCGCCCGTTTGTAATTTCTGATCGCCTAAGGTCGCGTGCGCCGCCACGATCAGTTCAAAGGCGCGCGGGACAGCGACAGACTGCGGATGCGCGGCGATGAACGCCTTCAATAAATCGATTCTCTGGTCTACGGGCTTGGTAAGCGTTAATTCAACTTCTTCTTTTTCGTCATCCGGATTTGCTGGAGGCGTGACGTTTGTCCTTCGATCCGTAGTCGACGCGCGACTGGGCCGCACAGAATTATCTGAAATTTGGACGGGGACACTGGGCGAGGTTGGCGCGCTCGGACTCTCTTCCGGAGATGGTCTCGGCGAAGGGGAGTTGGTAGCTATCGCTGACGAAGTGATTTCTGGAGGAGCTGCACTCGGCGCAGGAGACGCAACCGCCGGCGTTTCGGATGGTTGCGCGACTCGTGGCCTTACGGAAGGCTCGGTTGTTTGCGTTGATTCCGGCGATGCAGCCACAACCGCGGGTGTGGCATTCGGAATTACTTGCGGCGAGGGTGTCTCGGTTGGTTGGACCTTGGGTTGTGGCGCGGGTGATTCACTCGTTTGGGGAGTCGGCGTTTCCGTGGGCTCAGTTCTCGCTGATCTGACAACCCGTGGCCGCTGCTGTTTGGCAGCTAGATTCTCGGCTTGCGGATCGACATCAGCCAAAGTGAAATTGTTTCGCTCACCGAGAATTTCCGCAAAGACTTGGATCCCTGTCAGTAGTCCCTGACTATAACCACCACTGTCGAGTTTCGGTCTCATGCGCAGGCCCATCTCGCCGATCAGACCGTCCGGAAGACTGGCGCGCGCGGACTTACTGGCTTGCGAAAAGAATTTCCCGCTGTCGGTCGCGATCAAAAGCAGGAGACTCTTGGTCGGAGTTGCCGGCGCGCCCAGGTTCCAATCATTGGCCACTGCCAGAGAGTAATCGTAGATGTCTTCTGAGCCGACACTCTTCACCGTAGCAATGATGAAGTCAAGACCCGTGCGCTGCTTGAGGTTTTCGAGGACGACTTCCAGTCGCGACTTTGTCTGCGAATCCAGGACTTCGGCAAAGTCGTTAACATGCCCGCTCGGCCTCGGCAGCCGCTTGACCTGGGCCCACGAAACCGCGCTACCCCAGAGCACGGAAACGATCGCGAGTATCATCGCCGACGCGATCGTCCGTTGATTAAGGAAAGTTAATCTCATCTGACCAATTAGCATGCAAGGAGAGACGAATCGGGAGGGCATGATAACATCAAAAGAACGACGAATGGAAAACGAGACCAGCCGGATGACCGAACTTGATGATGCCTGGGAGTTGGCGCTGGCGGAAGCAAAGCGGCGGGCGCACGCTGCCGGACGCGCGGATATTGCCGAGTATCTGAATTTGCGCGCGCGGAATGATCTGCTGCGACACACCGGGACGGACTGGCTGGTGAGTTCGCTGACTACTCTGGCGGGCGAAGCAAATCGTAGCGGCGCGGGCATTCAGATCGAACAGCAGGAAGCGCATCGCTTTCGCGTCGGATCTACCACGATGGTCGGAACACGCGTGACGCTGCGCAATGGCGTGCGCGCGTTGACAGTCGAAAGCGGATGGCCGCGTGCTCCGCGAGATGGATTCATTCGCGGCGGCGGGTTGGCTTGCGCAAACATCAAACACTTTGGCCGGCCGCGCGCGAACGCTGAACTTACTCTGATGCGGGCGGCGACGGGCGCCCCTCTGTGGATGGCCAGCGAAAAGACGGGCGCGCAATCGCGGTTCACTGAAGGGCGGCTGCGCGATCATTTCTTGGTTCTGCTCGGGGAATCCTGATCTTCCAACAGTTGGGGCAGGATGCCCGCGAACCGCCGGCAAGGATGTCGGCGCTCCTACTTTCTTGTTTTCACCTTACGAGTTCCTTGTGAAGCTCGCGCTTTTCTTTCACGGTGCGCACCTTTGCTCGGCTGCGATCATCGCATCATTGAATGAGAGGTTTTGTAAAGGAGGTAATGGAAAGTGAGAAGAAATATTCTAGCTAGATTGATATTCACGGCAGCTCTGCTGATTCTGGCGCTCCCCTTAGTCAGTTCGGCGCAAATCTATAATCGTTATGACTATGATCGCTATAACTCTGATCGTACCGATCGGCGCGATGTTCACGAAGCGATTCGTCAGCTCGATATTTCGAGCGCCCGGTTGGAAAGCGATCTCAATTACGGCAGAACGCGCCGGGTCTTCGGCGGAATCTTTCAGTTTAGAACTGTAGACACCGGAGCGATCGATCAAGTCCGTGACTTTCGGCGCGCGGTCAGAGATTTGAGGACGAGTTCGCGTGGCGGATTCGCTCTCGACGCCAGCGTTGACGAGGCGCGGATGGTTCTGGATCAAGGCGTCCAGCTCGATCGTGAGTTGCGACTGCGCACTGGCGAGGGCAGCGTGGACGCTGAGTTGGCGGCAATCAGATCGAGTCTTCACATAATAGCCGACGCGTACGACCTGAGCATGCCTTATTAACTTAGGTTGACTGGTGGTCTGCTTAAGAAGATTTGTTTAGAAAGCTAAACGAGCGAAGCTGACATCAGTAAGGTAACGCGTTCGACCGGAGCCCCGTCGCTTTTCACCAGCGGCGGGGCTTTTGTAGTTTTCCGTTTCAGAACCGCGAGCGACCGGATCATATGAGATTTGGCATCTGAGATTTCGCATATGATAATTTTTCTCTTCGGAACGTAACACACTCGCGTTCGCAAATGACCAAATGAAAAATCTCAAATGACAAATGATCCGGTCGCTACCGCTCGCGGTTCTGACACAACATGCGCCACAATACCGGCGAAATGCCTGGAACGCTCTACATCGTCGCCACACCAATCGGCAATCTCGAAGACATCACGCAGAGAGCGTTGCGCGTACTGCGCGAAGTGGAAGTGATTGCCTGCGAAGACACGCGCCGGACTAGAGTTTTATTGAATCACTTCGGGATTAAGACCCGGACCATTAGTTATCACGAATACAATGAACGGGAACGCGTCGCGGGGTTGGCCGAGCTTCTTGATGGCGGAAAGAGTATCGCCATCGTATCTGACGCCGGCACGCCTCTGATAAGCGACCCTGGATTTCGCATCGTCAACACGGCGATTGAGGGTGGAATTACAGTCGTCCCAATTCCGGGTCCCACGGCTTTCGTGGCGGCACTTGTCGCCTCGGGGCTGCCATCGGATCAATTCTTCTTCGCGGGTTTTCTTCCCGCGCGAGCGAACGCGAGGCGGGCACATTTGCAAGACTTGGCGGCGATTCAGGCGACGCTGGTGTTTTATGAAGCGCCGCACCGAATCGCTACCGCGTTGAGTGATGCCCTCGAGGTCTTGGGAAATCGCAAAGCGGCAGTGGCGCGGGAACTGACCAAGATTCATGAAGAGATCCTGCGCGGAAATTTGCGTGAATTGGCAAAGCGATTTTCCCAAAGCCCAGCAACTCGAGGGGAAATTGTTCTGCTCATCAGCGGCGCCGGAGCCGAGCAGTCAGGTTCAGGCGCAAGCGAATTGGCAAGCGTGGCCGACGTTTCATCTCGAGCACTGATCGCCCGCGTGCGTCAACTCGAGAGTGAGGGATTGGATTCGAGAGCAGCGTTGAAGAAGGCCGCACGAGAGTTGGGATTGAAACGCGCGGAAGCGTATCGCTTGATCGTGGCTCATAAGAATCGCCGCAGCAGATAGAAGAGCAAACTCAAAACCAGCGAGAGCAGCAATGATGAAACTATCGGAATGTAGATTCGCGCGTGCTCGCCTTCATAGCGGATGTCACCAGGCAGACGGCCAAACCACGAAAGCGCGCCGGAATAAATCAGCAATCCGATAATCACCACGCATGCCCCGCCAATGATGACTATCAGTCCGACGCTGCGATTCATGATGCCTTCTTTGGAGTGCGCCGGTAGAGCGAAGCGGCGATGGCGCTTTGGATCACTCGAGCCAACCAATAGCAAACTAAAAGCGCCGTGGCCGCTTCGCTCTGCCGGCGCGCTCTAAAATCACTGCGCGAACGCCGTGATTGGTCCGTCCGCCTTGATCAAATCTTTCAAAGCCGAGTACGGAACCAGCACTTGCTGAGGCCCGGCGGCATAGGCTGCGACCTGATAGGGATCGAAAGTGATCCACAAACCCTGCTTGGTGATTGTCCAGGATTTAAAGTTGTCCGCGCGGGCCGAGGCGCCCGACTGAATCATGTCGTCAGTCAACATTGAATCCTTCTCTTTTTTTGCCTGTTGCTTCAAATCCTTGATGCAGTAATCCGAAATTGCTTTCAGGTAATTAGATTTCGCGTTGAAGAGATCGGGGAGCGCCAGTTTCTTTCCGTTACGGACATCGTAGTTGAAGACGGTCGTGTTGCTGTTGGGATGCGCTGCGCCGCGTTCATAAGTCGACTCGCTAAACTCAATGCTGATCAAATCGTCGGTGGCGAGTCGAATCTCGTAGTCACTGTCGAGGGTCGACGTCAGGGTTTCGGCGGGAGTTTCGGTAGCGGTATCCGTTTCGGTGCCGGTCTCGCTGGTCTTGAAAGCCGCGACGTTCTTAGTGGACATGGCGCGTGCTTCTTTATTGAATTTATCGAAGCGAGCGTCGCCGTCGATCTGCGGATAAACAACTTCGATTCGGTAATGCGATTGCTTGTTCGCTTCCTTAATCACTTTGGGCACAAAGCGCGCCGCGGCGGCGCTGAAATCGATCGCTTGTTGGGTGAGCTCGAAAGTCGTTTCTTTTGTCCCGTCGGGCCTTGACCATTTGCCGGCGAAGTTGGCCATGCCCAACTCATTCGGTTCAACGGCCGCCTTCCACTTGCCTTTGAAGACGCCGGTTTCTTTGCCGCTGTCGTCCTTTTCCCGCAGATCGACATTACCGTCTTTGTCGATCGTGCCATTGAGTTCGATGTTCTTGCTGACCTTCGGATAGAAATAACTTCCGCTGACGCGCTCACCGTCGCGCACTAAAGTCATCTCGATTTTTAGATTATTCGCGCCGGCAATTGTCCCGCGGAAATAGGATCTTTCACCGACTGAGGCCTCGCCACCGGCAGGCTTTTCCTGAGTAACGGCGAGATTGCTGTTCGCAGTTGGCTGTGGGACAGATTGCGATTGTCGTCGACATGCGGCTGAGGCGATCACGACCACGATAGGCAGAAGAATCAGATTTATTTTGCGGGTTTTCATGTTCTAACTAGCAGTGTGGCAAAGGCAGTCTGCTTTGGTGGTTATCCTACATTCCTCCTCAATAGTCCGCTTCGCTCAATTTCCTTGCCAATCTCCTCGAAAGTCAGCTCGCTCAATCTTCCTCCCGTGAATATCTCATTATTGGTCACGTCTGCAATAGCAAACGGCGGTGGCGGAAAATTGTCCATCTCTTCATCGGTTTCAAAGCTGACTTCGGCCAATACCAAACCAAACAGATCGCCGAGAAACATATCGACGGAAAACTGCCGGTGCTCGAATTCAAATCGATAACGATTCTTGCGAATCTCGTTCGCTTCAAAAATCGCGAGCGTTTCTGCTTCGATGGCATTCAAGTAGATGTTGGTGATTATAGTACGCGAGAGGTCAACGGGATTGGGAGCGAACTTTTGGGTGAACTTCACAACCCACTTGTTGGTTCCTGGATCGCGCACTTTGCGAATGCGCAAGCGCGTGCCGGTTATATAGTTGTCAGTGATCTGAAAATGATGATCGGCGCGCGACAGTCCTTCCGGAAGATCCGGCAAGAGATAACGCCGCTCGCGTTCGACGCGCGCGTACTTGCTGTCCGGAACGAACGTGTTTTGATCGGTTAACTTGGCAACTCCCATGCGACGTCCTTAAGTAGCCTAGACTTCTGTGATCCTACTCAGAAACTAAGGCGCAGAGGCTTCGCTTGCTCTGCGCCTTGCTTAATGATGCGAACGGTTTTGGAGGTCACATAGTGAACCTATGTCGTTCGGCCAATCATAGACTAAAGTCTATGCTACTTTGTTACTTTCAGGTCGCGCTGACAGTTTCCGCTTTTGTCTCGGGCTTGTTCGGCTGCGGCACGATGCGCAGGTATGGCTTTAGGGTCTTCCAACCGCCGGGAAACTTTTCTTTCGCGGCTTCATCAGAAAGAGCGGGCACGATGATCACGTCGTCGCCGTCTTTCCAGTTGACTGGCGTGGCCACGCTGTACTTAGCGGTCAATTGCAGGGAATCGATCACGCGCAGAATCTCGTCGAAGTTACGGCCGGTGCTCGCCGGATAAGTGATCATCAGCTTTACCTTCTTGTCGGGACCGATGATGAAGACCGAGCGCACGGTGAACACGTCGCTGACCGCCGGATGAATCATGTCATATAGCTCCGCCACTTTATGATCCGGATCCGCGATGACGGGAAAGTTGAGTGCCGAGCCTTGCGTCTCGCGAATGTCTTCGGCCCAACGCGTGTGCGAATCGGTTGGATCGACACTCAGTCCGATAACCTTGACGTTGCGCTTCTCGAAGTCCGGTTTGAGCCGCGACGCTTCGCCCAGTTCGGTTGTGCAAACCGGCGTGAAGTCTTTTGGATGGGAAAACAGACAAGCCCAGCTATCGCCAATCCAGTTGTGAAAGCTGATCTGTCCCTCGGTGGTGTCCGCCGTGAAATCCGGCGCCACATCTCCTAAACGTAATGCCATGATGGTTACTCCTTTTTCCTTGAAAGTCATTTAGACCAAGGCCTCTTTGAGACCCAGTCGAAACTACGCTGATTGTGTTTGCGAACTTGGCGAGTTTGTAACTAAACAATAAGCAAGTCAAGCCTCTACCAGGCGGACTGCGTAGTTATCGGAGGCACGTGGTGCAGGACGCTACCCTGGGGCAGTTTAGATCGTATCCGTTAATCTCCACAGTCGGCGTAAGGCCCTCGCAATCCTGACCATTCAAATCCGACGAACCTGCCGCGTTATCAGAAAGCGACAACTGCGATCTTGTTTTTGTTAGCCAAGGCGATCATTTCCTCACGGTCAAACATTAGTGTCTTTCCCGCCGTGACGCAAAGGCAATTTGCTCTTGATTCGATCATCGATTCGATGGTGGGAACGCCGACCACAGGCACGTCGAAGCGCATGTCCTGATCGGGTTTCGCGATCTTCACCACGGTTAGTCGACCGTTCACAAGTTGGCCCGCGCGAAGAATGACAGCGTCCGTCCCCTCCATGGCTTCAATCGCCACGCAGGCGCGATCACGAATGACAATTGTCTGGCCCAAATCGAGGCGGGCAATTTCATGCGCAATCTCTAAACCGTATTCAATGTCGCCGCGTTCACGTTCGTCAGGTTTGCGCTTTGTCAGTGTTCCCGGTTGCGGAAGCTGATCTTTCAGGAAGTAAGTCGAGTCGATTAGCTCGATGCCTTCGCTGGCCAACTCGCCGGCGACCGCGCCGATTAGCGCGTCGGTGTTGCGTCGCGGAAGTCGCAGCAGCATCTTAAGCGTGCGCACGTCGGGAATCGCGCGGCTGAAAATCTGCACGTGCTTGACCTGACCGGCCATGATCGCTTTCTCGACACCTTCGTCTTTAAAGAAGCGCAGAAGCTTGCCGAGTTGACCAATGCCGACCCAGGTCATCCGATCGGCCAGCCTTTGAATCTCAGGGTCAGTCTCTTCGCGAATAGCGGCCACGGCAACAGAAGCGCCCGCCCTGCGCGCACCTTCGATCACGAGAAAAGGGAATTTGCCGTTGCCTGCTATTAGGCCGATTTTCATCGAATTGGGTAAACTTGCTTTTCTCTGGCC
>WNGH01008061.1_pt1 | contig 12605 bp, 16 predicted proteins | sample 5400631 | NCBI WGS metagenome assembly WNGH01 (sample SAMN13153373, study PRJNA577476) | soil metagenome | isolation source: 115 cm soil or saprolite under Garry oak tree replicate 1 | place: USA:California | collected 2016-06-15
TCGCTACGACGTCCAGCGGAAGAAGCGTCTCAAAACGGTGGAGCTTCTGGTCGCCGAACGCGACTGGCAGCCCCGGCGCCGCTTCGCCGATGACCAGATCGTCGGATTACGCGTCGACTTCGCCGACGTCGCAGTCCGCGCTCAGGTGAAGCAGGCCGGTGGAAGGTGGAATCCCCAGCGCAGGATCTGGCAATTGCGCTATGACCGCGTCGTCGCCCTCGGCCTGACCGGCCGCATCGCTGACGAGTCGGCATCCACCCCTAGATGCCCTGCGCCGCGGAGCGCGCATCTCCCTACAGATGCCTAGACGATATCTAGTCAAAGATGCTCGCATCTACGACTAGATGCCGGCGTCTCGTGGCAGATGACCACCCTTGCAGTCGAATACTAGTTACTTTCCGGTGCAAAACACAGACGATTGATTCTGTGTTTATCCGGGGCGGTGATGTCGGAACTCGTCCGAATGCGCCAATTTCCTTGACGATCGGTGCGGTGATTCGCGATCGTGAGGGAGCGGCGCGGATTCGCAGCGCGCGCTACGCGGCTCACGCGGTCAGCCTCCTCGGAGGCACCATGGTGCGGCGAGCGTACCGGCAACGCAGTCTCGTCGAAGTCCTCCTCCCCGACGGAGACAAGCTTTGGGACTCTACCCTTCGGCGGATCGACACGGTGCTCGACGACGATGTCCTCATCGATCGTGTGGCGGAGGCTCTGGCGCGGCGTCATCCCCAGAGTCGGCGCCGGGGCCGACTGGGGACGCCCGCCACCGTCGTGCTGCGGATGCTCGTCCTCAAGCATCTCTCCGACTGGAGCTTCGATGAGTGTGAGCGAGAGGTGCGGGGGAGCTTGGTTTATCGCGCGTTCTGCCGGATCGACGGCGAACGCGTCCCGGACGCGAAAACGCTGATCCGGCTGGCGCGTCTTCTGGACGAACCCGTGCTCAAGGACGTGCTCGCCCGACTCGTCGCCTTGGGGCGCAAGCATCGGGTCATCCGTGGCCGCCGCCTGCGCGTCGATACCACCGTCGTGGAAACCAACATCCATTACCCGACGGACGCGACGCTTCTGGCCGATGGTGTTCGCGTCCTCACTCGGGGCCTGCGGCGGATCGGCGAGCAGGTCCGCGAACGAACGCGCAGTGTGGCGCGCCGGGTGTTCGAGATCGCCCAGCGCAGTCGCTCGGCCGGCCATCGGGTGCCCGCGGGAGTGCGCGCGCGGAGCCAGGCGAAAATGAAGGTCCTCTACCAGGGACTCATGCGCATCACGCGCACGGTGATGCGCCAAGCCGAGAGCGCAGTGGCACGAGCGCGCGGTAAGCGCCCCGCCGGCCACCTGGCCACGACGGTCGACCTCGTCCGGCATGTGCTGGCCCAAACGCGTGCCCGCGTGCTCCGCGGCGACACGCACTATCCGGGTAAGGTCGTCAGTCTGTTCGAGCCGCACACTGACATCATCCGCAAGGGCAAGCTGACCAAGCCCACGGAGTTCGGGCGGCTGGTGAAGATCCAGGAGGCCGAGGCTCAGTTCATCACCGATTACGCGGTCTGTGAGCGCCGGCAGTCGGAGCAGGCCCTGTGGGGACCCGCCCTGGATCGGCATATCGAGCTCTTTGACGGCGCCCCGCAGCTCGCCGTCGCCGATGGCGGCTTTGCTTCGGCGACGAACGAGCGCGCTGCTCGCGAGCGCGGGGTCCGGCACGTCGTGCTCCCGCGCCAGCCCCGCGAAACCCGCTCGCGGGGTGACCGCATGGCCCTCCGCTGGCGAACGGGAAGTGAAGGACGGATCAGCGCGCTCAAGCGCCGTCATGGCCTGCGGCGCTGCCGGTACCGCGGCGAGAGCGGGATGCAGCGTTGGGTGGGGCTCGGGGTCATCGCCAACAACCTGCTGGTGCTCGGCCGGGCCGGACCATGAACCGGATCGGCTCGCGGATCGACGCAGTGCACGCAGTGGAGCGAAAGGGCGCGGAAATGAGCACCGCGATCCTGGCCAGGAACTTCATCGCGCATCCTTGGCCGATCTCTGTGGCCCTTTCTGCACCGGAAAGTAACTAAGTGTTAGCCCCAATCCGAAAATAACTGAGGTGGCCAGCCGTTGAGTGACGGACGCATAAAGCGATTCCGCGGCCAGGTTATGAGAGAGGCGCAGGACGTGGCGACCGCCGATGCGGGTCAGCCGGCCGGCGCGGGCGATGAGCAGGAAGCGCAGCGTTCGCATGCTGCGGATCAGGTAGGCATAGGTGCGTTTGGGCTCGCGTCTTGTCAGGGCCCATGTGTCCCCGCCGCATGTCCACATATCCACAGTTATCCACCTCCAGAAAGTGGACGGTGGTATGCGGTCTCGCGGGGGGCGCTGCCCAAAACGACTGGGCTGGCGCGGTTCTGTGAGAAGTCTGGCCCAATTCCTGTGTTTCTACGGGCCAGCATGAATCCAAGACGCTGTAAACGCGCATTGGATGCGGACGAATGAACTCTTGACGACTACACCCCGGGATGGTTTAGGGGGCCGCATGAACATCGAGCGACTCACGGTCAAAGTGCACCTATTGGGTGAGCCCTGTCTCTGGTGCTGGGAAATTGTCGATGTCGAGGACGGCGACCTCGTCGAAAGCAGTTGGGCGACAGAATGGATAGGCTACGCGTCATCGCGGGAGGCGTTGCGGGCCGGAACCATGCGGCTCACCGACCTCGCACGCAGCAGCCGCGGCGCGCCTCTTCACGGCTCGGCGTACGCCGGCAGCGAGCCAAAGGAACCAGACAAGGTACCTCGTGGTGGTGGCTAGAGCCGCGACAGAGCTAATCCCTTACGCCGCCCTGGTTTGGTTCCAGCCGAGCTCCTTGATCCGGCCCGGGGAATCCTAGTCACGGCTGGGAGTTTCCCTCCGGCGATTTAGGGATTTCGCCCAATGTGATCGGAATCCAACGTTCCGTACCCTCCTCCGTATTCCCTCGTGTAAAGGAGAGCAGGATGAATGGGACCCGAGTACCCCGTGTAAGACGTGTCTGCGCGGCAGCGCTGGTAGCGATCTTGGGCTGCGCCTGGATTTCGCCGCTTCAGGCCTTTGCACAACTACCGCCTCTGCCAGGCCGCCTGGTGGTGACCATTACGTCCCCAACCTCCGACACTACCGTCGCCGGCACGATCACAGTCCGCGCGAGGGTGAGCCCTGTCGGTCTCCTGGTCGCGGGTGTCCAGTTCCAGCTTGACGGCGTCAACCTTGGCACGGAAGACACCAGCGCTCCGTATTCGGTCTTCTGGGACACGACCACCACGAGCAATGGGTTCCATACCTTGATGGCGGTCGCGCGAGATGCGCTTGGTATCCGGTTCACCTCCGACCCGGTCACGGTCACAGTTTCCAACGCTGCGCCTCCTCCGATGGTAACGCGCGTTGAAGAGACAGATTCGTCCATCACCTACACCCCCGATTGGTTTCAGGCTGACCCAAGAGCGTGGAGTGGCGGGACCGCCGTGGTCTCGACGACGGCAGGCGGGCAAGCCGCGTTCGCCTTCACCGGAACGGCGGTCGATTGGATCGGCTTCCTTGGGCCCCAGACCGGTATCGCTCGCGTATTCCTTGATGGAGTCCTCGTCGCCGAGGTCGATACGTATTCACCAACTGAACAAGTCCAGGCGGTCGTCTTCAGAGCAACGAGCCTGGCGGCCACGGGCCACACTCTGACGATCGAAGTGACCGGCCAGCAGAACCCCGCCTCGAGCGGGGCATACGTCGTGGTGGATGCGTTCGATATCACCCAATGAGGCAAGCTGATCGTGGGTGGGCGATGGGGAACGATGACGGTGACCTCGACGAGGATTTGGAGGAGAGAAAAGCCCTGAGCCGTGATGTCTCGTTCCGTCGAGGACATCCACCACCACGTGGGTCGCGAGCGGCGACGCCTGGCCCGGCGTCCGCTGTTGCTGCGGAGCTTCTTCCGCCACTCGACCCTACCTTTTCATGTCTAAGGTAGGACATTGCTTACGCAGATATTCATTAGTTGTGAGGTTTCAGTCAGCGCTCGATCCCGTACTCCTTTAGCTTGCGCCACAGCGTCGTGCGGCCGATCCCCAGCGCCTCGGCGGCGCTGGAGTGGTTGCCGCCGAAACGTTCCAGTGTCTGGAGGATGTGGATCCGCTCGGCCTCGGCCAGCGTGATCTGCCGCGGCAGGGCCGGCGACGGGCCGAGCTCGAGGCCGGCTGCGACGTGCGGCGGCAGGTCGTCCGGACTCACCGTCGCGCCGCGGGCAAGGATGGTGGCACGCTCGATCGCATTCTCCAGCTCCCGCACGTTGCCGGGCCACGGGTAACGGAGCAGGCGTTCAACCGCTTCGGCCGACAGGCGGAGCTCGCGGTTCAATTTCCCGGCCGAGCGCGCCAGGAAGTGCTCGGCCAGCGCGGGGATGTCCTCGCGCCGCTCGCGGAGCGGTGGCACCACGACCCGGATGACGTTGAGCCGATAGAAGAGGTCGTCGCGGAACATCCCCTGGCGGACCATCTCCACGAGATCGCGGTTGGTGGCGGCCAGCACGCGCACGTCGGTGGTGAGAGCCTGCGTCGCCCCCAGCCGTCGGAACTCGCCGCTCTGCAGCACGCGCAGGAGCTTGACCTGGAGCGCGGCCGGCATCTCGCCGACCTCGTCCAGGAACAGGGTGCCGCCATGGGCTTCTTCGAACAGGCCGAGCTTGCTGGCGATGGCCCCGGTGAAGGCGCCGCGCACGTGGCCGAACAACTCGGACTCCAGTAACGCCTCGGGGACGGCTCCGCAGTTCACGGCCACGAACGGGCGCGGCGCCCGCGGGCTCGCCTGGTGGACCGCCTGGGCGATGAGCTCCTTGCCGGTTCCGGACTCGCCCTGGATCAGCAGGGTGGCATCGGTCGGCGCCACCCGCTCCACCAGGTCGAGCACGGTCGTCATCGCGGGTGACTGCGCGATCGGCCCGGCGATGCCGTAGCGCTCGCTGAGCTGCTGGCGGAGGTTTTCGTTCTCGCGGCGGAGGGCCTGCTCGGCCAGCGCCTTGTCGATCCGGTGATAGAGCTCGTCGGGCTCGCGGCCTTTCTCAAAATAGTCGAGCGCACCGAGGCGGATCGCCTCCTTCGCCGACTCCCATCCGGCGTAGGCGGTGAGCAGGATCACCTCGGTGTCGGCCGCCTGGGCTTTCACCGCCCGCAGCACGTCGAGCCCATCCCCGTCCGGCATCCGGAGGTCGGTGATGACGACATCGAACACGTCTTCGCTGATGCGCTTCGCGCCGGCGGTGACACCGTCGGCCTCGACCACGCGGTGGCCGCGCTGGCGTAGCAGCAAGGCCAGGCCGGCCCGCGCCGACGCCTCGTCGTCTACGACCAGGAGGGCGGCCATCCTTAGCGTCCGTTGCGACCGCCGCGCGCGCGCGTGATGCGGCGGGCGATCGCGAGGTCGAGCCCAAGGCCATTCGGCTTGCCCGAATAGCACGGCTCGAACAGGCGGCACAGATTGTCTGGCGGGATGCCCTGGCCGGTATCGCTCACCGTGAGCGCCACGTCACCGTTCTGGCGGATCACTTCGAGGGACAGACGGCCGCGCCCGTTCCAGAGGACCTGGATTGACCTGATCGCGGTCGAAGACAGAGCGCGGCACCGCCGGATCGACGGCGACGTTCCCGTCGATCCCGGACCCGCGCGAGGGTTGTCACGGATCAGCGCGCTGATGTGGTTGTAGAGATCGACGACGATCAGAAACTGGATCGCGAACACGACGGTCGAGACGAACGTCAGGATCAGCGGCACCGACATCTCGCACCTCCAATCACAGAATCGTACGCCCGATGTGAAGCGTGTGCGCCGCGCCGCGGCGTTTCACACTGAAACGCGCGTTCCATTCTGGGACGCGGCCATTGCCGGGAATCGTTTCATCCCGCATCGATCGTGTTCCGCGTTGGAACTCCTCTCGGACGTCTCGGCCGCGACCTCTGTAACAATTTCATCAAATTCATGATGTTACGGTCTGGCACATTGCCTGCTCCACGCCTGCTCGGCCGGCGGGCGCTCGGATCGTCGAGCGCATCGCGACGGCAAGTCCTGACGACGAAGGATGAAGGAGAAGCAACGACCATGATCATGATGAAGACGCACGCATTTGCCAGTGCCGTAGCAGGAGCCTTGATGACCATCGCCGCGCACGCCGTGAGCGACGCCGCGCCGCAGGAGCAGGAAGTCCAGGCGCAGCGCGAGCGCGAGGAGGAAGTCCAGGCTCCGCGCGGTCAGGAGGTTCAGGCGCCGCGCGATCCGGAAGTCCAGGCACTGCGCGGTCAGAACGGACAGGCGCTCTGAGCTAAGAGCCGCGGCGCCCCGGGCGAACGAGGAGCTCGTTCCCGCTCGCCCGGCGGCGTCGTCTCCGCTGGACGCGCGGAGATCGGCAGATCATGGGTTGGATGAATCTGAACGACTATCTAGTCATCGAAGCGGCCGCCGCGGCCCGACGCCAGGATCTTATGAACGCTGGCAGGAGATTTCCGGAATCCCAGAGCTGGGTCGCCGTCGTCGTTCTCGCGGTCTCCGCCCTGGTCATCGGCAGCGGAGGCTGCGCGTCCTCGGAAACCACTCCCGGGGCGTCCCCTTCTCACGAGCTTCGTCCCTTCGCCGTCGGCTGGGAGGGTTTTTCACGATCGACTGGCAACGAGGAGAGCGGAGGGGTCGGCCAATCGTGAGCGGCACCGTGCACAATCGGTACGGAGCCACCGCCACTCGGGTTCAGTTCTTCGTGGATCGATCGCCTCTCCCTCGACCACAGCCGAGACGTTCAGCGATCGTATCGTGCGCGCCTACCCCACCATTCCGACGTCTGACGAGAATAAGGACGCGGTGATCCGGGCGGGTACGCTCCCATTTCCCTATGCCCAAACCGCGGAAAGAGCGCCGATTTCGTGCTTATTTCTGGGCGATACACGTCTCGGGGAAGGCCGGACCATCTCACTACCTCGGAGCACTCTGACCGGCGCTGCGACGAAGCCGACAGCGCCCGCCGATACCGGGCACCGCACGGAAGGACCGCAGGGGCCCGGGCAACGACGGTGCGCTGGTAGCGGTACGAATGTACTGCCGGGCCATCGGGATCAAGACCGACAAGACGTGCTTCCACTCCGCACGCCACCTGATGCCCGATCTTGAGTCGCGGCCCCCACGAGCGCGCCGGCGATAGGCACGTTTCCACCGTCGTACTGATCGCCGCTCCACGCCGAGCCGGTCGGCCACGGCATGCACGGGGACATCACGCTGAAGCAGTTTCGATGGCCCGAACACGGCGCCGCTCAAGTTCTGCCGGGCTCCCCTGTGGGCGCATCCGCACCTCCCACAGAGAGGACATTACTTATGCAGATGTCATTAGTCACCTCAAGGTCGGCGACCCGGAGAATCTCTGGCTGGCGCGCGGCTCCACGGCGGAGGATCGATCGCGCGCGAGCTAACAGCTCCGAGAACGCGAAGGGCTTCACCAGGTAGTCGTCGGCCCCAAGTTCCAGGCCTTTGACGCGATCCTCGATTGCGTCTCGCGCCGTGAGGAAAAGCACCGGGGTCTGCTGGCCGAGCCGACGCATCTTCGCGAGCACGACCCAGCCGATCCTCCGAGTGGCACCAGGACGAAACCGATAAATTCGCGCAAGACAGATGCCCGACCGACGGGCCATTTCTGCGCGCACTTGCGGGCAAGGATGGGCAATTCCCTACCCAAGATGATGTGGTCGCGGTGGAGAAAGGTCGCCCGGCTTCCCTTGAGCGCCACGTCGTATCTGTGCCCCGGCATCCAGATCACGATCGCGCCGAGGCAAATCAGGAGGTCGCGTGGACTAGGGGAACTCGCGCGTCTGCATCTCGATCCGCTCTAAGAAGATGTCAGTCGTTTGCGGTTCTCGCCCCAGGCCGCGAGCACCCCCCGCCCTTCGCAAAGACGCTGAGGTACTCGCCGACGTCGTAGCAAGGGAAAGAGATCCGATCGTAGTTCGCGGTTCGGAACGGGCAACCGTCGGGCTCTCGTGAATCGGGTTGTTGCTGGGGGGCAGGTCGAACGCGTCCCTGCTCACCGTCCGGTCGCCCTTGTCCTCGAAGAGGGGTGGTTCGATGCTCTCGAGTGGCAGCATCTCCCTTGTCTAGGTCCCGACCGTGGCGGCACCTCGGTCCTTGCCCAGCAGACTGGTGATCGCTGCGACCAGATCGGCCGGTTCGAGGGGCTTCGCGAGGTGCATCTGGAACCCGGACGACAGCGCTCGCGTTCGATCTTCGACCCGAGCGTAGGCGGTCACGGCCAGGGCCGGAATGGACCACCCGCGCTCGGCTTCCAGGGTTCGAAGCTTTTGGATCAGCGCGTATCCGTCGACATCCGGCAATCCGATGTCGCTGACCAGGATGTCTGGGTGCCACTGCTCCACGTGCTCGAATGCCTCCTCCGCGCTCGCGGCCGACATGACCTCAGCCCCTGAGGATCGCAACACGATGCGCATGAGCTCGCGCGCGTCGGCCTCGTCGTCGACGACCAGAACGCGCAGACCCTTGAGGACAGCCGGCCTGACGATCTCGCGGTCGAGCGGCCGGCGCGCCGGTTCTGGCTCGAGGCCGCCGACGCGGGTGGCGGTCAACGGGAGATCGACCGTGAAGGTCGCCCCGCGATTCTCCCCCGGGCTTTCGGCACGCGCGACGCCGCCGTGGAGTTCGACGATGTGCCGCACGATGGCGAGCCCGAGTCCGAGGCCGTGTCGACGGCCGATCGACGTCTCCTCCTGCCGGAAGCGGTCGAACACGAAGGGGAGGAGGTCAGGTCGAATCCCCTTGCCAGTATCGCTCACCGTGATTCGCGCCAGCGAGTCGGCCCGCTCCAGCCGGATGTCCACCCGGCCCCCCGTTGGCGTGAACTTGATGGCATTGGTCAAGAGGTTCCAGACGACCTGCTGGAGTCGATCGGGATCGGCCGAGACCGGGCCGAGGTACGGGTCCAGGTTCGTCGCCAACAGGATTCCCTTCGCGTCGGCCGCCGCCTGCACCGCTTCCATCGCCGCGACGACCACGGAGACGAGATTGACGGACCGGACATCCAAGCGGAGCTTGCCCGTGATGATGCGCGAAACGTCGAGCAGCTCTTCGATGAGCTGGGCAAGGACGCGGGTGTTTCGCTCGATGATCTCCGGCCCCCGGCGGGCGCTCGCGGGATCGAGCGTCCCGGAGCGGAGCAGACGCACCCATCCCAGAACGGCGGTGAGCGGCGTGCGGAGCTCGTGGGACAAGGTCGCGAGGAATTCGTCCTTGGCGCGGTTCGCGTCGTCCAGCCTGCGACGTGACTCCTCCAGGTCACGGACGACGATCTCGTAGGCACGCATATCGCGCAGGATGCCGATCGCGCCGATCACGGTGCCGTCAGGGTCGCGCAACGCTGAGGCATTCAGCGTCGTGGGGATGATTTCTCCGGAGGCGCTCCGCGGGTTCAGGCGCGCATTCCGAGTGACGCCTCGGGCCCCCACCTCACGAAGCGCGGCCATGAACTCCCGGGTCTCTTCGATGCTGATGAAGCGGGACAGCGACTGCTCGAGGACTTCGTCCTTGCGGAACCCCAGGAGCGTGTAAACGGCGTCGTTCGCCTGGAGGATCTTGCCCTGGAGGTCGGAGACGAAGACGGGGTCGGGCGCGTTCTTGATGAGGCTTTCGGCGTAGGCGCGGGCCTTGTCGAGCTCTCGCATGTCCCGCAGGATGCCGACCACGCCGATGACCTCGCCGTCTCCACCTCGAAGGGCGGAGGCGTTGAGGGTGGTGGGGATGACTTCACCGGAGGCGCTGCGGGGATGGAGGCGGACGTTGCGGGTGACGCCGCGCTCGACGACCTCGCGGAGGGCGCCCATCAGCTCGCGCGCCTCGTCCAGGCTGATGAAGCGGGACAGCGACTGCTCCAGCACTTCGTCCTTGCGGAACCCCAGGAGCTCGGAGATCGCCTCGTTGGCGACGAGGATCTTGCCCTGGAGGTCGGAAACGAAGCGCGATCCCGACGCGTCTGAGGCGGCCTCCCGGCTGATCGTCCCGTTCGCGACGTCTGGGACTCGCCGAAAGCGTCAAGGCTGCCGGCTTGCGGTCGCGATAGACGCGATCGTACTCGCGGCGTTTCTCAGGAGCCACCAGGACCGCGAACGCCTCCGCGCTGATTCCGGGCGACGTCCGGATGGTATTTGAGCGCGAGACGCCTGAACGCCGCCTTGATCGTCACATCGTCGGCCGTCGGGCGGACCCTCAGGGTGCGGTAATAATCCTTGAAGGGTTCCATCGCGCTCACGAAGAGTCAGTTGGACGTGTAGGGCTGAAACGGCCAGACGAGGTTGAACAACGCTTGTTCCGACATCGCCCACTTGGCGCGGAACCCGCCGCAGCAGCAGGTCAACGCCAAGTAGTACCCAACCGCGGAGGTCGGCGGGCACGTGCGGACCTGCAGGCCACCACAGCTATTATGGTCAGCTAGGAAAAACTCAATGTCTCGCAACGCGCCCATGTGCCACTCGCTCCCTCGTCCAAGTTTCGGGACGTGAAGCAGCAGTACCCACGCCATTGCGTACACCCGCGGCCAAAGAACATCAATCGGGGTGAATCCCTCAATCGGAGCGGGGAACTTACCGCAGCGTGGCGGTCGGGCGGGGATTCTAGAGCCGGATCAAACCCTTCCGGGTGAGGAACGGCGTGCCCTTCCCGTGTCGCCGCCTCGGCCGCCGCGAGCGCTGGACGGAGGTACACCGGGCGGGCGCGCCCCTGGCTGCTTCGATCGTCCCTCAACGAGGAGGGAAACGGGTGGGCGATGAGCGCGTGCTACGGCGGGTGACTCCTCGGTCAGCGAGTAGTCCTTCCCCGCTGCGTCGGACACGTTCTAACCGAACTGCCGAGAGGGCGGCGGTTTGAGTTGGCACGCGGTGATCTTGTTGAGGAGGGTCTTGTAGCTGACCTTCAGGATGCGGGCGGCTTCCGCGCGGTTCCACTGGACGCGCTCAAGCACATCCGCGAGGGCCTTCCGCTCAGCCTCCTGCGCCCCACACCGGGCGATCTCTCTCAAGCCTTCCGTCCTGAGCGAACTGGAGCGCAGCGCGGACGGCCCCATCTGCCGGCGGCGCGCGACGAGGTTCTCAAACGCCTGCTCTCCATCGTCCAGCACCACCATTCGACGGATGATGTTCTCCATCTCCCGCACGTTTCCGCCCCAGGAGTACTCGACGAGTCTGGCCGTCGTCTCCGGAGACAGCTGCTTCTTCCGGCCGTACTGCTGGTTGAACTGGGCGAGGAAGCGCGCTGCAAGGATGAGGATCTCCTCTTTGCGCTCTCGTAGCGGGGGGATGCGAATCTCCACTCGAACGAGCGCCAGCTCGAGGTCTCGATTCGTTGCCGAGACGATCCGGATGTCGACATCGATCATGCCGTGGCCGCCGACCCGGGCGAAGCGCAGGTCCTGAAGGACATGCAGGAGCTTGGCCTGGAGAGCGAGAGGAAGATCGGCGATCTCGTCGAGGTAGATCGTGCCCTTGTTGGCGTACTCGAACTGCCCGAGCTTACGCCGGTGCGCTCCGGTAAACGCTCCCTTCTCATGGCCGAACAGTTCCGACTCCAGAAGGTCGCTCGGAATCGCCGCGCAGTTCACTTTGATAAACGGGCCGGTGCGACGCCGTGAGGCGGCATGGATGGCGCGGGCGACGAGGTCCTTGCCCACCCCGCTCTCGCCGCGGAGCACCACGGTCGCATCGGTATCGGCGATGGTCTCGACCATCGCCCGGATCGCCCGCATCGCGACGCTACCATCGAGCAGTGGCGCGTACTCGGCGGCATAGACGTCGCGGTAGGGCCTGTTTGTGACCACTCCGGGCTCACGGGTGCCTCCACCGGTAGACTCTACTCGCGCACCGTCATGGCGATCACCGCCGACCGTTTGCTTCTCGCTCGAACTCCCACGCGGCGAAGCACCGGATGTGGACATGGAACTTGTCCAGGCCGGGGTTGTCACCATCGCGGGCGAACTCAATCTCGAACTCCATCTCGTCTCGTTCCACTGGGACGCCGCAGACCGCGCACGAAGCGCCGACGCCTGGCCCACCCCATGTCCGATCCGGCCGACGACTCGGGAGCTTTCCGTCTTGGACTACCTTGCGGGCAATTTGTCGAAGGACGTTCTCGTCCATCTGGCTCACCTTGGGCGCACGACACCGGCGGCGCGTAAAACGAGGGGAAAGCCAGATGCCAGGGGGTCCGACGCCTGATGCGTCTGTCGGAGGCCCCCAGTGGAAGGCGACGGCAGTCTACCACCTAACCGACGACATCACCATGCTCGTACCGCGAGAAGTAGCGCCGCTCCCTCTCCACGTCAGCCGCGTCCGCTTCCCGATAGGGGAGGAGTGGCAGAAGTTCTTCGTGCGCCTCTTTATGGGTGATGGGGCACGCTCCGATCACCCGCGCACCATCGAGTTTCACGGCGTAGATGTTGCCGGTGTGGGCGTGCTGCCAGTACTCGTAGCGGATGGACATCCTTGCGGCCCTCCACCTTACGGTGACGGATCGCCTGCGAAGCAGCAGGAGGCGAGTGGAGGGGGCGACGACCGGCGCATCCTGCGGAGGGCACCGACAGGCCA
>WNGH01005037.1_pt1 | contig 12599 bp, 8 predicted proteins | sample 5400631 | NCBI WGS metagenome assembly WNGH01 (sample SAMN13153373, study PRJNA577476) | soil metagenome | isolation source: 115 cm soil or saprolite under Garry oak tree replicate 1 | place: USA:California | collected 2016-06-15
GGGGACCCTTCCCGCCCTGGTGGTCTTCCTGATTCGGAGGGGCGTGCCAGAGTCAGAGGTCTGGGCGCACCAGAATCATGAACGAGAAGCCAGTGGGGTCGGCTTCTGGCAAAGTGTGTGGGATGCGGTGAAGCTTCATCCCTGGCTCTTCCTGTACGTGATAGTCCTGATGACGGCGTTCAACTCGATGTCGCATGGCACCCAGGACAACTTCCCGACTTTCCTGCAAAGTCAGATCCTGCATGGGTATAGTAAGACCGATGCCGTCAGTGTGACGACCCTGCTCACCGTGATCGCCAACATTGGGGCCATCTTTGGCGGGTTGTACTTTGGCTATAACTCTGAGTATTGGGGGCGTCGCCGGACGATCATCATTGCCGCTCTACTCGGACTGGTAATGATCCCACTCTGGACAGGATTGTTGCGCATTCCAGGTGTGGCTGTCCCCATCACCATCGCAATTGGGGTCTTCCTGCTGCAATTCATGGTGCAAGGGGCCTGGGGCGTGATCCCAGTTCACTTAAATGAACTGTCACCTCCTACAGTGCGTGCCATCTTCCCTGCCTTCGCCTATCAGCTCGGTAACCTCTTTGCAGCATACATCGTGACACTAGAAACTATTGTAGCTCTGAACCTGGGAAGTGCTGGAGTACCGGACTTTTCGTTGGCTCTGGCCATCTTCTCAGCAGGTGCCTTTATAGCGGTAGCCATTCTGGCTGCTGTCGGACGTGAGGCCAAGGGCGTTGACTTTATGAAAGTCACTGATGAAGAGTTGAGGAAAGAGACGGCGGTTGCTCACTGATGAAATCCTTGTGAGGTTAGAGGCCAGACAGCTCAGTGACCTCAGGTTGCTGAGGTCACTGAGCTGTCTGGAGACCCTATTTTTATGGTGTTCCCCAATCAGACCTGAGAAATAACTCGCTGGGATGTGCAGGACTGGAGGACGGATGATGGCGCTCGGATTCAGCAATGGGACTACTATGGGAATATGTACTTTGCCAGATAAAATGGCTTCTAGTCACAACTACAGTATCGGCATGCCGCTCGTAAGCGCGAAAGTGAATGCATCACTTGAGGTGTTCACCGGTGCGCTCGCAGGCCCAAACTCGACGATCATCAAGTTGAGAGTGCATATTCCCATACCTGTATCAGGAGGAGCATTGAACACCGACACTGGAGCTACCCCCGTTCCTACCGGAACGACAATGGGAGCGGAAATCGTGCTGATTGTGTTCGGGCACATGGAATCTTCTGAGCCAGTTATGGTCAAGCCCTGAATGACCATTGTTTGGGCGAACTGGGTAGTGGTCTCGCCGTTGTTCTGTAAGCTTAAGGTCCAGCCTGCCCCTGTGCCCCTCGCATCGGTGACTGTCACAGGCAGCGTATAGTCTATCTCGTGCTCAGAGTCATTACGAACGACGGTAGTGGATGCTGAAGGCGTGCCAACGGTAAGCGATAAAGGGCCAGGGTGGATCGTGAGTGCGATGGTGGTAGTAGCCGTACTCACGCTTGGTCCAGCGGCGAGGGCAGCAGGGACTCCAGCGGCAACCAGGACGAGCATCAGGATGAAACCTGCCCCGAAACTTAGGATACGAGATGTGTATAGGAACATAGAGTCATCCCTTTCTTGCTGCCCCTGTTCGCTTGGAACGTGGGAGAGATGGTAGCCTCTCTCTCGAGAGACTAAAGTGTGTCCATCAATGTTTATCTATGTTCCATAATATGTCATCTTGATGTGCTTTTAGATGGAGAATAGATTATGAATTAGTTGCATATCAGCTCGCTTGATCAAGATTTCTTAACCATTAGAGAGGCACGCCTGGTTTTTCGCTCTGACCAAAAACAATGGTGGACGCCCACCAGAGCGTCCACCAGTATGTTTGTGTTTTCTTTAGCGATTTTTCGTTTTGCCCAGATTGCCGGGAATATTCTCATCTGAGGGGCTTGTTCACTTGCGTTCGCTGGTGTTTATTGGCACGACTCTAAAGCCGTTTGGTGTTTGCTGAGTATCGCCAGTGACACCAGTTTTTCGCGGGCTTTGCCGCCTGAGCCTCCTTTTTCAGGAGTGTAGCATTCTTTCGTGCAAGACCGTCAAGCGTGGTGGAGTAACAGATAGGTGATCAGGTGACGGTACATGTCTTGTAGCACTCCTGGGTAGAAGGAGACCATCCATCTGAAGAGCCAGCCAAAGGGCATCTCGCACTGCAAGCGGGCTGCTTCTTCCAGAGCCGAACGGCACTCGACAATGTGCCACCCATGCTTTGCGAAAAATTGCTCCCCCTCTGTGGGAGCAAATTGCATACGGCTGTTCCCTGCGGCAAGGTAGCTGTTCCAGATCAGTTGCTCCACCAGTAGGACCGTCGGCGCGATGTGGTCGGTGAGCCACCAGCGGAACTGTGGGAGCGCATGGAGATCACGAGTCAGGGTGGAGACCTGCTCCGACGGCAAATAGAGCAGCAGGCCCTCGGTAATCACCAGCACCTGCCTAGCCTCCGCATTCAGACACCTAAACAAGGCATTCCTGGCTTCGCTCTCAGTCAGATCCAGCTTCACCCGCTCCAGCGCACATACGGATGGGATGTGAGCCAGTTTCTCTTCTTTGTCGGCAAGGACCGCGGGCAAATCCACCTCGATCCAGCGAGGGCGAGTTGGCAGGGTCAGGCGATAGGGACGGGTATCGAAGCCCGCCCCAAGGTTGAGCACCAGATCCACGCCTTCCTGCTCAACCAGGTGCCGGATGAGTTCATCAAAGACGCACGTGCGTACCACGACCGCCCAGGAGAACCAGGTACTCCACGGTAAGCTGCGGACGATATCCTGACCGCGCTGGCCTGCCAACAGCCGGGCATAGGGATCATGGAAATGAGCATCCGGACGCTCGCTCTCCAGCGCACGATACCAGGCGACCCAGCGGGCCGTATCCGCTATGGTTGCAATCAGGGAGGCGGGAGGACTCATGAGGGGTCTCCTTTCTCAATGGTTCGTGAGGTAGTGTAGTGCTGCCCATTTGCTTACTCCACACAGCTTGACGTCTTCTCCTCAGCTCTTATGTAGGCCAGGTCTCACGGTTCGTCGGCGTTAAAACACCTCGGAGGAGGAGAGTTAGATCAGCGGCTGAGCGTGCTCGCGTTCGCGCGGCGTGGCAGTGGCAGCCGTATCCACCTTCTGCCGTGAAAAGGAAAGTGGAGCGGAGAGCAAATCCAGGGAAAGCCCGAGCGAGGCCGATGCCAGTTGCTGGGACGCCTCTAGCTGCTTCTGGGTCTGCTGCCCCCACTGCTGTGTCAAGCTACGAACGCTCTCCGCCTGCTGCGTAAGGAACTCCATCCAGTTCAGCCAGAGGTTTTGGGTCCATCTCAGATTGTGCTCCTGGAGGGTCACGAAACTATTGACAAAGGTCTGGCTTGTCTCGCCAAAGGAATTGACCAGATCCCTTGTTGCCTCATTGACCTGATTGAACTGCTTGTTGTCTGTCATAGCGTTTCTCCTTGTCTTACTCACCTTGTCTTTCTCGCAGGCCCTGCGAGAACCTACTACGCTGTCAAGGTTCGAATGATGGGGAGAACTGTAGTGACACTCCTTGTCATGTGCCACTCATCATATGAACCTTGGCAGACCACTACGTCCTCACTTATCCTCACTGATAAGAAGCAACGGTAGCCGCAAGCGGACGACATTATCCCAGTTTGCGACACTATTCACCTGTTCCCCTTGGAAACCTTCCGTATCTAAGAGTAACAGATTCCTTCACCTGTTCCCCTTGGAAACCTCCCGTATCCAAGAGACGTAGTTTACCCTTTCCAGACGACGAGCTGATAGCCTAACTGACGCACATTCACAATGTCAAGCTTGAACGTGCGTAGAATGCCTCTAGACTTCAGGAGAATATTTCTGAGCGGTCTAAGGGCCCTGTTCATCGTCCGCGTTTCAATTGCTCGATTCACGATAGCACGCGCCTCGTCGCTTGTTTTCCCTGAGATGGCAGCAAGCAAAATTTCGTAAGGGCAATAGCCAGGGTAGCCTTGGAGCAACTCCAAGATTGTGAGCATCTCCAGTTCGCTCATGACCTCTTGGGAGACGATCCCACTCTTTACTTCTGCTGCTAGCTCAGTGAGAACGTAGACGCCAAAGCGGTAGGATGTGGTGTTCAGGATCAGACAGTGCCCTTCAGGCAGAAGCAGAGGTAAAGGGAACGTTCTAAAGCCTTGTGTAGCCATGTGGTTACTCCAAAAACGGGCAACCTGTATGTTATAACCTAACATGCGACTTACTTCGCTAGCAGTTGCTTTTCTCATTTCTCAGGCAGTGCAAGCAACTGTACCTCATATTCTGCTTGAGTGGTTAGGGAAGTTCGAAATCTCCCAAGTCCTCATGGCGATTTGTGAGCAGCTCTATGTTTGCACTTTTTGGTCAACCCGTCTCAAGCTGAGAGAAGTTGATACAAAGAAGCAGGCTCAACGCCCGATTGGAATTGTCCACGGATCTTCAACTATAGAGGCTACTTATCTGGTACGTTGGTCGGTTTCGAGTCAAAATTATGGGGAGACTACAGGTATGAGCCAGGATATCTAGCTGCTCAGTCTTGCTGATGTTGACGTGTCTTACCTGATACACGCTCTTGAAGCTCCCTTGCCATCTTCCTGAGTACAAATCGCACAACACTCGCATCACTGTCTAGCCCATAATACACCTTGATGATTGCAATAGCCTTCTTGTCCTCATCATCAAGATAGATATTCGTGCGTTTCTTCATACATCTACTATACATCATATATACATCATTTGCAAGGGCTAAAGCCAGAAAGAAACCCGCTGACCGCCTGGGTTAAAACCACAGCGGCTTGCGGCGGGTTCAAGCTGTCATAGCGGCCGTAATGCAACGGCTGTGGTATGGTCGCCTAACGGCAAGCGTATCACCTCAGAGAGTAGCGATAACATGGTGCGAGTGTGGCAGGCGATGTCATATCGGATGGCGGATTGCTGTCAAACAGAAACACGTGAGTGTTCTTCACCTTTTTCGCTCCCACCAAAAACAATGGTGGACGCTCTGGTGAGAGCGTCCACCATGATGTTCATGTTCTCGTTACCTGTTTTTCGTCTTGCCCAGATTGCCGGGAATATCCTCATCTGAGGGGCGTGTTCGCTGGTATTCATCAGTGTTCATTTGCTCGCTTCTCAAGCCATTTCGTGTTCGCTCTGTATCGTCAGTGACAATAGTTTTTTCGCGGGCTTTGCTGTCAACATTGCTGTCAAGCTAGAGCAGTAAAAGGTGCCGAATACGGGAAACGCCTGGGATGGTTTGCTGGTGTTCGCTGGTGTTCTCCGTGTGCTTTTTTTCTCAACTCCTTGTTTGTCACGGACCGCTATTTCATGCTGTACGTCATTGATGTTGCTGTATAGGTTGCTGTACAACACAGTTTCCTCTATGAAAGAAGAGCTGAGAGGGTACAGATTATCTCACAGTAGAGCCTATCTAATTTCTCCATCAAAAATGTGTAGGATCAAGCTAATATGCTACAAATTTATGCTTGACATGCTTCTTCTATTCTTGTACAATTCATTTGAGCGATCTTTGCGAGAGAAGTTGATAGCTCATAAGAGGGGTGTCAAGGATGAAAGATCGTGTGGGGCAGCAATTAGGAAACTACCGACTCAATAGCTTAATTGGTCGGGGAGGATTTGGCGAAGTTTATCTTGCTGAGCACATTCATCTCGAAACGCTGGCAGCAATTAAACTTCTTGATATGCAACTGGCAAGTACAGAGGCAGAGCATTTTCGTACGGAAGCTCGTGTTATTGCTCGTCTTATTCACCCCAACATTATCCGCGTTCTAGATTATGGCATAGATGACCTTACTCCATACCTTGTAATGGATTTTGCTCCAAATGGAACACTACGTCAGCGGCATCCCAAGGAAAGTCGTGTAGCCATAGATACCGTGATATCTTATGTCAAACAAATTGCCCAGGCATTACAATTTGCCCACGAGAAACAAGTCATTCATCGCGATGTCAAGCCACAAAATATGCTGATCGGGCAGAATGATGAAATTTTGCTTAGTGACTTTGGTATAGCAGTGACTGGCTCCAGTACAGCCTCCCGTTCTGTACAGGATATGTCAGGTACACCATTGTACATGGCACCTGAGCAAATCAACGGTCGTCCAAGCAGGGCAAGCGATCAGTACTCACTAGGGATTGTAGTTTACGAATGGCTAAGTGGCTTCCCCCCCTTTCAAGGCTCTTTGTCGGAAATCACTCTACAACACACGTCAGCAACTCCGCCATCACTCCGTGCGAAGGTTCCATCTATTGCACCTGCTATTGAGCAAGTCGTACTCAAAGCGCTTGCTAAAGATATACACCAACGATTCCCAAGCGTCCAGGAGTTCGCAGGAGTACTCGAGGAAGCAGTAATACAATCTGACGCTAGTGACGAAACGCTCAGGTTTGTAAAATCATCCATCGAAATTATTTATGGTGAAAAACAACTAGAAATCGGCAAAACGGATTATGGCTCTCCAGCATCTTCATCTGACACCATACCTTCAAGTGAGTATCCAGAAATATCTTTAGCGCTTCTTCCACCTCCATGGAATACAAATCCTTGGGAAACACCCGTTCCGCCAAAATGGGAAATATCGAAGGAAGATATCCCAACAATATCTTCAACGATTCCAGGTCAGATTCCATATAGTCCAGATTCCGCTTCAACGGGCACATTTCAAAGCTCGGTCCCGTCTGAGAGTGAACTCCAAGATAGCTTTATTCTCTATCATAGAGCGGATCGCCAATGGGCTGAATGGATTGCCTGGCAACTGCACATCGAACGATATTCAACAATATTGCCTGTCTGGGGAGTATTACCCAGCACAGATATTGAGCTAGAATTGCGTAAAGCGGCAGCAAAAGCAAACCGTACCATTATTCTGCTTTCGCCAAATTTTTTCAGAACCTTTGCCGTCAGGCCTGATTGGATTGCTCCGTTGAAGCGTGATGCAGTGAGTCAGCACAACAAAGTGATTGCCGTCTACATTCGTGACTTCAGAGGCAAACATAAAAGCCATTTAGAGTCTATTCACTACATCGACCTGACTAGAGAAGAGGAGGCTACTGCACGCAAAATATTGCTCGAAGCGATGCGCGGTGAGTATATTGCGCCCGATGTTGCACCGACGTATCCGGGACGCCCCCGTCGCCAGACGTCGCATGATAAAACAGAATCCAATAAAAAAAGATATTAGAGAGAGACCGCAGAACAGCAAGAGAGTCAATACTCACCTTCTCCTCCCTACTCCGATGCAGATATCACGAGGCGGGCAATGACTTTCATTCAAGAAATCCAAATCGCTTTTGCACAGGAAGAGTGGACCACTGTTATTCGCAAAATAGAATTGCTCGATAAACAAAGTCCTCATCTTCTTTCAGATCAACTTTACTATATGCTGGGGAGAGCATTCCTTGAGGAAGGCGAGGAGGAGCTTGCTCGGAAAGCGCTCAATTATGCGCTCGCGCTTATTAGTAATCAACAACAGCTCCTGACCATGCTCCGAGATTGTGCCAGGCTTCTGACTGCACATGGTTTATGGCACGATGTGCTACGATATAGCAATGAAGCGCTGCGACTGGCACCAAACGATCTTGACTGGCTACTGATCCAGGAAAAAGCGCAGAAGCAGTTGAATAGTCCTCATACAGTTGAAGGAACAATGCCTCCACCGCCTCCACCGCCATCTTCAAAGGGGATAAAATCTATTGAAATCTTTTTCTCCTATTCTCACAAGGATAAAAAATACCGTCTTGAACTGGAAAATTACCTGAGTCATCTCAAGAGAATTTCTTCTGCTAGGTCCTGGCGCATTGAAGCATGGCATGATGGTGAGATTGGCGCTGGAAGAGAGTATGCTAAAGAGATCAATAAGCACTTAAGCGAAGCGCAGATTATATTACTGCTCATCAGCCAGGAGTTCATAGCATCTGAGTATTGCTACGATATTGAAATGCAGAAAGCACTGGCAAGGCATGAAGCCGGAGAAGCTCGTGTTATCCCAATTATCCTTCGCCCTGCTATCTGGAAAGGCACTCCTATAGATAAGCTTCAGGCTCTTCCCACAGATGCCAAACCAATCACAAGATGGTCGAGACGTGAAGATGCATTTATGGACATTGCCAGGGGCATTCAAAAAGAGATCGAGAAGTTACTCGGAAACCTCTAATAGTTCCTGATACACATAGGCTAAATGCTTCTCCATTACGCATTCGGGATACGGCGTGAACCGTTTCTAGATGTTCGTGGCTGTTCTCTTCGCCCTCTCTTCCTGACGTTTTGTTCGCTGTGTGTCGTGATTTTTCGTTCTGTATCATCGACGTTGCTACATAAGTTGCTACATGTAGCAACTGAGAATCATTGGTCATGACGAGACGCCGAAGGGGGGATTTGGTAGAGCTTGTTCGCTGGCGTTCACAAACGTTCGCGTAGCGCTTGATTTTTAGTATGTTGTTTGCTCTGTGTTGTCACATAACGCTCTTGATTATTGGCGTTGCTACAAAAGATTACTACCTATGTTCCACACCTAGCTCTCTCTAATGGCAAACCAATGAGTAGATGCGTGTGTCAGAAGTATATCTAGTCTTGGTCATCTATCGACCAAGCAAACGCTTGTACGGTTTCCTTGCCGGCGCTATCTTTCGCGTAACATAACACGGAGTGATTGCCTTTCCCTTGAATCGCAAAGCTCTTGCTATCAACAAACGAACGTCTGTTCGGATTCTTTTCATCCGCCGGGTCAGACCCATCCTCGGTGTAATACACGGGGACACTGGCATCGACATCGTCAGAGGCAGAAATACCTACCTCAAAACCTTCGGCATACTCCCCATTCGGCTTGTCCGCCCTGATTTTAGGCTGTGCGTCTTGGATGTTGAGGGTATACGTTTTCGTGACCACCTCTGACCAGTTCCCTGAGGCATTTCTCGCTCGAGAGCTCAGCACCTTGGTTCCAGCTGTATCAAAGGTCAGCAAGCCTGAAGAAAGAAAGCTGGGTGAGCTTTCGGTAGGTACCGAGCTGTCCAGCGTATAAAAAATCTTCGGCGCCGCATCCACCTTGTCTTGCGCTCTGAGCACAACTGTAATGGGGCTCATGTGAGTACCCGAATCAACCGATACATGCACAACGGGTGCCTGGGTACCTCTTTCTGCAGTTTCAGGGTTATAGACCCACTGGCCGTTGATGAAGCAAAGCGTAATGACTGCCGTAAAGCCAAGTGCCAAACCTAACTCAACATATTGGTTCACCGTCAGTCTGCCGGCGTTAAAATGCTCTGTTAATGTCCCTGTTGCCCTCGTTTCGCACGTCGGTTTCTTTTCAAATCCCCGGCTCACGATAGCAGAGGCGAGGCCGTTAGAATCAATGGCTATAAAAGAAATGGTGGCGGTTTGAGTGATCGTTACAACTGAGCCTGCCGTCCAATGCTGTCCATCGAAACTATGATAGAGGATGCCCTTCGTCGCAGAAGCCATCACGGCGAGACTCCCTTGAAATGAGGTGCTATTATCCGTCAAAATGGTCACTTCAGGGAGAACGGCATTGACACCATACGTGCGGACAACCTTGTCTGCACCCCTGGCGGAAAAAGTCACCTCCCAGGCCCCATCAGGAGCAAGGGTGACGGATTGACCATTCGACAGCGTCCCGGTCCTTGTGTCGGCAATGGTCCTGACAAGAAAACCAGCTTGAAAGGCGCTTGTCATGCGCTCAGCCGTGTAATCAACGGATACAGTGGGTGGGTCCACGGTGACCGTAATCGGTAAGTTAGACCCGTAATTGCCGCTGTCTTTATCTATACTGATTCTTACTGGCGGTTGAGGAGGATGTTGGTTCAGGTAAGGGTTGAACGCATCAAAGACCGTCTGGTTCTTAATGATTTGTTCATGCCCTATAATAGAGGGGCCAAGGTTAAATCTCTCGTTTAAATCAGCGCCTTCTCTGCGGCTGGTATCCTGGTTTTGTTGGTCGACAAAATCACCGGTTGCTATAAAGGCGACATAGCGAACCGCATTAGTGTCTAATGGCGTCGTTTTTTTCCAGCTTTCTACCGGAGCAATCTCCTCGGAGACAGTGTTTGCGCCGAGAGGGGTGTCATCGGTGATGTCATTAAAGATGTGTGAATTGACCTCGAATGATGAGCCGGTTTGAAACTCATTGAGTGAACCAGTGCGTGCATTAGGTCCAAGCCCATACGTGGCTCCAGCAAGCACAACGAAGGTACTCACCACGCCGAATCGATTATCGGCATTATTCCATTCGCCATTGGATTGTAAACCTCTCAGATAGCCATTCACCATACCACACCCCAGTGAGTGAGCAATAAAGTCCAACTTGTCGACCCCCAAATAGTCTTTGACCCGATCAACGAAAATTCTCAACGCGTCGATATGATGGACATGCACATCGTTAGTGTCCTGGTTGGTATTATTCTCACCTAAATAATCCATGGCCCAAATTTCACTGTCTTGGTAGCTAGCCCCTTTTAGAAAATTCTTCATTGGCTGCATGCCCCATTGAGGGTGTACTGAGTTACCGGCATTGCCGTGCACCAAAATCACGGGTGTCTTCTTAATCTCAGCTCTGTGCTGTGCCCGATTTTTAGCGGCATCACCACCAAATCCCGTCAGATTGCTATTAAAATCGCTTGGAAAACTATTCATCTCGAACTCCTTTCACAATGTAGTCCAATATCTGCATGCGATGAAAACTGCGTACCTCGCGCAGAGATCCTTCTGTGTCTGGCCTTAGCCAACTAAGTGACCGATGGGCTTGTTCCAATCACAGACATCGAGCACTCAAGCCCCATGGCCGCATGTTCAGCATCCGTTTCTCCCTTTGGCGGGTAGACTCCTTCGGCCTCCAGGAGAGCTTGTCTCCAATTCGTCACTAGTAAAACGAGAAGAAGAAGCACTTTTAGGAGACGGATTTGCCTGACCAAATGTGATTCGTCAGTGGCTTTTGCCACGATTGTCCGAAAGGTTTGCCGCGAGTTGCGCGTGAATAGTTTCGAGTGGATGAGAGTTGACAAGCAGAAACGGCATTTGGGCTGTTCTCCCGGTGCTCATTGTCCCCAAGGTTTGCCCCAGATGAGGGTATGTGACAATCCGGCCAACTTTCCTGACGAATCACACGGCGCGTGGGCTTTGAAAGTCGACATGGGGAAGGCGCTGTCGAGTTAGATGCTCTGGAAGCGCTCTATCCAGGCGAACTGCAAGCGGTGCTCAGTCGTTATATCGAGTGCTATTATGATAGCTCGCTTTCAGAACGGGTGGCCCAGGCTCAAGCTCGCTTACACGAGGACTTGAGTTTCGTCTGGCAACAGGTGCTCACGCCCTATACCGACGAGAGGGGCCCCACCCGATGGGGTCTCACCCTCCGGCCCTTTCCCTTGACTCTTATAAGCATAAGGCACACAAGTACAAGAAGGAACGTCGCGTGCATTTGGGTCAACTTCTTTGAAAGAAGCGGTAGACTTCTTTTTATGTTATACTCTTGTATATGCGCTTCTAAAGAGCTTGGTGTACTTATCTCAATGAAGGAACGAGATGTTATGACTCAACCAAGTTTACAGCCAAAGAGTACTAAGAGTCCTTTTCAAAACCACATGAAGCCTATGTGGCAAGGTATCAAAAGCTCTTCTCAAAGAGTCTTTCATTCACTGCTTCAACCAGGCTTGCAGTCAGAGAGTGGTATAACTTTTTTTCCTCTTCGATTTGAAGAATACCTTTACACTCATTGGTATCTATTTTCAATTGGACTGTATCTGGTCATCATGATACTAGGGGTAAGTTTGGACATTGCCTACGCTTATCACTCTCATTTTCCAGCTTTTTACTATATACAACATGATTTTCATGATACCTATTTATATTCTGATTTAACCGATTGGATCTACATTTTAGGAGTGGTGGCAGTAAGCTTGATAGCGGTGGCCTTCAATAGTTGGAGGCGGAACATCCATACAATTTTCCAGGCATTAATTAGTAAAGACCGTCTGAGATCCGCTCGCAAAGATGGAGATGTTCACCAGGAGTATCGACGATTTCTTGAGAGCTATCAACATGCCCTTCTGAGTAAGAAAAGGTATTTCCTTCTTGGTACTATGATGCTCATCTTGATTGGATATTTTCTGTGGTCGATACCTCAAGCGTTCTCATACTATAGTTCACTTGCACAAGAAGAAGCACCTCTTCTCGGAATTTTAGGTTTCATTCGTTATGTTGTCGGCACTCCGTTCGCTCTTTTACTTGAGAGCTATATCTTGGCCACAGGGACATGGGTATTGTGTATCACAGGGATGTCCGTTAGGAAACTTGCGATAGAGTTCAATTTCAACATTCAACCTGCTCATCCCGATCACTGTGGTGGACTGAGAGTATTGGGTGATTTGTGTTTTGGGATAGCTCTGCCGATCTTGATTTTTGCAATACTCTTAGCCGTGTACAGTATTTGTGGCCTGCTACTTCCTCTTTCTGGTCTCCTAGAGCCAATACTTGCAGATTTTCTTCTCATCCCATTTGTTTTGCCATTAGCAGCCATTGCCTTCTTTGTTCC
>WNGH01006315.1_pt1 | contig 12586 bp, 11 predicted proteins | sample 5400631 | NCBI WGS metagenome assembly WNGH01 (sample SAMN13153373, study PRJNA577476) | soil metagenome | isolation source: 115 cm soil or saprolite under Garry oak tree replicate 1 | place: USA:California | collected 2016-06-15
TCCCAGGAACAGCATGCGTCCATCCCCGCCGTAACTGCCGAGCGCTTGCATGGCTGCGTCATTGATCAGACGCACCGGTGTGCGAAGAGCCCGGCTAAAATTGAAGCCGATCCAACCCTTCCCCAAATGTTTTGGATTTCCGACGATTCGTCCCTTGCGAACAGGCGCAGGAAATCCAATTGACGTCATGTCGAATTTCCAGCCGCGCACGTTCTCCGCGAATCTTGCCACAAACTGTTCCGGCCCCATTCGGGGCCCCGAAGGAAACTCGCGCTCATCACGGCGTGACCGTAACAGTTTTACGGACGTGCCGCCGACATCGACGACGAGAATCCTTCTCTTCATGGGCGACCGTCCCCGAAAACATTCGGGGCAAAGCTACCGGTCACGCCGGCCAAGACGCTTGAAGAAGCTCTGCTTTTGCGGTTTTGCCGCGGTGCTGGCAGGCCAGCATTCCACGATATCGAGCGCGAGAAATCGGAACAGCAGTTGCCGCGCAGATTTCAAATCGAACCTCAGATTCTTGGCAATTTGTTGCACGGAGCGGGCACCATTGAATTGCGACGCGAATTGGGCCTCGTCTGAAGTCAGTTTCAGCCTCTGCACGCGTTCGAACCCCTCTTTTGTGTAAGCGGGAATCGATGTGGGCTCGAAGCTTGGGGGTTGGTCAGGATTCTGAACAAGACGCAATGTTTCCAGAGCCCAGTCCCTCACATTGGGGTCCCCAGGGACGTCCGCGACCTCACTTAATAAATCGGCATTCTTTTCAAACATGATCCATGGCCGCGGTGCGGTCCAAAGCTCAGAGAAAAGCTTTTGTCCATACTCCCGCATCAGTTGCGTGGCAGCATCGAAAGCAATCGATTCCCCACGAGCAAGAGTGAGAAAAAAGGGGGTCCCGTTTTCTCTCTGTTGGGCGCGCGCTCTGTCAACGCTTACGACATCGACATTCGCGAGAAGGGCTGGCGTCTCGCGACAATAAAGATCGGGATCTCGCGTTGTGACAAAAACGATTTCGCCGTCCCGCGCCAGAAGCTCAATCGGCTCCTGGTCCCAAAATGATCGCAGTACGCCGGTGAGTCTCTCTTGCGCTATTGCTCGCAGCGCACGGCTCAAGGGAAACAGATTCGTGTGGCCGCAAAAATAAACATCAGCCGTGCCCGGCTCCTTTCGAGAAACGACTTCTGTATCCGTAGCGTCGGTCGCAGGTTGGCCCCAATCCGGGGCTGGCTCCGACATGCTCCACCAGTCATCGGACTGGACACTCTCCGCACCAACGGCGGCCTGTTCCTCGACCGGTCCATCGTCCGGCGGAGCAGGTGGGTTGTCGGGTTGCTCTCGCTCTTCGGCATCCGAAGATTCCATTTGAGTTTCTATTGACTTGGGTTGGCCGGATGATTTCGGCATAACGGTCGTTTGTCTAAGCAAATGCCATATTAGGCTTCATCAAGAACCCAATCAGTGCAACGGAGAACTCGCATCGCTTTCGGTTACCTGTGGCGATACTACCACGCATGCCATCACTTCTTCATTACGCAACGCTCCGGCTGCTGCCGGACGACCGAACACCACTGCCTGGCGCACCCCGCCGAAGCGCAGCAAATGCGCTTCCACTTCCTCTGGATTCACTTTTTTTCCAGCGACGTTAATTAGGTCCGAAATCCGGCCGACAATCCTGAATCCAGAATCATCCCGCGCCAACACATCATCAGGGACAAAAATTCCTTTACCCAACTTGTTCTCGTGCGGTTCTGGAAAATAGCTATCGGCGACGGCGGCGCTGTGCACCTGAATCTGGCTCGCGGACGCGCTTGGGTCGAGTAGTTCAATGCCGACGCTTGCCATCGGCTGCCCGACAAAGCCTTCCACCTCATTTGTTGTTTCGCGGTCGTAACAAATCCCGCCGCATTCCGAGGAGCCGTAAAATGAGTGGATCGGCAGGTTAAACTTTTCTCGAAATTTCTTCGCGACCGTACGCAGCAGAGGCGCCCCGGCGGAAATACAAAGTCGCAACTTCGGCAGCGCAGGAACGTGGTCCATTTCGCAGAATGCCTGATAGAAAACCGGCATTCCAGGAAAAACCGTTGCGTTGCTGCGGGTAAGATCCGAGAGGATTGCACGTGGCGTCCTGTCGCGGCTTAGAACCATCGGTACGCCGCGTGCGATCAATGGTGTGAGCAGGTTGCTGAACCCGTAGGAATGCGAGATGGGGATAACGCCAAAGTTCAGATCGGCATCAGTAATTTTCATCGTATCGCAGATCTGATTGCAATCGGCCAGTAGCTGGTGACTGCGAAACCGAATTGCGCGGGGGGCTGCCGTTGTGCCGGAGGTAAGCTTCAAGAGCGACGGCGGATTCTCGCCCCAATCCGGCGTAGCGTCGGCTGTCGTGAGCCGAGATATGTCTGGGGCGGCTCCGCTGGGAACAGCGGACACTACAGCACCGGCTTTGCAGAGCTCCAATGCCGTATCGCGTTGCTGGTCGTTGACCGATTGTTCCAGCGGGAGAACAACCAGGTGCCTGCGCAGACAAGCGATTAAGATCGACGGCCAGTCCTCGTGGTTTCCAATTTGAATCGCGATGACACCGCCGGGCATCAACATTTCAAGCTTCGGCTCGAACTTACAGGCGCCTTCTTCTATATCGCGAAATTTCCGGAGGACCTGCCCATGCGTAGTCAGAATAGCCGGGCGATCTTTTGCGCGGCGTAGCGTTTGCCGCCAGCTATCCAGCAATGCGTCTGTTGATTTCATACCTTGCGCGCATGGTTTCGCGCGATTACATTCCGCGCTTCGCTTTGAAGATGAAAGCCGGCATCCATCCAGAATATTACGAGACCGATATTGTTTGCGCATGCGGCGCGGTGTATCACACCCGCTCCACTCGTCGCGATATTAAGATCGGTATTTGTGCTGCTTGTCATCCATTTTTCACCGGCGAACAGAAGTTTGTGGACACCGCCGGGCGCGTCGAAAAATTTGCCCGACGTTACGGTAGCACCAAAGCCGCTCGGGCTGAGAAAAAAGCTTAGCTGGTTGTAGAGGCGTTCGCCTGCGGCGAACGCCTTGTTCGGCGGCTGACACAGCCGCCACACCCTAATGGACTTGAATTTCCTTATTCAACTCAAACGCAAACGCTTCGAACAACTGGAGCGCGATATTGCCGACCCAGCACTTTTTTCCAATCGCCAGCGTGCGAGCGAAATCATGCGCGAGCACGCGAACATCAAGCAACTGCTGGCAAAGTGGGACGAACTCGAAGTTGCGCGCAAGCAATTGGACGACAACCGCGAGCTGGCGATGTCGCGCGATGTTGAAATCGCCGCCATGGCTGACGATGAGATTCCGGAGCTTGAAAAGCGAGTAGCCGATCTTGAACGAGATGTTCAGATCGCCCTGCTGCCGCCGGATGAGAACGAAGATCGCGATGCCATTGTAGAAATCCGTGCTGGAACGGGCGGAAACGAAGCGGCCATTTTCGCCGCCGACCTTTACCGCATGTATCATCGCTATGCAGAATCTGCGGGCCTGAAAACCGAGGACTTGGAATCGAGTCCGTCAGAGCTTGGAGGATTCAAGGAAGCGATCTTTCGAGTTTCGGGCGAATCGGTTTTTCGAAAACTGCGTTACGAAAGCGGCGTTCATCGTGTGCAACGCGTACCTGCGACGGAGGCGCAAGGCCGCATTCATACATCGACAGCCACAGTCGCAGTGTTGCCGGAGGCCGAAGATGTCGATCTTGAGTTAAGGCCGGAAGACCTGCGAATTGAAGTCTCGCGCTCGGGCGGCCCCGGCGGGCAGGGTGTAAACACGACTGACTCGGCGGTGCAAGTTCTGCACATTCCTAGTGGAATGATCGTGCGTTGCCAGGATGGCCGCAGCCAAATCAAAAACAAAGAAAGAGCATTATCGATCTTGCGAGCGCGCTTGCTCGAGCGAAGGCAGCGCGAGGAAGCGGAGAAATATAGCGCGCAACGCCGCGGGCAGATCGGTACTGGTGGACGCGAAGAAAAAGTTCGCACCTATAATTTTCCGCAGAATCGCGTCACGGATCATCGCATAGGTCTGACGCTTCATAATCTGGATCACGTGATCGACGGCGACCTGGAAGAGTTGATCGGCGCGCTGCAAGCCGCCGATGTGGCGGAGCGTTTGAAGGAATCAGCGGTGGTCGCATAAGCGATCTGCTTCGACCATTCCGCCCGGACGGGGAAACGCCTCACTGGCAGAAAATCGCCATTGAACGCTGGACGCTGATTCGTTACAAACAGCCTGATGGACCCGCAGTCGCTTACCCTTATCTTAGGGACATTCCAGCGGGTTCTCGGCATCCTTCTCGGTGGCCTATTGATTTATTTTGGTTATCGCCTTTTCCTCGGCTCGTCCCGTAAGGGTCGGCGAGAGAGCGGCGCAGGTGAGTTTTCCCTTGGCGGGAGCAAGGTTAGCCTGACCAAAGTTGGGCCTGGCGTATTCTTCGCAATTTTTGGCGCCGGCTTGATTGCCTTTACCTTCGCACACCCTATGACAGTCAAGGTCCCGGTGCCTGCCACAACCAAGCCAGCCGGCGGATCTGGGTCTGCTGGAGTAGCCGCTTCGTCCGAGTTCAGCTTTGTAGGGGCAGTTTCCGCTCCGCAGACGGCCGAAGATCGTGCGCGATTGCGCGGTGAAGCACAGCGTGATGTCGTCGCTTTGAACCGCGCGTTGGATCGCGCCAGCGCGGCGGAACGGACCGAGCTCGCACACGCCGTCATGCAGGCGAAAGTCGCGCTGATGGAGCCACTCTGGGCCGAGGATTGGGGCGACCCAGCAGAGTTTCGCGATTGGCTCGATAAGGGTGGCAGCCCGCCAGTTGGCGTCAAAGCAGCAGTCGATTTCTTCCAAAGGAAGTAGCACGCGATGCGATGGGTTTTCGCGTTGGCGCTCTCGCTCGTTTGCGGCGGGGGTATGACTACGGTCGCCCAAAACGTGTCCCGCCTCTATCCGCGGGAAAAGTTGGAAGCGGATGCCGCGCGATGGGGCGACCAGATTCGCGCCGAATACCGCGAAACCATCCTTCCACAGCTTACGGACTCCGAACGGGCTGCACTGAGCGCGACCAAGATCGAGATCCCGCTTTTAGGGCACTACGGTGACCCGTTCGAATTCTATTACGAAAACGGCCAGATCAATTTGCCCGCGCTTTCGCTGCGGTTCTATTCGGATCTCTGCGTTGCGAATGCCTGGCTTAGTGGTCACGGGTACGACGGGACTACCGTACGCGATTATGTCGGCGTGCTTTTTCGCGAGGCGGCGCGGTACCCTCCATCTCCGCTTCCTCCGCTCTTCCGCACGCTCGGCGTTCCTGATAACGCGCGCGAAGAACCAGCTGTGTCGAATCGCACGGATCGGAATTTTGGGAACACGATCCTCTTTCTGCTCGCACACGAACTCGGACACGCGCTAAAAAAACATGACACTCATTCGCGCGACCCGGTTCAACAGCGGAAACAGGAGATCGAGGCCGACCAGTTCGCGATCGAAGTGATGCGGCGGATTGGGCAGATGCCGCTCGGGATTGAGTTTTGGTTCGATGTTGAGCACTTTCGTCAGGTTGCACCGACCAAAGTTCCGACTGAAGCCGAATGGCAAAAGCACCTTGCCGCTTTGGACCATCCCGTAACAACCGAACGACTGGAGGCCCTCGCCGTCACGATCGAAAAAGCTGCAGATTCATTCGCTCGCAACCAGACTAACCAGGCGCTGTGGACTCAACGTACGAAAATGTTGGCGGAGGCTTTTCGCCGGATGGCGCCACTTGCCAATCCGGTCGCGGACATGGCCGAGTATTCACGCGTGAAAAAGCTGTACGTGGCGGATCTCAAGCCTCGCAAAGCGGCCTTTACAATGCCTGGCAGCGAGCACGAACCGGAGTTCAATGGTTTATTTGCAGTGCGCAGGACCGCTGCCAACGGCGCGCAAGACACAGTGGACCTTTTGCTTTTGCGCAGTGGCGACGACCAAGTCATGGGCGGCTATATGAATGGAAAAGTCGATGGTTTCATCCAAGGAGATATCAAAGATGGCGTGTTAAAGTTCACGTGGCGTGAGGGTAGTGCCACAGGCCACGGCATCGCGCGAAGTCAAGGCGAAACGCTTCGCGGTACTTGGGGAACCGACGAAGCGGACCAAGGCGGAGGCGAATGGGTTGGCGTGCGCGTCAAGCGAGATACTACACGATAAGGCCAGCCTACAGTGGCGACGACATAGGCGAAGCTACCAAGCCTAAGACGATGCGCCTTGTGGAAGTCAATGCGTAACGCGCTGAATCTGCGGTTAATTATCACATGACCGTGCTCGAAGTGCTCCAAGCGACTACCGGGTATCTCAAGAAGCACCATATCGAGAATCCGCGCCTGAATGCCGAGCACTTACTTGCTCATGTGCTGAGGCGGGAACGGCTCGATCTGTACCTGGAATTCGAGCGCGTGCTAACCGAATCGGCACTGGCGCCGTTGCGCGATTTGGTGAAGCGTCGCGGAGGAGGCGAGCCGCTTCAGCATCTGCTCGGCACGGTTGAATTTTGCGGCCACGTTTTTCTCTGCGACAAACGCGCGATGGTACCCCGGCCGGAAACGGAGCAGCTCGTGGAGCTGCTATTTGCGGATGGCGGATTGCGGATTGCGGGTTCGCGCATGCTCGACGTCGGAACGGGGAGCGGCGTGATCGCGCTGAGCCTGGCTTCGAAATTTCCAGAGGCGGAGATTCTCGCTGTCGAAGTTTCGGACGATGCGCTCGCGCTCGCTCGAGAGAACGCGGCCAAGCTAAACCTTCGCGATCGAGTCCGGTTTGTGAAAAGTAATCTCCTTGAAAACGCGGAGGGGACCTTCGATCTCATCGTCGCGAATCTTCCTTACGTCTCGACACAAGACCGTCGCAGTCTCGCCCGCGAGGTTTTGCACGATCCGGCGATCGCGTTGTTCGCCGGTGCGCTCGGCGATGAGCTGGTGCGCGCACTGATTGCGCAGGCACCGTCGCGGCTCCGGCCCGGTGGAATGCTGGCCCTGGAAATAGGAATCGGCCAAAGCGAGGCCCTTCTTTCGGCCCTGGCGGAAAAAAATTACCGCGACATTTATTCAAAAACCGATTATTCAGGTGTGACCCGGTTCCTATTCGCGCGATATGGATAAGATTCTCATTCACGGTGGCTACCCGCTCTCCGGTTCCATCAAGGTCAGCGGCTCAAAAAATTCTTCGCTGCCCGTCCTGGCGGCCACGCTCCTCACCCGGGAAACTTGTGTCGTTCATGGCGTGCCTGATCTAAGCGACACGCATTACATGCTGCAAATTCTGACTCATTTGGGCGCTCAGGTGGAGCGCGCCAGTGGCACAGTCAGCGTTACGGCGGAGAAGGTCCACTCTGTCGCGCCGTACGACGTTGTTCGCAAGATGCGCGCTTCAGTTTGTGTGCTTGGCCCATTACTGGGTCGATGCAAAGAAGCGACCGTGGCATTGCCAGGCGGCTGCGTCATCGGTGATCGGCCAGTTGATTTGCATCTGAAAGGTTTCGAAGCGCTCGGCGCAGCAGTTCGGATGGAGAGCGGCGACATCAAAGTTTTTGCGCCGAAATTGACCGGCGCAGTGATCAACGTGCAGGGCAAATTCGGCCCCACTGTCCTTGGTACAGACAACGTGATGATGGCAGGCGTGCTGGCTGATGGTGTGACAGTAATTGAAGGGGCGGCGCAGGAGCCCGAGGTGGTAGATCTGGCAACGTTCCTAAACAAAATGGGCGCCAAGATCGAAGGCGCGGGGACGCGTCGAATTATCATCGAAGGTGTGGCCGCGTTACACGGAGCGGAACACAGAGTGATCCCGGACCGGATTGAAGCCGGAACGTTTCTGGTGGCAGGCGCAATTGCTGGCAAGACAGTCACGGTTAACCGAGTCGAGCCAGAGCATGTTCGCGCGGTTACCGATGCGTTGACGAACTGCGGTTTTCCCATCGACATCGGAGACCACGCCATTTCGATCCGACCAAATGGGGACGCAAGCGCGCTGGAGCTAACCACCGAACCATATCCTGGTTTTCCTACCGATATGCAGGCTCAGATGTGCGCGTTGCTCTCGACCAGTAAAGGTACCAGTTCTGTGACTGAAAATGTTTTTCCGCAGCGTTATATGCATGTGGCGGAGTTGAAACGCATGGGGGCACAAGTGCAATTGGAGGGCGCGACGGCGGTGATTGATGGCGTCGATAGTCTTCTTGGCGCGCCAGTGATGGCGAGCGACTTGCGAGCGTCGGCCGCGTTAGTGCTTGCGGGATTGAAAGCGGATGGAGTTACTGAAGTGAGCCGCGTCTATCACATCGATCGCGGCTACGAACATCTCGACGAGAAATTGAGCGAGCTCGGCGCGCACATTGAGCGTGTAAAAGCGGCAGTCTGATCTTTTTTTCTTGCTCTTCGAGCGGCAAGCGGGCACTCAGTGGTTTTGCACAAGCGAAAGGATAAACATGGAAACATCCACATCTTCCTCCGACGTTCGGCTTTGGAACGTGCTTTGCCACGCCACGGCGCTAGCCGGATTTTTCGTGCCATGGGCTGGTCACATTCTTGGTCCCCTGATTGTCTGGTTGGCTAAGCGAGGCGATTCGCCGGAAATCGACGCGCATGGGAAGGAATCGCTCAATTTCCAGATATCGATGCTCATCTATAACGTGATCGCTGGCGTCCTATGTCTGGTGCTGATCGGTTTTGTAATCCTGGGGATCCTGCACATTTTGAATCTGGTGCTGGTGATCGTTGCCTCGATCCAAGCAAGCGAAGGAAAGTTCTATCGTTATCCACTGACGATCCGACTAATCAAGTAAGGGCTTCGCCACGTAACGAATCAGGTTCATTTGTTTGCGAGGCTTCGCAGTGTCTTCAGGTTCATTACGTCCTCAGCGAGGTCTTTGCCTTTCGGTGTTTCGAGCACCTTCGGAATTTTGCGGAACCGGCGATCGCGCATGATAAATCGGAAAGCATCGAGACCGATTCGGCCTTTGCCGATGTGTTCATGCCGATCGACTCGCGAACCGCGGGCGGTTTTGGAATCGTTAAGGTGAATCGTAGCAAGACGATCCCACCCAATCACGCGATCGAATTCGCTAAAGGTCTTTCGCAGCGAAGATTCGTTCCTGATGTCGTAACCGGCGGCGAAAACGTGCGCGGTGTCGAGGCAAACACACACACGCTCGGGCTCGCGGACGCGGCTGATGATGTAGGCAAGTTGCTCGAATTTGTATCCCAGGCATGATCCCTGGCCCGCAGTGGTCTCCAGTGCGATCCGTGTTTTGATTTTAGGAAGACCAGCCAGCACGCGGTCAATCGATTCGACGACTTTGTCGAGCCCGGTTTCTTCGCCTGCGCCGAGGTGCGCACCTGGATGCAACACTAGAAATGGCAATTCGAGTTGGTCTGCGCGCGTAAGTTCCTCGGACAAAGCGCGAATAGAATTCGTGTGAAATTGCGCATTCGTCGCAGCAAGATTGATGAGGTAATTAGCATGGGCAAATACTGCCAGCAGCTCTCCCCGCTGAATGTGGTCGATGAACTCACGGATTTCTTCGCGCGCCAGCGGGCGGGCAAACCATTGCATGTTGTTCTTTACGAACATTTGCATGGCCGTGCAGTGGACTGAACGCGCCCGCTCAATCGCCATGCTCACACCGCCCCGGATGGACATGTGCGCGCCCAGGAGAAGTCGTGGTTGGTGATCGGTGATCAGTGATTGGTTGGCCTGCCGCGGCACGCGTTTGTTGTCATGTTGAGCGGAGCGAAACATCTCTGATTGTTTCCCTTTCGCGGAGATTTGAAACCGATGATCTGAGATTCTTCGCTTCGCTCAGAATGACAAGATGGGTCTAAAACACCTTTGGATGCCAATCGGGTTTTTTGAGGCTTCCTGTGCCGGCGTATTCAAAGAGCTTGTACATCGGCGTTAGTACAACACCGGGACCCTTCATATTCAGACGCACGCTGAAATCCAGCTTGTCGTCGAGAAAATGGATGTCTCCATGACCCAGCATGTTAAAGAGCGCGCCGGCTGCATCGAAATCGTCAGTATGAATAATTCCGTTCTCAATCTTGAAATTCGCAGTCGCTTCGTGAGCGATGCTGTATCCGCTGCCGGGAACAATACGATTCAGAATTCCTGAGAGCGGGCCGAAAACTGGGATGGCGAAAACGTTTCCGTTGCTTACCTCCACTTTTCCACGACCGCGCATGGTGCGCCAATCAGTGCCGAGTCCAGTGAAATCATATGTGCCGCTCAGAACGCCCTGCGCGGTTTTGTAGTTGTAGTATAAATCAGTCAGCAGCGGAAAATTGATTCCATTAACCGCGAGGCTTGCGCGGTAACGGGGATCGTTTCGCGCCAACGAAATATCAGCATTTCCACGTAACGTGCCAGCAAGGAGACCGCCTCGAACCTCCGTGATTTGCAACCGATCGGAAGTGAAGAGCAATCGGGCTGAGACGTGGTCGAAGGGAAGCGTTTTCCCAAGAAAAACGTAGTCCATTCCATTAGCACCATCGACGTTTACCTCCAGACGCGTGTTCTTGCCGCCGCGAAATTGATAAACGCCATTAGCGATGACGTTCGGCGGCCGTCGAAATTTGTACGGCGCGACTGTTTTCAAAATCTTTGGGTCGATCCAGAAAATTACTTCGGCCGGATTCAATGAGCTTCGGATGTTTGAAACACGCACCTCCTGTTTCTTGAAATCGTAGGTGAAACTACCAGTGCCGATCCCTTCATCGCGCGCCACATGCAGATCCTGGCAAGTGAGCGCGCCATCGGCGAAGTGAATTCTGGTATTGGCGCTGTTCATCCATGTGCCCCGGAAGCGGCTGCGCCCTAAGACGATATTTCCTTCGCCTTGCCAACTGCCCGGATTGCGGTCTTTGCCCCGGATCGCAAGCCGAATTGCCGGAGAACGTTGCCATTCCCAGTCACGGAGAAATTCATTCAACTCCCGCGGCACGAACCCCCGGAGTGCCCCTGGAGATATTGTGCTCTCAATGTTTATGCGAAAATCGTTTAGCGCATCCAAGAGATCAGCTCGCAACTGGCCGGTCTGGTGATGCACGCGCAGATCCCGCACGAACGTGCGCTGGCCATCCCAGGAAAAATCGGCAGAAAGATCGGAGAACGGGACCGTCTTGTAGCTGAACTGCCCAAAGGCGGCGTGCCCGATAATATCCGGCCGAAATCCATCCGGCTCGAAACGTAACGAGCCCGAGATTTCGACCAGAGGCGGCGAGTGAAACTCCATGCCGGCAAGCGGTTCGCCCAGTTCAACCGCATCAAGAAACGCCTTCAAATCCAGGCTGCTGCGAACTTGGAAATTGGCGCTATCGATTTCGCGGTTCCAATCAGCGCGCCCGACAAAATTGCCCTTTCTGTCGCTCCACTCGCAATGCGCGATGGTCAAGTGCTGGTCGTTCCATTCGGCAGCGGCAGACAAGTCTCTCATCTCGTAGCTGCCGCGTTGCAATCGCTCGCCGCTCAGCGTCGCCTCTACGCGCGCTTTTTCGATTTCTGCGACGTCTCCGCTGAACTTTAACTGCAATGATGGAAGAGCAGCCGGGAACCTGAATTTTTCCAATTCATACACCACGCGCTGCGCGATCGATAACCGCCTTTGCCATTCGTCGGGCGAAATCGGGGGCGACGGCTGGTAATTCTCACGCTTGATCAGTTGGCCCGTCGCAGAAATCCGAATTCCGCAGAAGATGCCCTGAGCCTGACTGACATAAATTTGTTCCGGCGGAAAATAAACGTGCGCCCGGAAATTTGTTAGTTGCGCTTTGTCGGCTTTTCCTTCCGCCGTTCTGAGCGGAAGCCTGATTTGCGCATCGCGTACATCGAGAGCGTTGAGAAACGGCTGACGATGGATGAGCGCAGCGTAATTGATGTCGAGCGATACCTCGCTGATAACGGCAAGTGTGTTTTCGCGATTCTTGTAATCGAAAATCCTTACATTTCTTGCGACCAAGCCCCGAAACGGGTCCAGCGTCAGGCGGCCAATGTCGGCTTCGACACCGCGTTTGTGTAATTCCTCGACAACGCGGTAGCGCCATTCGCGCCCAAATCCGCGCCGGGCGAGATAATAACCACCCCCGATAACGCCACAGATTGCGCCGAGAATCGCCAGACGCATCAGGCCGAGACCCATTCGGCGCCTCCAGGTGTGGCGTCGATATCTTGGGGAAGGCCGAACCTGCGGTGGTTCAAGGACGGGCAGCATCAGGATTCGTTCAAGCGTTAAAACGTTGCAGCGTTGAAGCGACAGGCCAATTTAACCCTCTAACGGTTCAACGCTTCAACGTGATTTCAACCTCCGATTTACCTGCCATTAATGCGTCGTTTAATCTGTTGAGCACAATCTTCATTTCGATGGGCTGGTACTTCATCCGCCACGGCGCATGGCGGCGTCATATGTTGTGCATGATCACGGCCGTGGTTTCATCGACCTGCTTCCTGGTTGGCTACATCATCTATCACGCCCGGGTTGGTGAAAAATCGTCAGGATACACAGGTTGGATCGCCGCCGTTTATTTTC
>WNGH01006912.1_pt1 | contig 12581 bp, 13 predicted proteins | sample 5400631 | NCBI WGS metagenome assembly WNGH01 (sample SAMN13153373, study PRJNA577476) | soil metagenome | isolation source: 115 cm soil or saprolite under Garry oak tree replicate 1 | place: USA:California | collected 2016-06-15
CGGGATGTCGGCGAAGGGCAAGCCGTTGGTCTCGAAGACCGAGGTCATTCGGCGCAGCGGACGGAAGCTACGGCCAGACAGAATCTCCAGCTCGCGGCCGGCCTGGGCGGCCAGGTCCGTCAGCATGCGGCGGTCAGGGTTGCCGCCGATCTGCTGAGCGACCTCGTCGACGAGGCTCTCAGCCCAATGTCCCATCTAGGCAGTATACGAGGGTGTGGAGAACCTTCCCGCAGGTCGGCCAGCCCCATCCCCGCCTGGCCGCGATGACAGCGGCGAGCCGGTCAGCCCCCCGGCCGCTGCATCACTGCCGGCGCGCGAACGGGTGCCCTGGCGGCCCACTGTTGCCGGCGCTGCCTCGTTGGGCACTCCCGTGGGCATCGGCATGCTCAACCCTCTGCTCGGTGAGGTCTTCGCCATCACCGAGATTGTGGTGGCGCTCACGGTGATCGCGGTCGCACTGTTCGGCAGCCAGGCTCTGAGCGAACGCGCTTTTCGGCTCCTTCGCTGGTTCGGCAACCGCCCCGAACCACCGGCCCCGAGCTAAACTGGTAACCCGTCGTATTCAAGGGCGACGAGTTCGCCTAGGTGCTGTCCGGCATCGAAGCCGAGGGCGCCGGCCAAGCGCGGGACCTGGACGCCCGGCGCCGTCGCTCTCGGCGAGGTGGCCAAATCTTGGTGACAAGTGCCCGAAACACCATCGTAAGAGGCGCTTGTCAACTGGCCTGATTCCTTGACCTTTTCGGGTGTCATGTGCCGCGTGTTGCTACGGCCGGCTTGTGTTTGTGCTGGTCAGCGTCCCAGCCCGGCAAGGTGGGCAGGCTGGCGCCAGCCCGTGTGGTCTAGATCATCGCCGATCCGGGAGGGACCGGGAGTGGCGGCACAGGCCGGGCTGCGGGCGCGGGAGGGTCCGCGCGGGCTCCTCGCTCTACGTAGTTCAAGCGGGCTTGGTGTCCCGACATCGTGCAAGCGAGCTGGTGAGGAGGCCGCGGCCACCGGGGGCGAGGCTGCCTGTGGTGTTTCGCGAGGTGGTCCTCTACGACAATGCGGGCTCGCCCCGCCCCGGGGTTCCGGCAGTGGTCTAGATCCGGCCGCGCCAGGGCCGGCAGCGGGTTATGCGGCCAGGGCCGCAGTGTGGCTGATGGTGCCACCAGCGACCCGCCGGTCCCAGGCCGTCCTGGTGGTGATGACGCTGTAGATCCAGCGCAGCAGCGTGGCCACGCAGGCGATGTGCGCCTGGCCTTTGGCCAGCTTGCCGGTGTCGCGGCTGGTGAGGTGGTCGTACTTGGCGGCCAGCACCGGGTTCGCGCCGTGGATCATCGCCCAGGTGCCCCGCCAGGCGGTCTTGCGCAGCACCGGGCGGCCGCGGCGGGAGATCCGGGCTTGCCCGGCGGAGTTCCCCGAGGAATTGTCACACGGGGCGACCCCGGCGTGCTTGACCAGGGCCCGGGAGGAACCGAACCGGGCCGGGTCACCGATCTCGGCCAGGATGCACGCGGCCACCGGCAAGGACAGCCCCTCGATCGAGGCAAGCACGTCAGTGATGCCCAGCACGTCCAGCTGCGCGATCATCTCCGCCTCGGCCCGCAGCTGCAGCTCGCGTGCCCGCCGCAGGTCCGCCAGCGCGTGCCCGGCCAGCTTCAGCGCGCCCCGCCGCCGGGCCGGCACCGCACCGCGGCTATCACCCAGCGCGGCATGGAAGCAGGCCACGATCCGGTGGCAGATCCGCTGCCCGCCCCACCGTGGCAGCACACCCCGGACGAGCTGGGTGAACTCCGCCAGGCCGTAGCGGCGCAGCTTCCCCGGGTCACCGTCGCAGCGGTCGGCTGTGACCTGCAGGCAGGCCAGGAACGTCACAGAATCCAGCGGGGCAGCCGCTGCGCCCAGCGCCGCCGGCCACGCCAGCGCCAGCCGGTCAGTGATCTGCTGCCGGCACCGCAGCGCCTCGGTCACCAGCGCGTCCCGGCGCTGCCCCAGGTACCGCAGCACCGCCCATTCCTCCTCGATCACCTCCGGCCGGTAGCACCGCAGCTCAGCCGTGAGCCGGGCGATCAGCACCGCGTCCTTCTGGTCGGACTTATCGCGGGTGTAGTCCTCGGCGACCCGCGCGTTATGGGTGACCAGCGTCTGCACGCACACGAAGTTCAGGCCCCGCTCCGCGCACGCCTGCTGCACATGCATCCACCGCGACCCGGTCGGCTCACACGCCACCGTCACCGACTCAAAACCCCTGGCCTTCGCCTTGCCCACCGCCCAGTCCAGCACCTCACCCAGCTGCCAGGCCTTGCACCGCGGCGACCGGCGGGCCAGCACCTTCGAATCATGATCGGTCACCACCACCGCCTGGTTATCCTCGGCCAGGTCAATCCCCACGATCGCGTTCTCCCGGCACACCAGCAGCCGCAACTCCGCCAGCCGCGCATTCCGCCGCCTGTCACCCCGCGAGACCCCACTACCCTTGCTCACTGAGACGTTCTCCTTCCTGTGCTGGGACACCAAGCCCGTACATCACAGCAGGAGAACGTCTCTTAACGATCACCTCTCCGGCTTACGCCTATTACTACGACTACCCGTCCGCGGCCTGGCGCCGCTCTTATGCCCGCCGCACCGGCGCCGAACGCGGCTTCGCCACCGCCAAGGACCCCGCCACCAACGACATCAGCCGCGGCTGGTGCCGCCTGACGGGCCTGGCACCCCTGATGCTGTTCACCACCACCCTGCTCATCGTCCGCAACCAGCGCATCCTGAGCGCCTGGGACGCCCGGCAAGCCGAGAACGCGCGGCGAGCCGCCGCCGGGCTCCCGCCGAAAACCCGCAAACGGCGCCGCAAGACGCTCACCGTGCTCACCACCGCCACACGGCCGCCCTAGCCGGCGAGCACGCCCGCACGCGGGAACAGCACCCGCCACGAACACCCCGGCAGCGCCCGGACACCGCACGCAGACAGCGGCAGCACGCCCGGAAACCATCCCGGGCACACAGGAAGCCACCAGCCGGACACGAACCGCGCACAGCACTGACAGTGGCTGCACCCGCGCAGCACGCGCACCAGAATGTCAGACCCAAACGTGAAAATAGGCCTCACTCAAACGTGAAGACCTCTGAGTGGTCAGGGGCGGGGTCGAACCGCCGACCTTCCGCTTTTCAGCCGGTATTTCGGCTGCCGGGACCATCTTCCAGGGATCACGTGAAAGCTCAGCTCACACACGTTCCCGCAGTTCAGTGAACTAATGCAGCCAGGGTACCGCTTTTCCGCCCAGGTCCGCCTACGTCCGCATGGCCTGTGGGTTTCCTGTGCCAGCACGCCCATTCACAGGCGCGCTGTGGGCATTCTGTGGGCCCCGGCAACTGTCGCCGCCGCAGGAACCTCGCCCGACACGACGAACCCGCGCGCCGAGTCCGGGCCACGGCGGCCCTTTCCCGGGCGGGCAGGCATCAGCATCGGTCGGTCGCGGTGGCTCGGGCCCATCGGCCGAGCCGGACGAACTCCGCCACGCTGGTGCGCCGGACCGCCGCCGTCAGCTCGTCGTGACGTTCCCAGTTCAGCAAACGGCGGGCAATGCCGCGGGCCGACTCTCAGCTTCCCGGCTCGCGCCGGCCTCTAGCTGGGCTGCTTCCCGGCGGAGGACCGAGCCGAGCGTATCCCGGGCACCCTGCGATGTGAACTCACCCGTCCGCAGCACCCGCCACCGGCTCCGGTTGCCCTGCTCGGCCACGGCGAAGACTGGCCCGGTCCGCGCTGCGACATGGTAAGCCCGCACCGCCCGCGCGGCATCCGCACGCGCCAGCGCACTCACCACGTGAAGCAAGTTCCACGAAATGAAGAGTATTCTTCTGATCGTGGATAGACACCCCGCGCCGGCACTCTTGCCTATCTTGCGCTCCCAGCAGCAAGGGGAGATCCTTGCCCTGCTGCTGGGGGATCCGGATCTGGAACTCAGCCTCACCGAGATCGCGCAGCGGACGGGTGCCCCGCATCCGTCGGTTCACCGTGAGATCCTGCGCGCGGAGCAAGCCGGGCTGGTGACGACCCGGAAGGTCGGGAACACCCGGCTGGTCCGGGCGAACACCGCCAGCCCGTACTATGCCGGGCTGGCTGACGTGCTGACCAGGGCGTTCGGTGTCCCTTCCGTTCTCGCTGAAGCCCTCCGGCCGGTAAGGGGCGTGGCTGAGGCCCACATCTACGGATCATGGGCAGCACGGCACGCGGGGCAAACCGGGCAGCGGCCAGTGGGAGACATCGACGTTCTCGTGCTGGGAAACCCAGACCGGGATCAGCTCTACGACGCGCTCGGTGAGGCTGAGAAACATCTCGGCCGACCTGTCCAGGCGACGATCCGCGACGCCGGCTGGCTGGACTCGGGATCGGGATCATTTCATCAGACCGTAACTAGCCGGCCGATGCTCAGGCTCGCCCTCTGACGCGTCTATTCGAACCTGCCCGGCGGTGATGCCGAGAGCAGCCTCTTCACGCCCGAGAGCGCCCCGGTTGCCTTTTCGAGCGCCCACTCCGCATCTGGTCTGGTGATAGGTGCCGCAGACGGGTCGAAGTATTGCGCCGTGTGACGCGTGCGCCGGAGTCGCTCGAACGTCGGCTTGGCGAGGGCGGGAATCTCGGCAGCGAACTGGGCGGATGCCGCGTCCTCGACGGCCATGTGGGAGCCGTCGCCTCCGGTCGCCCGCAGGCCCTGGCGCGCTAGCAGGGCCTCCGCAGCCATCCGGTAGGAATCGTAGGCGGCCGCGTAAGCGCCATCGACGTCGCCGTTCTCCAGGGCCGCCCTAGCGGTGGCCTCAAGCCGGCGCGTGGCCCGCTCGATCTGTGCATCTGCTGCGGCGGCGAGGTCGCTGGCTTCGATAGTCTCCAGCCGACCGCGGCCGATAAGAAACCGGACGGTCCTCTCTCCGCTACCCCAGCGTGCCACGGTCTCATACCGCCTTCCATCCAGGACAATCCTGCCAGGAGCACCCCGCGGCTGGCTGACGGAACCGTCTACGTCGGCAGCAGCGAGATGAAAGACCGGCCTTTGGCATCCACGGTGCGCCGGTGGCTGCCCGGCAACGTACTCAAATCGTGGCAGCACCGCTAGTGGATCTCGGTCCGGGAGCCCGATGACGCGCTTTGTGACGCTTGGGGACAGGAGCGCATCCCCTGCCGCGACAGTTCGGGTCGCTTCGAGGAGCTGCTCAGGCGGATCGTCTTTGAGAACAAAGCCGCTTGCGCCTGCCCGCAGAGTTCGCCCACGCATCCGACAGAACCTAGCGGTCACGCCCGGATCAAAATCGTGAACCGGGCCGGCGGTGCGCCGACCCGGGCAGCTGGCACGAAGCTGACCGGGGCGGCAGCGCGGGCGAACGCCGTCCGCGCCGCCGCCTGTCCGGCCAACTCGCCGGGCTCGTGCAGGCGAGCGTTCCCGCCACCTCATGCCGCCGTTCCGGGGCACCCTGGGGGCGTGGATGCCCGGTCAGGAGCATGTCCGGCAGTGGTTCGTCCAGCTCGCGGCCAGGGCCGCCGGTGGTGGGGAGCCCCGGCGTCACAGTAGAGGAACGCCGCGGCCGTTCAACGCGTTACACCCGCCCGGTCCGCGGCTAAGGACCCGCGGTCATGCGCTACGGGATCCGAGCCAGGACGGCTTTGGCAAAGGGGCGCTTCGGCAAGGACGGGCAGGCCAGGAGCCCGTTCCGGCCCGAAGCTTAATCGATCTTGAATCGCCGGCCACCTTTCCTGCCATGGCTGGAGAGCCGGCCCGGGAGCCAGCCGGTCGCGGTTCTGCGGGCTCGCCGCGAGCCTCGGCCCTTATCCCAGGCCGGGCCATAGCCGGTGATGGGCCCTCCCGGTTGCTGCGGCGGATCGCGAATTCGGCGACTTTGGCTGCGGATCGCAAACGCCGGGGCCGAACACGATCCTCGCGGCATACGGACAGGACCGGCAACTTGCCAGCGTGGCCGCGCGGCGCGGAACCGCCGACACGTCACAGCTGCGCTTCCTGCCCGGCCGCCTCGGCGCGGTCGCCGCGTCTGTGGGCAGCTAGCAGGCCTCATCCGGGTTCGGTGGCCAGCACCCGCGGCGATAGCGGGCTCGCCGGGCAGCCCTGCCATGACATTCCGTAGCGGACGGGTACCGCCGGGCGGGTAGGGTCAGGCCCGTCATGTCCTTCACCGGTGTCATGCTCGCGGGCCGTTACCGGCTCGATGAGCCGATCGCGGCCGGCGCCGTCGGGCAAGTGTGGCGGGGGCTGGACGCGGTGCTGGAACGGCCGGTGGCGGTCAAGCTGCTGCGGGCCGAGTACGCCCAGCATGCCGACATCCTGACCCGGTTCCGGGCCGAGGCCCGGCATGCAGGATCGCTGTCACATCCCGGCATCGCGCAGGTGTATGACTACGGCGAGGCGGACCCGCCGTACCCGCCGTTCCTGGTGCTGGAACTGGTGGACGGGCCGTCGCTGGCCGGGCTGCTGGCCGACGGACCGCTGGATCCGGCCCGCGTCATGGATGTGGTCGCGCAGGCCGCCGCCGGCCTGGATGCCGCGCACCGGGCAGGCCTGGTGCACCGTGACATCAAGCCGGGGAACCTGCTGGCCGGCCGCGACGGCCTGGTAAAGATCACCGACTTCGGGATTGCGCACACGGCATGGTCCGCGCCGCTTACCCGCACCGGCACGCTGATCGGCACGCCCGCCTACATGGCCCCGGAACGGGTCGCGGGCGCCGCCGCCACGCCAGCCGGCGACCTGTACTCACTCGGCATCGTCGCCTACGAATGCCTCACCGGGGCGCAGCCCTTCAGCGGAATCCCGGTGGAGGTGGCGCTCGCGCACCGGGACCGTCCGCTACCCCCGCTCGCCGCGGCCGTACCCAGCGAGGTGGCCGCGCTGGTAACCGAGCTGACGGCCAAGGACCCGGCGGCCCGGCCAGCCAGCGCCGGCCAGGTCGCCACCCGGGCCGGCCGGCTCCGCGACGCCATCACCACCGGCACGGCCATCCTGCCCGCCCCCCCGCAGGAGACCTTGCCGGTCACCCTGGCAGGCATGCCGCTGCCGGACCCGCCACCGGCGCCCCGGCGGCCGCAGGCCCGGACGGGGCATCTCGCCCGTGCCGCGGCGCTGGCCGCGGCCGGAATCGTCACAGCCGTCCTAGCCGTGGTGCTGCTGGCCGGCCTGTCCGGCCCGTCCTCGCCGCAGCGCCACCGCCCGGCCAGCACGGCGGCACGGACGCCGGATGCCCGCCGGCGAGCGGCCAGCTCGATGGTCGAGGTCAATGGCGGCTCGCTGGCCGGGCAGCCCGTCTCGACCGTGCGCCGGCAGCTGCGTCATCTCGGCCTGACCGTCCGCGTGCTGTGGCAGCCAAGCGACCTCCAGCCCCCCGGCACGGTCCTGTCCGCGCGGCCAGACGGCCAGGTGCCGGCCGGCAGCCTGATCGTCTTGACCGCAGCGCTCCAGCCCCACGGGCACGGCAAGAAGCACGGTCACGGTCGCGGCCACCACGGCGACTGACCCATCCAATCGCGCAGCCACCCCACAGCAGCCAGAGTCTTGCCGACGACGCGTGCCTAGCCCGCGCCGTTCGGGCCGACGAGCCCGGTGACGTGCCCTGGCCGCACGGTGAACGTCATCCCATCCAGGGCGCCGGTCGGCCCGAACCGCTTGCGCAGTCCGGTGACTTCGATGATCGCGTGCATGCGACGGTCCTCTCTGGCTCGTGGATGCCGGTTGGCCACATGGTCGTCCGGGGCTGGTGTCAGCACGGTGTCGGCGGCTGACACCGGCCTGACACCGGTGACCTGGCAATGTCTGGCCCAGGTCAGTAGCCTCGCCCTGCTGGCGGGACGCCTGTCGCAGAGAGATCCTGAGCAGATCATGAGAGTGCTGGTAGTAGAGGACTTCGAGGTCCTGGCCGAGGCGATCGGCACCGGGCTTCGCCGCGAAGGCATGGCGGTCGACGTCGTTCTCGACGGGAACGCCGCGCTTGAGCATCTGGCCGTGACCCGCTATGACGTGGTGGTGCTGGACCGGGACCTGCCCGGAGTACACGGCGATGAGGTCTGCCGGCGGCTGGCGGCCGAGCGGTCGCCGAGCCGGATCCTGATGCTGACCGCGGCCAGCACCGTCAAAGAGCGGGTGGACGGTCTCGGGCTTGGTGCCGATGATTACCTGCTCAAGCCATTCGATTTCGCCGAGCTCACCGCGCGCGTCCGCGCTCTTGCCCGTCGCAGCGCCGCGCCGCTGCCCCCACGCTGGAAAGCGGTGATGTGACGCTTGACCCGAGCCGGCGGGTGGCGTTCCGCGCCGGACACCGCCTTGATCTCAGCCCGAAGGAGTTCGCGCTGCTGGAGTGCCTGCTCACGGCCGGGGACAGGGTGGTGTCCGCCGAGGAGCTGCTGGAGCGGGTCTGGGACGAAGCAGCCGACCCGTTCACCACCGCGGTCAAGACGACGGTCCGCCGCCTGCGGGCGAAGCTCGGTGATCCGCCCGTCATTTAGACCGTCCGCGAGGGCGGCTACCGGATCGGAGGGCTGTGATGCACCTGATCCGCAAAACATTCACGGCGATCCGCCTGCACTGGCGTACGCTCCGGCTGCAGCTCGCCTTGCTCTACGCCGGAGCCTTCGTGGCGCTGGGCGCCGCCCTGCTCGCCGTCTCGGGCTTGCTCGTGCGCAGCGGGTCCGTCAGCGTGACCGGCAGCAGCACCTCGCAGAATGCGTTTGTCGGCCGCCACTTCAACGTCGGTCCCGCGCTCGTTTTCGCGGGCACGGTAGTGGTCGCCGTCGCGCTCGGCTGGCTGATCGCCGGCCGGTTCCTGCGGCCGCTGCGCACGATCACCGCAACCGCGCGGGACATCTCGGCCAGCAACCTGAGCCGTCGGCTGAGCATCACTGGGCGCGACGATGAGTTCACCGAGCTCGGCGAGACGCTCGACGACCTGTTCGGGCGGCTGGAGGCCTCGTTCCAGGCGCAGCGGCACTTCGTCGCCAACGCCTCGCACGAGCTGCGCACCCCGCTCACCGCGGAACGGACCCTGCTGCAGCTCGCGCTCACAGATCCGGACGCCACCGCGCAGACGCTGCGATCGACCTGCCAGCAGGTGCTGGTGCTGGGCGACCTGCAAGAACGCCTCATTGAGGCACTGCTCACGCTGGCCAGCAGCGAGCGCGGCATCCACCAGCGGGCGCCGTTCGACCTCGCCGAGATCGCCGGGAAGGCGATCATGGACCGTCGTCAGGAAGCCGACCGGCGGGGCATCGGCATCGACGCGGCGCTTGACGCCGCCACAGCCACCGGTGACCCGAGCCTGGCCGGCAGCCTGGCCGCGAACCTGGTGGACAACGCCATCCGGCACAACCTCGACGGCGGCCGGGTCGAGATCTCGACGGCCACAACCGGCGGACAGGCGACGCTAGCGATCGGCAACACCGGAACGGTGATCCCGCCCGGCGAGGTGGACCGCCTCTTCCAGCCGTTCCAGCGCCTCGGCACCGAGCGAGTCGGCCATGCCGGCGGGAACGGGCTGGGCCTGGCCATCGTCCGCGCCATCGCCAGCGGGCACGACGCGACGCTCACAGCGAACGCCCGGCCTGACGGCGGCCTCGACATCCAGGTGAGATTCCCTCTCCCACCCGCGAGCGTGCCAACAGCGGAACATGAGCCGTCAGCAAACCGAGGAGCCCGGCCACCCGACGAGCTCACAGGAGAACATAACGACCAATCTGGATAGCCAGCACCTTGATCGACATCGAGTTAGCACCCGCCCCGAACGAAGGCGGATATGTGCTCGCCGTAGTGAGGTACGTCACGCTCGGTGGCAAGCTGGCGAACTACCGGGCGATGACACGGGAAGCCCGGAAGGGCCTCGTGCCCGCAGGCAGGACTCGGGCTGGGCGGGTCAGGCCGCGTGGGTCTCGAACCATACGGAGCCGAGGTCGTGGCCTGCGGTGAGGCGCACGTCGGCGTCCAGCGCGGCGGCGAGCCGCCGCAGCAGGGCGACGGTGGGCTCGGTGCCGCCTTCCTCGATGCACTCGATCTCGCCGGCAGTCATGTCCGCGCGCCGGGCGAGATCGGCGACGCTCAGGCCGAGGGCGACCCGCCGGTCATACAGGGCCTTGCCGAAGGCCAGGGCCTCGCGGATCGCGATCCGCTCAGGATCGTCGTCCTGAGCCTCCGGGCGTGCCCAGCGGGTGTGGTAGCCGGTCATCACACCTGCCTTTCGTAGGGTCTCGGCCGCCAGTTTCCGGTGGTCGCGCTCGCAAAGTTTCTGCGCCCGGACCGCCCGGTCGATCTGCCTCTGATCATGCTGCCTGGTCTTGCGGAACACTGTCAGGAGCACGATCGTCCCCTCAGGAGTACACCAGTACGTTACCCGGGCCGCAACATCGCGAAGCCGGATCCGCAGCTCCCAGACCGCGCCCTCAAGGTGATCTGATCAGGGCCCGCCGAGTGCGGTGCCTTTCTCCGCGAGCATTCCGCATACCTCGTCGGCGCGCTTGAAGTCGCTGTCGCTGAGGCTGTCCAGCCAGTCACGGACCTCGGGCTCGAGTTCGAAGTCGTGCAGCTCCCGTCTCCTGTCCCTCACGCCTGGCCAAGTTACCGGGTACGTCGGACAAGGCTTGGCGCGCTGGCGCGATGCTGCAGGACGCAGCCATGGCGCGGGTCACGCAATGCCGTCCATGACGCGGTCATAGTTACGGCGTGCCCGGGCGCCGCGGGCGCTGGCGCCGTACCGGCGGAGCATCTGCGGGGAGGTCCAGCCGTTCAGCTCCATCAGGTCGCCCTCAGCGCCTCCCCGGTCCAGCCAGGTGTGGCTGAAATGATGCCGGAACCTATCGTGCCGGGCCCGGACGCGCAGGTAGCGGTCGATGCTGCGGGCGGCCTCATGGCCGATCCTGACGATCCGCGCCTGGCCGCCCTTGCCGCGAACCACGATTTCCCGGTACTGCAGGTCAACGTCACTGCGCAGCGGCTCGTCCGGGTCATAGCGGATTCCGGCGAGCTCGGACAGCCGGATGCCGGTCGCCCGGAAGACCGCCATGATCGCGTAGTCCCGGCGCTGGGCGAACGTCCGGCCCTGGCAGGCCTTCTCCAGGTTCGATAGTTCTCCGCTGGTGAACACCGGAATGAGCTTGTCCCGCACGATGGGCGCGCGGAGGCTGGCCATGGGATCGGGAAGATCCACCTCTTCGGACTGCCAGCGGAAGAACTGCTGCAAGGCCCGGTACTGGTTGCTGGCGTAGGAATCGCTGTAGCGGCTCAGCAGCCAGACCATCCAGCGCTGGACATCCTGCCCGCATACCTGCTCCCAGCCGGTGCGGCCGGTCTCGCGGAGAAGGTGGGCGGCGGCGAACCATCGCACCGCCTCGGTGTACATCCGGATTGTCTTGGGCGACTTGCCCTCGGCTGCCAGGTGCAGCCGGAACGAGCTGATTTCCCCTTCGAACGCTCCCGAGGCGAGCAGCTTGGGCTGCCGGGAACGCGATGCCGCTGCGGTCATAGTTTCCCTCTGTTCCCGCAGTGAGCGAGGACTCCACGCGATCCCAGGAGCAGCGTTCCCGCAGGTGAGAGGGTCTTAGTGGTCAGGGGCGGGGTCGAACCGCCGACCTTCCGCTTTTCAGGCGGACGCTCGTACCAACTGAGCTACCTGACCTTGGCTGGGCACCGGCGCCGATCCGCACCCAGACGACGCCGACCCGAGCGGTCCTGACGGGATTTGAACCCGCGACCTCCACCTTGACAGGGTGGCGAGCACTCCGAGCTGCTCTACAGGACCATGCTGCGCTGACTGGGTGCCAGCGGTGCCCCCAACGGGATTCGAACCCGTGCCGCCGCCTTGAAAGGGCGGTGTCCTAGGCCGCTAGACGATGGGGGCTCGACGGTTATCGCCGCCGTGACCCGTGGCGCCCGCCGTCGGGGACCGACCCAGCATAGGGGACGGACCGCGTTGCCGGCAAAGCGCTTGCCGCATGCGCCGATCTTGCCACGTGCACGGATCACCCGCCCGACGTCAGCAGAGAGCCTGTCCACTCCGATCAGCCTGGCCGCATCGGCACCCGGGGCAGGGACAGGTGCCGAGGACGGGCGCCGGGCTCCCCCGGGCCTTGACCAGCCCGCAGCGGGGCCAGCACCGGGCCGTACCCAGGCCGACCTGGGCCGCAGGACTGGACGGCTATCTCTTCCGGTTCTTGTTCACGATGTTCTCGGCGATCGAGGTCTTCTCGCCCTCCTCGGGGATCACCACCCACGCCGCCAGGTACGCCAAGGCGCCGAAGCCGGCGGAGAAGACGGTGACCACGGCCAGGATCGCGCGGATCAGGTTGGCGTCAATGCCCATGTACTCGCCCAGTCCCGAGCACACGCCCGCCACGATGCGGCCATCGCGGGTGCGAACCAGCGTCTTGCTACCGTTTGCGTCATTCATGACTGCCATCATGCCCCATCCCAGACCGGGTAAAGACAGCCGCAAAGAGCACGCATATACGCTGACGGCGAGGCAAGAAGAGAGGACCGGCCATGCCGCCAAGCACTGACAGCGCAGCCATCGACCTGCTCCGCATCGACGACGAGCTGAGCGAGGAGGAACGGCTGGTCCGTGACACGGTG